>Ga0207648_10001127_pt1 | contig 30008 bp, 29 predicted proteins | sample KBSMisM32_FD_184310 | JGI IMG/M metagenome (GOLD analysis project Ga0207648, IMG submission 184310) | Miscanthus rhizosphere microbial communities from Kellogg Biological Station, Michigan, USA - KBS Miscanthus M3-2 (SPAdes) (version 2) | ecosystem: Host-associated > Plants > Roots >... | reverse complement strand
GCAGATCCCGCGCAGTAAGGATCTGGCCATGGCCGCGGCGACCGTGGCGGCCACCTTCGCGCTGGCGCGCATGGGCGGCCGGGTCGTGTCCGCGCTCACCGAGCGGGTGTCGGGCGACTTGTCGCACTTCGGCGACCATCCGCTCCGCGACATCTCGGGTCCGCAGATGGCCGCGATGGCCGTTGGCGGCGCCGAGCTCATCGCCATGGTCGTCGGCCCGATTGCGCTCGTGACGATGACGGCCGCCGTCGGCATGCACGGCTTCCAGGGCGGCTGGAACTTCGCGCCCGAGTCGCTGCAGTTCAACTGGTCCCGCCTCAACCCTGGTCAGGGCTTCAAGCGCTTCAACGTGATGCAGACCGGCCCGGACATGCTCAAGAACCTGGTGAGCGTGGCCGTGATCGGCTATCTCGGATACGGCGCGGCCAGCGCCGTGATCAGCGAGACGCAGCGCTTCCCGTGGCTGTCGCCCGGTGGCTCGGCCACCGTCGCGTGGAGCTACACCGAGAAGCTGCTCTGGCAGGTCGGCTTCGCGCTCGCGTTCCTCGCCCTCTTCGACTACGCGCTGCAGCGCTACCGGCTGATGAAGCAGCTCAAGATGACGAAGCAGGAGCTGAGGAGCGAAGCCAGGGAATCGGAAGGCAACGCCGAGGTGAAGGGGCGCATCCGCCGCATCCAGCGCGACATGGCGCGGCGCCGCATGATCGACGACGTCAAGAAGGCCACGGTCGTCATCACCAACCCGACGCACTTCGCCGTGGCGCTCCAGTACAACCGCGACTCGATGCTGGCGCCGAAGGTGCTCGCCAAGGGGCGTGACATCCTGGCCGCGCGCATCCGCGAGGAAGCCCGCAAGCACGAAATCCCGATCGTCGAGAACAAGCCGCTCGCCCAGGCCCTCTACAAGACCGTCGAGGTGGGCGAGACGATTCCGGCGCAGCTCTTCGCTGCGGTGGCCGAGGTGCTCGCGTACCTCGTGCGCATCAAGCAGCTGATGCTCTGATATGACGCCCAAAACCAATCCCCGTCACCTGCTCGTGCCGATCGCCCTGCTGGCGGTCGTGCTGCTGATGATCGTCCCGCTGCCGCCGCTGCTGCTCGATCTGCTGCTGTCGGTGGACATCGGTCTGGCGGTCGTGCTGCTGCTGACGTCGATCTACGTCAAGTCGCCGGTCGAGTTCTCGGTCTTCCCGTCCCTCCTGCTGCTGCTGACGATGATTCGGCTGTCGCTGAACATCGCGTCCACGCGTCTGGTGCTGCTTCACGGCGGTGAGGGCACCGAGGCGGCCGGCGGTGTGATTCAGGCCTTCGGGCAGTTCGTCGTCGGCGGCAACTTCGTCGTCGGCGTCGTGATCTTCCTGGTCCTGATCGCGATTCAGTACATCGTCATCAACCACGGCGCGGTCCGCATCTCGGAAGTGACCGCCCGCTTCACGTTGGACGCCCTGCCGGGACGGCAGATGGCGATCGACGCCGACTTGAACGCCGGCGTCATCGACGAGAAAGAGGCGCGCGACCGGCGCAACCGCATCCGCCGCGAGGCCGACTTCTACGGCGCGATGGACGGCGCCATCCGCTTCACCCAGCGCGACGCCATGGCCGCCGTGCTGATCACGTTCGTCAACATCGTCGCCGGTCTCATCATCGGCGTGATGCAGCAGGGTCTCGACCTGAGCACGGCCGCCCAGACCTACACCATCCTGACGGTCGGCGAGGGGCTGGTCACCGCCATCCCGGCCCTGCTCGTGTCGATGGCCGGCGGCCTCATCACCACGCGCGCCGCCGCCGAGTCGAACCTCGGCGAAGAAGTGGCCAGCCAGCTCTTTGCGCGCTCGAAGCCGCTCCTGGTGGCCGGTGGCCTGCTGTTGATTCTGGCCGCCATTCCCGGCCTGCCGAAGCTGTCGTTCATCGTCGTCGCGGGCCTGCTCGCCCTGGCGGCCTATGCCGTGCGCGATACCGCTGTCGCGGCCGCCGAGCCGAGCGAGGCGCCGTCGGCGGGGGCGGCGGCCGAGGCCGCCGAAGCGCCCACCGTCGGCGTCGAGCCGCTCAGCGTCGAGGTCGGCTACGCGCTCGTGGGGCTGGTGGACGAGAAGCAGGGGGGCACGTTGCTCTCGCGCGTGCGCGCCATCCGGCGCCAGATCGCCACCGAAACCGGCGTCATCGTGCCGCCGGTGCGCATCGCCGACAACCTGCAGCTGGGGCCGCGCGGCTACACGATTCTGGTCAAAGGGGTCGAAGTTGCGCGCGGCGAGCTCTACGCCGATCGCCTGCTGGCCATCAACCCCGGCACCGCGTCGCGCACGCTCGAAGGCGTGCAGACCCGCGAGCCGGCGTTCGGCCTGCCGGCGCTGTGGGTGGCCAGCGAACAGCGCGACGCCGCGACGGGGGCCGGCTACACGGTGGTGGACGCCACCACCGCGCTCTCGACGCACCTGTCCGAGACGATCCGCACGTTCCTTCCGGATCTCCTGAGCCGCCAGCAGACCAAGGAGATGCTCGATCAGCTCTCGCAGACGTCACCGAAGCTGGTCGAGGATCTGGTGCCGAAAATCGTGGCCATCGGCGAGGTGCAGCGGGTACTCAGGCAGCTGTTGCGCGAGCGCGTGCCGGTGCGCGATCTGACGACGATCCTCGAGGCGCTGGCCGACGCCGTCGGCGCCACCAAGGATCCCGATTCGATCGTGGAGACCGTCCGCGCCTCGATCGGGCGTGCCATCTGCCGGCCGTACCAGAACGACAAGGGCGAGCTGCCGGTCATCGGCGTGCTGCCCGTCCTCGAGGAGAAGCTCCTCGCCTCGATTGTCAAAACGGAACAGGGGGCCGTCCTGGCCCTCGACCCGCAGCAGGCCCAGAGCATGGCCTCGAAGATTGCCCGGGCCATCGAACAGGCCATGGCACAGCCTGTGCTCCTTTGTTCGCCGGCACTTCGGCCGCACCTGTGGAGGCTCTTCGCACGGGTGCTCCCGCACCTCGGCGTGCTGTCGCACAACGAGGTGCCGCCTCACGTGCCGATCGTGCCGCTGGCAACGTTGGACTGATATGCATCTGAAGAGATATCGCGGGAAAACGCTGAAAGACGCGCTGCGGGCCGTGCGCCAGGACCTCGGTCCGAACGCGCTCGTCCTCTCGACGCACGTCGTGCAGGACCGCGGACCCAGGGGATGGATAGGTGGCACCGTCGTCGAGATCGCCGCCGCGATCGAGCGACCGGACATGCCAGACGTGTCGGCGCTCCGTCATACCGTCAACGATCCGCTTGACCGCGAGGTGGAGGCGCTGGCCGCGCGGCTCGGCGCCAGCGGCCTCGAGCCAGGGATTGCCCGGGCTGTCGCCGCCTCGCATCCGGTGGAGAAGCGCCGCACCGCGCTCGCGGCGAACCTGCACACCACCCTGGCGGATCAACTGCACGCGCTGGCCGCGCCCGACGACGGCTTCGCGCCGGTCGAAGTGTTCGTGGGCCCGCCCGGCGCCGGCAAGACGACCACCATTGCCAAGATCGCCGCGCAGCAGCGTGTGCGGGAGGGCCGTCGCATTGGTCTCGTGGCCGCCGACGGCTATCGCGTCGGCGCCGTCGAGCAGCTGCGCCTCTATGCCGAGGTGATCGGCGCGCCGCTGACCGTGGCCCGCTCGGTCGACGAGCTCGATCACGCGCTCGCCACCGCCCGCCGTCCGATCCTGATCGACACCCCCGGCCGGTCGCCGAACGACGACGTGTCGCGCGAGATGTTCCGCGTGGTGGGCCGCCACCCCGGCGTCCGCACGCACCTCGTGCTCCCGGCGAGCCTGCCGCCCGCGCATCTCCGCCGCACGCTCGACCGTTTCCACGAGGCGCGGCCGTCGCGCGTCGTGATCACCAAGCTCGACGAAGCCGACTCGCTCGCCCCGCTCGTCGGCGTGCTCCGGGAGGCCGCGCTGCCCATTTCGTTCGTGGGCACCGGCCAGCGCGTGCCCGAAGACCTGCACCGCGCCACGCCTCCCGCGATTGCCGCCTGGGTGCTCGGCGAACCTCACCTCGAAGGAGCCATCGCATGAGGCCGCGCAAGGCCGGTACTGCCCGCGCCACCGTGCTCGCCGTCACGAGCGGGAAGGGCGGCGTGGGCAAGACCAACGTCACCATCAACGTCGCCATCGCCATGGCCCGGCTGGGGCTGCGCGTGGGCGTGCTCGACGCCGATTTCGGACTCGGCAACATCGACGTGCTGCTCGGCATCGCGCCGGGGGCGCACGTCGGCCACCTCGTCGCCGGCGAGAAGAAGCTGCAGGACGTCCTGGTCCGCGGCCCGCACGGCATCACCATCATTCCGGCCAGCTCCGGCCTGCAGTCGATGACCTCGCTCACCGGCCAGCAGCGCGACCGGCTGCTGGCGGCGCTCGACCTCGCGTGCCGCGAGCTCGACTTCCTCCTCATCGACACCGCGGCGGGCATTTCCGACAACGTGATGGAGATGCTGAAGCTGGCCGAGCGCGTGGTGCTCGTGACGTCGCTCGAGCCGTCGGCCATCGTGGACGCCTACGCGCTCACGAAGGTGCTGACCGGCGCCGACGCGACCAAGGAGATCGGCGTGGTCGTCAACGGTGTCCACACGGCCGAAGAAGCCGGCCTGGCGTTCCGCCAGATCGAGACGGCGGTGCGCCGGTTCCTCAAGCGCTCGGTGGCGTATTACGGCCACATCACCGACGACCCGGCGGTGCGCGAGTCGGTGCTCGTGCAGCGCGCCATCGTCGATCACCTGCCGCAGTCGCCGGCGAGCCGCTGCTACCGCATCGTCGCGTCGCGGCTGGCCGGGCTCGGCCCGGCGCAGGGCGGCCTGCGCCTGGCGGCGCGTGGCGCCGCGTCCGGCATTGTCTCTGATGGCGAGGTGCCGCAATGCGCATGAGCGCACAGGCCCAGCGCCTCGAGACGCGCGACGAGCTGGTGATGCAGAACGTGGCGCTGGTGAAGAGCCTCGCGCAGCGTCTGGCCCAGCGCCTGCCGTCGCAGGTGCAGGTGGAAGACCTCGTGAGCGCCGGCGTGCTCGGCCTCATCGAAGCCGCGGGGCGCTACAAGTCCAGCCTCGGGGTACCGTTCCAGGCGTTCGCGCGCCGCCGCATCCACGGCGCGATGCTCGACGCGCTGCGTGATCTCGACTGGGCGCCGCGCTCGCTGCGCCGCCTGCGCCGCGACGTGGACAGCGCCGTGGCTTCGGAGCGCGCCCGCCTCGGCCGCGAGCCCGACGAGCGGGAGATCGCGTCGGCCCTCGGCATGACCGTCGCGCAGTACGAGCGCGCGCTCGAGCAGCTCCGCACCCTGGAGCTGGCCGCGGCGCGGGAGCTCGACGCCCCGACCGCCGACGGCACGCCGCTGCTCGAGTTCTGCGTCGATCCCGGCGAATCCGCGGTGCAGACGATCGAGCGGCAGGAGCTGCGCGCGCACCTGGCGAAGGCCATCGGCAACCTGCCGGAGCGGGAGCGGCAGATCCTCGCGCTCTACTACGAAGAAGAGCTGACGCTCGCCGAAATCGGCGAGGTGATCGGCGTGTGCGAGTCGCGCGTCTGCCAGCTGCGCGGCCTCGCGGTGACCCGGCTGCGCACCCTGCTGCGTGAGTCGCTCGGCCTGCCGGAGCGCCGGTCGTGAGCAAGATCCTTTCGCAGGACGAGATTGACGCGCTGCTCGAATCGTCGAGCACCGTCGCGCCTGTCCCGGCCGGCGGCGCCCCGCGCGGCCTGAGCGGGCAGGTGGCGGCGGCCTACAACTTCCGCCGTCCCGACCGCATCTCGAAGGAGCAGCTCCGCTCGCTCCACTTCCTGCACGACCGCTTCGCGCACAACGTCTCCACGTCGCTCTCCGCGTTCCTGCGGTCGGTGACGGAAGTGACCATCGTGTCGGTGGAGCAGTTCGCCTATTCCGAGTTCTTGATGTCGCTACCCGAGCAGACGGCGTTCTATGCCGTCAGCCTCGAACCGCTCGAGGGGGTCGCGGCAGTGGAGCTCAACCCCGCGGTGGCGTTCACGCTCGTGGATCGGCTGCTCGGCGGCACCGGCGAGAACGGCGGGCTCTCGCGTCCGCTTACCGAGATCGAGCAGAACGTCATCGACTCGGTGATGAAGCTCCTGCTCGACGCGCTCTCCGATGTGTGGCGCGTGGTCACCGAAGTGAACTTCCGCATCCACGGCCGTGAGACGCGGCCGCAGATGCTGCAGGTGATGGGCCCCAACGAGATCGTCGTGCTGCTCGGCTTCGACATCAAGGTGGCCGACTCGCGCGGCATGCTCAACCTCTGTATCCCGGCGACCGCCATCGAGGCCACCGGCGAGAAGTTCGTGCAGGGCTCGCAGCGCACGCGCCGCCAGCCCACCAAGGACGAGGAAGCCTGGCTCGGCGCCAACCTCGGACGCGTCACCGTGCCGGTGACGGCGATGCTCGAGACGACGCTGGCGGCAGAGGAACTGCTGAAGCTGCGGCCGGGTGACGTGGTCGCGCTCGGGCACTCGATCACCCAGCCGATCGACGTGCTGGTCGGCAAGATCAACCGGTTTGCCGGACGTCTCGCGCAGAACGGCCAGAGCATGGCCGTGCGCGTCGAGTCGCGATCCGGGAAGGGAGCGTCGGCATGACCTCTGAGCTCTCGGCCGCCCTCGCGAGCGAGCTGGCGGGCGTCTTCGGCGCCCTGATCGACACGCCGGTCGTCACGACGCCGGCCGAAGTCCGGCCGTCGGGGCAGTACTGGCTGGCCACGATCAAGTCGGACAACCCCGCCCACGGCATCGGCGAACTGTGCTTCGACGAGGTCGGCGCCGCGGCGGTGACGGCCCTGGTCATGGGCCTCAACGAAACGCCGCCCGAAGCGTCGATCCTGGACTCGCTGCGCGAGGCGCTGACACAGGCGCTCTCGTCCACGTCGTTCAAGGAAGTGACGCACGGCGTCCTGCTGCGGGTCATCAACCTGGAGCTGACGGAGACGCCCATCACGTCGGCGGTGGCCGGCTGCATGTTCGAAGCCGCCGGGATGGCGGCGCCGCTGCTCATGTCGTTCGGCGGCACCCTGGATTTGACGTCGGCGGAAGCCGCCAGCGCCGCGGACGCGGCGGCGGCCCACGCGGTGCTGGACCGCACGGCCGACGAAACCCCGGCCGATCGCATCGACGTGATCCTCGACATCGATCTGCCCCTCATCGTCAGGTTCGGCAGGACGGAGCTGCCCTTGAGGACGCTGGCGCGCATGGGGCCCGGATCGCTGATCGACCTGGGACGGTCGGCGGACGACCCGGTGGACGTATTGGTGAGCAACCGCGTGGTGGCACGTGGCGAAGTGGTGATTGTGGGTGGCAACTACGGGGTGCGGATCCTCGACGTAGTGAGCCCGAAAGAACGAATCCGCTCGATGGAGGCGTGACGTGGAACAGTTCGGGATGCTCAATCCTCAGATGCAGCAGCTGGTCGTCGGTGTGGGCGGGGGCGTCATGCTCCTGCTGATGCTGACGAGCCTCGTGATGTTGTGGCTGCAGCGGCGGAAGGTGCGCAACCTCGACGGTCGCGTCGCCCACCTCTCGGCGGCGATGGCGCTCCTCACCGACACGCTCGAGGGCGGCCTGCACGACGTGGCGCGCGAAGTGTCGCGCCTGGCGGCGCAGCCGACCGCGGCCGCGGCCGTGGCCGCCGCGCCGCGCCACCGGACCACGACGCAGCGCCGCGTGCGCGGTGCCGCCAAGCGCGGCCAGAGCGTGCGGGATATCGCCGCCGCGGAACAGATGTCGGAAGGCGAAGTGCGGCTCATGCTTCAGAACGGGTCGCGCGAGATGAAGGAGCCGCCCGTTCATGCCTCGCTGCGCTGACGCCTCGTGCGTCCGCTGGCGTCCGGCGTTCGGCGTCTGGGGCGGCGTGCGGCTGAACGGCACCTGGTTCTGCTCGCGGGCGTGTGCCGCGACGGCCGTGCGGCGGGGGCTCGAGTCTCCGCCCGCAGTCGGTGAATCGGCCGGGTCGCTGCCGCCTTTACGAATTGGAGCGCTGTTGCGGCACCAGGGCGCGATCACGCAGGCGCAGCTCGACGAAGCGCTCGTCAGCCACCGCAAGAGCGGCCTGCGTCTGGGCGCCGAACTCCAGCGGCTTGGGTTCGTGTCGAGCGCCACGCTGGTGCGCGCGCTCGCCGCGCAGGCCGGGGTGAGCTACATGACCGCGGTCGATCCGGGCCGGGTGCGCCGCGCGCCTGGCGGGTTGTCGGCGGACATGGTGCGCGCGCTGGGGCTCCTGCCGTTCGAGGCGGAGGCGCAGGAGCGCCGGCTGCGCGTGATCTGCACGGCGCCGCTGCCGCGCCCCGCGCTTCGCGCGATGGCCCGGCTGACCGGCTGGACCGCGGAACCGTATCTGGTGGACGACGCGGTGTGGGAGCGGGCGCTCGAGGGCTACGCGCCCGACGCCGGCGAGGAGCACCAGTCGGAAGTCGTGCACGACGTCGACGCGGCGTCGGCACATGTAGTGGCCGCGGCCGCCGTTGGCCGCGACGCCGTCGTCCGCTACGCGGGCTGCGGCGATTTCGTGTGGGTGCGCGTCGAGGGCGGCGCGCGCACGCGTGACGTGATCATCCAGGAGGAACGGCCATGCCAGGCGGCGCCTACAGCGCACTGAGCGGGATGCAGGCGCGGCTCGCGGATCTCGACCGCCTCGCGTCCGACATCGCCAACGTCGGCACCTCGGGCTACAAGACCGAGCGCGCGGCCACCGTGGCCGCCGAGCGGCCGTCGTTCCGCGCCGTGCTCGACTCGGCGGTCGACGTGACGACCGGCAGCACGCGGCTCGACTTTCGTCCCGGCACCATCGGCACGACCGGTCGCGATCTGGATGCGGCCATCGAGGGCGCCGGGTTCTTCGTGGTGAACACCCCGAACGGTGAGCGCTACACGCGTAACGGATCGTTCGTGCGCCGGAGCGACGGCGTGCTCACCAGCGCCGACGGCCTGCCGGTGGTGGCCGAGGGCACGGCGCAGCCGCCCGCGCAGATCAAGGTCGGCACCGGCACCATCTCGATTACCGCGGACGGCACGGTGAAGGCGGGCGACGTGGTGGCCGGCAAGCTGAAGCTGGTGGCGTTCGGGTCGGAGAGCGACATCGAGCGCGAGTCGGGCACGCGCTTCCGCGCCAAGCCGGGCGTGACGCCCGCGGTCGCGACGCCGCGCATCGTCGGCGGCTCGCTCGAACAGTCGAACGTGACGATGGTGGACCGGATGGTGACGCTGACCGAAGTGCAGCGCACCTTCGAAGCGCTCCAGCGCGGCGTGTCGATGCTGATGAACGAGATCGACGCACGCGCCATCGGTGAACTGGGTCGCAGGTAGCGCCTTTGTAGAGGGCGGTCTTCAGACCGCCCTGGAGAGACGACATGATTCGCGCACTCTACACGGCAGCGAGCGGGATGAACGCCCAGCAGGCGAACATCGACAACATCGCGCACAACCTGGCCAACGTGAACACGACGGGGTTCAAGAAGTCCCGCGTCGAGTTCGAAGACCTCGTCTACCAGAAGATCAAGGCAGCGGGTTCGCCGTCGTCGTCGGAAGGCGAATCGCCGGTCGGCCTCGAGGCCGGGCTCGGCTCGCGCGCCGTGGCGACGGCCCGCAATTTCACCAGCGGCAACCTGCGCTCGACGGGATCCCCGCTCGACATCGCCATCGAAGGGAACGGCTTCTTCCAGGTGTCGATTCCGGGCGGCGAGACGGGCTACATGCGCTCCGGGATGTTCCACATCAGCGGCCAGGGCGAGGTGGTGACCAACGAGGGCTACCAGCTGCAGCCGAACCTCTCTATTCCGGCCAACGCGACGTCGATCACGATCTCGAAGGACGGCATCGTGTCGGTGACCGTGCCGGGACAGGGCACGCCGCAGCAGGTGGGGACGCTCGAGCTCGCGCAGTTCCAGAATCCGGCGGGTCTCGAGGCGCGCGGCGGCAACCTCTTCGTCGTGACCAATGCCTCGGGCGATCCGACCACGGGCGTGCCCGGCACCGACGGCCTCGGCACGCTGGTGCAGGGCTTCGTCGAGGACTCCAACGTCAGCGTCGTCGAGGAGATGGTGAACATGATCCTCGGGCAGCGCGCCTACGAGGCCAACTCGAAGGTGATTCGCGCCGCCGACGAAATGCTGCAGCAGGTGAACGGGCTCGGGCGGTAACGATGCGCACCGCCCTCCTCCTTCTGGGCATCGGCCTGGCGCTGACCGCGCCAGCCGTGCGCGCGGCGAGCGACGACACGGTCCGCGCGGCGATCGCGCAGGCGGTGGCGGCGCGCTTCCGCGCCGCGTCGAGCGCCCAGGTGGTGGTGGACGACCTGCGCGTGGATGCGACGGAGATGCCCGAAGGCCTGGTGGCCGTGCCCGATCCGGGCGCGCGCACCGGCCGGCCGGCGCAGTTCACGCTGCGCGCCGGGGGCCGGCACGTCGGGATCGCGGTGGCGAAGGTGACGGTGTCGGTGCCGCACGTGCGGACCACCGCCGCGGTGGATCGCGACGCCGCGGTGACCGCCGACGTGGTGCAGGAGCAGGACGGCGAGGTGGCCGGCGTGCGGTTCGAGCCGCTGCCGCGTCTCGACGAGGTGATTGGCGCGCATGCCCGTCGTCCGCTGGCCGCGGGTGAGGTGCTGTCGCAGGCCGTGGTGATCGTGCCGGACGCGGTGCGCGCCGGCGACGAGGTGAAAGTGGTGGCGCGCGTGGGCGCGCTCGAAGCCTGGGGGGTTGGACGTGCCACCGCGAGTGGCCGTGTCGGCGACGTCGTGCGCATTACGCGCGGCAGCGCCCGCGGGCTGCAGCCGGCGCGCGTGCTCTCGCCAGGCGTGGTGCAGGTGCTGCTGGCGCAGCCGCAGGAGATTCGATGATGACTGGCAACCGGATGGGGCGGACCCTGGTGCTCGCGCTCGGCTTTGGTGCGGCATTGGCGCTGCTGGCCGTGCCCGCGTTCGCGCAGCAGGCCGTGGCGCCCAAGAAGGACGACTACGACCAGGTGCTCGAGCGCTACCTGCAGGCCGCGCGCGCCGTGCCGGCGACGGCGGACAACATGTGGGCCGCGGGCCTGTTTTCCGACCTCCGCGCCCGTCGCGTGAACGACCTGGTGACCGTGCGCGTGGTGGAGAACATCACCGCCTCGGGAAGCGCCGATTCGGCGCTCGACAAGAAGAGCAACGCGTCGGCGTCGGTGACCAAGCTGTTTGGCGCCGAGACCAAGTTTCCCGGCTGGCTCGATCCGACGTCCCTCGCGGCGATGGGGGCCAATACCGGCTTTACCGGCAGCGGCGCCACCAACCGTGCCGGGTCGCTTTCGGCCGTCATCACCACGCGCGTCATCGAGGTGCTGCCGAACAACGACCTCGTGCTGGAGGGCATCCGCGAAGTGGACATCAACGGCGATCGCCAGTTCATCGTGCTGAGCGGCATCGTGCGCGCGGCCGACATCGGACCGGGCAACGTGGTGCCGTCCACGGCCGTCGGGCAGATGCAGATCCGCTACTTCGGCAAGGGTCTCATCAAGGACAACCTCAAACCGGGCTGGCTGGTCCGGGCCCTCAACAAGGTGTTCTGACATGCGTACCGCTTCCGCTACGTTGATTGCCGCCGCCCTGCTGTTCGCGGGCGCCGGGCTCTCCGCCGAGGTCCCCGGCGGCGCGCGGCTGAAGGACATCGCCGCGCTGCAGGGACCGGCCGCGACCTCGGTCGTAGGGTATGGGCTCGTCGTCGGCCTGAACAAGACCGGCGATCGCAAGCAGACGATCTTCTCCGCGCAGACGCTCGCCAGCATGCTCGAGCGCTTCGGCGTGGCGGTATCGCCCAACGCGATGAAGGTGGAAAACATCGCTGCGGTGGTCGTCACCGCGGAAATCGGACCGTATATCCAGAACGGCGGCCGCATCGACGTCGTGGCCTCCTCGATTGGCGACGCGCGCAGCCTGCAGGGCGGGACCCTCCTGCCGACGCCGCTGCGCGGTCCCGACGGCGCGGTGATCGCGCTGGCGCAGGGAGCACTCTCGATTGGCGGGTTTGGTGCCGGCGGCGGCGGCAACTCGGTGGCGGTCAACCACCTCACCGTCGGCCGCGTGCCGCGCGGGGCGACGGTGCAGGCGTTCCATTCGACGTCGCTGACCGGGCTCGACACCGTGAACCTCGCGCTCTTCGAGCCCGACTTCGCCTCGGCCTCGCGTGTCGCGGCGGCCATCAACATCGAACTCGGCGCCGACGCCGCGCACGCGCTCGACGCCGGTCAGGTCCGTGTGCAGGTGCCATCCGCCTACAAGGGCAACCTGGCCGAGCTGATCGCGCGCCTCGAGCCGCTGCCGGTGAACATCGACGCGGTGGCGAGGGTGGTGATCAACGAGCGGACGGGGACCGTGGTGATGGGCGGCGACGTGCGCATCGCCGCCGCGGCCGTGGCGCACGGCAACCTGTCGGTGCGGATCTCCACCCGCCTCGACGTGTCGCAGCCGGCGCCGCTCTCGCAGGGCAGCACCCAGGTGGTGCCGCAGACGCGGCTCGACGTGGACGAGGGGGACAACAAGCTGATCGCGCTCGACGCCGGCACGACGCTCACCGACGTAGTGAAGGCGCTGAACGGGCTCGGCGCCACGCCGCGCGACATCATCGCCATCATGCAGGCCCTCAAGGCGGCGGGTGCGCTGCGGGCGGAGCTGGTAATTCTGTGAGCTTGGATACGAAGATCGCGCCGCTCCCGATCGGGACGCCGACCACCACCGCGGAGGTCAAGCCTACCAGCGCGGAAGGGCAGAAGCTCGCGCGCGTGGCGGGGGAGTTCGAGTCCATGCTCCTGCTGCAGATGCTGCGCGAGATGCGGAAGTCGGGATCCTGGAAGGACGAGGACGAAGAGAAGGACGGGTACGGCGCCGACACGCTGTTCGACACGCTCGACATGGAGCTGTCGTCGTACATCACGAAAGCGAAGGGCGGGTTCGGGCTCGAGAAGTCGCTCGTCAGCCAGATCAGCGGCAGCAGCGCCGTGGAAAGCGCGGTTCCAGCGAGGCTCCCCTCGCTGGAGCTGCCACCCGCCACCAGTGTGGCGGCGTCTTCAGAGCCGGCTCAGGGAACAGCCGCGCTGTCCGACCGGGTCGAGACGAGCCCGTTCGGCTGGCGGCGCGACCCGTTCTCGGGCGCGGCGGCGTACCATCGGGGCGTGGACCTGCGCGCCGCATATGGCGAACCGATTGGCGCCGCTGACGCCGGCATGGTGGTGTTCGCCGGCGAGCAGCACGGCTACGGGCAGACGGTAGTGGTCGAGCACGACAACGGGATCCGCACGCGCTACGCGCACCTGTCGTCGGTGACGGCCACGGCGGGCGACGAAGTGAAGGCGGGCGAGACGATCGGGCGGGCGGGACGGAGCGGCCGGGCGACCGGCACACATCTGCACTTCGAGGTGACTCAGAACGGGCGCCCCATCGACCCACACTCGTTCAGTGGCGGGGGGCTAAAGGTTGAAGGGGTGACTGCCGATTGGGGGTCTGGTAACGGACCCACCCTCCCCGGGGTCGCTTCCGAAACGAAAGGTTCAGGCGCGGACTAGCGCAGGATCCTGCCGATCCGAGAAAGACAGTAGGAGACGACGATGAAGATCGAGGGGAATCGACCCACACAGGAAACCGAGTCGCTGACACGCGCTGACGCGTCGAAGGGCCAGAAGCCCGCGTCGAACCGTGCAGCCGACGCCGGCGATCGGGTCGATGTGTCCGCGGATGCCAAGAAGGCCCAGGGGCTGGTTGCCGACGCGGTGAAGGCCGCGCAGGCGCTGCCCGACATCCGGGCCGAAGCCGTTGCGCGCGGCCGCGCCAAGCTCGAATCGGGCGAGCTCGGGGCCGACGCCGGCAAGCTGGCCGACGCGATCATCGACGATCTCATCAAGTAGCCGGGACCCGCACGCCATGGATGGCTCACGCGCGGTGTCGGCCACGATGCGTCTGCGGCTCGCCCTCGAGGGCGCGGCCGAAGCGCTGGCGCACGCCCAGGTCGAAGGGCTGCTCGCCAGCGAAGGTGCGGTCGAGTTCGCCTTGGCCGAGCTGCCGCAGATGGGGAGCATCACCTCGGAGGAACGCGACGCGGTGCGCCGCGAGCTCGAAGCCGCGGAGCGCGCGTTGCTGCGCTGCCGCCGTCTGGGTTCCACCCTCGCCGACTACGTTCGCCTCACGCTCGCCTCGCACAGCACCGCCACCAGTGCGTCAGGGTACACACCCGACGCGCGCAGCGACGAATACGCCGGCCGCGGCGTGAACGCGAGGGTCTGACATGTCCGGTCTCTACACCAGCCTCACGATGGCCGCCCGGGCCCTCTCGGCCCAGCAGCTCGGCCTCGAGGTCACCGGCAACAACATCGCCAACGTGAACACGGCCGGCTACGCCCGCCGCACGATCGATTTTGCCGCCGTCAAGCCCGAGAGCTCGCTCAGCGCCGGCAACGGCGTGGAAGTGCAGGGCATCCGCTCGATTCGCGATCGACTGCTCGAGCGCCGCGTCCTCGAGGAAGTGCCCACCGAGGGGCGCGCCAAGGAGCTCACCGAAATCCTGCAGGTCGTCGAAGCCGGCATCGGCACCACCGGCCAGTCGATCGACGGGCGGCTCACGGAGATGTTCGGGTCGTTTTCACGCCTCGCCGACGCGCCGACGTCCGCGGTGGCGCGCGCCGACGTGCTGAACACCGCCGCGGAGCTCACGCAGTCCTTCCACGAGATGGCCGGGCGGCTCTCCGACGCGCAGCGGCAGGCCGACAGCCGCGTGCGCAACACGGTCGAAGAGATCAACTCGCTGGTGGATCAGATCGCGAATCTCAATCACTCGATGGGGGCCTCGGGCCCCGAAGGACGTCTGCCGCTCCAGGATCAGATGTCCACGCTGCTGCGCAGTCTCAACACGCTGGTGAACGTGGACGTCGTCAACCGGTCGGACGGCGGCGTGGATATCACCGTCGGCAGCGGCCGCGCGCTCGTCATCGGCGACGAAACCTACCGGCTCGAAGCGGTGTCGCAGCCGCCGACCGGCTGGGCAGGCGTGGAAGCCGGCGGGATGAACATCACGTCCGAGCTGCGCGGCGGGCGTCTCGTGGGGGCCATCGAGGCGCGCGACGTCAACATCCCGGACTACCTCACCCGGCTCGACACGATTGCCTACGAGCTGGTGAACCAGGTCAACGCGATTCATCAGGGCGGGTTCGACCAGCTCGGGAACACCAACCAGAACTTCTTCACGCCGCTGGCGTCGGCCGCCGGCGCGGCGCGTCTCATCGAGGTCGATCCCGCGGTGGCCGCCGACAGCCGGCTGATTGCGGCCGCCGGCGTCAACGAGGCGGGCGACAACACGGTGGCCAAGACGCTGGCCAACCTGCGCGACTCGCTGGTGCTCGAAGGCAACAGCGCCACGCTGATCGATTCGTGGAGCCACCTGGCGTTCCGGGTGGGGCGCGACACGCGCGCCGCCATCGACGGATCGAAGGCCCAGAGCGACATCGTCGAGCAGATCGACGCGCTGCGGGACGCCGTGTCCGGCGTGTCGCTCGACGAAGAAGCGGTGCAGATGATCAAGTTCCAGCGGGCCTACGAAGCCAACGCGCGCTTCTTCAGCACCGTGGACCAGACGCTGTCGATTCTGTTCTCAATCGTCGGACGGTAGAGCCGGGACGTAGGGAGTTTTCATGCGACTGACATTTGCGGCCTCGATGCGGGACACCTACGACGGCATCGCCACCGCCGCCGAGCGGATGATCAAATTCCAGCGCCAGGTGTCCACCGGCATCCGCGTGGCGCAGCCGAGCGACGATCCGTCGGCGACGGCGACGACCATCAGCGAGAAGGCTGCGCACGCGTCGTACGAGCAATACGTGCAGGCGGGCGATTCAGCCGAATCGCGCCTGTCGGTGGCCGATACGCTGCTCTCGGACATCATCGACAAGCTCTCCGCCGCGCGCACCTCGATCCTCAGCGCGCAGGGGTCCGAGACCACCGACGCGCAGCGCGAGAACGCGGCGCAGGAACTGGCCTCGCTGCGCGATGCCGTCCTCGAGGATCTGACGACGTCGTTCCGGGGCACCTACGTGTTCGGCGGCAGCGCCGGCACCGTGCGCCCCTACAGCAAGGACAACGCGGGCGTGGTGCAGCCGTACGCGGGCTCGACCCGCGAAGTGAGCGTGGACATCGATCGCAATCGTCCGGTGACCGTGGTGTTCAACGGCGAGGCCATCGTGACGGGCAACGACGCTACCGACCTTTTCACCGCCTTCGACAACGCCATCGTGGCCGCGCGGGCCGGCGACGCCGACGCGCTGCACACGGCCTCGGGCGCGTTGCAGCGCGCCTTCGACCGTGCCAGCCAGGTGCAGAGCACGGTGGGCACCAGCCTGAATGCCATCGCCGACCACACGACGCGGCTCCAGGATGCCGGCCGCGCCAGCACCGCGCGGGTGGCGTCGCTCGAAGAGGCCAACATGGCCGAAGCCATCTCCGGCCTGCAGCAGGCCGAAACCGCCTACAACGCCGCGCTCGGCGCCGCGTCGCACACCACGCGCCGATCGCTCTTCGACTACCTCCTCGGGTGATGATGCATGGCTAGATCGAATGCCGCTCTTCCGGTTCCGGCGGACACGCCGGCTGTCTCGCCCGAGGTCCAGGAGGGCCTGGCGCGCAACGCGATCAGTTTTCCCGACGGCATCCCCGGCTTCGAGGCCTGCCGCCGCTTCGTGCTGCTGACGTCGGACGCCATGGCGCCGCTGCAGCGCATCGAGTCGATCGAAGGCCCGCCCGCGGCGTTCCTCGGCATCGATCCGCGCCTGCTGCTCGAGGGCTACCGCTGCGCGCTGACCGAGACCGACCTGCGCGCCCTCGGCGCCGACGGCGACTCGACGCTGCTGTGGTTCGCGATCATCTCGGAAGTCGACGGCGTGCTGTCGGCGAACCTGCGCGCGCCCATCGTCATCAACCCCCAGCGCATGATCGGCCGTCAGGTCCTGCCTGACGACGGGCTGTACCCCATCCGGCACGTGCTGACGACCAAGGCGTGAACGATGCTGGTCTTCACGCGCCGGAGGCAGGAAGCCATCCGGATCGGTGACCGGATCGAGGTCCGCGTGCTGCGGGTCGGACGCGACGGCGTTCGCATCGGCATCACGGCGCCCCCAGACGTCCCGGTCCACCGCGAGGAAATCTACGAGGAGATCCGCGAGGCGAATCGCGCCGCCGTGGCGCCGCAGGTCGACCTGTCGGCGCTGGCCGAGCGTCTGAGGCAGCCGTGAGGATCCGCGACTGGCGCTACGCCGAGACGCCGGCGGTGGAGGCCTTGTACGAGGCCGAACGGCGCCAGTGGCTGGCCGAACTCGGCTGGGACACCACCGAGGCGTGGCCCGAGATCGAAGGGGCCCGCACGACCGGGCGCCTCCCGGGGTTGCTGGCCGTGAACGATCACGGGAGCATCTGCGGCTGGACCTACTTCCTGATCGACGATCGCGTCGCGCAGGTGGGGAGCCTCGTCGGCGAGTCGCCGGAGGCGACGCGGGCGCTGGTCGACTCCGTCATCGCGCGCGCGGCCGGCCGCGCCGACTGCGTCACCTGCTTCTCCTACAACCGCGCGCCTGGGCTCGATGCGGTGCTGACCGCGCACGGATTCGAGCTGACGCCGTATCAGTACCTGTCCCGGAGCGCGCCGGCGCTCGACCCGTTCCGTGCCGACGGCGCGGACAGATGGCGCGACGACGACGAGAAGCCGGCGGCCGAACTGCTGCGCGTCGCCTACGGCTCGAACGGCCGGTTCTTCGCCGCCCACGGCCTGCCGGAGGAGTGGCAGCGCTACGTGCACAACCTCGTGACCTATCCGGGCTGCGGCCGCTTCGATCCGCTGGCCACGCGCGTGCTGCGCGAAGACGGCCGCATGGTGGCGCTGGTGATGATGACCGCGCTCGGCCCCGGCGTGGCTCACGTGGCGCAGGTGGCCGTGCATCCCGAGCGCCGCGGGCAGGGGCTGGCTGGGAAGCTGCTCGACCGGGCGCTGGCGCTGGCGCACGCGGCGGGACGCTCGCGCGCCACGCTGCTCGTCGAAGCGGGCGCCAGCACGGCGCGCACGCTCTACGCGGGGCACGGCTTCCGTCCCTGTGCCACCTTCGTCGCCGCCCGCCGCGAGCTGCGGTAACGATGGCGTCGCGCCGTCGCCGGATCCTCCACGTCATCCCTACGCTCTGGAGCGGAGCGGGCGATGCGCTGACGCACCTCTGTGAACTGCAGTCGGAGCGTGACGACGTGACGGTCGTCAGCAGCGCCTTGCGCGGCACGCTGGCCGACTGGCCGGCCTATCGCCGACGGCTCCGGGCGGCCGGTGTGCGTCACGTCAGCATCGATACGTTCACACGCACGCCCGAGCGGCTCTGGCCCTCGGTCGAGCGCCTCCGCGAGCTGGCTCGCACCTGGTCGCCAGACGTCGTCCACACGCACGCCGGCGTCCCCACGCTCGCGTGGGCGCTGGCCGGCGCGCCGCGCCCACGACACGTCGCCCACATGTACAGCTGGGGCGCGGGGCGTCCCGCCTGGATGAACGACATGGATCTCGCTGGCTTCCGCCAGGCGGATCGCGTCGTCTGCTCGGCGAAGCGCTATGAACGCGTCTTGCTCGAGGGCGGCGTCGAGAAGACGCGCCTCGCCTACATCCCCTGGGGCGTGCGTGTCGACCGTGTCGATGCGGCGCTGGCCGCGCGCCGTTCTTCTCCGGGCCGTCGTATCGGCTTCGTCGGCCGCGTCGAGCCGCGCAAAGGGCAGCTCGACGTGATCGCGGCGTTCGAGCGCGTCCGGCGTCAGGTTCCGGACGCGGAACTCGCATTCGTCGGCCCCGACGCCGACGCCGACTATGCGGCGCGCTGCCGCGACGAGGTGGCCCGGCTGGGCCTCGACGCGCACGTGCGGTGGCACGGGCACGTGCCTGACGTGGCGCGGGTGCTCGTGCACTGGCAGCTGTTCGTGTCGCTGTCGTCCGACGAGGGGCAGGGGCTGGCCGTGCAGGAAGCGATGGCTGCCCGCGTGCCGGTCGTCGCGCTGGCCGCGCCCGGTCTCGAAGACTTCGTCTCCAACGGCCGCACCGGCCGCGTCGTGCGCAGCCGGAAACCGGCCGGTGTCGCCCGTGCGATCGTGGCGACGCTGCGCGACCCGCGAGGATCGTCACGGGTCGCCCGCGCGGCCGAACGGCTGGTGCGGGACCGCTACGGCTGGCCGCGCTGCGCCGCCGCGATCGATCGCCTCTACCGCGCCCGCTGACGCCCCGTCCGCTGACGGTGTGCCGACACCGGAGACGGACCCCCGACACCGCATCTGCCGGGCCATGCCAGCCCACGGCCCCTTCGTGCCAACGGGGCCCGGGCACGGCGCTTGCGCTCATGGATCTGCCCATGAGTTCTCCTGCGTCGCTGAGCGACGTGCCGCTCCATGACGAGGCCGATCCGCTGGCGGAAGCCCGCACACAGCTCGCGGTCGTTACGGCCGACGCGCCGCGGGCCGTGGCCATCGTCGGCGCCGGCCTCGGCTACCTGACGGAAGCCGCGCGCACGCGCTGGCCGGATGCGGTCCTCGTGGTGCTCGAACCGCTGCGCGATCTGGCGGAGGCGGCGAAGGCGCGCACGCCGGCGCTCTACGAGCGCGGGCGCGTCCACATCCTCACCGGGCCCGACTACGCGGGAGCCGACGTGCTCTGGAAGGTGTTCGACGCGGCCGACGCGGTCAGCCCCTCGAGCGGCCTGTCGCCGGCCGTCGTCGTCCATCCGGTGCTGGCGCAGGCCGCGCCGGCGCCCATGGCCAAGGCTCTGCGGGTGGCCCAGCGCGCCATCGACGCGGCGACGATGAACGCCCGCGCGCGCGAGGAGAACGCCGGCCGCTACCTGTGCAACACGCTGCGGAACGTGGCCCATCTCGCGCTCGGACCCGATCCCGGACGCCTCCGCGGCCAGTTCGCGGGCGTGCCAGCCATCGTCGTCGGGGCCGGCCCGTCGCTCGACGGGGCCATCCCCGCGCTGCAGGCGCTCGGCGGACGGGCGCTGCTCATTGCCACCGACACGTCGTGGCGACCGCTCGCGGCCGCCGGCATCGATCCGCACCTCGTGGTGGCGACCGACCCGACCGAAGCCAACGGCCGCCACCTGCGCGGCGTCCGCGGGACTCGCCAGACCTGGGTGCTCGCCGAAGGCAGCGTGGATCCGGACGCGCTTCACACGCTGCGCGGGCGTGTCGGCATCTTCCGGATTGCCGGACACCATCCGTGGCCGTGGCTCAACGGGCTCGACCTCGATCGTGCCGTGGTGAAGGCGTGGGGCTCGGTGCTCACGTCTGCCTACGACGTGGCCGTGACCGCCGGGTGCGCGCCCATCGTGTTCGTCGGTTCGGATCTGTCGTTCACCGACGGGCGGCCGTACTGCCGCGGCACGTCGGCCGAACAGGACTGGGCTGTTCACACCGCACGTGGCGCCAGCCTGCGCCGGGTGTGGACGAACACCATCGAAGCGCGAGCGCTGCGGCGCGAGCCGGATGTGACGGGCGGCGAGACTCCGACGGCGCCCCACCTGATCGAGTTCCGCAACTGGCTCGTGGCCGAAGCGGGAAAGCAGCCGGCGGGACGCGTGATCAACGCCAGCGGCGCCGGCATCCTGATGGGCGCGGGCATCACCCAGGCGAGTCTGGCCACGGCACTGAGCGGCTTCGACGACCGCGACGACGACCTGCGGCGCCAGATCGCTCAACTGCTGACCGCTCAGCCCGACGAGACCGTGGCCTCGCGTCTCGCCGATGCCCTGCGCGCGTTGGACGCCCAGTGCCGCGACGAAGCGGCCGTCGACCCGTTCATTCGAGAGTGGCTGCGGTTCGGGCGGCCCCGCTTGACGCTGGCTGACATCCGCGCGGCGGCCGCCGCTGGCTGCGTGCGGCTCGAGTCGCCGGCCGACGAAACCGGTGCGGTAGTGGAGACGAGTCTGCGGAGGCCGCGCTGGCACGCCGCCGACCGCACCGCCCTGATGCACGCCCAGATCGTTGGCAGCGACGAGGGGCTGGATGGGACAGTGGCGCGCCCGGCCGGTGACCCGGACACCCGGGCACGGGCCTTTGCCGATGCGGCGCGGGCCTTCGACGCGCTGGCGGCGTTGCCGCGTCTGGCCACTCGGCTTGGCGAGCACGTCCTGAGCGGGGCCCTTCCGCACCGGGTGCCCCTCTCGACACGGTTCGAGTGGGTGGACGCCGCCGCGCCGCTTGTCGCCGTGCTGGAGGAGAGCCTCATCGAACTCGACGTGAATTCGTCCCGCTCGGTGGTGGCACCGGCGCCGGCCGACGACTTCTGGACCGGGCCGATCGTTCCGGTGGAGGACGCCGGTCCGGACCCGCGCCGGAAGAAGGACACGCAGGTCGACGTCGCGGCGCGCCGGGCGCTGTTCTGGGAACGTCTGGCGATCGACCCGGGCGACGACGCGGACGACGTGACGTCTCGACGGCGTGCACGGCTCGAGTCGGCGATCCTCCGAGGCTTCGGTCATCCGTGGTTTGCGACCTCGCCGCCCGAACTGCTCCAGATGCGCTACCCGTCGTCGGCGCGGCCAATGTCGCTGCCGTTGCGCGTGGACGTCCTGATGCGCGCGCTCACCGGAACGCTGGCGCGCGCGGTGCCTGGCCTGGAGTCGCGCCGCGTGCTCGCCGCCGAGGGCGTTACGCACTGCGAGCCGCTGATTCTCACCGGCAACACGCTCCCGATCGGATGGTCGACCTTCACGTGCGGCGCACACCACGCCGTCTTCACGCCCAAAGGATCCGACCGCACCGTGCTCATCGACGCCGATGGCCGGTTGACCGAGGGCTCGTCGTGGCCGGTGCCGGTCATCGCGGAGGCGCCATGGGGCGAGGACGGCGGCGCCGTGGCGTGGGCCCTGCCGTCGACCCTGTTGTTCCGGCCGCGCGCCGGCGCGGCGGTGATTCGCGAGGAGGTGCCGTTCGCGCCGCGCCAGTTTTCGATTGGCAAGGATGGTTCGGCGTACTGGCTCGAAATCACCGGTGAGCTCTGGGACTGGCTGCCCGGCGGCACGCGGCGGTTCGTGCTGTTTGCGCCCGGCGCCGGCTATGTCCGGCACGAAGGCGCGGACGTCGTCATCGCCCCGGTCGCCCGCACGTCGAAGGGCGCCGTGATTCGCCGCCGCTCGGCTCACGAATGGCGTTGCAGTGGCGAACCCCACGTGCGGGAGGAGATCGCCGCGGCGGCGGAGGGGCAGTGCGCCAAAGTGGCGGCGGGCCGCTGGACCGCCCGGAGCTACCCCTTCTCGGATCTCGTGCGCCTCGAACGCGCTGGCGGCAGCGCCTGGTTGCTCGGCTGCCACGAGGCGGTTGGCGTGGCGTGGGCGGGATCGTCCCTGGCGGTCACCACGCGTGAAGGCCGGCTGTTCCTGTTTCCGCGTCTCGCGGACCGGCTCGACGAGCTCGACGCTGGCCCCCGGATTGCTCAACTGGGGGCGGCGACACGCCAATGAAGGCTTTGCCACCACATTTCGCACGCCGCGGGCACGGAGCCGGCCGGGAAACCGGCCACGGCGACCGGTGCGCCGACATCTGCATATGAGCGATTCCCGGCCCGCGATTCTCGTCGTCTTCCCGTTCTGCCTCGATCACGTCGGGCACGGGAACATCCAGCGCCTGCTTGCGATTGCGCGCGACCTGGCCGCCAACGGCTACGACGTCGACGTGGTGTATCAGGGCAACCCGCGCGTCGCCCCGGCGGCATCGCAGTACACGGCATTCCGCCGCGTCTTCCGCGTCGAGGCGGGCATCCGTTCGAGCGAGCAGGATGCCTGGAACCGGAGGCTCGCGGCCTTCTACGCCGGCTACGAGCTGCCGCTGCAGCACATGCGGCCGTCGGCCGCGCTGGCGAGCCTGACGCGCAGCCTGCTCGAGGCCGACGCTTACGAGGCGGTCGTCGCGACCTACGCGTTCACGGCGCCGCTCTTCGCCAACCTCAGTCGAAAGGTGCTCACCGTGTGCGACGTGCAGGACATCCTGCACGAGCACGCGGACGCCTGCCAGCAGACCACCGGCAAGTCGAGCAGCTTCACGCTGCCGGCGGCCACCGAAGCCTTTCTGTGGCGCCAGTTCGACGTGCTCGTGGCGATCACGCCCGAGGACAAGTCGCGCATTCGCGCCGACGCGCTGCCGCACCAGGTGCTGCTCAGCGCGCGGCACGCCCTGGCGTCCTTCGCGGACGGTCCGCGCCCTGGCGCGGACGACGTCGCCCTCTACGCGGGCAGCGACAACCAGTCGAACGTCGAGGCCGTGACCTGGCTGCTCGAGAACGTCTGGCCGCGCGTGGTGGCGGCGCGTCCGTCGGCGCGGCTGCGGATGGCCGGCCTGATCTGCGCGAAGGTGCCGGACGCCCTGCGCGGCACCCCGGGCCTCGAGCTGCTCGGGTTCATGGACGACGTCACGCCCGAGCTCACCGGATGCGGCGTGCTGGTTGCGCCCTATCTCTACGGATCCGGCCTCAAGATCAAGGTGGTCGAGGCCGCGTGCGCTGGCAAGGCCGTGGTGACCACGCGTTCCGGCCTGCTGGGCACGGACCTGGAGCCGGGGCGCGATCTGGAAGTGCACGACGATGTCGACGCCTTCGTCGAGGCGTTGACCGGCCTGCTCGGCGACTCGCCGCGTCGAACCGCGATGGGCGAAGCCGCCTTGACGCAGGCGCGCGCGAACTTCTCGCCGGAGGCCTGCTACGGACCGATCCGGTTCGCGCTCCAGCTCCAGCAGGTGCACGCCGGAGCCGTCGCGGGGCAGGGGCTGTCTCCGTCGGTCCTGGAACGCGTGCGGATCGTGGTCGACCATCTCAAGCCCGCGCGCGTGGTCCTGTGGGGCAACGGCTCCCATACGCGGTCGCTGATCGCGGCCCTGCGCGAGTTGAACATTCGAGTCGACCTGATCGTGGACGGGCGCGGGACGGAAACGCAGATCAGCCCCGAAGGGGTGCCGGTGCTGCCGGGGTCGGAGTTCTCCCGGACGCCGGGCGACCTGGTGGTGCTCTCGTCGGAAACGTTCGAACAGGACATGTGGAACGACCTCCGCGAGTACCGGGAACGCGGCGGGCACGTCATCGGCCTGTTCAATCCCCGGCTGATGTCGCGCGATCTCATCGATCGCCTGTCGCCGCAGAGCCGCGTCCAGCTGGGCGCGCCGGCCTTGACGGCGGTGCGGGGAAGCGAGCCCGCGGTCGTAATCTGGGACTCTCTGCTGTCGGACGTGCACTGGTGGCGGCTGTGCGCCGTGCGCGATCTCGCCGCCGCCGTCCCGGGAGTCGGTGCGCGGGCGGTCGTCGTGGCTCCCAGCCACGCAGCGCAGTCGATGAACGCGTCAGACCTGCCCCCCGGGTGTTCGCTCGCCGGGGTGCTGGAATTCGACGGGCGTACCGTCGAGTCACGCGACGAGGACGGCGGCGCGCGCGGACTGGCGCGCACGGCCGATCTGATGGCGGGGGCGACGGCCCACGCGGCGCGCATCGTCGGGCTCCGCGGCGAGGATCTGCTGGTGCTGATGCAGCCCTCGCTCTCGGAATGCTTCGGCCTGGCACGGACGCTTCGCGCGCGGGGACGCCGCGACTGTCCCACGGTCGTGCTCCACACGTTCGGTGGCGACGACGCCCTGCGGATGCCGGACGAGGCCCAGCGCGCCTACTGGCGCCTGGCCGTGAGCGAACTGGGTGATGCCACCGACGGGCGCTTCGCCATCGTGACGGTGTCGCCCACCGACGCGGCGGCGCTGCGCACGCGGCTCGATCGGCCGGTGCATGCGATTGGCCAGCCCACGGCTCCCCGCCGTCCTCGTGCTGAACGTGCGCGCCTGCGCCCGCGCGTGGTGTGCCTGGGGCACGTCGGTGTGCCGCGCGCTCGCCACATGCTCGACGCCGTCGCGGAGCTTGCGGGAACCGCCCGCGGTACCGTCGGCGATGCTCGTTTCACCGTCGGCTGGCGCTCGAACCAGGGCGATGGCTCGCCCTGGGCGCAGGATTCGTGGGCGATCAATCTCGCCACGCTGCTCGGGTTCGATCTGCTCGACGCGCACACGTCCATCGCGATGCGCGACGAGATTGCCGATGCCGACGCCGTCGTGCTCGTCGGCGACGGTTCGGAAGCCTGGCGCCATGTGGCGGGCCAGCACGCGGACGCCGCGGGTGTCCCAGTGCTCACTCCGTACGACTCACGCCAGCTCGCGCCGATGCTCGAGCCGATCCTGCGCGGGGAGAGCGTTCACGCGCCGGCGACGGGCGCCGACGCCGTGGGGCAGCCGGCCGACGTGGTCCTGGCGCGTCTGATCGAAGTCGCCATCGGTCGGGCGCCCATGATGCCCAAGCCCGCGGAAGCGCCCGCGCCCGTTCTTGCTCACGTCCTTGTTTCGGAGATGTGTTGATGACGTCCATTGCTGAAGTCCTGAAAGGCCTGGCCGCGCTCCCGGAGGACTGGCACGCCGCCGGCTGCCTGGAGATGCCCAATCTGGAGGGGTTGGCCCGGCACGCCTCGACGCGGAAGATCCGCCGCTCCGTCGAAACCGGGACGGGCAAGAGCACGCTGCTCCTGTCGCATCTCAGCGAGCATCATCTGTGCTTCTCGCTCGACGACGCCAAGAGCCTGGGCGATGGGCACAGCCTGGAACGGGCATCGGGCAGCTCGCTGCTGAAGCCCGGGGTGGTGGAGTTCGTGGTCGGCCCGACGCAGCGGACGCTGATGGCTCATACGTTCTCCGAGCCGCTGCAGCTGGTGTTCATCGACGGCCCGCACGGCTACCCGTTCCCCGACCTCGAATACTTCAAGCTCTATCCGCACCTCGAGACCGGCGGACTGCTGGTCGTGGACGACATCCACATCCCCACGATTCGCAACCTCTTCAACTTCCTGCGCGAAGACCCGATGTGGTGCCTGCTCGAGACGGTGGGCAAGACGGCGTTCTTCGAACGGACCTCCGCGCCGACCTTCTCGCAGAGCGGCGACGACTGGTGGCTGCAGCCCTACAACACGCGCCGCTTCCCGGTTCCGTACAACGATCTCAACAGCCTCAACGACGACAGCCCGGTGTTCATGGGCGCCGGCGAAACCGAGGCCGATCCGGCGGTATACCGGAAACGGCTCCTGCCGTTGCTGGGGCGATGGGCAAGCGACGGGAAGCGGGTCGCCATCTTCGGCACCGGCGCCCACACGGACTTCCTGTGGAGCGCGCTGCCGGAGCTGTGGCGCGTCAACATCGTCGCCTATCTCGACACCAAGGCCGAGAACACCGGTTCGACCTATCGCAACGTCAAGGTCCAGACGCCGGAATGGACGGCGGAGAACGCCGACGTCGTGCTCTGCTCGTCGTTCGAGCACGAGCTCACGCAGATGGCGTTCCTCGATGCGATGCCCTCCGTGAAGGTGGTCCTGTCGCATCCGGTGACGAAGCTCCACGCCCAGTTCGCCGCGAAAGCCAAGGAAGACCGGGAGAAGGCGAAGGCGGAGGCCGCCTAGAGATGTCTGAGAACACCAAGCAGATCCCGCACGCCCCGATGCCCACGCTGGTGCACTGCGGGCATCACAAGTGCCTCACCGTGTTCGTCGACCGCTGCTTCCAGAAAGTACTCGGCGGCCATTTCCGCAACTTCTTTCAGGACGCCGCCGGGTTCTACGAGGAGCACCAGCGCTACGCCGTCACGCAGACGTCTGACTTCCTGCCCGACTTCTCGAGGCTTGGCGACTACAAGATCTCGCGTTTCATCCGGGATCCGCGCGACCTGATCGTCTCCGGCTACTTCTATCACCGCCGCGGAACCGAGGCGTGGACGAACCAGCCGCGCGACCAGTGGCGCTGGCAGAACGTTCCGCGGGCGATGCGTGCGGACGAGACCTACGCGCAGCTGCTGCAGCGGGTCGATCAGGAAGACGGTCTGATCGCCGAGATGGAGTTCCGCGCGCCGCATTTCGAGTCGATGCTGTGCTGGCCGGCGGACGACCCGCGGGTCAAGACCTGGAAGTACGAGGACATCATCGGACGCGAGGTCGAGGTGATGGACGCGGTCGGCGAGCACTACGGCTGGCCGGACGACGACGATCCGTTCACGCTGCGTGCCGCCCTGCGCCACTTTGCCAATCGGTGGAAGGCGAACGATACGCTGCGGGCGTGGGACAAGCACGTGCGCGACCCGCGGCCGGGGCAGTGGCGTGACGTGTTCACGCCCAAGGTGCAGGCGGTGTTTGCCGCGCGCTTCCCCGATCTGATCGAGACGCTGGGCTATGAGCCCATCGCGCGTTCCCGGCGGACGGCGTAGCGCTCAATCGACGAGCGCCTGGCGCACCACGTCGTAGACCATCTGATCGGCTCGAGTCAGCCGGGACAACGCGTCGGCGATCTCCGGGTCTGCCAAGAGCTCATCGTAGCTGGCAGGCCTCGAGGAGGTGACGTTGATCTGCTCGGGTGCCGGCGGCTCGCCCAGCCCCAGGAGCGAGTAGGTGCGACGGAGTGAGACGTCGTACTGCTCCGCGACCCCGACGAAGGCGAAACGCTTCACGCCGTTCAGCGCTTCGGCCACCAGGTCGGACTCGGGCAGCCAGGGACCAAAGACGTTCTGCCGTTGCTGGTCGACGCCGCCGAAGTGGCCTCCGGCCAGCAGCCGGGCCTGCACGTTCCATGTGGCGCGTCGAATGATCGGGTTGTCCGAGCGCAGGAACTCAGGCAGCGACAGCGGCGCCATCGCTTCGAAGAAGTCGCCCTTGCCGCGTTGCGACGCCTGTTTCCAGTAAAAGAAGCATGACAGCAGCCGCTCCCTCGGCGCGCGCAGCATGGTGAACGCGCGGAGGGGGGCAAAGGTGGTCGACAAGGCCGACGGGCTGATGTGACCCTGGAAGAAGCTGAATCGGCGGAGCGACGGCACCGAAAGGCTCCGCACCTGCCACTCGAACTGGTGAGGACACACGCTGGCCGGCGGCAGGCGATCGAGGACCTGCTTGGCCAGCGCTTCGCCCGCGGTCTTGTGGATCCGCATGAACAACGTCGGCTGACGATCCATGAGTTCTGCCGGAGCCGCGGCGTCAGCCGCGGCGATTGACGATGCGGGCGCCTTCGAGCGGCGGCGCCACGACACGGCGGTAGGCGGCGAGCGTCGACTCGCCCTTTTCCATCGACTCGGCGGCGAAGCGGCGCGCGTGCTCCGCGTCCTTGAGCGCCTGCAGCGACCGGCCGTCGGTGGCCAGGATGCGCGCCACCAGATCCGCGGCCTTCTGATGCAGCGCCGCCACGTCCTGAAACGCCCGCTCGCCCTGCAGCGTCGCGCGCGCGTCGACCAGCTGGGCGCGCAGCGGCTTGAGCGTGTGCTCGATCGAGACCAGATTCGCCATTACCTTTTCACGTTCGTCGGCAAGGGCGGCGAGCTCGATGACTCCGGTGTGCGAGGTGGCGTCGTGACGGCTCGTGTCGAGGCGCTCCAGCCGGTGGAGGAGGGCCATCTCGGCCTCCAGCCCGGCGCGGTATTCGCGCAGCACCTCGTCGAGGTCGTCGGTCATGGCCGTGGGGGAGACAGAGCGACGGAGGCGGACACCTGCACCCAGCCCTCGCGGACCGTGACGAGCAGCTGCCGCACTTCCTCCAACGCGCTCATATCCTTTTTCAGGGTCACCTCGAGCAGGCGTGCGGTCATGTAGTCGTACAGGCGATCCAGCTCGAGGGCCAGGCCCGATCCTTCCTCGATGTTCAGCGTGCTCTGCAGCTCGCCCACGATCGCCAGCGCCTTCGACACCCCAGTGGCGCGAGCGCGGTGATCGTTGCGTTCATGCGCTTCGCGTGCGTCGCCCAGGAAGCGGATGGCGCCGTCGTACAGCATCACCACCAGTTCCAGCGGCGAACGCGACTGCGCGTCCACCTTCTGGTAGGCGAGGGCGCCGCGCGAGGCGGTTGAGAGCGAGGAAGCCGGAAAGCCGTACGTGCTCATATCAGAAGAGTCGGTATTGCCCGTTCAGGGCGCTCAGAGAGTTGACCTGGCTGTTCAGACGTGACATCGCTTGATCGGCAGCAATGAACTCGGCCTGCAACGCGTTGCGCCGGAGCGTGAGCTGGGCGTCCAGGACGTCCATCCGGCCGGAGATGTTCTGGACCTGGTCGTCGATCCGGTCCTTCGCCTTGGCGACGAGGCCGCCGGCGTCGGCGTAGCTCGACACGAGCTCCGCCAGGTCGTCGAACGCGCCGTCGGTCGAGCCGTCGCTGGCGCCCGCAAAGAGCTCCTGCACGGCGCCGGGGTCGGCGGTGACGGCGTCCTCGAACGCCTTCGAGTCCACTTTCATGAGGCCGCTGCGGTCGAATCCGATGCCCACCCCGGCCAGGCGCGTCAGCGTGCCGGCGCCGTGCTGGCCCAGGATGGCGGCTCGGAGGTCGCTGTGCAGGCCGCGGACGACCGCTTCACGCGCCACGCTGGTCTTGCCTTCGGTGGCGGCGGTGCGCTGGTCGTTCACCCAACCCACGAGATCGTTGTAGGCCTTGACGAATCCATCCACCTGCTTGCGCAGGCCGTCGGCGTCGCGGCTCACGGAGATCCGGACGGTCTTGTTCGCGTCCTCCGCGTTGAGCGTCAGCGTCACGCCGGGCACGACGTCGGTCAGTGTGTTCGAACTGCTGACCGCCGCGACGTTGTTGACGGTCACCTGGGCATCGGCCGCGTTGACGGCGTTGCCGTCGCCCGGCTGACCATAGGTGCCGTCGGCGCCGCCGAACGTGACGCCGCTGCCGCCGGCGAGCGTGCTCGTGAAGGTGAACGCGTTCTCGGTGCCGGTCTGGGTGGCGGTCAGAACCAGGCGGTAGTTGCCGGGCGTCACCTGGACGACCGCGGCTTGCACGCCCGCGTCGGCGTCGTTGATGGCCTGGGCGATCTGCCGCAAGGTCATGCTGCCAGCGGCCACGATGTTCACGGGCGGCTGTGCACCGACGAGCAGGCTCAACGTGCCGCCGGTGGTGACCACCTCGTTTTCGGTGTGGGTGCTGGTGGACGCCGTCACCTGGGCTTTCGCACGCT
>Ga0207648_10001124_pt1 | contig 30038 bp, 30 predicted proteins | sample KBSMisM32_FD_184310 | JGI IMG/M metagenome (GOLD analysis project Ga0207648, IMG submission 184310) | Miscanthus rhizosphere microbial communities from Kellogg Biological Station, Michigan, USA - KBS Miscanthus M3-2 (SPAdes) (version 2) | ecosystem: Host-associated > Plants > Roots >... | reverse complement strand
TGGCCCATCGCGCCGGGGCTCTCGTCGTCCTCGCCTTCGTCCTCCGGCTGGCCCTGCGCGCCTCCCGAGGCCATGACGTGCGTCTCGCTCGTCCCGCCCAGATCGCGCTCGGGCTCGTGTTCGTGCAGATCGGCCTGGGCGCGCTCACCGTCCTCACCGGGAAGGCCGTCCTCCCCACCACCGCGCACGTCGCCACCGGGGCCGCGATCCTCGGGCTGTGCTGGTTCACCACGCTGCGCACGCGCCGGCACCTGCGCGCGCCCGCGCTCGCGCCCGACGTCGCCGCCCTGGGCGACCCGGCCGTCTCGTGAGCGCCTCCGCGTCCGTCGTCGTCCCGCGCCGCGCCGCCGCTGCCGACTACCTCGAGCTGACCAAGCCGCGCATCACTCTCACCGTGGTGATGACCGCGCTCGTGGGCTTCGTGATGGGCTCGCGGGGGCCGGTGAGCTTCTCGCGCCTGGCGGTCGCCCTGGCCGGCACCGCCCTCGTCGCCGCCGGAGCCAGCGCGCTCAACATGCTGCTGGAGCGCCGTACGGATGCGCTGATGCTGCGTACGCGGAATCGCCCCGTCGCCGCCGGCCGCCTGCGCCCGGTCGAGGCTCTCGCCTTCGGCCTGGCCCTCACCGCCGCCGGCCTCATGGTGCTCTACTTCGGGGCGGGGCCTCTGGCCGCGCTCGTCGCGCTCGCGACCTGGGCGAGCTACCTGTTTGCCTACACTCCGCTGAAGACGCGCACGTCGCTGTCCACCATCGTCGGCGCCTTTCCGGGCGCGCTTCCGCCTGTGATCGGGTGGACGGCCGCGCGCGGGCAGATCGAGCCGGGCGCGGTCGTGCTGTTCGCGATCTTGTTCCTCTGGCAGATCCCGCATTTCCTCGCCATCGCGTGGATCTACCGTGAGGACTACGCGCGCGGAGGACTGCCCATGCTGCCCGTGCTCGATCCGGCGGGCGTCGTCACCGGCCGCCAGGCCGTGGCCAACAGCCTGGCCCTGCTCCTCGTGAGCGTGGTGCCGACGATCGCGGGGCTGACCGGCCGGCTGTATTTCTTCGGGGCCCTCTGCCTCGGCATCGCGTTCACGTCCGTCGCCGTGTGGTCCGCCATCCGCCGCACGGTTGCGGCCGCGCGGGGGCTGTTCCTCGCCTCGATCCTGTATTTGCTCGCGCTCTGCACGCTGCTGCTCGTCGATCGGATATAGCCTCGAATCCAGGGGTCATCTTCGCCTGTTGCCCCTACTCCTCGTACGCTCCGCGCGATTTCCATACTACGTATTGACGCCCGCCTCTCTCCTGCGATAGTCTCCGCGCGAAATTCGGCGTCGCACTTGTTTCGCTTCACAACCGATCGTCCGAGCCAGGAGGGCTCCTGATGGCCAAGCTGCAGGGCCTGCTGTTTGGGCTGGCGACCCTCGTCTTGGTAGTGGTCGCGACGTTCTACTTCACGAAGACCTGGCTACCGCCGCTCAAGTCGGACCGCATCGCGATCGACCACGCCCTGGCGATCACGCTGGCGGTCACGGGGCTGGTCTTCATCGTGACCAACCTGATGCTGGCCTGGTTCGGGTACGCCTACCAGGACGGTCCGGGAGCCAAGGCCGCCTATTGGCACGACAGCCCCCGGCTGGAGATGACGTGGACGCTGGTCACGGCCGGCATCCTCGCCATCTTCCTGTTCAACGCGCTCAGCCTGTGGGCCAAGGTGACGGCGCCGCCGCCCGCGGATGCCGTGCTGATCGAAGTCACGGGCCAGCAGTTCGCCTGGAACGTCCGCTATCCGGGCAAGGACGGCGTGCTCGGCAAGACCGATCACCTCCAGGCGTCCCAGGACAACCCCATCGGCCTGGTCAAGGACGACCCCGCGTCCAAGGATGATCTCCTCCTCCTGAACCAGATCTACCTGCCGAAGGACAAGCCGGTGCGAGTGCAGGTGCGGTCGATGGACGTCATCCACAGCTTCTTCCTGCCCAACTTCCGCGTGAAGCAGGACGCGATGCCGGGCATGACCATCGACATCTGGTTCACGCCCACCGAGCTCGGCGACTTCGAGATCGCGTGCGCCGAGCACTGCGGTCTCGGCCACTACCGGATGCGCGGGGCGGTGCACGTCGTGCCCGCGGCCGATCTCGAGAAGACCGTCGCCGAGGCCGCCCAGTAGACCCATGGAGGGAGAAGAACGCATGGCCCACACCGAGGCCCACGCCGCGGAGGCGCACGCCCACGATCATGCGCCCACGGCCTTCATCTGGAAATACGTCTTCAGCAAGGACCACAAGGTCATCGGCATCCAGTACTACGTGACGGCGATGCTGATGGCGCTGATCGCGGGCCTCCTGGCCATGCTGATCCGCGTCCAGCTCGCCTGGCCCGAAGTGAACTGGGGAATCATCGGCAAGCTCCTGCCCATGGGCTTCCAGGGCGGCGACGGGCAGCCCTACGTCATGAACCCCGAGTTCTACGCCATGCTGTTCACGATGCACGGGACCATCATGGTGTTCTTCGTGCTGTCCACCGCCCCCGTGAGCGGGTTCGGCAACCTGCTCATCCCGCTGCAGGTGGGCGCGCGCGACATGGCCTTCCCCTTCCTCAACGGCCTCAGCTTCTGGACGTTCTTCTGCGGGTGCGTGACGATCCTGACGTCGTTCTTCGTGGGCGCGGGCGCGGCCGCGGGAGGCTGGACGTCTTATCCCCCGCTCTCCGCCCTGCGCGGCGCGGTGCCCGGCTCGCAGATCGGCCAGACCTTCTGGATCATCGCGATGGTGTTCTTCATCGCGTCGTTCACGATGGGCGGCCTCAACTTCGTGACCACGATCATCAACCTGCGCACCAAGGGCCTCTCCCTGCTGCGCATGCCCCTCACCCTGTGGTCGATGTTCCTGGTCGCGATCCTGGGCCTCCTCGCCTTCCCCGCCCTCACCGGCGCCTCCTTGATGCTGCTCCTCGACCGCCACTTCGGCACGAGCTTCTTCCTCCCCACCGGTCTCGTCCTCAACAACGCGCCCATGGTGGGAGCGAACGGGCAGTTCGTGCACCAGGGCGGGTCGCCGCTCTTGTGGCAGCACCTCTTCTGGTTCCTCGGGCATCCCGAGGTCTACATCCTGATGCTGCCCGCGCTGGGCTTCACGTCCGACATCCTCACCACCTTCTGCCGCAAGGCCCTCTTCGGCTACAAGGCGATGGTGGGGGCGATGATCGCGATCAGCGGCCTCTCCTTCATCGTCTGGGGCCACCACATGTTCGTGAGCGGGATGAACCCGCACCTGGCCATGGCCTTCGCGGTGGGCACGATCCTCATCGCGGTGCCGTCGGCGGTGAAGGTCTTCAACTGGCTGGCCACCCTGTGGCAATCGCGGATCCAGTACAAGACGCCGATGCTCTGGGGGATGGGCGTCGTCTCGCTCTTCATCAGCGGCGGCCTGAGCGGCGTGTGGCTCGGCCAGAGCGCGCCCGACATCCAGCTCCACGACACGTTCTTCGTGGTCGCTCACTTCCACCTGATCATGGCGGGAGCGGCGCTCTTCGGCGTCTTCGGAGCCACCGCCATGTGGTTCCCGAAGATGTTCGGCCGCCTGATGAACGACACCCTGGGCAAGTGGCACTTCTGGTTCACGTTCGTCACCTACTACGGCACCTTCTTCCCGATGCACTACATCGGCCTCGCCGGCCACATGCGGCGCATCTACGATCCCTACCAATACGAGTTCCTGAAGAACCTGGCCCCCCTGAACCACTTCATCACCATCAGCGCGCTGATCCTGGGCGCCTCCCAGATCATCTTCTTCGTGAACTTCTTCTGGAGCGCCTTCAAGGGCCAGAAGGCCACGGAGAATCCGTGGAACGCGAACGGCCTGGAGTGGACGACCTCGTCTCCGCCTCCGCACGGCAACTGGCCAGGCGCGATCCCCGAGGTCCATCGCTGGCCCTATGAGTACAGCAATCCGAGCGCGCCGAAGGACTTCGTGATGCAGCACGAGCCTCCGCTGGCCGTCGAATCGGGGCACTGAGATCGTGGCCACCGAGATCCTGGACGCCCGCGCTCCCGGCCGCATCCCCGTCGTGGAACGGCCGGATGGGCCCGCCGGGCGCGGGCCCATCGCCCACGGCGACGACGGCGGCGGACCGAGCGCCGCCTTCGATCCCGCCCAGTTCGGCCTGTGGGCCTTCCTGGGCACCGTCACCATGTTGTTCATCGGCTTCACGAGCGCGTACATCGTGAGGCGGACGGGCATGGATTGGCGCCCCCTGCCCTTGCCGCGCCTCTTGTGGTGGAACACGGCGGCCCTCCTGCTCAGCAGCGTGGCCCTCGAGGTGGCGCGCCGCCGGCGTGCGGCCCTGGACCTGTCCGGGCTGCGCGTCTGGCTGGGCGCGACCGCGCTCATGGCCGGGCTCTTCGTCGCCGGCCAGTTCCAGGCCTGGCGCCTCTTGCGTGCCCTCGGGTTCTTCCTCTCCTCGAACCCGCACAGCTCGTTCTTCTACATGCTCAGCGGCGTGCACCTGTTCCACCTCGGGGGCGGACTCGTCTGGTTCGCGCTCGTCCTCTACCGCCTGCGCGGGGCGCGCTACGCGCCGGCCGCGGGCGGGCGGACGCTCTCGCTCTTCGCGACCTACTGGCACTTCCTCGGGCTGCTCTGGGTCTACGTGCTGTTCTTGATCTTCGTCTTCTAGGGAGGACCGATGGAGTCAGGCGCGCACTCGGCGACGATGGAAACGGGCTGGGGCGGCGGGGCCGCGCCGTTCGGGGCGTCGTGGCAGAAGACGATGATGTGGATCTTCATCGTCACCGACGCCCTCCTCTTCTCCGGCCTCCTCTGCGGGTACGCGTTCCTGCGCCAGGCCAATTCCGCGCCCTGGCCCGACCGCACCGAGGTCTTCAGCATCCCCTTCATCGCGCTCATGACGTTCATCCTCATCACGTCCAGCGCGACCATGGGCTCGGCGGTGACGGCGGCCCGCCTCGGAGACATGAAGAAGGCGCTGATGTACGTCTCCATGACCATCGTCGGCGGAGCGGCCTTCCTCTCCTGCCAGGCCTACGAGTGGTCGCATCTCATCCACGAGGGAGCGCGCCTCACCGGGCCCATCGCGGGCAGCGAGCTCATCGAGAAGGGCGTCACGTCCCAGTTCACGCAGGCCTTCTTCGTCCTCACGGGCTTCCACGGCTCGCACGTCCTCTCCGGCCTGGTCATCCTGATCATCACCGCGATCCGCACCTCCATGGGCAAGACGCCGCCCCAGGGCGTGGAGATGGCCGGCCTGTACTGGCACTTCGTCGATCTCGTCTGGGTCTTCATCTTCACGCTGTTCTACCTGCTTTGAGGGTGCGATGAGCGAGCACGCGCCGGGCGCGAACCCCTACAAGATCTACTGGGTCACCTGGGGAATCCTCCTCGTCATCACCGTGGCCATGCTGGCCGCGGAGATGTTCCACTTCCCCCGCTTGTTCCTCGTCCTCTTCCTGCTCGCCTTCATGATGGTCAAGGCGGCCATGATCGGCGGGAACTTCATGCACCTCCGGTTCGAGCGCTCGAACCTCACCTGGATGGTGGCCCTGGGCATCCTCGTCACGTCCCTCATCCTCTACACGTTCATCACGCCGGAGTCCTGGCACGTGAAGGCCACCTCGGCCCCGGCCCCCGCGCCCGCCGCTCACGTCGAATAGCGTGCGCCGCCTCCTCGTCCTGGCCCTGCTCCTCGCTCCGCTGCTCCTGGCCGCGGCGCGGGTGGACGCGCAGTGCGCGATGTGCCAGACCGCGCTCATGAACTCGGCGGAGGGGCGCGGGATGGGCCAGGAGTTCAATCGCGCGATCCTGGTGATGTTCTTCGCGCCGTACGCCGTGTTCACGGTGGTGGGGACGGTGCTGCTCCGACATCGCATCCGCGCGGCCGTCCAGCGCTGGCATGCGGGCTGGCGCCGCTCGCTACGCCTCTCCCCGAGCCCGCGGATACACTAGCTCCGTCCATGACGACCGACGCGCCGTCGTCTCCGGCGGGCCGCCCGAGTGCGTCCAGCCGCGTCCTCGCCCTCGTGGGCGTCCTCCTCCTGGCCGCGGGCGCGGTGGCCGCCGTGGGCGTGAGGGCGCTGGGGCGAGGCACGCCGCCACCCCGCCTGGGGGCGCTGCCGGACTTCCGGCTCAGCGAGCGCTCCGGCCGTCCGCTGGCCCTGGCCGACCTGCGCGGGCGTCCCTGGGTGGCGGACTTCATCTTCACGCAGTGCGGCGGGGCTTGCCCGGCCATGACCGCGCGCCTGGCCCGCCTGCGCCGCGAAATCCCGGCGGACGTGACGTTCGTGTCGTTCACCGTCGATCCCGCCCACGACACGCCGGAAGTGCTCGCCCGCTACGCCGCGACCTTCCACGCGGACGAAAGCTGGCACTTCGTGACCGGCGCCCAGAAGGACCTCTACGATCTCTCCGTGGGCGGATTCAAGCTCGCGGCCATGGAGGTGCCCGCCGGCGAGCGGGCGGTGGGGGGCGACGGTCCATTCCTCCACAGCTCGAAGTTCGTGCTCGTCGACGGCGAGGGCGTCGTCCGCGGTTACTACGACAGCACGGACGAGCCGGCGATGCGCGCCCTGGTGGCGGATGCCGCCCTCCTGCGGGCGGAGCATTGACCGTCACCGACCTGCCCGCGCTCAACGCCTGCCTCAACGCGACGAGCGCGCTGCTGCTCACGACGGGCTACGTGCTCATCCGCCGGGGGCAGCGCGTCGCCCACAAGCGCGTGATGCTCGCCGCCCTGGCCTCGTCCGCGCTGTTCCTCACCAGCTATCTCGTCTACCACGCCCAGGTCGGCTCCGTCCGCTTCCGCGGCCAGGGGACGGTGCGGACGGTCTACTTCACGATCCTCCTGACACACACGGTCCTGGCCGTGGTGATCGTGCCTCTCGTGGCCATGACCCTCGTGCCCGCGCTCCGCGAGCGCTTCGACCGCCACCGCCGCCTGGCGCGGATCACGCTGCCCCTGTGGGCGTACGTGTCCGTGACGGGGGTGGTGATCTACTGGATGCTGTATCGCATGACCATCTAGACGGACGGGCGGTTCCTCGCAATCATCGGAGAGGGAGACGCCTCCAGCCGGTGCCGAACGACCCGCGCCAGTCGCTGGACGCCTTCCGTGATCTTCGCCGCGCCTTCCTTGGCGAACGTCAGGCGCATGGTGTTCTCTCCCCCGCCGTCCACATAGAACGGCGCGCCCGCCACGTAGGCCACGCCCTCGGCGACCGCGGCCTCCAGGAGCGACTCCGCGTCGAGCCCTTCCGGCAGCGACAGCCAGACGAACAGGCCGCCCAGGGGATGAGTCCAGGTCACGCCGGACGGCATCTCCGTCCTCAGGGCATCGAGCATCACGTCGCGCTTCGCGCGGTAATAGGGGCGGATGCGCGCCTTCTGCTCCTCGATGAGTCCCGCCTTCAGGGCGGCCAGGATGATGCGCTGGTCCAGGCTGCTGCCGCAGAGGTTGGCGGACTGCTTCGCGATCTCGATCTTGGCCAGGAGCTCCTCCGGCCCGATCACGAACGCGGTGCGCAGCCCGGGCGCGAGGATCTTGGAGAACGACGAGAGGTACACGACCTCGGCCTCGCCGGCCATCGATTTCAGCGTGGGCAGCGGCTCCGCCTCGAAGTAGAGGTCTCCGTACGGGTCGTCCTCGACGATCAGGAGGTCCAGCTCCCGCGCGACCTCGAGGAGCGCGCGGCGCGAGGCGAGGGAATGGCTGATGCCGGAAGGGTTCTGGAAGCTGGGGATCACGTACAGGAACTTCACGCGGCGTCCGGCCGCCGTCTCCGCCCGGTAGCGGGCGCGGAGGTGGTCGAGGTCCAGCCCGTCCGGCCCCAGGTTCACGCCGACCATGCGCGCCTGGGCGGCCCGGAAAGCGGAGGTGGCGCCGATGTACGAGGGCCTCTCCACCAGCACGACGTCGCCGGGATCGATGAGCACGCGGGCGACGAGGTCGAGTCCCTGCTGGCTCCCCTCCGTCACCAGCACCTCGCTGGCGGCGGCCGCGATCCCCTTGGCCGAGGCGTACTCCCGAATGGCGGCGAGGAGCGGGCCCAGGCCGCGCGTGAGGATGTACTGGAAGGACGCCGCGCCTTCACGGGCCAGGATCTCTTCCAGGATCTTGCCGAAGGCCTCCACGGGGAACGTGTCGGGGCTGGGCTGGCCCGGAGCGAAAGAGATGATGCCCGGCTTCTCGATGAGCGCGCTCATGCGCCGGATGGCCGAGAAACGCATGCCCCGGGCCGCGCTCGAGAAGCGCTGGTCCCACGCCGTGGTCACCTGTTCCGTCATTCCCGATCTCCTCCTGAGGTCCGCGCAAGGTCCGCGGAAACGCCGCAGTATATGACGGCCTCCCCCGGGCACAGGCCCGTCCACCCCATAGGACGTTTGCATCGAACCCATGCCTTCAGATCATGGGGTTAGCGGCGGCACACCCCCTGCAGCCACCCACTGGCGATGGTGGCCGCTGGATGCAGCCACCCACTGGCGATGGTGGCCGCTGGATGCAGCCACCGTTGGACGGCGTGGGTGAGGGGGTCTACGATCCGTATGGCCATGACGCAGCGGAAGGGACGCGCAAGGCGCACGTGGGTCGCGGCACTGCTGGTGTCCGCGTCGGCGTCGGCGGCGTCCCCCGCCACCCTCGAGCCCGCGCTCAGTGCGCGCCTGCGGCGCATCGAGACCGCGTTCCGCAGCGGTGACGCGGCGTCGCTGCGCCCCGCCTTCACCGCCAACACGAAGGTGCGCGTCGACCTCAAGGACGTCATGGAGGGCCCGGGCTCCTACGGCCCCAGCCAGCTCGAGGTGATCTTCGGCCGGATCTTCGACGAGAACCGCACGCGGCAGTTCTCGTTCAAGGACGAGGACGTCGCCGTCTCCGGCCCCGGCATCGCCTTCGCGCGCGGACGCTGGGTGCGCAAGACGGGCCACGGGGGGACGGAAACGACCGACACCGTGACCTTCACCCTGCGCCAGGAGAGCGGGGACTGGCGGATACACGAGATCCGCTCCTCGCGCTGAGCGCGGGCGCCGGGTGACGGCGGCTGGCATTCGCGCGACGTTTGTGGTCTTTTGTCGCTGATGGCGGACGCGAGCTCCGTCCCACCGCTCCCCGCGCCGCCCACCCGCTCCGCCGCGGGGCCGCTGGCGGCGGCGGCGCTGGTGGTCGCCGACGTCCTGTGGGCCGTCCCCGCATCCGGGCTCCTCACCGCGGCCGCCGCCGTCCTGCTCGTGCTCACCGCCCGCCGGTCACGGCGCGTGCTCGCCGCCCTGGCCGCGCTGCTCGTCTTCGTGCAGGCCGCTTCCGCCGTCCACCTCCAGGTGCAGGCCGCGCGCTGGCCGCACTGGGCGGAGGCGCGCGCGGAGGAGCGCCTCGCCGCCGTGGAGACGCGTGCACGGGCGCTCGTCGAGCGCATGCAGACCCAGGCCGCTCAGGTCGCGACCCTCGAGGACACGCCGCGCGCGCTGGCCGGCGACCGCGCCGCCCTGGTGCGGCTGTTCGCCGAGCTCGAGACCCGCGCAGGGGGCGGCGATCCCGCTCCCTCGCTGGCCGTCGACGCCGTCCCCTTGCGGCCGGTCGCCTGGGCGGGACGTACGGCCGATCCGGCGAAGCTCGAGGGCCTCGTCAACGACCACGCGGACGTGTTCGTCCTCGGAGGGACGGTGACCACGACCCTCGTGGCGAGCGCGCCCCTCCGCGGGCCCGGCCAGACCTGGACGGGAGTGGCTACCGTCGCCCTGCCGATCGCGGTGCGCCGCAACGTCCGCAACGAGTACCTGCACGACTACGACCTGCTGGCCGGCCCCGAGGGCGGGGTCGAGTTCCGCTACGTCGACGCGCGCGGCGAGAGCGAGGGCCCGCGGCCCTTCGAGCACCCCGCTCCCGGCGTGTTCTTCCGCGACGGGATCCTGCGCTCCCCGGACGGCGGCGTGATCGCCGCGGTGCGCGCGGTCGTGCCGCCCCTGGAGGAAGCGCAGCGCGCCCTGGGGGCGCACTACCGGCGCGCGCTTTCCCTGGTGGCGGCGCTCCTCCTCGCCGTCTGGGCCATCGGGGAACGCCACGACCGCGGGTGGCGCGCGTGGCGCTGGGCGGCCGCCGCCGTGGCCTGCCGGCTCCTGTTCGTGTACGTGCCTCCCGCCTTCCCCCTGCTCTCGTCCGAGCTCGTTTCGCCGGATACGTACGCCTCCGCGCTCCTGGGGCCCTTCCTGATCAGCCCGATCGATCTCCTGCTCACGGCCGTCACCCTCCTGATCCTCGCCTCGGTGGCCTTCGACGGATCGCGCCGGCTTGCCCTGGGCCGGCCGTCGGTCATCCGCCTGGCCGGAGCCGGGCTCCTGGCCGTGCCCATCCTCGCCGGCACCTTGCGCCTGGTCGAGGACACGGTGGTGAACTGCTCGCTGGACCTCACGGTGCTGCCGCTCCTGCCCCGCTCGGCCGCGCATCTCGTCGTCCACCTCGCGCTCCTCGCCGTCATGGCGGCGGGGGCCCTGGGGGTGGCGAGCGTCCTCACCCTCGGCGGGCCCGCGCCCCGGGGGCGCCGCCGCGGGACGGCCCTGGGTCTGGTCGTCGGCGCCGTCGTCACCGCCGGCGTGCACTACTGGCCGGGACGCGCCGAGGACGCGCCCGTCATCGTCGTCTTCCTCCTCTTCGGCCTCGCCTTTGCGGTCACGGTGGAGGCCCGCGCGGCGGGCGAACGCCTGGCCGCCTTGCGTCCGGGCGCACGCGCCGCCCTCGTGCTCCTCGGTGTGGCCACCCTGGCCGCGCTCCTGTATCCCACGCTCGTCCACTATACGCAGCAGACCCTGCGCCTCCAGATCGAGCGCGACTACGCGCCCCTCGTGCTGCGCCAGCCGGAGTGGCGCCAATACGTCCTGCAGGGCACGGAGCACACCATCGACTCCATGAACCTGCTCGAGGACGCGCCGCCCGGCATCTATCCGCCCGGGATCGAAGAGATGGCCTTCGCCGTCTGGTCCGCGACCGACCTTTCCGCCTACGGCTTCTCGTCCGCCGTCGAGATCCAGGACGTGAGCGGGACCGTCATCAGCCGCTTCGCCCTGAACCTGCCCTCCATCGCGGCGCGCGAGCGGCGGCTGCCGCGGGCCGCGGAATGGATGGTGTCGCGCGAGCCCGTGAGCCTGGCCAGCACGGAGACGCTCGTGCTCCATGCCCAGCGCCTCCTCACCTATCACGGTGAGACCCACGGCGCGATCCACGTCTACGTCGGTGAAGACTTCTGGAGCTTGCCTTTCGTCCAGGGCCGCGACCCGTATTCGGTGCTGTACCGCAACACCGCCCGCGGCGGGTTGCCCGACCGGCCCGTCACACTTCTCGTCTACGACACGCACCGCGACGTCGCCTTCAGCTCCGCGGAGCGGCCGCCCGCCCTCGATCCGGCCCTGTCCGCACGTGCCGTGGAGGCCAGCCGCCGCAGCGAGGGGGTGTGGACGACCGTCGAGGTGGACGGCATCGCCCAGCACGCCTACGTGTTCGCGACCGCCGACCTCGTCTACGCCCTCGCCTACCGGCGCCTCTCCCCCGGCCGCTATGCCGCCGACCTCGTGGAGGCGGTCTCCGCCTTCACGCTCCTGGGCGTGCTCGTCCTCGTCCTGGTAGTGATGGTGCGCTCGGTGCTCCGGCGGCCCTCGCTCTCGCTGCCGTCGCTGTTGGCGGCGGTGGGCCGCCGGTTCGCGCTGCGCCTCTTCGTGGCCTTCACCCTCGTGGCGTTCGTGCCCGCCGCCGTCCTCCAGGTCGTGGTCAGCGGCTTCGTGAGCTCGCGCCTGCGCAAGGAGTCGGACGACCAGGCCCTGGAGCGCGCGTCCGTGGCCAAGAAGGCGGTCGAGGACTACGCGTTCTTCCAGCGCGAGGAGGCCACGGGTCCGGAGTCGGTGACGGACGCCGCCCTGGTCTGGCTCGCCTCCGTGGTGAAGAACGACCTCGATCTGTTCGAGCACGGGCACCTCGTCGCCTCGAGCAAGCGCGAGCTGTACGCCTCGGGCCTGCTGGCCCCGCGCGTGTCGGGATCCGTCTATCGCGCCGTCGTCCTGGAGGGGCAGCCCTCGACCCTGCAGACCGAGCGCATCGGTGACTTCTCGTACCTGGTCGCTTCCGTGCCCGTCCACGTCGGCGGGGCGGAGCACGGTGTCCTCTCGATGCCGCTGGCCTTGCGTCAGCGCGAGGTCGAGGCGACGGTGGACGACCTCGACCGCACCATCCGCCTGGCCTCCGTCCTCTTCCTCGGTCTCGCCGCCGGGATCGCCCTCTCCATGGCCCGCCGCATCTCCGGACCGATCCAGGAGCTGACGCGGGCGACCCGGCGCATCGCCCAGGGCGACCTCGAGGCGCGCGTGGAAGGCACCAGCCAGGACGAGCTGCGGCGGCTGGTCGAGGCCTTCAACCAGATGGCCCGCGACCTCCACGCCCAACGGCGCGACCTCGAGCGGAGCAACCGGCTGGCCGCGTGGGCGGACATGGCCCGGCAGGTCGCCCACGAGGTGAAGAACCCGCTCACTCCCATCCAGCTCTCCGCCGAGCACCTGCGGCGCGTGTTCGCGGACCGCAGCGAGGATTTCGCGAGCACGCTCCAGACCTGCACGGACACGATCCTCAAACAGGTCCGCACCCTGCGCGGCATCGTCACCGAGTTCTCCGCCTTCGCGCGGCCGCCGGCGGAGGAGCTCTCACCCCAGGATCCGCGGGCCATGCTGGAGGAAGCCATCCGGCCCTACCAGGCCGGCCTGCCTCCGCGCGTCGACCTCAAGTTGGACCTCGACGGCGGCGCGCCGGCGGTGCGCGCGGATCGCCGCCTGCTCGAGCGGGCCATCGTGAACCTCCTGGAGAACGCGCTGCAGGCCGTCGGCGACGCGGGATCGATCCGCGTGAGCTTGCGGACGCGCGACGACGGACGCCGCGTGGAGATCGAGGTGCGGGACTCCGGACCGGGCGTGGCCCCGGAGGTCCGGGATCGTATCTTCGAGCCGTTCTTCTCGACCAAGACGAGCGGAAGCGGGCTCGGGCTCGCCCTGGTCAAGAAGATCGCGGAGGATCACGGAGGCGGGGTGAGCCTCGAGAGCACGCCGGGAGAGCCCACCCGCGCCCGGCTCTGGCTGCCGGCGGCCGGGAGCGAGTGACTACTGCGACTGGTACAGGTACTCGGGGATGGGGTGGTGGCGGGTCGAAAGGATCTTCTTCCACTCCGCGCCGTATTCGTACCGCACGAGAGCCTCGGGGTGCTTGCCGGCGCGCTTCCCCGCCTTGTGGTCGTCGCGCATCTTGGGCCGCACGATCGGAGAATCGATGGGCTTCGGCAGGTCGTTCTTCCGGCGGAACTTGCCGAAAATTCCGGCATCCGCCGAAGCGGATCCCAGGAGCAGGAGGGCGATCCCGACGGCAACCAGCTTCATTTCTCCCCCTTTTACCAAGAGATGAGGGATCCCAGTAAAAGCGTTACTTTAGGGATACTACACCCGGCGGCGGAAAACGTCCACTACGAGGTCGCGAGCCTGCGGAGGCAGGTCGTAACGGTCGAGCTCTTCCGGGGCGACCAGGGCCACCTCGTCGGCATCCGATCCTGCCTTCAGCTCGCCCGAGACGTACTCACAGGCGTAGTCGATGATCACGTAGTGGTACTCGACGGACGGCCCCTCGCGCTGGATGCGATCGAAGACGAGCACCACTTCGCGCGGGGCCACCAGGAGCCCGGTCTCTTCCTGCATCTCGCGCACGACCGCCTCCTGGAGCGTCTCCCCCAGCTCCACGGTGCCGCCGGGAATGACCCAGCGGCCGCGCAACGGCTCCTTGCCCCGGCGGATGAGGACCACGCGTCCGTCGATCAGCACGACGCCCCCGACGCCCACGAACGGCCGGTCCGGGCGCGTGCGCGAGGGAGCGGTCAGGGCGCCTCGCTGGGAGCGACGACCGGAGGCGGACCACCCCGCCGTCGGAACATGAGGCCCCAGAGATACCCGAGAGGCCCCGAGAGCCAGAACAGCGTGGCCAGGGCCAGGAGGCACCACTCGGGGTGCATCATGACCACGACGAACAGGAGCACGATCCCCACCACCGTGACGTAGCTGCGCCGGCTCTTCAGGTCGACCTTCTTGAAGGACGTGTAGCGGAACGTGCTCACCATGAGGAACGAGAGCACGATCAGGAGCGCGAGCCAGAGGACGGCATGGGTCTTCTCGTCCACGGGCATCGGCGAGACGTTGACGAGGGCGGCGACGGGCGCGGCCGCCGCCGGGATGGGCAACCCGACGAAGTAGCGTCCATCCACCGAGCTCTTCTGTACGTTGAACCGGGCCAGGCGCAGGGTGCCGCAGGCCACGAAGAGGAACGCCACCAGCCACCCCACGCGCGGCAGCGTTGCGAAGCCCCAGGAATAGGCGAGGAGGGCGGGAGCGACGCCGAACGACACGACGTCGGCCAGGCTGTCCAGCTCCCCTCCGAACTCGCTGGTGGTGCCCGTCATGCGCGCAATGCGTCCGTCCAGGACGTCGAGGAGGATCGCCCAGAAGATGAGGGGGGCCGCCTCCGCGTATTGACCGTGGATCGTGCGCACCATGGCCCAGAAGCCGAGGAACAGGTTCCCGATGGTGAACAGGCTGGGAAGGATGGCCGCGCCGCGCCGGAACGGGCGCCGCGGGGGGGACAGGCGGGAGGCCGCCTCGTTCGTGGCTTGGGTGCTCATTCCGGTCGTCCGACGGCGCATATTAAATGAAAAAGCGGAGGGCTCGCAGGCCCTCCGCCGTCCGGCGGCGCGCCGCGAAGGAGCGGACCTCTAGTGGTCTTCCCTCATCTTGCGCGCGATCGCTTCCATCCGGTCCTTCAACTGGAGCTTCTTCTTCTTGAGCGTGGTCTCCTCGACCTGCTCTTCGTCGCTCAATACGACCTTGTCGCTGAACTGGCTCAAGCGGTTTTCGTATTCGTGGTGCTGCTCGTGAAGACGTTTGTACTCCTCGTTCTCGAGGAGACGCTCCGTAGAACCGGCGTTTTGGGACATCGGCACCTCCGAATTATGAAGGAAGTCCAGGCGCCTCTGGAAACCGCGTCGGGAGGGGGCGGCGGCGAAGCTCACCTTGATTGGACGTTACCACCCGACCCTGGCGATTTCAAGACTGTTTTCCGTCGTCCGAGAGCCCGTCCCTGCGAAACACGAGCGCGTCCTCCGAGGGCTGGGAATAGTAGTTGCGGCGCACGGCCACGGGCACGAATCCCATCGAGCGATAGAGCTCGATCGCGGGCCGATTGCTCTCACGCACCTCCAGGAGAGCCACGCGTGCCCCGCGCCGTTCACCGATGGTGAGCGCGATCGCGAGCAGGCGCCGGCCCAGGCCCCCTCCGCGATATTCGGGCCGCACGGCCAGGTTGTGTACGTGCAGCTCGTCCGCCGCCGTCTCGATCACGCAGTACCCGAGGATGCCGCGCTCCGGATCCGCGCCCGCGGGGGCGCGCGCCACCAGCACCAGGCCGTGTTCGCCCCGGCGCAGCGCCTCGCGGAATCCGCGCACGCTCCACGGGTGCGTGTAGCAGCGGCGCTCCAGGCTGGCCAGCGCGTCGACGTCGTCGCCGCGCGCTTCCTCGACGACGTGGGGGGGAAGGGAAACGGCGTGGCTCATGGGCCGCCCGGCCGTATGTCGGCCGCGCGCAGGTAGAGGGGTCGCAGGGCTCCCGGTGCCATGCCCTCGCCCGCGGCCAGGCGGGGAGCGGCGAGTCGCGCGAGAACGCCCGCGAGGTAGAGGTCGCGCCGGGGGAAGAGGACCTCCGGGCGCCGGGCCCGGATCGCGTCGCCATAGCGGTCGGCGCCGTCGCCGATGACCGCGACGGGGCCGCTCACGCGCTCCAGGATGGCTTCCGCCGCCTCCGACCGCGGATCCTCGCGCCGCCGCGCTTCGCCGTCGTAGGCGGCCGCGAAGACCTGTCCGCCGCGCGCGGCATCGACCATGGGCACGAGGGTCGGGGCTTCCCCCGTGATGGCGGCGGCGAGGACGTCGAGCGTCGAGACACCCAGGCAAGGCCGCCCCGAGGCGAGGGCCAGGCCCTGTACGGTGCTGAGCCCGACGCGGACTCCGGTGAACGACCCGGGGCCCAGGGTCACCGCGTAGCCCTCGACGTCGCCCGCGGCGACCCCGGCCGCCCGCAGGACGAACTCGACCGCGGACAGGACCTGGCGGGAGTGCCCGGCGGCCCGGACGCGGGTCTCCGCCAGCAAGACGAGATCGTCGGCCAGGGCCACGCTCTCCCGCTCGCTCGTCGTATCGATCGCGAGGACCTTCATCGTATTTTTACTAGACTATACTCACCCGCCTCGCCCGTTCTCGCCCAATGACCACCCAGCCCCAGACCCCGGCCATGCAGCAGTACCACCGGATGAAGGCGGAGCACCCGGACTGCCTGCTCTTCTTCCGCATGGGCGACTTCTACGAGCTCTTCTTCGAGGACGCCGTGGTGGCCGCGCGCGCCCTGGAGATCGCCCTCACGTCGCGCTCGAAGGACAAGGGCGGCGAGCCCATCCCCATGTGCGGCGTGCCCCATCACGCCGTCACGACCTACGTGGGACGGCTGGTCAAGCAGGGCTTCCGCGTCGCCCTCTGCGAGCAGATGGAGGACCCGCGCACCGCGAAGGGCGTGGTCAAGCGTGAGGTCGTGCGCGTGGTGACCCCGGGCACCCAGCTGGAGACGACGGCCCTGGACGCGGCGGAGGCGGCCTTCGTCCTCGCCCTGGCTCCCGGTCCGGCGGCGCTGGGTGCGGCCTGGATCGACGCGACCACGGGCGAGTTCGAGGTCGCGCAGTGGGAGGGCGCCTCCTCCTGGGACCGCCTGCGCGACGATCTCGGCGCCACGCGCCCGCGCGAGCTGATCGTTCCGCGCGGGGCCGTCCTGCCGGCCTGGCTCACCGACGCCACCTCGAGCGAGGGCGCCATCCCGCGCACGGAGATGGACGAATCCGCTTTCGACCCGCGCGGGGGCCGGCGCGAGCTGTCGTCCCACTTCGGGGTCCTGACCCTGGAGGCCTTCGGCTGCGACGCGCAGCCCGCCGCCATCGCCGCGGGCGCGGCCGCCCTGCGCTACCTGCGGGACACCCAGAAGCGCGATCTCATCCACGTGACGAGCCTGCGCACCCGCGCCGCCGAGGACGGCCTCGTCATCGACGCGCTCACCCGCCGCAACCTCGAGCTGGTGGAGAACGCGGTGGACGGGTCGCGCCGCGGCACCCTCCTCGACGTGCTCGACCTGACGCGTACGGCCATGGGCGCGCGGCGCCTGCGGCAGTGGCTCCTGCGCCCCCTGGTCGCCCTGGAGCCGATCCAGGACCGGCTGGACGCGGTGGAGGAGCTCGCCTTCCGCACCGTCGAGCGCGCGCGCCTGCGCGACGTGCTGGGCGACGTCCAGGACCTCGACCGCATCGTGGGGCGGGTCAGCCTGGGCACGTCGTCCCCGCGCGACCTGCGTGCGCTCGCCCGCTCGCTGCGCGCCCTCCCCGAAGCCGCGGCCGCGCTCGAGGAATGCCAGGCCCCGCTCGTCCGCTCCGAGCTCAAGGACCTCGATCCCCCCCTCGACGTCGCCGAGGACATCGAGGCGATCGTGGTGGACGAGCCGCCTCCCACCGTGCGCGAGGGAGGCGTGGTGCGCGCGGGCGTGGACCCGGAGCTGGACTCGCTCCGCGAGATCAGCCACGGCGGGCGCACGACCATCGCCGCCATCGAGGAGCGGGAACGCGCGCGCACGGGCATCACGAACCTGAAGGTCCGCTTCAACCGCGTCTTCGGCTACTACATCGAGGTCAGCAAGTCGAACCTCGGACAGGTCCCCGCCGACTACATCCGCAAGCAGACGATCGCCGGGGGCGAGCGCTTCGTCACCCCCGAGCTCAAGGAGTACGAGGAGAAGGTCCTCAAGGCGGACGAGCGCATCGTCGCGCGCGAGGCCGAGATCGTGGAGGCGCTGCGCGGGCGTGTCGCCTCCCAGGCCCGCCGCATCCAGGCCTCCTCGGGCGCGGTGGCCGCCCTCGACACCCTGGCCGCGCTGGCCGAGGTCTCCTGCCGCCACAACTACGTCAAGCCGCGCCTGAGCACGGGTGACGAGCTCACGTTCGTCGAGGGCCGCCATCCCGTGATGGAGCGCGTGCTCTCCGAACCCTTCGTGGCCAACGACCTGCACATGGCGGAGGACGCCGCCCGCCTCTTCATCCTCACGGGGCCCAACATGGGCGGCAAGTCCACCTACCTGCGGCAGACCGCGCTCATCGTGGTGATGGCGCAGATGGGCTGCTTCGTGCCCGCGCGCGAGGCCAAGCTCGGCCTCGTCGATCGCGTCTTCACCCGCGTCGGCGCCTCCGACCTGATCCTGCGCGGCCAGTCCACGTTCATGGTCGAGATGCAGGAGACCGCGCACATCCTCCGGCAGGCGACCCGCCGCAGCCTCGTCCTCCTCGACGAGATCGGGCGCGGCACCGCCACTTTCGACGGCCTTTCCATCGCCTGGGCGGTGGCCGAGCACCTCGCCCGCGGCGGGGTCGGACCCAAGACCCTGTTCGCGACGCACTATCACGAGCTCACCGACCTCGCCGCCGACCTCCCCGGCGTGGGCAACCTCCACGTCTCCGCCCGCGAGTGGCAGGACGGCGTGGTCTTCCTCCGCAAGATCGAACCGGGCGGCTCCGACCGGTCGTACGGAATCCAGGTCGGCCGGCTGGCCGGCCTCCCCGCGCCGGTGGTGGTGCGGGCCCAGGAGATCCTGGGGAACCTCGAGCGCACGGAGTTCGATCGCGAAGGACGCCCGCGCCTGGCCCATTCCGGCGACGCCGCGGAGCCCGCCCCCGGCCGCCAGCTCCGGTTGTTCGCGGCCCCGGACGAAGGCGTTCTCGACGACCTCCGCAAGGCCGACCCCGACCACCTCACGCCCGTCCAGGCCCTGGCCCTCCTGGCCGAGCTCAAGCGGCGGCTGGGAGGGTGAGCATGCGGTACACTGCTGGACCGGAATGAGCACCCGCCGCTGGGATCCGCTCCGCGACCTGCTCAGCCTGCAGGAGAAGATGAACCGGCTGTTCGAGGACAGCCTGGCCGCCACCCGGACGGACCCCGGCGTGCCGGCCAGCGCCTGGACGCCGGCCGCGGACGCCTACGAGACGCCGGAAGGATTCGTCGTGCTCATGGACCTGCCCGGCCTGAGCGCGGACGACGTCGAGATCCACGTGGACGGCGAGCGCCTGATCGTTCACGGCGAGCGGCGCCCGGACGACAAGACGCGGCCGGAGAGCTTCCATCGCGTCGAGCGCAGCTACGGCGTCTTCACCCGCGTCTTCCAGCTCACCGACGAGGTGGACCCGGACAAGGTGACGGCGAACTTCCGCGACGGCCTCCTGCGCCTCGAGCTGCCACGCTTGCGGCCGCGCGGCTCGGGCCGCGGGCGCGAGAGGCCGGACGCGTGAGGACGCGCGCCCTCCTGGCCACGGCCGTCGTCGTGTCGCTGGCCGTGGGGATCGGCGTCGGCGCGCGGCTGGCCGGCCACCTCGACCCGCCGACCCGGGCCGCGGAGCCGGCGGCCGCGCCGGCCGCGGCCGCCGTCGCCGCCGCCTCCGTCGGCGGTCCCGACTTCAGCGCCATCGCGCGCAAGGGCACGCCGGCCGTGGTGAACATCTCCGCCCTGCAGGTCTATCGCGCGGAGCGATCCCCGTTCTCCAGCGACCCGTTCTTCCGCGACTTCTTCGGCCAGGACTTCCCGGGGCTGCGCATGCCGCTGGAGGAGCGCAAGACGAGCCTCGGCTCCGGCGTGATCGTGGGCGCGGACGGACTGATCGTGACCAACAACCACGTGATCGAACACGCCAACCAGATCGCGATCACCACCTCCGACCACCGGCGCTTCCGGGGCAAGCTGGTGGGCACGGACCCCGTCACGGACATCGCGGTGGTGAAGATCGAGGCGCGCGGCCTCAGCACGCTGGCCTGGGGCGACTCGTCGCGGGCGGCGGTGGGCGAATACGTCGTCGCCATCGGCAACCCGTTCCAGCTCAACCAGACGGTCACGATGGGGATCATCAGCGCCACCGGCCGCTCCAACGTCGGCATCGTGGACTACGAGGACTTCATCCAGACCGACGCCGCCATCAACCCCGGGAACTCCGGCGGCGCCCTCCTCAACACGCGCGGAGAGCTCATCGGGATCAACACCGCGATCTACTCCGAGACGGGCGGCTACCAGGGCATCGGCTTCGCCGTCCCCGCCAACCTCGCGCGCACCGTCGTGGGCCAGCTCGTCACCAAGGGCCGCGTCGTGCGCGGCTGGATCGGGATCACGAAGATCAGCGACGTCGCGGACGAGACGGGCCTGGAGCCCGGCCTGGGCGTGGTCATCGTCGAGCTCCTGCGCGGGAGTCCCGCCGACCGGGCCGGGATCGAGCCCGGGGACGTGGTGGTCGCCGTGGACGGGCGCCCCGTCGAGACCGCCTCCCAGCTCCGCAACGAGCTGGCCGGGGCCCGCGTCGGCACCGAGCTGCGCCTCACCCTGCGGCGCGAGGGCCGGCGGCTGCAGGTCCTCATCCCGATCGAAGAGGCCCGCGGGCGTGTCTAGGAAAGGCCTCGGCGCGATCCTGCGCGAGGCGGACCTGATCAGCGAGAGCCAGCTCCGCGACGCCCTCTCCGCCCAGAAGACGTTCGGGGAGCGGCTGGCCAGCGTCCTCGTCCGGCAGTGCACGCTGACCGAGAAGTTCGCGGTGACGTACCTGGGCCGCCAGCTCGGGGTCCCCGGGGTCGACCTCTCCAAGCAGGAGATCGACCTCGACCTGCTCAAGAAGGTGCCCCTCGACCTGTGCGAGCGCCACCTCGTGTTCCCGATCAAGGTGCACGGCACGCGCCTGCAGATCGCGATGGCGGACCCGAACGATCAGAAGCTCGTCTCCGAGATCGAGTTCAAGACGGGAGCCCGCCTCGCGCCCATGATCGCCCTCGACGCGAGCATCAAGAACGCGATCGTGGAGGCGCGCCGGGCCCTCAAGACCGGCCAGAAGACGGTCCGGCCCAACGTCCAGAAAGCCCAGGCCGGACGCCTGGCCACCCCCTCCGGGAACGCCGCCGGCGTGACGCCCGGCACCGAAGGCCGTGGTCCCGCCGACGAGCCGGAAGTGATCGTGATCGAGCCGTTGATGGACGAGGTCCAGGAGCTCGCCATCATCGAGAGCCTGGGCACGGCGCCTGCCGCCTCCCCCGCCGCTCCCCCGCGCGCTCCCGCCGTGGAAGAGACGCAGACCATCCTGGCCGTGGACGACGACGCGAGCGTGCTGCGCATGATGGAGATGCTGCTGCAGTCCAAGCGCTACCGCGTGCTGACTGCGCGCGCGGGCCGGGAGGCCCTGGCCAAGGTCCGCGAGTCCATGCCCGACCTCGTGATCCTGGACGGCATGTTGCCCGAGGTCCACGGCTTCGAGATCTGCCGCCAGCTCAAGACGTCCGAGCGCTTCCGGCACATCCCGGTCGTGATGGTCTCGGCCGTGCACACGGGCTGGCGCTTCGCCGCCGACGTCAAGCAGACCTATGGCGCGGACGACTACGTGGAGAAGCCGTTCGAGGCCGCGGACCTGCTCCGGCGCGTCGAGGCCCTGCTCAACCGGAGCCCGGAGCCGGTCGCGCCCGCCTCCGAAGCCGCCGCCCGCCAGCAGCTCAAGGAAGGCGTCATCGCCCTCAAGAACGACAAGCTCGACGAGGCCATGGCCGCGTTCAACCGCGGGCTGGCCATCGACCAGTTCTCCGACCTCCTGCACTACTACCTGGCCATGACCTACGAGAAGAAGGACATGGTCTTCCACGCCATCGACCACTACGAGAAGGCGATCGAGCTCAACCCGGGCTTCTACGACGCCATAACGTCGCTGGCGAACCTGTACCAGAAGCAGGAATTCTGGCGGAAGGCCGTGGAGATGTGGGAGCTGGCGCTATCCGCGACGAAGGACGAGACCGTGCGGGCAAGAATCAAGGATCACTTGTTGTCGTTGTTGTAGCGATCAAGAGATGGCAGGCCGACCTGGCCCCAACCTCTTTATCTGCTAACCCAGGCCGATCGATCTCCGTTGCTTCAGCCCGCCACGCCCTCTTCGAAGTCCTCCGCGCTGAGGGGCGACGCCTCCACGATCACCGTGCGGTCGGCGCCTTCGGGCACGCAGAGCGTCTTCGATCGCGCGCAGGCGGGACAGGAGACCTGGATGGTGACGGCCTCGCTGCCCCGCTCCGGGTCGCGGCGGTCGTCGAAGTAGCAGACGTCGAAGGTGGATCCACACTCGCAGCGGTGGGGATTGCGCTTGCGTTCGCGGTCGGCATTCGCCACGGGGCACGTCCTTCCGAAACAGCGATCAGCAACGGCGAGTCGGCGTCGGCTAGTCGAACACCTTCTCGAAATCGGGCTGGACCACCATCTCCTTGCCTTCGACGTGGATCAGCCCCTGGCGCTCCAGGTCCTTCAGCATGCGCGTGACCGTCTCGCGCGTGGTCCCGATGCGGTTCGCGATCTCCTGGTGGGTGGCGCGGCGGAACGCGATGCGGCCGTCCTTGAGCCGCCGTCCCTCCTCGCGGGCCATGTCCACGATGACGCGCGCCACCCGCCCGTAGACGTCGAGGAGGGCGAGGGTGGAGATCTGCTGGTTGGCGTGGCGCAGGCGCGCGCTCAGGATCTTGATGAGCGCGGAGGTGATGCTCCGGTTGTCGGTGAGGACGGTTTGGAAATCGGTGCGGTGGAGCGAGATCAGCTCGCTGTCCTCGATCGCGATGGCGGTGGCGGAGCGCGGCTCGTTGTCGAGGAGCGCCATCTCGCCGAAGAAGTCGCCGGGGCCGAGGATGGAGAGGATGACCTCGCGGCCGTCGTCACCGAGGATCGTGACCTTGATCCGACCCTCGAGGATCATGAAGAAGAAGTCGCCCTCCTCGTTCTCGAAGAAGACGACCGTGTCCTTCGGATAGCGCCGCCGGGTCGCCAGCTTGGAAAGGCTCGCGATGTCCGGGTCGGTCAGCTCCGCGAAGATCGGGACCGTGCGGAGAAGTTCCTGCTCGTCCATTCGCCGGGATCCTACACCAAACCTTGGCGCCCCGGGTCAAGGCCCGACGAGACGGACGAGACCCTCCAGGACGTCGACGGCTTCCTGGCCGCTGACGGGCCGCCAGGCCTCGAAAGCACCCGCCTCCGTGAGGTCCATGAGGCCTGCCCCCACCACCCGCGCGGCCGGATAGCGGGAGAGGTTGCTCTGGCTCATGTCCGTCGGGTTGGCGAGGTTCGTGGCCGGCGTCTTGGCCAGATCGAGCACGCGTTGTACGGCCGTGGCCAGGTCGCCGCGGCGCACGATCGCGGCGGGCTGGAAGGTGTGATTGGAGTAGACGTCCAGGACGTCCAGGGCCAGGGCGCGGATGATCTGGTCCCGGGCCCACGACCCCGAGATGTCGAGGGCGACCTTGGCCGGCCCCGGCGGCTGCCGCGACAGCATCGTCACCTTGCTCATGAGGAGCGCGGCCAGGTCGGCGCGCGTGATCGTGGGCGAGGACGGGATGCGGCGGTATTCCTCCGGCATCTGGAGCAGCTCCAGCGCCTCGCGCACCTCGCGCGACCGGCGAAGGCCCTCCTCGTCGCGCGGGTCCAGGGCCAGCACCCGGCGATACGCCTCGAGGGCCCGTCCGTACTCCCGCAGGCCGGCCAGGATCTCGCCCAGGCGTACGAGGACCTGTCGCTCCTCCTGGGGATCGGCCTCCAGCACCGTGGCCGCTTCCTGGGCCTGGCCACGCTGCACCAGGAGGTCGGCCAGGGCCAGGCGCGCCTCCGTCACCTCGGGCGCGGCGTCCAGCGCGCTCCGGTACTCCGCGATCGCCGCATCCGCGTTGCCGGCAGCCATGGCCTCCCGGGCCGCGGCCACGCGACGCTCCGTCACCTGCAGGCGCACGTCGGAGAGCCGGCGCCGCACGGTGTCGTTGGCGCTGTCGAGCGCGGCCGCCCGGCGCAGGTGCTGGAGCGCGGCCTCCCCGTTGCCGGCGCGCAGGGCGGCGGCGGCCGCGCCCACCAGCGCGGGCACGTAATCGGCCTTGCGCGCGAGCACGGACGCAAAGGTGCGCGCCGCGTCCGCCGGCCTCTCCTGCCGCAGCAGCGCGTACGCGACGCCTGTCTCCGCCGGCACGGAGCCCGGATGCTTGCGCAGCACTTCCCGGAAGCGCTTCTCGGCATCGAGGCCTTTTCCGGCCAGGACGGACTGCCAGGCCCGCTCGATGGCCTTGCCTTCGTCCCGCGTCAGCTCCGTCGGCTGCCAGCCCGGAAACACGTAGTCGTCGGCGTCGCTCGGCCCCGTCTTGGCACGTGGCGCGCTGGCGCAAGCGGAGAAGAAGACGGCGACGAGGATCAAGCCGAGCGAGCCGAGCGCAGAGCGCGACGGCGCCGCGTAGCGGCGGCGGTGCGCGAGGGGGGTTTCAGGGGGGGTCGCGCAGCGCCCATCGTGAATGGCGCGCAAGTGCCCCCCCTGACTTAATACGCCGGGCAACAAAGCCAGCAACCTCAAACCAAATGCTCCCGATATCGGGCCACGAGCCTCTCCGGGATCTCCGCGTCGATCGTCACCTCGTCCCCCTGCACCTCGTGTGATGTGACGCGCCCGGAGGTGTAGACGCCGGCGATGCCGCGCTTGTCCCCGGCGCGGAAACGGAGGCGCACCATCTTGGGCAGCAGATCCAGGTGCCGCGCGATCGTCGTTCCGAGCGCGTCGAGGCCCTCGCCCGTCCGCGCGGAAACCACGACGGAGCCCGGCCGCGCCGCCTGCAGGCTGCGCGCCCGCTCGGGCGCGATCTTGTCCGACTTGTTGAGGACGGCGACGCTGGGCCGGTCGGCGGCCCCGATCTCCTTGAGCACGGCGTTGACCGCGGACTCGCGATCCTCAACGTCTTCCGCGGACGCGTCCATGACGTGGAGGAGGAGGTCGGCCTCGACCACTTCTTCCAGGGTGGCGCGGAAGGCCACCACCAGCGCGTGGGGCAGCTTCTGGATGAACCCGACGGTGTCGACCACCAGCACGTCCCGTCCCGCCCCCACCCGGATCTTCCGCACGAGAGGGTCCAGGGTCATGAAGAGCTGGTCCGAGATCTCGGTGCGCTCGCGGGTGAGCGCGCTGAAGAGGGTGGACTTCCCCGCGTTCGTGTAGCCGACGAGCGCCACCACCGGTGCCTGCGCGCGCTCGCGCGCCTCGCGCCGCGTGTTTCGTGTGCGCCGCACCTTCTCGATCTCGCCCTTCACGTTCTGGATGCGCTGCCGGATGCGCCGGCGGTCCGTCTCCAGCTTCGTCTCGCCGGGTCCCCGGGTGCCGATCCCGCCGCCCAGGCGCGAGAGCAGCACGCCCTTGCCGGCCAGGCGCGGCAGCATGTAGTCGAGCTGGGCCAGCTCGACCTGCAGGCGGCCCTCACGCGTGCGCGCGCGGCGGGCGAAGATGTCGAGGATCAGCTGCGTGCGGTCCACCGTCTTGCGCTCGACCGTCGCCTCGACGTTGCGCTGCTGCGCCGGGGTCAGCTCGTCGTCGAAGACCACGAGGTCGGCCTCGCGCTCGCCGGACATGCGTGCGACCTCTTCGACCTTCCCGCGGCCGATGAGGGTCGCCGGGTCCTTGCGCTTGCGCTCCTGGATCAGGGTCCCGACGACGCGGGCGCCCGCGCTCTCGACGAGCAGGCCGAGCTCCTCGACCGAGGATTCGGTGCGGAAACGCTCGCGGCCGCCGGCGGAGACGCCGACGAGGATCGCCTTCTCTTGTTTCGTGGAGGCGCGGTCTCGGGCTCTGATGGTGGGTATCGCCTCTGCTCGACGGAGCGCGCGGAACTGCCGCGCCTCCCGGAATCAGTGTATCAGCGCGCGCTCGGGCGCAAAACCCCCTCGATCTCCTCCCAGGGGATGGCGCCGCCCCGCAGGAGCCGCGGCGGCGTGGAGGTGAGGTCCACGATCGTGGAGGCCACCGCCCTCCCGCGGCCCGCGTCGAGGGCGAGGGCGGCCGCCGCGCCCACCGCTTCCAGGGCGTCCGCGCAGGTGATGGGCGGGGTGCCGCCGGCGCGGTTCGCGGACGTCGAGACGAGAGCGCCCGTCTGCCGGCAGAGCGCGCGCGTGAGCTCGAGGTCGGGCACGCGCACCGCGATGTTCCCGCTACCCGCGGTCACGTCCGCCGGGACGGTCGGCGCGGCCGGCACCACCAGGGACAACGGCCCCGGCCAGAACCGCGCCGCCAGCTGGTCCGCCGCCTCCGGCCAGGACGCGCAGAGCACACGCGCCTGCTCGAGATCGGCCGCGACCAGCGGCAGGGGCTTCCCTTCCTCCCGTCCCTTGGCGCGCCGCACGGCGGCCCCGGCGGCGGCGTCGAGCACGCGTCCCCCCAGCGCGTAGAGGGTGTCCGTCGGGTAGATGAGGAGGGAACCCGCCGTCAGCAGCGAAGCGGCCAGCGCCACCACCGCCGGATCCGGATCGGTGCCGGAAACGCGCACGACGTCGGTCGGCACGGATCAGGCCGTCGTCGAGGCGGGGGCCGGGGCCCCGGGCTCCGCGGGCGCCCACGACGTGTCGATGCCGCCCTTCTTGAACATGTTGATGAGGCCCGGCTTGTCGAACGCCTTGGCGTACGCCTCCTGGGGGTCGACGACCTTCCTCTTCACGAGGTCCGTGAAGCTCTCGTTCATCAGGCACATCCCGTACTTCTTGCCCGTCTGCATGATCGACGGGATCTGGAAGATCTTGGCCTCCCGGATCAGGTTCGACACCGACGGCGTGCCGATCAGCACCTCGAGGACGGGAACGCGTCCGCCCCCGATCTTCTTGCACAGCATCTGGCTGATCACGCCCTTGAGGCTCTCCGCGAGCATGACGCGGATCTGCCCCTGCCGGTCCGCCGGGAACTGGTCGATGATGCGGTCGACGGTCGAGGGCGCGGACGAGGTGTGGAGGGTCCCGAACACGAGGTGGCCCGTCTCCGCCGTCTCGATCGCGATGGCGACGGTCTCGAGATCGCGCATCTCCCCGACGAGCACGATGTCGGGGTCCTCGCGCAGGGCGGCGCGGAGGGCGTCCTTGAACGAATCCGTGTGCTCGCCCACCTGACGCTGGTTGATCAGGCACTTCTTGTTCTCGTGCACGAACTCCAGCGGGTCCTCGATCGTGATGATGTGGTCGGTGCGATTGCGGTTGATGTAGTCGATGAGCGCGCAGAGGGTGGTGGACTTGCCGGAGCCCGTCGGTCCCGTCACCAGGACGAGGCCCTTGGGCAGGTTGCAGAGCTGGAGGATCTCCTTCGAGAGCCCCATGTCCTCCGCGCTGATGATCTTGTTCGGGATCTGGCGGAACACGCCGCCCATGCCCTTGCGGTCCAGGAAGAAGTTGCAGCGGAATCGGGCCAGGCCCGCGATCTCGTAGGCGAAGTCCGTGTCGTGGCGGCGCTTGAACTCCTCGCGGTTGCGCTCGGGCGCCATCGGCCACAGCAGCTTCTCCGTGTCGGCGCCCCCCAGCGGCGGGCGGTCGGGGAGGATCCTGATCTCACCGTCGTGGCGCACCATGGGAGGCGATCCCGCGGAGATGTGGAGGTCCGAGCCCTTCATCGCGACCAGGGTGCGGAGGAGCTCCTCGATCGCCGCGGCCGTGCCGTCCAACGGCGCCGGCCTTGCCGCAACCGCCGCCGCGGGCGCGGCCGCGGCCACGGCCGCGGGGGCGCCCGCCCCCTCCCCCACCGCGAAGCCGGCATGGGTGCCGCCCTGCTTCATCTCGGCCCGCGCGCGCACCACGCCGATGCCCGCGAGCTCGAAGCGCCACTCCGCCTTTCCCGCGGCCAGGCCCTGGCGGGCCTCGGGCGTGAGGTGCGGACCGACGAGCTGGTCGATCATGGCCGACGTCTGCTCGGGGCCCTGCACTTCCCGCTCGCCCGCCGGCGTCACGATCACCAGCCGGCGGCCCGGGATGAGGCGCAGCTCCTGGCCCCCGGCCTTCACCGTCGCTTGAAGCAGTCTCTCGATCGACACTAGGCCTCCCGGGGCTCGATCACACGCGTGATGCGTTGCTTGCGCACGAGGTGCTCGCGGTCCCCGTCGCGCACGATGAGGAACGCGTCGGGGCGATTCAGGTAGTCCAGCACGCGCTGATGGCCCTCCGGCATGTCGATCACGAGCAGGCCGGACACGATGCGCTCCTTGCACTCCACCTGGACGCGCCGATGCGGGCTCTCGACACCCTCTTCCTCGAGGGAGCCCTCCACCACCACGCTCAGGACCACGACCTCCGCCTTGTTCAGGATGACGGGCGCGGAGGAGTTGGCGGGCAGGAACGGGAAGAACGGCGTCGAGTCGTTCATCCATTCGTCGGGGCGCATCGCTCCGCTGTGATGCGAGGAAGCCGCGGGCAGGAAGATCCGCCCGGCGAACCAGGTCCCATCGCCGCAGACGATCTCGGCGTCGAGGGCGATCGTCGGCACGCGCAGCTCGCTCAAGCGGTCCTCCCTCGATGGAAACGTGGATTATCGGTCCCCGCCCGAGGTCCGTGCAATGTGCCCCGCCGCCCACAGGACCTGCCGGGCCAGGCCGCGCAGGAGGCTGACCTCTCGGGGGCTCAGGCCGGCCCGCGCGAACAGGGCCCGCCACTCGGCGAGGATCTTCTCGGGGTTCTCCGGGCTCAGGTACCCGATGCCGAGCAGGGCCGCGCGCAGGTCGTCGAGGGCGGACTCCACGTCCCCGGCCGTCGCGCGGTCGACGGAAGCCACGTCCGGGCCCATGCCCGCGCCTTCCTCGAACGCCGCCAGGCGCAGCTCGTAGGCCACGACGAGGACGGCCTGGGCGAGGTTGAGCGAGGGGTGCGCGGGATCGGTCGGGATATGCACGCGGACGTGGCACTGGGCCAGCTCCTCGTCGGTCAGGCCGCTGGCCTCGGGACCGAACACCAGGGCGAGGCGGCCGTCGCCCGCGCGCGCCCTGGCCTCGCGGGCCAGGCGCCGCGGCGTCCAGGCCTGGGCATGCGTGCGGCCCGAAGTGCCGGCCACGGTGACGGCCCCGGCCACGGCCTCGCGCAGCGTGGCCCGGGGAACGGCGCCGTCGAGGACGTCCCAGGCCCCGTACGCGAGCGCCCTCGCTTCGGGCTGGTCGAGCCCGGCGGGCGGCTCCACGATGGCCAGCGACCGCAGGCCCATGTTCTTGAGGGCCCGGCAGGCGGCGGCGACGTTGGCGGCGCGCGCCGGGCGCACGAGCACGACGTCGACGCGGCCGAGGTCCATGGGCGTGCCAGTCTAACGTTTATACTTGGGCGGGAATGGCCTGCCTCGCCCAGCGTATCTCTCCTCGATGAGAGTCTTCCGGCCGCTCCCGCGCGCGCTCTCGCGTGTCCTCTCCATCCTCGTCGTGCTGGCCTGGCTCGCGCAGATGGGCGTGCTCTACCGCTCGATCCAGGCCTCCTCGAGCAACCTCGCCAGCGACCTCTCGCGCTACGGCTCGAGCGCACAGTGGCGCGGCGTCTACTCGCGGGGCGACAAGATCGGGTTCATGGTCGGCCAGACCCTCCCCACCGCGGACGGCTACGAGATCCAGGAGGACGGCCGCCTCCAGATGACCCTCCTCGGCGCCACCAGCGCCGCCCGCCTCCACACCGCGGTGCAGGTGGACAAGGCCTTCGAAGTCCGTTCGTTCCAGTTCTCGATGGACCCGGGGACGGGCGCCATCGAGATCGGAGGTACCGTGGACGGGCGGCGCCTCCAGCTCACGGTGAAGACCCCCAGCGGCACGCGCACGGAATCGCGCGAGCTGCCGGAGCGGCCCGCCCTCTCGCTGAACCTGTCGCGAAGGCTGGCCGCGGAGGGACTCGTGCCCGGCAAGCACATCGAGGCCTCCGTGTTCGACCCCGCGACCTTGCGGAACGAGAAGATGATCGTCGACGTGCAGGCCCGCGAGGTGGTGCGCGCGGCCGGCCGGCCCGTCCCCGCGTTCAAGATCCTCACGCGCTACGCGGGGATCACATCCACGTCCTGGGTCACCGACACGGGCGAGGTGGTGCGCGAGGAGAGCCCCCTGGGCCTCGTCGTGGTGAAGGAAACGC
>Ga0207648_10001123_pt1 | contig 30040 bp, 26 predicted proteins | sample KBSMisM32_FD_184310 | JGI IMG/M metagenome (GOLD analysis project Ga0207648, IMG submission 184310) | Miscanthus rhizosphere microbial communities from Kellogg Biological Station, Michigan, USA - KBS Miscanthus M3-2 (SPAdes) (version 2) | ecosystem: Host-associated > Plants > Roots >... | reverse complement strand
GATCAAGGACCTGATCCTCACCAAGGGCTGGCCCACGCTGCGCGGCAGCCGCACGGTCGAGGCCAACCAGGCCTGGGACGTCGACGCGCCGGTCACGGCGCGGCTGCGCGAGGCCGGCGCGGTGCTGCTGGGCAAGACCAGCACGCCGGAGTTCGGCTGCAAGGGCGAAACCAACTCACCGCGCACCGGCATCACCCGCAACCCGTGGGATCCGAGCAAGACGCCCGGCGGCTCGTCGGGTGGCACGGCGGCCGCCGTGGCCGCCGGCCTCGGCCCGTTGTCGGTGGGCACCGACGGTGCGGGCAGCGTGAGGATCCCGGCGGCGTTCTGCGGCAACTTCGGCCTCAAGCCGAGCTTCGGCCGCGTGCCGGCACACCCCCTGTCGCCGTTCGGCACCGTGGCGCACCTCGGACCGCACGCGATGAGCGTGCGCGACGCGGCGCTGATGCTCAACGTGCTGGCGCGTCCCGACGCGCGCGACTGGACCGCGCTGCCGTACGACGCGCGCGACTACACGATCGGCCTCGACGATGGCATCCGCGGCTTGCGCATCGCGTGGTCACCCGCGCTGGGCTATGCGAAGAATGTGCACCCTGAAGTCGCGGCTGCATGCGCCAAGGCGGTCGATGAATTGCGCGCGCTGGGCGCGCACGTCGAGGCGGTCGATCCCGGCTTCGACGATCCGCTGGAGATCACCTGCGGCCTGTGGTTCGTCGGCGCGTGGACGCTGTGGAACACCTTGACGCCCGAGCAACAGAAGCAGACCGACCCGGACTTCGCCGCCGAGGCGGAACTCGGCTCGAAACTCAGCGCGCTCGACGTACAGCGGTTGAACCTGCGGCGCGGGGCGCTGGGTTCGCAGATGCGCCAGTTCATGCAGCAGTTCGACCTGCTCGTCACGCCGACCGTCGCGGTGCCGGCGTTCGAGGCCAGGCCGGCCGGCCATGCGCCGTTCGACACCCGGTCGATGCTCGGCTGGACGCCGTTCTCGTACCCGTTCAACCTGACGCAGCAGCCGGCCTGCACGATTCCCTGCGGCCTCTCGTCGGACGGATTGCCGATCGGCCTGCAGTTCGTCGGCCCGATGTTCGGCGATGCGCTGGTGCTGCGCGCGGCGCGCGCGTACGAATCGGTGCGTCCGATCCCGCGCCCAGACATGGGCCGGCTCGACTGAAATGCCGCCGCCGTTGGGCGCCGATCCGATCACCGACCTCGACGCGCACGCGCTGTCGCGCGCGGTTCACGCGCGCGAGGTGTCGTGCGTCGAAGTGATGCGCGCCTACTTGGCGCGCATCCGGCGGCTCAATCCGACCTTCAACGCCATCGTCAACCTGGCCGACGACGACGCCTTGCTGGCGCAATCCGCCCAGCGCGATGCCGAGCTGGCGCGCGGTGCGAGCCGCGGCTGGATGCATGGCATGCCGCAGGCCATCAAGGACGCCGCCAGCGCAATCGGCTTTCCCACCACCTTCGGCAGCGTGTTGATGAAGGACAACCTCGCGCGAGTCGACGGCGTGATGGTCGAGCGCATGAAGGCAGCCGGCTGCATCGTGATCGGCAAGACCAACATGCCCGAGTTCGGCCTCGGTTCGCACACCTACAACAACCTGTTCGGCGCCACCGGCAATGCGTGGGAGCCTGCGCTCAGCGCCGGCGGCTCCAGCGGAGGCTCAGCGGTGTGCTTGGCGCAGCGCCTGCTGCCGCTGGCCGACGGCTCCGATTTCATGGGCAGCCTGCGCAACCCCGCGGCGTGGAACCACGTGTACGGCTTGCGACCGAGCCAGGGTCGCGTGCCTTACTGGCCCACCGTTGACGCCTGGGTCGCGCAGCTCGGCACCGAAGGGCCGATGGCGCGCACCGTGCGCGACCTCGCGCGGCTGCTGTCGATCCAGGCCGGCCACGACGTGCGCGCCCCGCTGTCGATCGCCGAGCCCCCACAGGATTTCGCGCCGCCGCCCGATGCGTCGCTGCGCGGCGTGCGCATCGCGTGGCTCGGCGACCTGGGTGGTCACCTCGCGCTCGAGCCCGGCATCGCGGCGCTGTGCGAGCAGGCGTTGCGCGTGATGGCGAACAGCGGTGCGCGCATCGAGCCGCTCGATTCGATCGGCGTCGACCTCGAGCGCGTGTGGCAAGCCTGGCTCGCGTGGCGGCGCATGCTGGTGGCCCCGCGCGTGGCCGCTGCGCTCGCGTTGCCTGGTGCCGCACGCGAGCAGATCAAGCCCGAGGCGTTGTGGGAGTACGACCAGGCACAGTCCATGAAGGCGACGGACTTCGCCCGTGCCAGCGAGGCGCGCACGCGCTTCCACGCACAAATGCGAGCGCTGTTCGAGCGCTTCGACGCCCTGGCGCTCCCGGCCACGCAGGTCTGGCCCTTCGACCTGCGGCAGGATTGGCCGCGTGCGATCGCCGGCCGCGCGATGGACACCTATCACCGCTGGATGGAGTGCACGCTGTACGCCACCTTCGCAGGCCTGCCTGCGATCAGCGTGCCGGCCGGCTTCGACGCCGCAGGGCGTCTGCCGATGGGGCTGCAGCTGATCGGGCGCCCGCACGGCGACGCCGCGCTGCTGGCGCTTGCTGCAGCCTACGAAGCGACCCAGGCGCCACTGCTCGCACGGCGGCCGCCCGAGCCGAGCGCCGTCGCGTCGACCAGCGGCACGCGGGCCTGACGCCGGCCGCGCGCGCTCGCTCAGCGCATCATTGCGCCGTCCAGGTGAAGTACGGCACCTGCGTGACGGGTGTGCCGAGCACGATCGCGATGTGCAGGTGCGACGTCATCGAGATCGTCGCGGGATCGCCCGTGAATTGCGTGATCGTGCTGCCGTCGTAGAGGTAGACATACGTCGGCAGGTTCGTCACGCCGGCCACGTTGGTCGAGGTCAGCGGCTGGCCCCAGATGGCGAACAGGTCTCCGAGTTTGAAGTCACGCGCTGCCGGCGCCTCCATGTGGATCTTGCCGGAGTGGTCGTGCGTGTGCACGTAGTAGTGGCAGTCGGTGGTGGGTGTGAGCTGCGGGATGCCGACCTCCGCCGGGAACGCCTTGGCGTCGCCGTTGACGAAGATCGACAGGTGCGAGTGGATGTGGAAGGTCTCGACGGATGTGCCACAAGGGATGCCGTTGACGGGAGAGCCTTGCCCGCCGGTGGAGCTGTCGCCGTCGGCCCAGAACAGATTGCCGACCTGGTGGTTGTCGTCGAGGTTGACTGCCGGCGCGATCGTCGGCAAGGGCGGCGGCGACGGCGCGGGGCTCGGTGCCGGCGCCGGTGCCGGTGCCGGGCCCGCTGCCGGCGGCGACGAATCACCGCCACCACCGCCGCAACCGCTGACCACCATCACAAACAGGGCGGTCAGCCAATGCAATCCGGCCGCGCGCGGCGCGGCCACTGAAACATTCTTTTTCATGAGAGCTCCTTGGGGGATCAACCGGTCGTTCAGCGCCCGCCGCACGCCGGTCGCTGCGCAACGGCAATTCGTGTTCCTGAACCACACCTGACATTGCGGTGGACACCGCACAATCGGCAGCCCACCCCACTGCGCCGCCCTCGATGACTGCCCGTCTGCCATCCCCATACCGAGAGGAGGCGCCGATCGTCGGCGAGTTGCTGCAGTCGTTGTCGGGCCGGCTCGACTGGCCCGGGGCGGTGGCACAGGCCACGCCGTGGGTGCAGGCGGTGCGCGACAAGCCCGCACCGTTCTGGGCGCTGGAATCGCTGCTGCGCGAATACCCGATCAGCAGTTCCGAGGGGCTGGCGCTGATGCGGCTGGCCGAAGCGCTGCTGCGCGTGCCCGATGCCGAGACCGCGATCGCGCTCACCGCCGACCAGCTGGGCCGCGCCGACTTCGCGGGTGACAACGACGACGCGTCCCCGCACCGATTGCTGGCCACGTTGTCGTCCAGCGCGATCGGGCTGGCCAAGCGCTGGCTGCCCGAGGTCGGCGAGCCACCGGGACTGTTCGAGCGGCTGGGCGCCAAGACGGTGGTGGCCGCCACGGTGCGCGCGATCCAGTTGTTGGGTCGGCAGTTCGTGCTCGGCCGCCACATTGCCGAGGCGCTCGACCAAGCCGCTGCGCAGCGCCGCGAGCAGCCCCGCCTGCGCTTTTCGTACGACATGCTCGGCGAAGGCGCACGCACCGAGCGCGACGCGCTGCGCTACCTCGGCGCCTACGACAAGGCGATCCGCGCCATCGTCGCTCGACAGGACGATGCGCCGGCCGATGGCCACGACGCACTGCTGCGCGACGGCATCTCGATCAAGCTCTCGGCACTGCACCCACGCTACGAGGACGCGCAACACGCGCGCGTGATGGCCGAACTGGTGCCACGCGTGGCGCCGCTGCTCGAGCTGGCTGCCGCCGCCGACATCAACCTGACGATCGATGCCGAGGAGAGCGATCGCCTCGAGTTGTCGTTGCAGGTGTTCGACGCGCTGGCGGCGCACGTGCAGCAGCGCGCGCCGCGCTGGCGCGGCTTCGGCCTGGCAGTGCAGGCGTACCAGACGCGCGTGCTCGAGGTGATCGACGAGGTGGCGCGCATCGCGCGCGCGCGCCAGCTGAAGTTCATGGTGCGCCTGGTCAAGGGTGCGTACTGGGACGGCGAGATCAAGCGCGCACAAGAAGGCGGCTTCGACGGCTACCCGGTGTTCACGCACAAGCAGCACACCGACATCGCGTACCTGGCGGCGGCGCGCGCGCTGATCGCCCACGACGCAGTGATCGTGCCGCAGTTTGCGACCCACAACGCCGGCACCATCGCCGCCATCGTGCAGATGGCGCGCGCACGCGGCGCACGCTTCGAGATGCAGCGACTGCACGGCATGGGCGAGGGCGTCTACCGCGAGGTGCTGGCCGCGCTGCCCGATCTGGCGCTGCGCGTCTATGCCCCGGTGGGCGAGCACCGCGACCTGCTGGCCTACCTGGTGCGACGGCTGCTGGAGAACGGCGCCAACTCGTCGTTCGTGCACCAGCTGGCCGACGCCGCGGTGCCGATCGACGAACTGCTGCGCCCGCCGTTGCACGCCTTGCCCGGCACCGGACAACCGCTGCCGCGCGATCTCTACGGCCCGTCACGGCGCAATCCGGGTGGTGTCGATCTCACCTGCGAACCGCAACGTGAGGCGCTGATGGCCGCCTGGCACCAGGCCGTGCTGCCGCCAGTCAAGGAGACCGGAGCCGACACGATCGACGCCGCGATGCAGCGTCTGCAGCGCGCGTGGCCGGCGTGGAACGCCGTGCCGGTGGCCGAACGCGCAGCGCTGCTCGAGCGCGCGGCCGAGCGGCTCGAGGTTCGGCTGCCAACCTTTGCCGCGCTGCTGGTGCGCGAAGGCCACAAGACCTGGGGCGACGCCGTTTCCGAGGTGCGCGAGGCGATCGATTTCTGCCGCTATTACGCGCTGCAGGCCCGCACGCGCCTGGCGCCGATGGCGTTGCCCGGCCCCACCGGCGAGAGCAACGAGTTGCGGATGCACGGGCGCGGCGTGTTCATCTGCATCTCGCCTTGGAACTTTCCGCTCGCGATCTTCGCGGGACAGGTGGTTGCTGCGCTGGTGGCCGGCAACTCGGTGGCCGCCAAGCCGGCCGAGCAGACGCCCGGCGTCGCCGCGGCGTTCGTCGAGTTGCTGCACGAGGCCGGCGTGCCGATCGACGCCGTGAGCGTGCTGCACGGAGCCGGCGAAACCATCGGCGCGGCGCTGGTCGCGCACCCGTTGAACGCCGGCGTATGCTTCACCGGCTCGACGCAGGTCGCCAAGGCCATCCAGCGCGCGCTGGCAGCCTCCGATGGCCCGATCGTGCCGTTGGTGGCCGAGACCGGGGGCCTGAACGCGATGGTGGTCGATTCGACCGCCCTGCCCGAGCAGGTGATCGACGCGGTGGTGCAAAGCGCGTTCCGCTCGGCTGGCCAGCGCTGCTCGGCTTTGCGCTTGCTGTGCGTGCACGAGAGCATCGCCACGCCGCTGATCGAGATGCTGGCCGGCGCGATGGCCGAGCTGCGGGTCGGCGCGCCCGAGGACCTCACGACCGACGTGGGCCCGGTGATCGACGCCGAGGCGCACGCCGGCCTGATGCGCCACGTGCGGCGGCTCGAGCGCGAAGCACGCCTGCTCGCGCGCACGTCAATCGACGATCGGTTCGCGCACAGCCACGTCGCGCCGGTGGCGTTCGAGCTCGACGACGTCGCGGCGCTGCGCGACGAAGTGTTCGGCCCCGTGCTGCACGTGGTGCGCTGGAGCGGCGACGTCGACGCGCTGGTGGCGCGCATCAACGCCTTGAGCTACGGGCTGACACTGGGCATCCAGACGCGCATCGACAGCCGCGCGCTGCGCATCGCCGATCAGGCTGCGGTGGGCAACGTGTACGTCAACCGCAACATGATCGGCGCGGTGGTCGGTGTGCAGCCGTTCGGCGGCGAGGGGCTGTCGGGCACTGGCCCGAAGGCCGGCGGGCCGCACTACCTGTACCGCTTCTGTGCCGAGCAGACGCTGACGATCAACACCGCAGCGGCCGGCGGCAATGCGTCGCTGCTGGCTGGCATCGACTGAGCGCACGCATCAGCCGGCCAAGCGCTCCTCGCGCCACAGCGCGGTGGCGCTCTGCACGGGCCGATCGGAGAAGCTGAACAGCACGCACTCGTCGCGCGCCTGCAGGCGCAGCGTCTGCCACGACGGCGCGACAAAGTGATCGTGCGGTGCGAACTCGAAGCGCTGCTGCGCCGCGCCGTCGCCGACCCATGCGACCCCGTGCCCTTCCACCACACTGAACGCCGCGCCGTCGGTCTGACGGTAAGGCCGCCCCTCGAAGCCAGCGGGCAGCAATTGCAGGAACGCGGCCATCGTCGGTGTCGGCGCGCCACCCGTGGCCGGATTGATGTAGCGCAGCTTGATGCCGTCCCAGGCATCGAGCGGCCCGTCGCGCAGCAGGCGCGCCAGCGCCTCGCGCGAGCGCGCATACGGGTAGCTGAAGATCGGCGAGGTCGCACCGTGCGGGGACGCCTCGCGCAGCGGTGCCATGTTGGCCCCATAGCGAGCGAGGTTGTGCCCTTCGGCGCGCGTCAACACCTGCTGGTCGGATGTTGCGTTCTCGGCGAAGCCGGCGTCGAGGAAGCGCACCAGCGGGATGTCGAGACAGTCGAGCCACACCACCGGGCCGTCGGCGTCGCTGCCGTGGTCGTGCCAGGTCCAGGCTGGCGTGATGATGAAGTCGCCCGGCTCCATCGTCGTGCGCTCGCCGTTGACAGCGGTGTAGGCGCCGCGCCCCTCGATCACGAAGCGCAGCGCCGATTGCGTGTGCCGGTGCGCCGGCGCCACTTCGCCGGGCAGGATCAGTTGCAGGCCCGCGTACAGCGATTGCGTGACGCTGGCCAAGCCCGGCAACGCCGGGTTCTCGAGCACCAGCACGCGGCGCACCGCCTCGGCCGCGCTGATGATCGAGCCGGCGCGCATCAGGTGCGGGCGCAGTGCGTCGTAGCGCCAAAGCGCCGCCACGCAGGGGGTGTGCGGCGACGGCGGCACCAGCGAGTGCAGCTGCTCCCACAGGGGACTCAGGTGCAGCGGGCGAATCGCCGCGTAGTACGCCTGGCGGTCCGCGGCGCTGCTGGTGCGCAGATCAGGTTGTGCAGACATGGACGGGCTCCGTGGTGGCCGCGGTCGGATCAAGCGAGCGGTCGATCGGGGTCGATGCCCTGGTACAACCAATGCGTGCCGATGAAGCCGGCGGCCTCGCTGCCCGATTGGAACATGCGGTTGCGCAGCTCGCGCATCACACCGCTGGCGTGGTAGATCTCGCCATAGAAACGCGCCGTCAACTGGACACGTCCGGTGCGCAGATAGCGCGCCTGTTGATAGACGCGAAACGCGGCGGCGAGGTCGTGCGGCATGGCCTGCACCGCGGCGCCGAGCGCGACGGCGTCTTCGATCGCCATGCAAGCGCCCTGCGCGAGGTACTGCAGCATCGGGTGCGCGGCATCGCCGAGCAGCGTGACGCGGCCCTGCGACCAGTTGGCCACCGGCTCGCGGTCGCACAGCACCCACATCTTCCACGTCTCGATCTTGCCGAGCAGCTCCTGCACCGCGGGGGCGGCGTTCGCAAAGCGCAGATGCAGTTCCTCGGGATCGCCGAAGGTGTTCCAGCCTTCCTCATAGCGGTCGCTGTGGAACACCGCCACCAGATTGAACAACTCGCCGCGGCGCAGCGGGTAGTGCACGAGGTGCGTCTTCTCACCACCCCACAGCGTGACGTCGGGGCTGTAGAGGTGCGGCGGCACGTCGCGCATCGGCAGCACCGCGCGGTACGCGATGTGGCCGGAGACGCGCGGCTTGCCGTCGCCCACCACCAGCTCGCGCACGCGGCTCCACAGGCCGTCGGCCCCGATCAGCGCGGCCGCCGGCACGCGCCGGCCGTCCCCGAGCTGCACCTCGAGCGCGTCGTCGGTCTGCGTGAACCCGACCACCTTGCTCTTCACGTGCAGGCCGATCGTCGGCTGCGCGCGGCAGGCGTCGAGCAGCACCTGGTGCAGGTCGGCGCGATAGATCACGCCATAGGGCTGCCGGTAGGTGGTGCGCGCGTGTTCGCCCACCGGCGAGAGCACCACCAGTTCGCCGCTGCGCACGTCGCGCATGACCAGGTTGGGCGGAAAGTACGCGACGCCGCGGATCGCCTCGGTGAGGCCGAGGTGCTCGAACATCCGGAACACGTTGGGCCCGAGCTGGATGCCCGCGCCGATCTCACCGAATGCATCGGCCTGTTCGAGCACGTCGACCCGGTGGCCCTGTCGCGCCAGCACCAGCGCGGCAGCGAGTCCGCCGATGCCACCGCCCGCGACGATCCAGGGGGACGGTGCCATCGGCATTGGCTCGCCTCGTGCGATCAGCGGATCAACCTGCGTCGCGCAGCGACCAACGACCGTCGGACTCGACCGCACGCTGGTCGGCGCGCAGCTTCAGCAGATGGGCGCGCAACGAGCGCGCCGCCACCGGGTGCATGCGCTCGGGCACGTCGCTGTACACCACCGGCAGCAGCGCTTCGAGCGTGCCCGCACCGACGCTGCGCAACGCGTCCACCACCTTGGCCTCGCGCTGTAGGCGGTGCGCGATCGTGCGCTTGACCACCTGGTGCGGCTGGTCGATCAGAAAGCCGTGGCCGGGCGCCAGCCAGTCGATCTCCAGCTCGAGCAGCGCGCGCAGCGACTGCAGGTAGGCCTGCATGTCGCCATCCGGCGGGTTGATGACCACCGTCGAGCCCTGCATCAGGTGGTCGCCGGTGAACAGCAGCTTCTCCTGTTCGAGCAAGTAGCACAGGTGGTTCGATGCGTGGCCCGGCGTGTGGATCACGCGCAGCGTGCAATCGTCGCCCAGCGCCATGCGATCGCCGTGCGACAGCACGGTGCCGGGCTTGAACGCGCCGTCCTGCCATTCGGGAAAATCGGCGACACGGCCCAACAACGGGGCGCCGGTCGCCGCGTGCAGCGCCTGCGCAGCCGGCGAGTGGTCCTTGTGCGTGTGTGTGACGAGGATGCGCGTGATCGGCCCCGGCGCGGCCGCGAGCAGCGCCTGCACGTGGGCCGGATCGTCCGGCCCCGGATCGATCAGTGCGCAGGGGCCACCGGGGTCACCGACGAAATAGCTGTTGGTGCCCGGGCCCGTCATCACGCTGCCGTTGTTGGCGGTGACGCGCACGATGCGTGGCGACAGGCGCACCGCGCGCCCGGGGACGAGGTCAAGTCCGACATCGCCGCGCCCGTCGGGGTCGAGGCGGCCGACTTCCGCATAGGCCCAGTGCGACGGCAGCACCGGCCGCATGCCTTTGGCGCCACTGCCGATGCGCGGCATGATGCGCGGCACTTCGCGCGGCGCGGCAGCGAACGCGATCGTCTGCTCGGCGCGCTGGAAGGTCGACAGCGTGCGCAGCGTCTCCTCGGTCACCAGCATCAGCTTCAGCTGGCGCTCGGCGTGCAGCGCCTCGGCTGGCTTGAGCCACATCAGCTCGGCCGATTCGGTCTCGTCGGCACTGGCGCGCTGGCGCGGCGGCGCGATCGTCACCAGGAAGCGCGTGTCGAAGCGCTTGGGCCGGCCGGGCGGCGTCAGCCAGTGGCTGAAGTAGTGCAGGCGATCGGTGGCCAGCCGCCAGCGGTGGCGCTCGCACAGCGCCGCCAGGTCGGTGCTGCCGGCGTGCAGGTCATGCCGCATCGCGTGCACCGCGTCGTCGCCCAACGCGTCGAGGTCGACCCATTGGCCGCTCGCATCGACCGCCAGCAGCAACCCCGCCTCCTCGAAGCATTCGCGGATCGCGGCAACCCAATAGTCGAGCCCGCCGCCGGGCACGCCAAGCAACGCACTGGCGCGCGCGTCGTCGAGCCCGTCCGCGTGGCGATGCGCGAGCGCGTCGGCAGCGTCGAGATGGCCGCCGGGGAACACCGCAGCGCCGCTGTTCTGGTCGCCGGGCCGCTCGGCGCGGCGCAGCATCAACACCTCGAGACCGTCGCGCGCATCGCGCACGACGATCAGCGACGCCGAATGGCGCGGCCCGGCAGGCCCCGGGCGCGCCATGCCAGTTGCCGAGACAGGCGTCTCGGCCGCCATCAGCGCGCCTCCGGCGGCACGCGCAGCACGCCCGCCGTCAGCAGGGCCTGCACCTCGGCCGTGCTGAAGCCCGCCTCGGCGAGCAGCGCCTCGCCTTCGCTGCCGCCGGCGCGCGTGGCGCGTGGAGCGGTGGCGTGGCTGCGCGAGAAACGCGGCGCAGGCGCCGGCTGCAGCACGCCAGCCACCTCGACGAACGCGGCTCGCTCACGCGCTTGCGGATGCGACGTGGCCTCATCGAGCGTCAGCACCGGCGCGACGCAGGCGTCGCTGCGTTCGAACACGCGCGCCCATTCGTCGCGCGTGCGCGTCGACAACCGGGCCGCGATCGCCGCGCGCATCTCGGGCCACAGCCGCTTGTCGTACTGGCCCTTGACGAAGCGCTCGTCGAGTTCGATCGCCTGCGCGAACTCGGCAAAGAACTTCGGCTCGAGCGCACCGAGCGCGAGGTGACGCCCGTCGGAGCTGGCATAGGTGCCGTAGAACGGCGCTCCGCCATCGAGCAGGTTGGCGCCGCGCCGTCCGGCGTCCCAGCGGCCGGCGGCGAGCATGCCATGGAAGATCGACAGCAGCGACGATGCGCCATCGACCATCGCGGCATCCACAACCTGACCGCGACCCGAACGCCCGCGCTCGAACAACGCGGCCATCAGCCCGAAGGCCAGGTACAACGCCCCCCCACCGTAGTCGCCGATCAGGTTCAGCGGCGGCACCGGTGCGCCGTCGGCGGGCCCGATCGCGTGCAACGCGCCGGTCAGCGCGATGTAGTTGATGTCGTGGCCAGCCGACTGCGCCAGCGGGCCGCTCTGCCCGTAGCCCGTCATGCGACCGTATACCAGGCGCGGGTTGCGCACCGCGCAATCGTCGGGCCCGAGGCCCAGGCGCTCGGCCACGCCGGGACGCCAACCTTCGATCAGCACATCGGCCGTCTCGATCAGGCGCAGCACCGCGTCGCGACCGGCCGGCTGCTTGAGGTCAAGGGCGATTGAGCGACGGCTGCGCCCGGTGACGTCGAAGCGCGGATCGAGCGGCACGCCGAGCCCGCTCGGTTCGACCCGGTCGATGCGGATCACATCGCCGCCCTGGTCGGCCAGCAACATCGCGCACATCGGGCCGGGGCCGATGCTGGCCAGTTCGATCACCCGCAGTCCGGCGAGGGGGCCACTCATGCCGCGAGTGTGCCCGAGACGCGGTGCCGACGGCCGCGCCGGGCTTTGGGTTTGCTCAAGCCGCGGCGTCCAGCAGCAGGCGCGTCAGCGGGCCCGGTGCGCTCACCATCGCGTCGTGGCCGGTGGCCAGCTCGCACACGCGCCACCCTGGCTCGCTGCGCACGCGCTGGCGCATCGGCGCGATGCTCGGCCAGGCCGGGCTCGTGCAATCGATGAACGTGCGCGGCACGGTGGCCAGCCGCGCGGCGTCGAACGCGAGCGGCTCGCGATAGTGCGCGAATGGATGCGGCGTCTGGCGGCGGTTGACCCATTCGCAGTCGGCGCCGATGAGGCCGAACAGCGCAGCATCCGGGGCCGGCAGCGCACCGTGCGGATGCGCCGCGGCGGCAACGAGCCGCGACGCGACGAGTTCCGGCGCGTGGTGCGTGGCCCACGCTTCGCCCGGGTGCGGCGCCACGGCATCGACGTATACCAGGTGACGCAGCAGCGCAGGGTCGCGCGCCAACAGCTGGTCGGCGGCCCCGGTGATCACGAGGCCGGCGTAGCTGTGCCCCACCAGCACCACGTCGGCGAGCTCCTCGCACAGCACCAGGTTGACGACGTCGCTGATGTGGGTCTGCAGCGTGATGTCGCGCGACAGCAGATGGGCGCGTTCGCCGGTGCCGGTGAGCGCCACCGCGTGTGCCGCGTGTCCGGCCGCGCGCAGTGCGGGCAGCACGCGCGCCCAGCACCAGGCGCCATGCCAGGCACCGTGGACGAGCACGAACGACGCCATCGAAGCGCTCAGTTCAACGTGACGCGCGCGAACTTGCGCTTGCCCACCTGGACCACGAAGGTGCCGGCGCCGACCTTCAGCGCCTTGTCGCTGACCAAGGCGCCGTCGATGCGCACGCCGCCCTGATCCACCAGCCGCAACGCTTCGCTGGTCGACGGCGCCAGGCGCGACTGCTTCAACAGCTGGCCGATCGCCAGCGGCGCACCGGCCAGCGTGACCTCGTCGATCTCGTCGGGCACGCCGCCGCTGGCGCGCAGGGCGAAGTCTTGCGCCGCATGCTCGGCCGCGGCAGCGCTGTGGAAGCGGCTGACGATCTCACGTGCCAGCAGCTCCTTGGCCTGCTTCGGGTTACGCCCCGCCTCGACCTCACCACGCAGCGCGGCGATCTCGGCGGTGCTGCGAAAGCTCAGCAGCTCGTACCAGCGCCACATCAGCGTGTCGCTGATCGACAGCACCTTGGCGTACATCGCGTTCGGGTCTTCGGTGATGCCGACATAGTTGTTCTTCGACTTCGACATCTTCTCGACGCCGTCGAGTCCCTCCAGCAGCGGCATCGTCAAAATGCACTGCGGCTCCTGGCCATACTCCTGCTGCAGGTGGCGCCCCATCAGCAGGTTGAACTTCTGGTCGGTTCCGCCGAGCTCGAGGTCGCTTTTCAGCGCCACCGAGTCGTAGCCCTGCATCAGCGGATACAGGAACTCGTGCACGCTGATCGGCGTGTTCGCGGCGTAGCGCTTGGCGAAGTCGTCCCGCTCCATCATGCGCGCCACCGTGTAGCGCGCCGCCAGCTGGATCATGCCGCGCGCGCCCAACGGATCGCTCCACTCGCTGTTGTAGCGGACCTCCGCCTTGTCGATGTCGAGCACCAGGCGCAGCTGGTCGAAATAGGTGCGGGCGTTGCCTTCGATCTGCTCGCGCGTCAACGGCGGGCGCGTGCTGTTGCGGCCCGACGGGTCGCCGATCATCGACGTGAAGTCGCCGATCAAGGGAATCACGGTATGTCCGAGATCCTGCAGCTGGCGCATCTTGTTGAACACGACGGTGTGTCCGAGATGCAGGTCGGGCGCGGTTGGGTCAAGCCCGAACTTGATGCGCAGCGGTCGGCTGGTGGCCGCGGACCGGGCGAGCTTGCGCAGCCAGTCGTCCTGCGGGAGCAGCTCGGCGCAGCCGCGCAGCGACACCGTCATGGCGGCCTGAACAGTGTCGGTTATCTCAAAATGTGGATCGCTGGTCATCGTCGGTCGGGAGGCTGGCTTGCCAAGTGCGTGCTTTTCCGCAGGCCGTCCGCAGGGTGGTCGGTATACTCGGGAGCGCGCGAAGCAGGTAGCGCCCGCTCACTTCGCTGTGATTCTTTGCCGCGGTGACGGAAAGATGCCGCGACGATTGTAGATGTGGCAGTAATTCAGGCGGGGCTGCGCGGCAAGCGCAGGCCGCGACAGTCATCGGCTCGAAGCCGGTTCTCTGGATTGCAGACGTTGGGATTCATTCAAGACGCACAGACGAAGGGCTTGCGCGCCGCGGTTGGCGCGGCCGCCGTGCTGCATCGGCACCGGCGTCGCATCGCCGTGGCGTCTTCGGTGCTGCTGGCCGGCACCGCGCTGACGGCCTTCGGCATCGCCCCGATGGCGCCCGACGCTGCCCAACTGCCGCGTCGCCAAATCACCGAGATGGTCGAGCCTGCCGGGTTGCCAGCGCAGCTGCTGGCTCTCGCAACGTACGACATGGTGCTGTCACGCGCCGACCAGACGCGCGCCAGCGACAGCGTCGAGAGCCTGTTGAAGCGTCTCGGCGTGTTCGACCCGCAACTCGCGACCTTCATGCGCGCCAACAACGACACGCGGCGCCTGTTCGAAGGGCGCGCCGGCAAGCAGGTACAGGCGCGCGTCAGTACCGATGGCCAGCCGCTGGAGTTGGTGGCTCGTTTCGCGCCGCCCAACACCGAGCAGGCCGGCACGCATTTCACGCGTCTGACCGTGAAACGCGAGGGGGACCAGTGGCGCGCCAGCAGCGAGCTCGCCCGCCTCGACACGCAGGTGCGCGTGGCCGGCGGCACGATCCAGACCTCGCTGTTCTCGGCCACCGACGACGCCAGGCTGAGCGACCAGATTGCGATCCAGATGGTCGAGCTGTTCGCTGGCGACATCGATTTTCACCGCGAGCTGCGCCGAGGCGACACGTTCAGCGTCGTCTATGAATCGCTGAGCGCCGATGGCCAACCTGTCACGTGGGCCGACGACGCTGGCCGCGTGCTGGCCGCCGAGTTCGTCAACGGCGGCAAGGTGCACCAGCTCATGTGGTACGCCGACGGTAACGTCAAGGGTGGCTACTACGGCTTCGATGGCCAAAGCAGGCGCCGCGCGTTCCTGGCCAGCCCGATGGCGTTCTCGCGCGTCACATCGGGCTTCTCGATGCGCATGCATCCGATCCTGAACACCTGGCGCCAGCACGGCGGCGTCGACTACGCGGCGCCGATGGGAACGCCGGTGCGCGTGGTGGGCGATGGCTGGGTGCAGTTCGCGGGCTGGCAGAACGGCTATGGCAACGTGGTGCAGATCGCGCACGGCAACGACAAGCAGACCTTGTACGCGCACCTGAGTCGCATCGAGGTCAAGCAAGGCCAGCGCGTCGAACAGGGCCAGCGCGTCGGCAGCGTCGGCGCCACCGGCTGGGCGACCGGCCCGCACCTGCACTTCGAGTTCCGGGTCGGCGGTCAGCACCAGGATCCGACGCGCATCGCGCGCAACTCGGAGGCAGTGTCGATCACGGGCAGCCTGCGACCGCGCTTCGAAGAGGCCGTGCGCGCGGTGCAGCAGCAGCTCGACATCGCCGAAACGCTGCGCGATTCGCCCGGCCAGGGCGAGTAGCCCCGCCCTCAGACCGCTGCATGAGCCTGTTCCTGGGCTTGATGTCGGGCACGTCGCTCGACGGAATCGACGCGGTGGCCGTGCGGTGGGCGCACGACGACGCGCCGGCGCTGCAGGTGCTGGGGCACGTGCACCAGGGGTTCAATGGCGGCTTGCGCGAGCAGTTGCTGCTGCTCAACCAGCCAGCCGGCAACGAGCTCGAGGTCGCTGCGCAAGCGGCCATCGCGCTTGCGCACGAGTACGCTGGGGCGATCGACGCGCTCCTTTTGCACGCCGGCATCACCCGCGATCAGGTGCGCGCGGTCGGTGCCCACGGGCAGACGGTACGCCACTGTCCACAGGCCAGCGGCGGGGGGTTCTCGATCCAGCTGCTCAACGGCGCGTTGCTGGCCGAGCGTTGCGGCATCGACGTGGTGTGCGACCTGCGCAGCCGCGACCTCGCCGCCGGCGGCCAGGGCGCCCCGCTCGTGCCGGCGTTCCACGCCGACCGATTTGCGGCGCGCGGCGAAGCGCGCGCAGTGCTGAACCTGGGCGGCATTGCCAACGTGACATTGCTCCACCCCGACGGCCGCGTCGGTGGCTTCGACAGCGGACCGGCCAACGTGCTGCTGGATGCCTGGGCGAACGAGCAGCAGGGCGTGTCATACGACGCCGACGGCCGCTGGGCGGCCTCGGGGCACGTCGATGACGCGCTGCTGCAGCGCCTGCTGGCCGACCCGTATTTTCAGCGGCCCCCGCCGAAGAGCACTGGACGTGACTTGTTCCAGCTGAGTTGGCTGACAACGCAACTCGCCGCCCTCGGCCACGCCCTGGCGCCAGCCGACGTGCAGGCCACGCTGGCCGAGTTGACGGCATGCTCGGTGGCCGACGCATTGCAGCGCCACCTGCCCGACGCAAACGGGCTGTGGGTCTGCGGCGGCGGCGCGCTGAACAGCCATTTGCTGACACGGCTGGCGGTGCGGTTACCCAAGCTGCGCGTGCAGACCACCGACGCACTGGGCTTGCCATCGCAACAAGTGGAGGCGGTGGCGTTTGCCTGGCTGGCGCGCGAGTTCGTCGAACGCCGCAGCGCCAACCGACCCGAGGTCACCGGCGCGCATGGCCCCCGGGTGCTGGGTTGCCTGTACCCCGCCTGATTGACAACGCACCAAACGAAACGGCCGCTGCAAGCGGCCGTTTCTGACGGGCGACGGGCGGTCAGGCCGAGAAGCTCGAGCCGCAGCCGCAGGTGGTGGTGGCGTTCGGGTTCTTGATCACGAACTGAGCGCCCTGCAGGTCTTCCTTGTAGTCGATCTCGGCGCCGGTGAGGTACTGCAGGCTCATCGCGTCGATCAGCAGCGTGACGCCGTTCTTGTTCATCTGCGTGTCGTCGTCGTTCACCGCTTCGTCGAATGTGAAACCGTACTGGAAACCCGAGCAGCCTCCGCCCTGCACGAACACGCGCAGCTTCAGTTCGGGATTGCCTTCCTCGTCGACCAGCTCCTTCACCTTCGCGGCAGCGCTGTCGGTGAAGATCAGCGGCGCGGGCATTTCTTGCAGGGTTTCGACGGCGGCGGTCATGACAGCTCCTTCAAGGACACCTGCAGTGTAGGCCAAAGGCACCAGTGCCCGGCGTGCGGGGTCTTCCCTTGACCTGGGGCCGAAGGGGCCCGATTCAAGCGCCGCCGTTGGAGGCGGCCAGCACCAGCGGCGCTCGTTCGGCGGCCTTCAACGGCCGCAATTCGCCATCGACCTGGGCACCCTGGTGCATTTCGAGCGCCTCGTAGCGGATGTCGCCGACCACGCGTGCCTTGGGTTGCAACTCGAGCAGCTCGTGCGACTCGATCGGCCCCTGCACTTCGCCGTTGACGATCACGTGCGCCGCATGGACGCGCCCGATCACCTTGGCCCTTTCGCTGACCACCACCAGGCTCGGCGCGTCGTCACCTGCGATCACGTCGCCGCGCACTTCGCCATCGATGCGCAGACCGTCGGTGAAGCGGATCTCGCCCTGCAGCACCGACCCTTCACCGATCAGGGTGCGGATGGGCGGCTGTGCCTTCTTGGTGTTGAACATCGGATGCCTCCAACGATCGATCGACGCCGCGAAGCGCGGCGCTCACAGTTGCACGGATTGGGTGGCGCGAACGTCGCCGGCCTGGTCGATCACCTTGACCTGCAACGTCTTGACCACCGCCTGCTCCGGATACTCCAGCAGACCCTCGACACGCGCATATTGCTTCAGCAGCAGCGGCTTCGCGCTGCCTGGCACGTCCAGGGTCCACGGCTGACCGTCGACGGTGCCGGCCAACGTCAACTCGTAGTGGCCGCTGAACTCGCTGCGCGCCTTGCCGTTTTGCATGACCAGCATCTGATAGCGCAGTTGACCGGGGGCGCGCGCCTCGGCCTGCAGCGCGCGCACCGCCACCTTGTCGCTGCCCGACGGCGGGAACATGCGCTCGAAGAAGCTCAGGTCGCCCTTCAGCGCGAGGTGCTCGGTCTCGAGCTCCTTGAGCTGCTGCCCCAGCCGCTCCTGCGTGGCGCGTTCCGCCTTGAGCAGGCTCTCCGACGAGTCCGCGATGCTCTGCGCCTTGTCGCGTTGCTCGCGCAGCTGTTGCACTTCGACACGCAGGCGTAGCAGTTCCTCCTTGGCGTCGCGCTCGAGACCGGCAATGTCCTTGCCGAACTCAAAAGCCCACAGGCCGATCGCCGCGGAGAAACCGAACACCAGCGCGATCACCGCCCAACGCAGCGGCCACGGCAGGTGGCGCGTGACGATGACGCGCGGTGCACTGATCGAAAGCCGGCGGCGAAACAGCTTCCAGCGCATGCGAGGGGACGGGCTCAGAAACGAACGAGGCCGCATCGTAGCGGCCCGCGTCCGGATCACATGTCTCGAAATGCCCGGTTAACGCTTGCTGAACTGCTTGCGGCGACGTGCACCGTGCAATCCGACCTTCTTGCGCTCGACCTCACGGGCATCGCGGGTGACGAAGCCGGCGCGGCTGAGCTCAGGCTTGAGCGCCGTGTCGTAGTCGATCAACGCGCGCGTGATGCCGTGGCGCACCGCGCCCGCCTGGCCCGATTCGCCCCCGCCATGCACGTTGACGCGGATGTCGAACGCGCCGTCGTTGTTGGTGAGCATCAGCGGCTGCTTGACCACCATGATCGAGGTCTGGCGCCCGAAGTACTGCTCCACCGGCTTGCCATTGACCGTGATCTCGCCCTTGCCCTTCTTCAGGAAGACCCGCGCGACCGACGACTTGCGGCGTCCGGTGCCGTAGTTCCAATTGCCAATCATCGACGAACCTTTCAGATCTGCAGCGCGCGCGGCTGCTGGGCGGTGTGCGGGTGCGTGGCACCGGCGTACACCTTGAGCTTCTTGATCATGGCGTAGCCCAGCGGGCCCTTCGGCAACATGCCCTTGACGGCCTTTTGCAGCGCCCGCCCAGGGTGCTTGGCCTGCATGTCCTTGAACTTCACCGAGTAGATGCCGCCCGGATAACCCGAATGGCGGTGGTACATCTTCTGCTCGGCCTTGTTGCCGGTGACGCGGATCTTCTCGGCGTTGACGACGATGATGAAGTCGCCGGTATCGACGTGAGGCGTGTAGATGGCCTTGTGCTTGCCGCGCAGTCGGAGTGCCACTTCGCTGGCAACACGTCCGAGCACCTTGTCGGTGGCGTCGAGCACAAACCACTCGTGCTTCACCTCGGCCGGTTTGGCACTGAAGGTTTTCATGAGTGACTCTCTGCGAACGGCGCGCCGCTTCGCGCCGGAAACCAGGCGATGAGCCGCGTCGACCGTCGGGGCGCTGCTTGTGGCTGCAGCCTCCCGGCGATGCCTGGGACACGGATCCGCCAGCGGGGAAAGCCGCGCAGTATAGCCGAGCGCCCCAGGCCGCTTGCTGGCGGTAGAGGGTGCCGCGCCTGGTGCTGGCTTGCTTGGGTTGAATAGAATCAGGGTAAACCCTATATCACCTCCATGGCCCAACCCGAACCCACGTCCCCCCATCGCACAACGCACTGGGTGCCGATCCGCTCCCTGGCGCCGCGCCACCGCGACCGCATCGTCAGACACCTGCTGGAGTTGCCGGAGCACGACCGCTACCTGCGCTTCGGCTATGTCGCCTCCGACGAGCAGGTGATCCGGTACGTGCAGCAGATCGACTTCGAGCACGACGAGGTGCTGGGCATCTTCAATCGACGCCTGCGCCTGGTGGCGATGGCGCACCTCGCTCATCTGCGCGATGCCGACAGCGCGAGCACCTCGTGTGCCGAGTTCGGTGTCTCGGTGGCCGCACACGCCCGCGGGCGCGGTTACGGCCGGCGCCTGTTCGAGCTGGCCGCCCTGCACGCACGCAACCGCGGCGTGCAGACCCTGCTGATCCACGCACTGAGCGAGAACGCGCCGATGCTGCGCATCGCGCGCCACGCCGGCGCACAGGTGGTGCGCGACGGCGGCGAATCGCAGGCGCTGCTGCGGTTGCCCGCCGACACGTTGGCGTCACAGGTCGAGCAGATCGTCGAGAGCGGAGCCGCCGAATGGGACTACCGCTTCAAGCGCCACGCGCAGCGCATGGCGCGGCTGAAAGAGGTGCTGTCCGCCCTGGCCCAGACTGGCCATCCTGGCGCCCCCGCAGCCGACGAACCGCACGGCTGACGCGCCGCCGCGTCGGCGACCCGCGCAGCACGCAAGCACGGGGTCATCGACGCGCGGCCAGCGGTTAACATGGGCGTCAACATGCAGCAGACGCTTCCCTGGATCGTGGCGCTGGTGGCCGTCGCGGTGCTGGCACCCGCGGTCGTGTGGTTTGCGTTGCGGCCGCGCGTGCCGAAGGCGACGCCGCTGCCGACCGAGTGGAACCTGTCAGCCCGTCCGGTGTTTAGCACCGACGAGCGGCGCGTGTACCGCCAGTTGCGCGAGGCGCTGCCGCACCACATCGTGCTGTCCAAGCTGCCGCTGGTGCGCTTCTGCCAACCCACCGACCCGCAGGAAGTGCGCTTCTGGTACGAACTGTTGGGCGCCATCCACGTCACCTTCGCGGTGTGCAGTGCCAACGGTCGCGTGCTGGCCGCGATCGACCTCGACACCGACCGCGGCAACTCGCGGCGCGTGATGCAGATCAAGCAGGCGGTGCTGGCCGCCTGCCGCGTGCGCTACCTGCGTTGCCCTGTCGACCACATGCCTTCGATTCCAGAGCTGCAGCTGCTGGTTCCACAGAGCGCCGCGTCGACGCGCGGCCCGCAGCCGGCAGCACCGCCTGCGCATCCGCGGCGCGAAGTGGCCAGCGTCACAGCGACGCCGAGCCGCCGGCGCGACCGTGCCACGCTGTGGCAGGACTCGAACTTCTTCCAAGACTCGTTCTTCGCGCCCGACAACCGCAGCGACACGCCGGGCAGCGAGTTCGGCGCGCTCGGCGGCAACAGCCGCCCGGGGGTCGAAGTGCATGAGGGTCCGCCAACCGAGCCGCCCACCGAGCCGCCGCCCGAGGGGGGCGCGGTGGTGGTCGACCCGCCGGCACGGGTGTCGTCGGCCACACGGCACTGACACCGTCGCGCGCCTCGATACGATGCGGCCATGTCGGCCGCGCATCCATATGAACGCCTGACGCCGCAGCGCGTGCTCGACGCACTGCAGGGTGTCGGCCTGTTCGGGGACGGTCGGCTCTTGCAGCTGAACTCGTATGAGAACCGCGTGTTCCAGGCGATGCTGGAGGATGGCTCCGCGGTGGTGGCCAAGTTCTATCGCCCCGGCCGCTGGAGCGACGCGCAGATCCTCGAGGAGCATCACTTCGCGCTGCAGCTGGCCGAGCAGGAGATTCCGGTCATCGCGCCGCTGCCGTTGCGCCCCGATGCGACGTCGCCGTTGCCGGAGCTGAGCTGCACCGGTGAGCCGCCGACGTTGGCCTGCTGGAGCGAGGAGGGTGCAGCGTTCCGGCTCGGCGTTTACGCGCGGCGGTCCGGACACGGACCGGAGCTCGACGACCCCGCGGTGCTCTCATGGCTCGGGCGCTTCTTGGGACGCATGCATGCGGTGGGCGCACGGGAACCCTTTCAGGCGCGACGCCGCCTCGACGCCGCCACTTACGGACATCAGCCGCTGCAGCGTCTGCTCGATGGCGAGCTGATCACGCCGGCGCAACGGCCCGGGTTCGAGGCCACTGCGCGTGCAGCGCTTACCCTCGTCGACGGCGCGTTTGTCAGCGTCGGCGCCTGGACGCCGCTGCGCCTGCACGGTGACTTTCACCCCGGCAACATCCTGTGGCGTGACGAAGGGCCGCACATTGTCGACCTCGATGATTGCTGCAGCGGCCCCGCGGTCCAAGACCTGTGGATGCTGCTGTCGGGAGCACCGCACGAGATGCGCAGCCAGCTGCTGCACGTGCTGGATGGCTATGCCGCGTTCATGCGCTTCGACGCGCGCGAGCTGGCGCTGATCGAGCCGCTGCGCACGCTGCGCATGCTGCATCACAGCGCCTGGCTCGCCGAACGCTGGAGCGATCCGGCGTTTCCGGCTGCGTTCCCGTGGTTCGGCAGCGCGGCCTACTGGTCGCAGCAGACCCAGGCGCTGCGCGAGCAGATCGACACGATGCAGGACTCCTCGCTCACGCTGTGACGCTGCGCTTCAGGCCGTCGCGCCCGACAGCAGGCGCGTCACCCGCTGCACGTAGTCGGCTGGATTCTCCAGCTGGCCCCCTTCGGCCAGCCATGCCTGGTCGAACACGATGTGCGCCAGATCGTCGAACGGGGCCGCGTCGCTGTGCAGGCGCTGGATCAGCGCGTGCTGCGGATTGATCTCGAGGATGGGCTTGGCCTTCGGCGCGTCCTGACCGGCCTGCTTGAGCAGCCGTGCCAGGTGCGCACTCATGTCGCCTTCCTCGACCACCAGGCAGGCCGGCGAGTCGACCAGCCGCGTCGTGACGCGCACATCCTTGGCACGGTCCTTCAGTGCGGCCTTCAGCTTCTCGAGCAGCGGCTTGGCCTGTTCGGCCGCGGCATCCGCTTGCTTCTTTTCCTCCTCGTCCTGCAGCTGACCGAGGTCGATCGCACCCTTGGCGACGCTTTGCAGCGCGTGCCCCTCGAACTCGTACAGATGCGACAGCATCCATTCATCGACGCGGTCGGTGAGCAGCAGCACCTCGATGCCCTTCTTGCGAAAAATCTCCAGCTGCGGGCTCGACTTGGCGGCCTGCACGCTGTCGGCGGTGACGTAGTAGATCGGCTGCTGGCCTTCCTTCATGCGCTTGACGTAGTCGGCCAAAGAGACGCCCTCGTCCGCGTGGGTCGATGCGAAGCGCAGCAACTTCGCGAGCCGTTCGCGGTTGGCAAAGTCCTCGCCGACGCCTTCCTTCATCACGGCGCCGAACTCGCCCCAGAACTTTTGGTACTTGGCCTTGTCGTCGGCGCTCTCGCTGTCGGCCAATGACTCCAGCATCGACAACACGCGCTTGGTGCAGCCCTCGCGGATCGCCTTCACGTCGCGGCTCTCCTGCAGCAGCTCGCGGCTCACGTTCAGGGGCAGGTCGCTCGAATCGACCACCCCCTTGACGAAGCGCAGGTACACCGGCATCAGCGCCTCGGCATCGTCCATGATGAACACGCGCTTCACGTACAGCTTGACGCCGCCGCGCTTCTCGCGATTCCACAGATCGAACGGCGCCTTGGCGGGGATGTACAGCAGCTGCGTGTACTCGCTGCGCCCTTCGACGCGGTTGTGCGTGTACGCCAGCGGCGGCTCGGAGTCGAAGGCAATCTGCTTGTAGAACTCCTGATACTGCGCGTCGGTGATGTCGCTCTTCGGGCGCGTCCACAGCGCGGCGGCTTTGTTGACGGTCTCCCACTCGTCGGTGGGCACCTGCTCTTTCTTGTCCTCGTCCCACTTCTCCTTCTTCATCAGGATCGGTAGCGAGATGTGGTCGGAGTAGCGCGAGATGATCGACTTCAGCTTCCACGGCCGCACGAAGTCGTCCTCGCCGTCGCGCAGGTGCAGGATCACGTCGGTGCCGCGCTGCGCGCGGTCGATCGCCTCGACCTCGAAGTCACCGATGCCCTCGCTGCTCCAGCGCACCCCCTGCCCCGGCGACAAGCCGGCGCGCCGCGTCTCCACGGTGATGCGGTCGGCCACGATGAAGCCCGAATAGAAGCCGACGCCGAACTGACCGATCAGGTTGGCGTCCTTCTTCTGCTCGCCTTCGAGCTTGGCCACGAACTCGCGCGTGCCGCTCTTGGCGATGGTGCCGAGGTGCTCGATCGCCTCGTCGCGGCTCATGCCGATGCCGTTGTCGCGGATGGTCAGCGTCTGGGCCTGCGCGTCGTACAGCACGCGCACTTCGAGGTTCGGGCTGTCCTCGTACAACGCCGCGTCGTCGAGCGCCTCGAAGCGCAGCTTGTCGCAGGCGTCCGACGCGTTGGAGATCAGTTCGCGCAGGAAGATTTCCTTGTTCGAGTACAGCGAATGCGTGACCAGGTGCAGGATCTGCTTGACCTCGGCCTGGAAGGAATGGGTCTGTTTGCTCATGACGGGTCTGACAAGGGTTGAACGGGCTCGCTCGCGGCGATCCGGCGCGGCATGTGGGGCTGCGGCCCAGCTCTTCAAGGGCAAAACCACGCAAGACCTGCGCCGGCGCAAGTTTGTCTCGCGTTGCGGCCGGCGGGCATGCAAGATGCCCCCGCCCTCGCTTCGGCCGTCTGGCCAACACCCCGTCGACCGTGTACCAGCAACTGATCGATTGGTTCGTCAACGTGCTGCGGGCCCCGCTGGCCGGGTTGCGCGGCGCCGACCCGGTACTCGGGCTGGCCCTGGTGGTGCTGGCCGCCCTGGTGCTGGCCAGCGCGCTGCACCGGCGCCTGCGGCTGCCGCGCCTGCTCGGCTACCTGCTGGTGGGCGCGATCGCCAGCCCGGCGCTGCTCGGCCTGTTGCAGCGCACCGACATCGACCCCTGGAAGCCGCTGATCGACCTGGCGGTGGCGGCCCTCGTGTTCGAGCTCGGCACGCGGTTGCGGCCGCGTTGGCTGGTGGACAACCCGTGGCTGGCCGCGTGCAGCGCGCTCGAGGCCGCGGCCGCCGGCGGCGCGGTGTGGCTTGCGCTGGTTGCGCTCGGGGCGCCGTCGCCGAGCGCGGCCGCTGCCGCCGCGCTGGCCGCTGCGACGTCACCGGTCATCACGATGGCGACGTTCCTCGAGGCGCGACCGCGCGGCCAGGTGGCCGAGCGGCTGCTGATGCTGAGCGCGATCAACAGCGCGCTGGCGATCCTGGCGGTCAAGCTCTGGCCGGTGCTGGCGCACACGAAGGGACTCTCGGGCCCTGACCCGCTGGCATTGCTGGCCAACGCCAGCATCGTGATCTTCGGCTCGCTGCTGCTCGGGCTGGCGTGCGGCGTGCTGATCGACCGTCTGGGCCGCCTGCACGACGAACCGGCGACCATGCCGGTGCTGCAACTCGCGCTCGTGATCCTGGCTGCGCTGCTGGCCATCGCATGGGGCTTGTCACCGTTCATTGCGCTGCTGGTGGCGGGCATGACGGCGCGCTCTCGCATGCGGCATCGCCTGATGGTGCAGCCCTACCTGGGCAGCGCCGGCGCCGCGCTGACGGTGATGCTGTTCGTCAGCTTCGGTGTGCTGTCGACGCTGCAGGACTGGCGCGCGCTGTGGCCGTGGGTGCTGGCGATCGTGCTGGCGCGTCTGATCGGCAAGGGCATCGCGATCTTCGCCACCGCGCGGCCGAGCGGCTTGTCCTGGCGCCAGGCCACTGCACTGACGCTGGCGTTGCAGCCGATGAGCAGCCTGTCGGTGTTGCTGGTGGCCGATTCGTTCGGTTGGCGCACGCAGCTGCCCGGCGCCGAACCGGCGGTGATCCAGGCGCTGCTGATCGCCACCACGCTGATGCAGCTGAGCGGGCCGCTGTGGACCCTGTGGCCCTTGAGGCGCATCGTCGACGAGACTGGCGACGATGACGACAACCCGGTCGAACGCTAGCACCATGGCACTGGAAGCCTTCACGTCCTCGCAACCGCTCACGTTGGGCGTCGAGCTCGAGCTGCAGCTGCTCGACACGCACGACTTCGACCTCACCCCGCGCTCGGAAGACCTGCTGCGCGAGCTCGTGGGCCACAGCGGCGCGTGGGACGTCAAGCCCGAGATCACGCGCAGCATGATCGAGATCGGCACCTCGATCCAGCGCGCCTTCGCGCCGCTGCGCGACGAGCTGCGCGACCTGCGTGCCCAGATGTCGCGTGCCGCGCGCAAGCTCAACATCGCGATCTCGGGCGGCGGCACGCACGCCTACCAGCACTGGAGCGAGCAGCGCATCTTTCCGACCGAGCGCTTTCGCTACATCAGCGAGCTGTACGGCTACCTGGCCAAGCAGTTCACGGTGTTCGGCCAGCATGTTCACGTCGGCGTCGCCAACGGCGACGAGGCGTTGTGGCTGCTGCACGCGCTGTCGCGCTACGTGCCGCACTTCATCGCACTGGCCGCGTCGTCACCGTACGTGCAGGGCGTCGACACCGGCTTTCACTCGGCGCGCCTGAACTCGGTGTTCGCGTTCCCGCTGTCGGGCCGCGCGCCGTTCGTGCTGACGTGGGATGCGTTCGGCCAGTTCTTCGACAAGATGACCAGCACCGGCGTCGTGCAATCGATGAAGGATTTCTACTGGGACATCCGCCCGAAGCCCGAGTACGGCACGATCGAGCTGCGCGTGTGCGACACGCCGCTGCAGGTGGACAAGGCGGCCGCGCTCGCGTGCTACTTGCAGAGCCTGTGCCGACACTTGCGCGAAGAGCGCCCGTTCGAGCCGGCCGAGGACGATTACCTGGTCTACACCTTCAACCGCTTCCAGGCCTGCCGCTTCGGGCTCGACGGCGAGATCGTCGACCCCAAGACCAAGCAGCGCAGCAAGCTGCGCGACGACATCATCCGCACGCTGGCGCGCATCGAGCCGCACGCGCTCGACCTGCAGGCACTGGACGCCTGCAACCTGGTGCGCGAGTCGCTCACCGAAGGCAACGATGCCACCTGGTTGCGCCAGCAGCGGCGCGAGCATCCACCGATGGCTGCGCTGGTGGAGACTGCCGCGGCGCGCTGGATGACCTGAGCGCTACAGGTCGGTGCGCAGCCGCCACAGCTCGGGGAACAGCGTCACGTCGAGCATCTTGCGCAGGTAGCCCACGCCGCTGGTGCCACCGGTGCCGCGCTTGAAGCCGATCACGCGCTCGACGGTGGTCACGTGGCGAAAGCGCCAGAGACGAAACGCGTCCTCCAGGTCGACCAGCTCCTCGCCGAGCTGGTAGAGATCCCAGCGCGCAGCGGGGTCGCGATAGACCACCAGCCACGCCTGCTCGACTTGCTCGTCGGCCGCGTACGGCGCAGTCCAGTCGCGCTGCACGCGGCTCGCCGGCACCGGCAGGCCGCGCCGCGCCAGCAGACGCAGCGACTCGTCGTACAGCGACGGCGCGCGCCACGCCGCGTCGACCAGAGCAAAACGCTCGGCGTGCTGTTCGTGCACCTTCAGCATCGCCGGATTCTTGTTGCCCATCATGAATTCGATGCAGCGGTACTGCCAGCTCTGAAAGCCGCTGCTCGAGCTGAGATAAGGACGGATCGCCGAGTACTCGGGTGGCGTCATCGTGCTCAGCACGTCCCATGCGTGCACCAGCTGCTCCATGATGCGGCTGACGCGAGCCAGCATCTTGAACGCCGGCGCCAAGTCGTCGGCCGCGATCGAAGCCACCGCGGCGCGCAGCTCGTGCAGCATCAGCTTCATCCACAGCTCGCTGGTCTGGTGCTGCACGATGAACAGCATCTCGTTGTGGTCGGGCGACAGCGGGTGCTGCGCGTTGAGCACCGCATCGAGGTGCAGGTAATCGCCGTAGGTCATGTCGGCGTCGGCGTGACCCTGCGCAGCGTGATCGGGGATGGTGGTCATGGCGCCGGCTCCTGTCTCATCGTGCGGGACTGCGCCGCACTGTAGCGGGCGCGTGACTGCAGCCGCGACCCGCCGGTGTGGCGCGGCTTGCTATGCTTTGCGCGGCATGGCCGTCGAACCCGCTTCGTTGTCGCGCCCGTTCGGCGTTGTCTCGGCGTGGTGGCAGCGGGCCGCCGCGACGGTGCACGCGCGCACCGCGCACCTGCCGCCGACCACGCGCGCAATGTTGTGGGCGGTGGCGGCCGGGTCGTTCTTCTCGTTGCTCAACGCGCTGATGCGCGCGCTGGCACTGACCATCGACCCTTTCCAGGCGCAGTTCCTGCGCTACTTCTTCGGGCTGCTCGTGCTGCTGCCGATCGTGCTGCATCACGGGTTCGCCGCCTACCGACCGCGGCACATCGGTGGCCAATTCTTGCGCGGCGCTGCGCACACGGTCGGGTTGTGCCTGTGGTTCAGCGCGCTGCCGCAGATACCGCTGGCCGACACGACGGCGATCGGCTTCACCGGCCCGATCTTCATCCTGATCGGCGCCAAGCTGGCGTTCGCGGAGCCGATGCGCTGGGAGCGCTGGGTCGCCACGCTCGCCGGACTGGCCGGCGTGCTGATCGTCGTGTGGCCGAAGCTGTCGGCCAGTGCGGGGCTGTACCACCTGGTGATGCTGGCATCGGCGCCGGTGTTCGCCGCGTCGTTCCTGATCACCAAGGCGCTGACGCGCTACGAGACCACCGGCACGATCCTGGTCTGGCAATCGATCAGCGTGGCCACGCTGAGCCTGCCGCTGGCGCTGCTCGCGTGGCGGCCGCTCGGCGCCTGGCAATGGGCGGGCTTCGCACTGAGCGGGGTGCTCGGCAGCGCGGGCCACTACTGCCTGACGCGCTCGTTCACGCGCGCCGACATCTCGGCCACCCAATCGGCGAAGTTCCTCGACCTCGTCTGGGCGGCGCTCCTCGGGTTCGTGCTGTTCGCCGACGTGCCGAGCACGACCACGCTGATGGGCGGGGCGCTGATCTGCGCGGCCACCGTGTGGCTGGCGCGTCGCGAGTCGCATGGCGGGAGCCAGCGCGAACCCGCCTGAGGGCACCGGCATCGTTCGACGCTTCTATTGCTCCAGGCGCAGCACCTCGATCTGTTCCGGCACGGTCTCGAACGTCCCCGTGCCGGCCGGCATCTGCATCAGCGGCTTCGCGTCGGCATCGAGCAGCCACACGCTCGGGTACACCAGCAGACGCTCGCGCTCGTCACCGATGCTGCGCTGGAAGGCCTTGTAGGGCTGGCTCGATTGCCCGACGCGGAAGTACAGCCGCTCGGCCGTTACAGACAACGCGCTGCGCAAGTCCACCACCAGGTAGGGCGCGAAGTGCGGCACCAGTGCGTCGGAGTTGGCGCCCAGAAACGCCTCGTAGCGACGGCAGTAGGGGCAGTCGCTGGCCCCGAGGTAGACGTACAGGCGCTTGTGCTCGCGCCGCGCGCGTGCCAGCGCGGCGCTCAAGTCGAACTCGTGGCGCTGCGGCAACCCGGTGGGCTGTACGACGATGGGCGCATAGGCCGGCGGCAGCCCGGTGGCGTGGGCGCGCTCGACCACGACCGCGGCCGATGCCCAGACCGCAAGGAGGATCAGCGGACGCCAGCGCACGATCGCACGTCACTGCCAGTGGACGTCGAGCGAACCGACGTAATGCCCGTCCTTGGAGTCTTCGACCTCGGCCTTGAGCAGCCCCTCGGCATGCGGCACGAAGTTGAAGCGCAGCGCCGGGTTCTCGCTGATCGAGAAATCGAGCTCGGCGTCGAGCACCTTCTCGCCGTCATACGTGACCTTGATCGTCCGGACGAAATGCGGCGGGATGTACATCACCGTCACATGGTTGAGCTCGAATCCGGTGTCGTTGGGATGCACCACCTGCACCTGAGCGGCCGTCGGCGCATTCAGGTGCAACCCGGCAGGCAGCTTGAGCACCGTCTTGCCGATGTTGTGCAACTGGTCGCGGTTGGGCGGTGCCGAGCAGCCGCCGGACACCTTGACGTAGCGCGAATCCATGTGCAGCTCGCCGTTGGACATTTCCGCGATGACGCGGATGTGGCTGTACTCGTCCACCCGCAGCCGCGTTTCGAGATCGGCCTGGCCCACCAGTGGCGTCAGCTCGATCACGGCGGCCACCGGCGATGGGTTCTTGTCGACCAGCAGCACCATCTTCTTCACGTACAGGTCGGGCAACTGCGGCTGCTGCGACACGATCTTCACCGGCACCGACGCCCCATAGGCGGCCCTCAACGGCACGATCAATTGCACGCGGCTGCGCGAGGTGTCGATCGGCCGCGTACCGAACAGTTTCCCGCGCAGCTGCTCCCATTCCGCGGACGAGTCGGTGTGCGCAGCCGGCGCCGGCAGGCCACCCTCGGCGGCGCGCGACCACGTGCTCGCGCCGCCGAGCAGCAGCGTCAAGGCCAGAGCCAACAGGCCATTGAGTCGGTCGCGCATGCGCTCACTCCGTGTTGTGCTTGCTCGCGCGCCGACCTACTTGTAGAGCAGCTCGCGTTCGAGGCGAATGTAGACGATCGAGGCGTTGCGGCGATGGATCGTGTCGTACTGGTCCCACGCCGCGAAGTCGGGCAAGCCCGCTGCCTCGGGTGCCTCGGACAAGCTGGCACCGGCGTTGAGAAGCTCGGTCACGCGGCTCTGCAGGTCCGACAGATAGCGTGCCATCGCCCCGATGGACGCCGCCGAGGTGACGCCGCCATGCCCGGGCACGATGCGGCGCACCG
>Ga0207648_10001122_pt1 | contig 30045 bp, 26 predicted proteins | sample KBSMisM32_FD_184310 | JGI IMG/M metagenome (GOLD analysis project Ga0207648, IMG submission 184310) | Miscanthus rhizosphere microbial communities from Kellogg Biological Station, Michigan, USA - KBS Miscanthus M3-2 (SPAdes) (version 2) | ecosystem: Host-associated > Plants > Roots >... | reverse complement strand
ACCCAGCGCGTCAACGCGTCGACCACCGCGGGGTCGTCGAGCGGCCACGGCGAGAAGTCGGCGTCCACCAGCGTGATGTCCCGCCCGGATGACGAGCCGAGCGACGACAACAGTTCACGCGCCAGCGCGATGAACTCGCCGCGCGACGACACGCCCTTGCGTTGTGCTGCCTCATCGCTCATGCACCCACCCCGACGACAACCACTGTTGGACGATGTCGCGCGCCGCCCGGCTCAGCCGACGCACGTCGGAAGCCGGCAGCGCGCGCGCATCGGCCAACCGGCGCAGGCATTGTGCGTCGCGCCCCGTCGCGCGCAGCGACTCGCCGTTGATGTACACGTGACGTGCGTCATAGAGCATGCGGGTGCGGCGGTCCAGTGCGAGCGCACGGCCATCCCATGTGTGCGTGGCCGGCCCTGGCTCGAACCACACGCGGGGCTTCGGTTCGCTGAGCCATTCGCCGAGCGCGCGTTCGAGCACGCGCGGATCACGCGTCGCGCGCCGCCAGGCCGCGCGCGCGAACGCCTGCAATGGCGGCGGGATGTGCCCGGGCAGTGTGCTGGGAGCGCGTGCGCCGTCGGCATAGAGCGCGCCGTCGTCGCGCGCGTCGGCCGACGCATCGGCCACCTGGCCCATCAGCGCGCGCGCCAGCTCGCCGGCCCGTGGTGAGCGAAAGCCGATCGAGGCGGTCATGCACGCGCGCTCAGCGACGCCGTCGTGACCCCATTGCGGCGGCAGGTAGAGCATGTCGCCAGCTTCGAGCAGCCACTCCTGCGTCGGCTCGAAGCGGCGCAGCAGCTTGAGCGGCGCACCGTCGACGAAGCGCTCGTCGCGCACGCGGCCGATGCGCCAGCGACGCCGGCCCTGCAACTGCAGCAGGAACACGTCGTAGGCGTCGACGTGCGGCCCGACGCCACCGCCATCGGTGGCGTACGAGATCATCAGATCGTCCAGCCGCGCATCCGGCACAAAGCGAAACGGCCGCAGCATCTGATGCGCCGCCTCCACGAACAGATCGACACCCTGCACCAGCAGGGTCCAGCCCGGCTGGCGCAGCGGCGGCAGGCCGCGCCGCGGCAGCGGCCCGTGGCGCACCGTCCAGCGCTCGCCGGAGCGGCATACCAGGCGCGACTCGACGTCGTCGCGCGCGGCCAGTGCGAACAGCTGCGCGCGACTCAACGGCGCAACGACCTCGGGCCACGCGCCCGGCACCAGCAACGGCCGGCGCTGCCAGTGGCGGCGCATGAACTGCGCCGGCGTCAGGCCGGCCAGCAACCGCGTGGGGGCGTGCAAATCCACGCCGCATTGTCGGGCCGTCGTGACGCCCGACCGATGTGCGATCATGGATCGATGGAGATCGCCGCGCCGTGCGTCGTCACCCTGACCTGGTCGCTGCACGATGCCCAGGACCAGCCGATCGACGAGCTGAACGAGCCGCTCGAGTTCTACTTCGGCGGCGACGACCTGCTTGCCAAGGTCGAGGAGGCGTTGGCCGGACAGGAAGAAGGCTTCGAGACCACGCTGCACCTGGAGCCGGAGCACGCGTTCGGCGACTACGACTCGTCGAAGGTGTGTTTCGAGGATCGAGCGCTGTTCCCCGACCACCTGGCCGAGGGCATGCAGTTCGAGGGCTTGCCGAAGGGGGCGCGCACGCAGGGCATGCCCGAAGACACGGTCTACACCGTGACCGAGGTCTACCCGTCGCACGTGGTGCTCGACGGCAATCACCCGCTGGCCGGCATCGGCCTGCGCCTGCACCTGAAGGTGCACGACGTGCGCGAGGCCAGCGAAACCGAGGTCGCGCAGCGCAGCGTCGCAGGCGACCTGTTCTCGTTGGCCGACCCCGGATCAGGAACGCTGCACTAGCGCGCTCACACCGCACCGGTGGAGCCGAAACCGCCGGTGCCGCGCGCGCTCTCTTCGAACGACTCGACGCGCCGGAAGCGCGCCTGCACCACCGGCACGATCACCATCTGAGCGATGCGCTCCAGCGGCTGCACGGTGTAGAGCGCAGCGCCGCGGTTCCAACAGCTCACCATCAGCGGGCCCTGATAGTCGCTGTCGATCAACCCCACCAGGTTGCCGAGTACGATGCCGTGCTTGTGGCCGAGACCGGAGCGCGGCAGCAGCATCGCCGCCAGTCCTGGATCGCTGATGTGGATCGACAGGCCGGTGGGGATCAAGGCGGCCTGCCCCGGCTCGAGCACCAACGGCGCGTCGACGCACGCGCGCAGATCGAGCCCCGCGCTGCCCGCGGTGGCGTACGCCGGCAGGTGAGCGGCGACGCGCTCGTCGAGCACGCGCACGTCGATGGTCGTCATGCCTGCGCCTCCAGCCGGCTTGCGATCTCGCGCACCAGCTCGCGCGCCAGCGTCAGCTTGTCGGCGCTCGGCAACTGGCGCTCGCCGTGGGCGTCGACCAGCAGCAGCGCATTGTCGTCGCGGCCGAAAGTGGCCGGCCCGATGTTGCCGACGATCAGCGGCACGTTCTTGCGCTTGAGCTTCTCACGCGCATTGATCGCCAGGTCGTCGGTTTCGGCGGCGAAGCCCACGCAGTAGGGCCGCTGCGGGAGGCGAGCCACCGCGGCCAGGATGTCGGGGTTCTCGGCCAGTTCGAGCGCCGGCGCCGCGTGCGTGCCGCCCTTCTTGATCTTGCGCTGCGCGTAACTCGCAGGCCGCCAGTCGGCCACCGCCGCGGTGGCGATGAACACGTGCTGCACCGGCGCCAGCGGCAACACCGCGTCGTGCATCTGCTGCGCACTGTCGACGTTGATGCGCCGCACGTGTCGCGGCGTGTCGAGTTGCACCGGACCGCACACCAGCGTGACGTCGGCCCCGGCTTCCTGCGCGGCACGCGCGATCGCGAACCCCATCTTGCCGCTCGAGCGATTGGTGATGCCGCGCACCGGATCGATTGCCTCGAACGTCGGCCCGGCCGTCACCAGCACGCGCCGCCCCACCAGTGCCTTGGGCTGCAACGCCGCGATCACCTCGTCGCACAGCTCGGTGGCCTCGAGCATGCGGCCGTCGCCGACCTCGCCGCAGGCCTGATCGCCGCTGGCTGGCCCGACCACCAGCGCACCGTCGGCGCGGACGCGTGCCACGTTGCGCTGCGTGGCGGGGTGCGCCCACATTTCGCGGTTCATCGCCGGCGCCACCAGCAGCGGCGCGCGCGCGATCGGCCGCGCCAGGCATGCCAGGCTCAACAGGTCGTCGGCGAGCCCGTTGGCGAGCTTGGCGATGAAATCCGCCGAGGCCGGCGCGACGATGATCGCATCGGCGTCGCGCGTCAAACCGATGTGCGCCATGTTGTTGGGCTCGCGCGCGTCCCACTGATCGGTGAACACCGGGCGCCCGCTCAATGCCTGCATCGTCACCACGGTGATGAAGGCCTCGGCGGCCTGCGTCATCACCACCTGCACCGTGGCACCGGCCTTCACCAGCGCACGCGTCAGCTCGGCCCCCTTGTAGCAGGCGATGCCGCCGCTCATGCCGAGCACGATGTGCCGGCCCGCCAGTTGCATCGCTTCGGACATGGCGCGCAATGTAGCAGCGGGTGTACGGCGGGCCGCGCGCGTCAGTGCGCGGCGCCGTGGCACTTCTTGAACTTCAGGCCGCTGCCGCACGGGCACGGTTCGTTGCGCCCGGGCTGCGCCTCGACGCGTCGCGTCGCCGGCTTTGGCGCATGGTCGACCCAATAGAGACGCAAGCTCTGCGCGGCCAGACACGCGGCGTCGATCTGGGCATCGCGATCCGTCGACGCCACGCCGCCGCGCGCCGCAGGGGCCTGCAGATCACGGATGCGCTGCATCGCGTCGTGGAAGCGCTGCGCATCGCGCTCATCGGCCGCCGGAGCCACCCAGTCGGCCGCGAACTGTTCCACCGCCGCCAGGAAGCCGCGCGACCACGCGACGCCGGGGCGCAACTCGTCGTCCGCCTGCTCGGCGTTGCCGAGCCCCTGCGCGACGAACGCTTGGCGATCGTGCTCCTCGTAAGCGACGATCCACGGCGCCAGGTACACGCTGCGCGGATCATCGACCAGCACCTCGGCATCGAGCTGCTGCGCCAGCTCGCTCCAGCGCGACGACAGCGCACGCTGCGCCTGCCGCGCGTCGAGCGGGTCGGCGAACACCCGGCCGAACGCCTCGCCCAGCATAGCGGGCAACCACTGCTCGAGCGGGATCGCGCGCGGACCGGCCAGCGCCCCTGTCAGGAAGCCATCCACCCACTCCGGCGACACGCGGGCGTCGAAGCCGGCCAGCCGCCAGCACACGCGCTCGTAGTCGCTGACCACCGCCTCCGCTTCGGCGGCCTGCACGTTCATCGGCTTATCGTCTTCCTTGGTCAGTTGTTGTCCACTCGAAAATCATGTCAGCTACGGGCCGCCATCAACAACCCGACGATCCATTGGCGCGCCTCGTCGCCCGACCAGTCCACCGCACCGACGATCTGGTGCCGCGGCTGGCTGGCGCGGTCGACCAGCACCGTGGTCGGGAACACGCGCGGGGTCCACGCCTTGGTGGCCGACCCGTCGCGATCGAGCAGCACTGGCAATGCCAATGGTACGCGCTCGAGGAAGCGCCGTATGCCGGGTTCGCTTTCCTGGTAGTTGACGGTCAGCACGGTGACCGGATCGGTGCGGTGGCGCATGGCCAGTGCCTCGAGTGACGGCATCTCTTCGCGGCACGGTTCGCACCAGGTGGCCCAGAAGTTGAGCACCACCGCGCGCCCCTGCAGCGCCGGCAGCTGCCACGTCTTGCCATCGAGGTCGGTCAACGACAGCGGCGGCGCAGGACGCGTCGGCGTCCAGGGGCGCAATTGATGCGCGCGCGCCGACACGGCAGCGCCCAGGGCGGCGCACACCAGTGCGCGGCGGCGAATCGAAGGCATGCAACCCTTGCGAACCTGTTGGCGCGCACTGTACGCCATGACCCGTGCCCGCATCGGCAACGGGCCCATGCCGCCTGCTCGCGTGGCGTCCGTGCCGCTCACGCGCCGACGCGCGGCGGATCGGGATGCAGCCGAGCCATCGCGTGCGTGTCGACGTAGCGGCCGTCGCGCAACGCATAGGCGCGGTGCGTGCCTTCGAGCTCGAAGCCGAACTTGCGGTACAGCGCGATGGCAGGCAAATTGTCGGTGTACACCTGCAGCTCGATGCGCAGGCAGCCCAGCCAGCGGTCGGCCGCGTCGAGCAGCGCCTCCATCAATCGCGAGCCAACGCCGCGCCGTTGCCAGTCGCTGGCCACCGAGATGCCGATGCCCATCGCGTGGCGGCGTCGCAGCGCCGGACCGACCGGATGCAGACCGGCACTGCCGACGATGCGCGACGGTGCCTCGGCCACCAGCATCAGGTCGCTGCGACCCGGCCCTTCCCACTCGGCCAAGCGGGTGCGCCACGCCTCGACGCTCGGATAGGGCAATTGGAGCAGGCCGCCAAACACCGCGACGTCGGACATCAACGCGGCCAGCCCTTCGGCATCGCTGCTGCGCGCGCGACGGATCGTGATGTCGCTCATGGCTCACTCCCGCAAACCCACTGCCGATCGATCATCGTCGCCAAGGCCGCCACGGACCGGCGCGGCGACCCAGGATGCGTGAACCTGCGACGCCCGCACGCCTACAGGCGCTCGGCGACCCAGGCGCGTACCGACGCCAGCGCTTGCGGCAGCTTGGCGGCATCGGTGCCGCCCGCCATCGCGAGGTCGGGTTTGCCGCCGCCCTTGCCACCGACCTGCTGTGCGACGAAGTTGACCAGGTCGCCCGCCTTCACGCGTGCCGTGCTGTCGCTGGTGACGCCGGCGGCGAGCTGCACCTTGGCGCCGTCGACGGCGGCCAGCACGATCGCCGCGCTCTTCAATTTGTCTTTCAGCCTGTCCATCGTCTCGCGCAGCGTTTTCGCGTCGGCCCCTTGCAGCGTCGCGGCCAGCACCTTCAGGCCCTTGACATCGATCGCCTGTGCGAGGAGATCGTCGCCCTGCGCGGAAGCCAGCTTGCCCTTCAGCGCGACCAGTTCCTTCTCGAGGCCGCGCACCTGATCGAGCACGGCGCCGACGCGCCCCTGCACCTCGGCCGGCGTCACTTTCAGCGTGCCGGCCACCTGCGACACGGTGGCTTCGAGCTGCTGCAGGTAGCGGAGCGCGTTGTCGCCGGTCACCGCCTCGACGCGCCGCACGCCGGCGGCCACGCCACCCTCCGAGACGATCTTGAACAGCCCGATGTCGCCGGTGCGCTGCACGTGCGTGCCGCCGCACAACTCACGACTGGTGCCGATGTCGAGCACGCGCACGTCGGCGCCGTACTTCTCGCCGAACAGCATCATCGCGCCCAGTTTCTGCGCGTCGTCCATCGGCATCACGCGCGACTGCGTCGGCGTGTTGGCCAGGATCTCGGCATTGACGATCGACTCCACACTGCGGATCTGCTCGTCGGTCAGCGGGGCGTTGTGCGCAAAATCGAATCGCGTGCGTTCGGCGTCGACCAGCGAGCCTTTCTGCTGCACGTGCGATCCGAGCACCTCGCGCAGGGCCTTGTGCATCAGGTGCGTCGCGCTGTGGTTGCGCACGGTCTTCGTGCGCCTGTCGGTGTCGACGCGCGCACTCAGTGAGTCGCCGAGCGCCAGCATGCCTTCGAGCACGTGGACCTGGTGGCCGAACACGTCGGCCTGGATCTTCGTGGTGTCCTCGACCAGCGCGCGAAACGTGCCGTTGCGCAACTCGCCTGTGTCGCCCACCTGGCCGCCGCTCTCGGCATAGAAAGGCGTGTGGTCGAGCACGACCACCGCGTCGTCGCCGGCCTTGATCTGCCGGACCGGCGCGCCGTCGATATACAGCGCGGCAACCTTCGCGTTCTCGTGCGCCAGGCCATCGTAGCCATGGAAAGTGGTGGGCGCGCCGCTGTAGGGCAGGCCCGAAGCCATCTTGAACTTGGCCGCCGCCCTAGCCTGCTCCCGCTGGCGGTTCATCGCCTCGTTGAAGCCCTCTGTATCGACTTCAAAGCCCCGCTCCCGACCGATGTCAGCAGTCAGGTCGAGCGGAAAGCCATACGTATCGTGAAGCTTGAACGCGACATCTCCGGGAAGCGCTTGAAGCGTTCCGGTATGCGCCGAAATCTCCTGCCCCTTCAAGGCAACAGAGACATTGGGACCACCGGCACCTTGTGCTTGCGGTGCGATAGCCGCCTCGAGGATCTCCATCCCGTTGGCGATGGTCTGGAAGAAGCGTTCCTCCTCGATCCGCAGCACCTCGGTCACGCGCGCCGCTTCGCGTCGCAATTCGGGATAGGCGTCGCCCATCTCGGCCGCCAGCGGAGCGACCAGCCTGTGGAAAAACGGCTTGCGGGCACCCAGCTTGTAGCCGTGCCGGATCGCGCGGCGCGCAATGCGGCGCAGCACGTAGCCGCGCCCCTCGTTGCCCGGAATCACGCCATCGGTGATCGTGAACGTGCAGGCGCGGATGTGGTCCGCGATCACCTTCAGCGACGGTGTCTGCAGGTCTTCGATCGGTGCGCCGCCGGCCGACACCACCGCGTCGCGCGTGGCCGCCAGCAGCGTCTCGAACAGGTCAATCTCGTAGTTCGAGTGCACATGCTGCAGCACCGCGGTCAACCGCTCCAACCCCATCCCGGTGTCCACGCTCGGTTTGGGCAGCCTGTGCATCACACCGTCGTCGGTGCGGTTGAACTGCATGAAGACGTTGTTCCAGATCTCGATGTAGCGGTCGCCGTCCTGCTCGGCACTGCCCGGTGGCCCGCCCGCGACCTCGGGGCCGTGGTCGTAGAAGATCTCCGAGCACGGGCCGCACGGGCCGGTGTCGCCCATCATCCAGAAGTTGTCCGAGGCATAGCGCGCGCCCTTGTTGTCGCCAATGCGCACCACGCGCTCGGGCGGCAGGCCGATCTCCTTGACCCAGATGTCGTAGGCCTCGTCGTCCTCGGCGTAGACGGTGGCCCAGAGCTTGTCCTTCGGCAGCTTGAAGTGCACGGTGAGCAGCTCCCAGGCGTAGGCGATCGCATCCTTCTTGAAGTAGTCGCCGAAGCTGAAGTTGCCGAGCATCTCGAAGAACGTGTGGTGGCGTGCGGTGTAGCCGACATTCTCGAGGTCGTTGTGCTTGCCGCCGGCGCGAATGCACTTTTGCGCGGTAGCCGCGCGCTTGTACGGCCGCTTGTCGAAGCCCAGGAACACGTCCTTGAACTGGTTCATCCCGGCATTGGTGAACAGCAGCGTCGGGTCATCGCCGGGCACCACCGGCGAGCTGGCCACCACCTGGTGGCCCTTGGACTCGAAGAACGACAGGAACGTGGCGCGGATCTCGGCGGCTTTCATGCAGGCCTTTGCAATCGGACCGGTGATTTTAGTTAGGCCGCACGTTCGAGGTAGTTGCCGGCCTCGAAGCGCAGCGGCGGTGTGTCAGTGTCGCGGCACACGCCCGCCGGGTCGCGCCCGTCGCGCAGCGCATCGAGCTGGCGCTGCAGCACCCGGCGCAGCATCGCGATGCCGCGGTCGCTGGTGGCCAAGTGCTCCTCGGAGTGCCCGGCGATCGCACCCTGGCTCACCTGCGCTTCGTAGTCGCCGGGGAAGTCACGTGCTCGGCCTCGGTGAGCTCCTCCCACAGCTTGCCGTTCAGGCGTGACCGCATCGGCCCGCCGGCGGTGCCGAACGGCACCAATCGGATCGGGCGATTGGGGTAGCTCTCGTCCGCCCGCGCGTCGAGGCCCGACAGCACGAGCAGTGCGCCCGCTGCGCGCAGCAGCAGGTGTCGGCGATGGACGTCCGGCGGGGGCAGCGGCATGGGGCGACTCCGACGAGGTCGAGACAGGTCCGAGGTGCGGGAGGATACAAGCGGTGGTGGCCGACGTTGGCACGGCACGGGTGGCCGAGCACCGCCAGGCAGCGGCCCTGGCGCGGGTGGGGTGATGAGGGGCGTGACTTAGTGGGCGGCCCTACAGTGCACCGGTCGCCAGCGCCGCATGCGCAGGCGCATGCGCCTTTAGCATGGCCGCATCGTGATTCATCCGTGCGGCGCCACCCGACGCTCATGAACGCAGGTCACTGCTCCATTCGCAAGGCCCACCGCGCCCTTGCCATCGCTGCCCTTGCTTTGCTCGGGCTTTCCGCCCACGCCTGGGAGCCGAGCGCACCGGTGGAACTGGTGGTCCCCGCCGGCACTGGTGGTGGCGCCGACCAGATGGCGCGCTTCATCCAGGAGATGGTGCAGAAGCACAGGCTGATGGCCCAGCCGCTCACCGTGGTCAACCGCTCGGGCAATTCGGGCGCCGAAGGCCTGCTCGACGTCAAGGCGGCGCAGGGCAATCCGCACAAGCTGATCATCACGCTGTCGAACCTGTTCACCACGCCACTGGCCACCGGCACGAAGTTCGTCTGGAACGACATCACGCCGGTGCAGATGCTGGCGCTCGATCAGTTCGTGCTGTGGGTCAATGCGCGCACGCCGTACAAGACGCCACAAGACTTGCTGGAGGCGTTGCGCAGCGCGCCGCCAGGCCAATTCAAGCTCGGCGGCACCGGCAGCAAGCAGGAAGACCAGTTGCTCAGTGTGCTACTCGAAACCGCGGCCGGCACGCGCATCACCTACGTGCCGCTCAAGGGCGGTGGCGACGTCGCCAACACGTTGGCTCGTGGCGACGTCGACCTGACCGTCAACAATCCGATCGAGGCCGCCAAGCTGTGGCGCGAGGGCAAGGTGCGCCCGTTGTGCGTGTTCGACGGCAGCAAGCTCTCCTATGCCGACAAGGTCAGCGGCGACGCGGCCTGGAGCGACCTGCCCACGTGCATGTCGGCCGGCATTCCGGTCCAGTACCTGATGATGCGCGGCATCTTCATGGCGCCCGGCGTCGGCACCGAGCAGATCGCCTACTACGTGCAGTTGCTCGACAAGGTGCGCGCGTTGCCCGAGTGGAAGGACTTCATGGGCCAGGGCGCGTACAAGCAGACCGCGATGAGCGGCCCGGAGTTCGTCGACTGGCTCGAGCGCGCGCAGAACTTCCACCGGGTGCTGATGCGCGAGGCCAAGCTGGCGGTGCCCGCTGCCAGCACCGTGGTGAGCACCGTCGCTCCGCCCAACGGCAAGAAGTGACGGCGCGCTGAAGCGCTGGTGCCGCGGCCGAGAGCCGCGCGCGATATAGGATGATTCCGTTTTCCGGCACGCGGCCGGAGCACTGCAGGGAATCGCCATGTCCAGCGCCGCCAAGTTCAGTTGGGAAGATCCGCTGCTGCTCGACCAGCAGCTCAGCAGCGACGAGCGCCAGGTGCGCGACGCCGCCCGCGAGTACTGCCTGGGGCGCCTGGAGCCGCGCGTGCTCGAGGCGTTTCGCCACGAGAAGACCGACGCCGCGATCTTCCGCGAGATGGGTTCGCTCGGCATGCTCGGGCCCACGATCCCCGAAACCTACGGCGGCGCCGGGCTGAACTACGTGTGCTATGGCCTGGTGGCACGCGAGGTCGAGCGCATCGACTCGGGGTACCGCTCGATGATGAGCGTGCAGAGCTCGCTGGTGATGGTGCCGATCCACGAGTTCGGCACCGAAGCGCAGAGGCGCAAGTACCTGCCCAAGCTCGCCAGCGGCGAGTGGGTCGGCTGCTTCGGCCTGACCGAGCCGAACCACGGCTCCGACCCCGGCAGCATGGTCACGCGCGCGAAGAAGGTGCCTGACGGCTACAGCCTGAGCGGCGCCAAGATGTGGATCACCAACTCGCCGATCGCCGACGTGTTCGTGGTCTGGGCCAAGGACGACGGTGGCCAGATCCGCGGCTTCATCCTCGACAAGGGCGCCAAGGGCTTGAGCGCACCGCCGATCCACAGCAAGGTCGGCCTGCGCGCCAGCATCACCGGCGAGATCGTGATGGACGAGGTGTTCTGCCCCGAGGAGAACGCGTTCCCCGAGGTGCGCGGCCTGAAGGGCCCGTTCACCTGCCTGAACTCCGCCCGCTACGGCATCGCCTGGGGCGCGCTCGGCGCCGCCGAGGACTGCTTTCATCGCGCGCGCCAGTACGTGCTCGACCGCAAGCAGTTCGGCCGTCCGCTGGCCGCCAACCAGCTGGTGCAGAAGAAGCTCGCCGACATGCTGAGCGAGATCACGCTCGGCCTGCAGGGGTGCCTGCGCCTTGGGCGCTTGAAGGACGAGGGCAACGCCGCTGTCGAGACCACCAGCATCCTCAAGCGCAACAGCTGCGGCAAGGCGCTCGACATCGCGCGCATGGCGCGCGACATGATGGGCGGCAACGGCATCAGCGACGAGTTCGGCGTGGCCCGCCACCTGGTCAATCTCGAGGTCGTCAACACCTACGAAGGCACGCACGACATCCACGCGCTGATCCTGGGGCGCGCGATCACCGGCATCCAGGCATTCACCGCATGAGCGGCCTTCCCAGGCCGCTCGAGGGCGTGCGCGTGCTCGACCTGAGCCGCGTGCTCGCGGGTCCGTGGTGCGGACAGCTGCTCGCCGACTATGGCGCCGACGTCATCAAGGTCGAGCGCCCCGAAGTCGGCGACGACACGCGCACCTGGGGCCCGCCCTGGTGGGGCGACGCCGCGCATCAGATGTCGGCCTACTACCTGAGTGCCAATCGCGGCAAGCGCTCGATCGCCATCGACATCGCCACCAGCGAAGGCGCGGCGCTGGTGAAGCGGCTCGCCGCGCACGCCGACGTGCTGCTCGAGAACTACAAGGTGGGGCAGCTCGCGAAGTACGGGCTCGACCACGTGGCGTTGCGCGCCCTCAACCCGCGCCTGATCTACTGCTCGATCACCGGCTACGGGCAAGACGGTCCCTACGCGCCGGCAGCCGGCTACGATTTCGCGATCCAGGCCACCGGCGGCCTGATGAGCGTGACCGGCGAGAAAGACGGCACACCAGGCTCCGAGCCGCAAAAGGTCGGCGTCGCCGTAGCCGACCTGAGCACCGGCCTGTACGCCACGACGGCAATCCTCGCCGCGCTCCACGAACGCCATCGCACCGGCCGCGGCCGTTGGATCGACGCGGCGCTGCTCGACGCTCAGGTGGCGATGCTCGCCAACCAGGCGAGCAACTATCTGGTGGGCGGCAAGACGCCCAAGCGCATGGGCAACGCACACGTCAACGTGGTGCCGTACCAGGTCTTCAAGACGCTGGACGGCCACATCGTGCTGGCGGTCGGCAACGACGGTCAGTTCCAGCGCTTCTGCGCATTGGCGGGCCATCCAGCGATCGGCGCCGACGCCCGCTTTGCCACCAACGCGCTGCGCATTCAGCATCGCGACGAACTGGCGCCGTTGATCGCCGGCTGGATGCGTGAGCGCACAACGGCTCAGTGGATGGCGCTGCTCGAGCCCAATGCCGTCCCGTGCGCGCCAATCCTCGAGTTGCCAGAGGTCTTCCGGCACCCGCAGGTGGTGGCGCGCGGCATGAAGGTCCACACCGGCGGCATGCCCATGGTTGCGCCACCGATGCGCCTGGACGGCGAGCGCGCAGTATCCGATCGTCCGGCGCCGCGGCTCGACGAGCAAGGCGCCGCCATTCGAGATGCGCTGGCGCGCGCCGATGCCTGGCCCAGCGCTGAATGACCCGGATCAGGAGCTTTCGATGGACATGAAGACTTCGCCGCTGTCAGCGCTGCACGATGCGGCGCTGCTGAGGACCAATGCGCTGATCGACGGCCACTGGGTCGGCGGCACCAGCCGCTTCGCGGTCAACGATCCCGCCACCGGCCGCAAGCTTGCCGATGTCGCCAATCTCGGAGCCGATGAGACGGAGCAGGCGATCATCGCCGCCAACACCGCATGGCCGGCCTGGCGCAGCAAGACCGCCAAGGAACGCCACGCGATCCTGATGAAGTGGTTCGCGCTGTTGAACCAGCACGCCGACGACCTGGCGCGCATCATGACCGCCGAGCAGGGCAAGCCGCTCACCGAATCACGTGGCGAGGTGGTGTACGGCGCCAGCTTCATCGAATGGTTTGCCGAGGAAGGCAAGCGCGTCTACGGCGAGACGATTCCGACCACCGACCCCAACAAGCGCACGGTCATCATCAAGCAGCCGATCGGCGTGTGCGCGGCGATCACGCCGTGGAACTTTCCGATCGCGATGATCACGCGCAAGGTCGCGCCGGCACTCGCAGCCGGGTGCCCGGTGGTGATCAAGCCGGCCGAGGCCACGCCGCTGTCGGCGCTGGCCTGTGCCGAGCTGGCGCAGCGCGCCGGCATGCCCGCGGGCGTGCTTAACGTGGTGACCGCCGACGCCATGCAGTCGATCGAGGTCGGCAAGGCGCTGTGCACGTCCGACGCGGTGCGTCACCTGTCGTTCACCGGCTCCACCGAGGTCGGCCGAATCCTGATGGCGCAATGCGCACCCACCGTCAAGAAGCTCTCGCTCGAGCTCGGCGGCAATGCGCCGTTCATCGTGTTCGACGATGCCGACCTCGACTCGGCGGTCGACGGCGCCATGGTCAGCAAGTACCGCAACGCCGGCCAGACCTGCGTGTGCGCAAACCGCCTGTACGCGCAGGACGGGGTCTACGACGCGTTCGTGCAGAAGCTGTCCGACAAGGCCATGGCGCTGCGCGTGGGCAACGGTTTCGAGGCAGGTGTGCAGCAAGGCCCGCTGATCGATGCGCAGGCGATGCGCAAGGTCGAGGCGCACGTGGCTGACGCGCTGTCCAAGGGCGCCAAGGTGGTGACCGGCGGCGCGCGCATCGGCGAGCGCTTCTACGCCCCCACCGTGCTGGCCGACGTCACCTCCGACATGCTGTGCGCTCGCGAGGAAACGTTCGGGCCGGTCGCTCCGGTGTTCCGCTTCAAGACCGAGGCCGAGGCGATCGGGCTGGCCAACGCCACCGAGTTTGGCCTGGCCAGCTACTTCTACAGCCGCGACGTCGGACGCATCTTCCGCGTGGCCGAGGCGCTCGAGTACGGCATGGTCGGCATCAACACCGGCTTGATCTCGGTGGCCGAGGTGCCGTTCGGCGGCGTCAAGCAGTCGGGCCTCGGGCGCGAGGGCTCGCACCACGGCATCGACGATTACGTCGAGATCAAGTACCTGTGCCTCGGCGACCTGCAGAAGTGAACGCCGCGGCCGGCGCCTGCTAGGGCTGGCCCGGCGTCTCGTCGTTGGCGGCCGACGGCCCGCGCGGCAGCCCGTCGAAGAAGCCGGCGCGGCCTCGCGCGCCGCTTTGCGACGCCTGGCTGATCGCCAGGCGCAGCAAGGCGTCGGCGTCGCGGCTGTCGCCCGGATAGCGCGCGACACCCACACCCACCGCGACCACCAGGTCCTGCCCGGCGACGCTGAGCGGCCGCTGCAGGCTCTGGATCAGCTTGGCGGCCACTCGCTCGCCGGCGGCTGCGTCGTCGATCCACGCCAGCAGCACCGCGAAGCGGTCGTGCCCGAGTGCGGCCACCACGTCGCTGGCGCGCAGCCCCGAGCGCAACCGCACCGCGATCTTGCGGCGCAGGACGTTTGCTGCCTCGGTGCCCAGGCGCGCCTCGGCGGCCGCCAGGCCATCGATGCGCAGCACCAACAGCGCCATCGGCGCCGGCTCGCGCTCGCGCAGCGCCAGCAAGTGCGTCATGTGCTCCATCAGCTGAGTCCGATTGGGCAGCCCGGTGCTCAGGTCGATCGCATGCGCGCGCCGCGCTGCCACCTCGATCCACTTGCGCTCGGTGCCCTGGCGCAACGCCAGCGCCAGGCGCTCGGGCTGCGCGTCGCGTGCCGGTACCACTTCCTGCACGCCCAGCTGCAACAGCCGCGCCAGGTCGGCCGCCGCCGGCTCCGGTGTCACCACCAGCACCGCGGTCTCGAGCAGCGCCTGCGGCCACGCGCTCCAGTGCAGCAGCGCGTCGAGCTCGGCTGCGCTGCTGGCGCGCAGCAGCAGCGCGTCGTAGCGATGGCGTTGCATCAGCGCCCCGGCCTCGTCGAGGCCCGTACAACCGTGGGCGATGAAGGGCCCGAACGCCGACGTCGCCAGATCGGGCAGCGAGTTGCCCTGAAACAGCACTTGGATCGGCGCGTTCATCGGCAGCCCATCGTGCGTCAAGGCAGGGTGTCCCGGCAGGCTGGGAAACACCGAGCCGCGCCGCTGCGCGATGTCGCGCAGCGTTCGCGTGTCAGGAAGAGCGTGGAGCGGGTGAAGGGAATCGAACCCTCGTATGAAGCTTGGGAAGCTGCCGTTCTGCCATTGAACTACACCCGCAGCGTGGCGGCGATTCTAGCGACGTTGCGGCGCGGCGGATCACCTCGCCGCGGCAGCGCGTGGCAAGAGGTACTTGCGGTGCGCCGTAAAGGCTGCACGGCGCACCAGGCCGCGTGACACGTCGCGCCGCCTTGGCTGAACCACAGCTGACTTCCCGCCAGGAATCGCGATTGCCGCCTTGCCCCCGTCCCGACGCGGGACGCGCCTTGGGGATCAACGTCACGGTCATGCGGACAGCCGAGGGGCTGCTGCGGTTGTGGTGACCGATGCTCGCAGAGCATGCAATGAGTCGCTTCGGGACATTTTGGAAAGGGCCGTCGCTATCGGCGTTAGAAGCGGCGTGTCTGCACACCTTCGTCGCCGGTGGACACGACGCGACGCTGTTCAGCTACGAGCCGGTCGCCAACGTGCCTATCGGGGCTGAGGAGACCGTCGGTCCCGATCGGGCGAGCAGTGCCGGTATGCGGGGACTGCCTTGCGCGTGCCACTGGCAGCAGGCATTCGCGGGTTTGGCGTGATGCCTTCCGCGGCGCGGGCTAGCCCTCTCGATGGCGGGGCACAAGCGTGCGTAGAGTGGCGCCACGCCGCAGCCCGCCGCCGTGAACCGATTCGCCCTTTCAGACCCGCTCGCTCAAGCCCGCACCGCGATCTCGCGCCGCATCCTGGTGGTGGCGACGGGTGTGTGCGGGTGCGCCGCGTTGCTGCTGGCCACTGGGCCTTTTCCGGTGGCGCACCGGGTCCCGCTGGTGGCCGGCTTCATGGTGGCCGGGACGTTGTCCTGGCTGGCGACGCGCTGGCGCGGCGAAGCCACCCAATGGGCGGTGGTCGCAGTCAACGTCGTCGCGCTGCTGCTGGTGGCGCTCTATGCCATGCTGAGCGGGCTCGGGCTGAACGCGCCGGCGATCGGTTTCATGACGCTGCTGCCGATGGTGATCTGCGCCGCTGTGGGTGCGCGCGCCGGGGTGCTGTCAGCGGTGGCCGGCGCTGCGTTGCTGCTGGCGCTGGCGTGGGCCGAGTCGCGCGGCCTGATCGGTGGCGCCGGCCTGCTCGCCGATCTGGCGCTCGAGCGGCGGCTGGTCAACCACCTGCTGCTGGTGGGCGCGGCGCTGGCCTGCGGCGTGATGGTGGCGCAGGTGCTGACGATCCATCGCCGCGCCAGCGACGAGCGCGAGGCGCGCTTCGTGGGGCTGCTCGGCATCGCGGTCGACACCTATTGGGAACTCGACGCCACGCTCAGCCAGGTCACCGTGTGGGCGCGCGACCCGCACCACCGCTTCGTGCGGGTCGATCGCGCGCTTCCGGCGCCGTGGGAGCAGCCCTCACTGCGCTTCGATCCGGCTGAACTGACAGCGCACAAGGCCGACCTGGCGGCGCACCGGCCGTTCCGCAACCTGCGTGTGCGGCGCCTGCTGCCCGAAGGCCGCGTGCAGCACGATCAGGTGAGCGGCGAGCCGCGCTTCGACCCTCAGGGACGCTTCGAAGGCTACTGGGGCGTGACGCGCGACGTCACGGCCGACGTGGCGTTGCAGCAGGCGATGCACGCCACCGAAGGCCGCTACCGCGAACTGTTCGCGGTGTCGCCGCTCGCACTGGTGATTCACCACGACTGGGTGGTGGCCGACGCCAATCCGGCGGCGCTGGCGATGTTCGGCTACCCCGACCTGGCGGCGATGAAGGGCCAGCACCTGCTGCAGCACCTTGGGTCCGAAACCATGCACGACAGGGCGCGCGAGCGGCCGCCGACCGTGCAGCCGGGCGAACGCCTGCCGCCTGCGATCTACCACGCGGTGATGCGCGACGGGCGCCGCTTGATTCTGCGCGCCATCGCCACCCGCCTCGACAGCGAAGGCGGCAATGCGGTGCTGGCGATCTACGACGACATCACCGAGTTGCACGGCGCGCAGGATGCGCTGCGCCGCTCCCAGACCACGTTGTCGCACCTGGTCGCGACCAGTCCCGACCTGATCACGCTGACCGACCTCAACAGCGGCCGCTACGTGATGGTCAACGACACGTTCACGCGCTTCACCGGCTACACCCGCGAGCAGGCGATCGGCCACACGGCGCTGGAGCTCGGCATCTGGGGCGACGCGTCGCAACGCGCTGCCTTCGTCGAGACCCTGCGCGCCCGCGGCAGTGTCAGCGACTGGCCGCAGGAGTTCGTCGCGCGCTCCGGCGAACGCTTCCTGCTGTTGCTGTCGGCCGCGCAATTCGACCTCGAAGGCCAGCGCTACATGGTGCTCAACGGTCGCGACATCTCGGAGAGCGAACGCACGCGGCTGGCGCACGAAGCGGTGCTGCAGAACGCGTCGCTCGGCATCGCCTTCACGCGCAACCTCGTCTTCATGCAGGCCAACCCGGCCCTCGAGCAGATGCTGGGCTGGGAGCGCGGCACGCTCGTCGGCCGGTCCGGGCGAGTGGTCTGGGCCAGCGAGGAGGAGTACCGGCAGATCGGCCGCATGGTCAACCCGCAGCTCGAGCACGGACAGCCGGTGGAGTTCGTGCACGAGCTGACGCGCCGCGACGGCTCGCGCTTCTGGGGCCGCATGTTGGCCAAGGTGCTCGATCCGACGCACCCGCTGCGCGGCGGCACGATCTGGATCGTCGAGGACATCACCGAGCGCCGGCGCACCGAGCAGGCGTTGGCCAAGGCGCGAGACGACGCCGAAGCGGCCAGCCGCGCCAAGAGCGCTTTCCTGGCCAACACCAGCCACGAGATTCGCACGCCACTGAACGGGCTGGTCGGTCTGGCCCGCCTGGCGCGCCGCCCCGAGGTCGACGAGGCGCGCCGCCGGCAATACCTGGACCAGATCGGTGACAGCGCCGAGACGCTGACCGCGGTGATCTCTGACGTGCTCGACTTGTCGAAGATCGAAGCCGGCAAGCTGATGGTCGACCACCTCGCATTCGACCTCGGCTCGCTGTTCGATTCGCTGGGCCGCGTCTACGGCACGCTGGCCGACGCGCGTGGCCTCGCCTACGAGCAGACCATCGACCCGGCACTGCCGCGCCGCGCGTGGGGCGACCCCGTGCGGCTGCGCCAGATCCTGACCAACTACCTGAACAACGCCCTGAAATTCACGCTCGACGGCCGCATCGCGTTGCATGCCAGCGCGCCGCGCACGGGCTGGCTGCGCATCGACGTGAGCGACACCGGGCCCGGCATCGAGCCCCACGTGCAGCAACAGCTGTTCACGCCGTTCACGCAGGCCGACCAGTCGACCACGCGCCGCTTCGGCGGCACCGGGCTGGGGCTGTCGATTTGCCGAGAGCTGGCCAGCCTGATGCAAGGCAGCGTCGGGGTCGACAGCGCGCCGGGCCGCGGCAGCCGCTTCTGGCTCGAGATGCCGTTGGCGAGCGCCGCCAACCCTGCGCCCGAGAGCGGCTTCGGCGACGACAGCTGCCCCGACACGCTGAACGGCGCGCGCGTGCTGATGGCCGAAGACAATGCAGTCAACATGACGATCGCGGTGGCCATGCTCGAGCAATGGGGCGTGATCGTCTCGCAGGCCTCCGATGGCGCACAGGCGCTCGAAGCGGTTGCTCAGGCCGAGCGCGCGGGCCAGCCCTTCGATGCGGTGCTGATGGACGTGCAGATGCCGGCGATGAGCGGCTACGAGGCGACGCGGCTGCTGCGCCAGCGCCTGAGCCCGCAGGCGCTGCCGATCGTCGCGCTGACCGCCGCGGCGCTTACGTCGGAGCGCGAGTTGGCGCTAGCCGCCGGCATGAACGACTTCCTGACCAAGCCGATCGACGCGCTGCGCCTGCGCGAGACCCTGGTGGCCACGCTCGACGCGTGCCGCGCCGCGCGCGTGGCTGAGAGCTGACGGCGGTGACGCCCGCATCGTCCGACGATGTCGTCGCCCGCGGCGTGCGCAGCTACGTGCTGCGCGGCGGGCGCATCGGCAGCGGTCAGCAGCGCGCGCTGCGCGAGCTGGCACCGCGCTTCGTGCTGCCGTACCGCGAGCAGGTGCTCGACGGCGCGCAAGCGTTCGGGCGCAGCGCGCCGCTGGTGCTGGAGATCGGCTTTGGCATGGGCGACGCGACTGCCGCGATCGCGGCCGCATCACCGGGCGTCGACTTCCTCGGTGTCGAGGTGCACGCGCCGGGTGTCGGTGCGCTGCTGCAGCGCATCGAGTCACTCGGCCTGACCAATCTGCGCATCGTGCAGCACGACGCCGTTGCGGTGCTCACGCACATGATCGCGCCGCAGGCGCTGGCCGGAGCAATGGTGTTCTTTCCCGATCCGTGGCCGAAGAAGCGTCACCACAAGCGGCGCCTGGTGCAGCCGCCGCTGGTGTCGCTGCTGGCTTCGCGCCTGGCCGGCGGCGCCACGCTGCACCTGGCCACCGACTGGGAGCCCTACGCGCAGCAGATGCTCGCGGTGCTGAGCGCCGAGCCGACGCTCGTCAACACCGTGGCGGGCTTTGCGCCGCGTCCGGCGTACCGGCCCCCCACCAAGTTCGAGCAGCGCGGCCACAGGCTCGGCCACGCCAGCCGCGACCTGGTGTTTTGCAAGCGTTGAGCACGCAGCGCGGCTTCAGTCGCTCCAGTGCACGAGGCCGCTCCAGGCGGTGACGAGCACCATCGCGCCGAACGCGATGCGGTACCAGGCGAACGGCACGAAGCTGTGGGTGGCGATGTAGCGCAACAGCCAGCGCACGCAAAAGAACGCCGACACGAACGACGCCAGCATGCCCACCGTCCACATGCCCAGATCGCTGCCGGCGAGCAGCGCGCGCTCCTTCCACAGCGAATACAGCCCGGCGATCACCAAGGTCGGAATCGCGAGGAAGAACGTGAACTCGGTGGCGGCACGCCGCGACAGGCCGAACAGCATGCCGCCGATGATCGTCGCGCCCGAGCGGCTGGTGCCGGGAATCAGCGCGAACGCCTGCGCGATGCCGACCTTCAGCGCGTCCATCGGAGTCATGTCGTCGACCTCGGCCACGCGCACCGGACGCGCGCCGCGCTCGACCCACAGAATGATCAGCCCACCGACGATGAAGGCCGCAGCCACCGTCGGTGCGTTGAACAGGTGCTCCTTCAGCAGCTTGCCGAACGCGAGCCCCAGCAGCGCCAGCGGCACGAAAGCGATCGCCACGTTGGTCAGCAGGCGGCGCGCCTTGGCGTCGTGCCCGGCGTGGGTCAGCACATGGGCGATGCGTGCGCGGTACTCCCACACCACCGCGACGATGGCCGCCGACTGGATCACGATCTCGAACAGCTTGCCGCGCTCGTCGTTGAAGTCGAGCAGCGCGCCGGCAAGGATCAGATGCCCGGTGGACGACACCGGCAGGAACTCGGTGAGGCCTTCCACCACCCCCATCACGGCCGCCTTGACCAGCAACACCAGATCCAAATCGGGTCCTCTTTTTCTTGCCGCGGCGGATGATACGGGTGGGTGTATGACGCTAGCCTGAAGCGGCGCCCCCCTGGTTGAAGCCCTCTTGCCCGCGGCGCGTCGGGCCGCCAAGGTGTGCGGACCGTGCGAGGGTCGCGTTGACCCCGTGCGGCGGGGTCGATTACATTACTGACCGGTCAGTCATTAAGACATGAGCGAAACCGCCGTCCCCTCCCGCCGGCGCCAGAAAGAGGCGCGGCCGCAGCAGCTGCTCGACGCGGCCCTGACGCTGTTCGTCGAGAAGGGCTTCGCCGCCACGCGCGCCGAAGAGGTGGCCCAGCGCGCCGGGGTTTCCAAAGGCACGCTGTACCTGTACTACCCGAGCAAGGAAGAGTTGCTCAAGGCCGTGATCCGCGAGCACCTGGGCTCGCGCATCGCCGCCGGCGCGGCCGAGGCCGACAAGCACCGCGGCAGCGCGGCCGAGCTGCTGCGCGAGGTGTTCAGCCGATGGTGGCTCGAAGTGTTCGACAGCGCCACCTCGGGTGTCTTCAAGCTGATCATCACCGAGGTGCGCAACTTCCCCGACCTCGCCGAGTTCTACGCGCGCGAGGTGGTGGTGCCGGGCGAGCAGCTGATCGCGCGCATCGTGCAACGCGGCATCGACAGCGGCGAGTTCGATGCGATGGACGTCTCCGCAGTGGTGCACTCGCTGCTGCTCCCGATGGTGATGGTGTGCGTGCACAAGCACTCGCTCGGCGCCTGCGCGGTGCATCACGAGGATTTCGATCCGCGCGCGTTCATCCGCTGGCACATCGATCTGGTGATCCGCGGTTTGGTGAGCCAGCGCGGCGGCGCACGGCAACCCGAGCGGCGCGCCGTGCGCGTGCGCTGACGCGGCGCCCGTAAAATTTGCGGTTTCGGGCATCTCACCACTTCCATGAATCTCGAACTCGCGCGCTTCAACATGATCGAGCAGCAGATCCGAACGTGGAGCGTGCTCGATCCCGCGGTGCTGAACCTGCTCGCGGTGCTGCGGCGCGAGGATTTCGTGCCTGCCGCCTACCGCGCGCTCGCGTTCGTCGATGCCGAGGTGCCGCTGCCTGAAGGGCAATGCATGCTGACCCCCAAGGTCGAGGCGAGGCTGCTGCAGGAAGCGGGCGTGCAGCGCCACGAGCGGGTGCTCGAGGTGGGCGCGGGGTCCGGCTTCATGGCGGCGCTGTTGGCGCATCGCTCGCGTTCGGTGGTGTCGCTCGAGCTGCACGCCGGCTTGGCGACGATGGCAGCGGCCAACCTGCAGCGCGCCGGCATCGCCAACTGCAAGGTGCGCGTGCACGACGGCGCGCGCGGCCTGCCCGCCGAAGCCCCGTTCGACGTGATCATGCTGTCGGGCTCGGTCAACGCAGTGCCGCAGGTGCTGCTCGACCAGCTGGCCCCCGGCGGCCGCCTGCTGGCCATCGTCGGCGACGAGCCGATGATGCGCGCGCTGCGCGTGCAGCGCCTGGCGGACTCGCGCTTCGAGACGCGCGACCTGTTCGACACGGTGGCCCCGCGCCTGCGCGGCTTCGACGAACCGAGCCGGTTCCATTTCTGACGCGCCGCGTGGCAGCACCCTTGCTCCCACGACGCCGGACGTCGACCATCCATCGCCGCGCGCCAGCAGGCCGGCGCCGTCAATCGGCGGTGCGTCGCATCGCCGTTGTGCCGGGCCGGTGGTCCGCCTACAACGCCGCCTGCCGTGGATCGACCCGCAGCCCTCTCAAGCCCGCACCCAGGACGCCAGCATGACTTCTGCGCCGCAGCGCCCGTTCATCCACTTCGTTCGCTCCGTCACCCTGACGTGCGCCCTCGTCGCGCTGCCGGCGCTCGCCCGGGCCCAGAGCCTGCGTGAGCTGTATGAGGCGGCGCGCGCTTTCGATGCCACCTACCTGTCCGCACGCGCCCTGGCCGACTCGGCGCAATACCGTGCCGCGCAGGCCGAGGCCTTGAACCGCCCGAACGTCGGCCTGGCGGCCAACGCACAGCGGCGCGACATCGACGTGCCGGCCACCGTCACCGGCCCCAACCGCACGCCGATTCCACTCACCGCGGGCCACTTCTACAACAACACGGTCGATGCGTCGGTCAACGCGGTGCAGCCGCTGTACAACCGCAACAACGACGCCACGATCGCGCAGGCGCAGCGTGGGCTCCAGGTGGCGATGTCCGACCTCGAGACCGCCGAGCAAGACCTGATCCTGCGCGTCGCACAGGCGTACTTCGACGTGCTGGCGGCCTACGATGCGCTCATCACGTCGCAGACCGGCAAGAAGGCGATCGCCGAGCAACTCGCGTCGGCCAAGCGCAATTTCGAGGTCGGCACGGCCACCATCACCGATACGCGCGAGGCGCAGGCCCGCTTCGATCTCTCCACCGCGCAGGAGATCGCCGCCGAGAACGACCTGCGCACCAAGCGCGTCGCGCTCGATCAGCTGGTGGGCCGCACCAACGTGATCCCCAAGCCGCTGACCGAGCCGGTGCAGTTGCCGGGCCCGATGCCCGACGACGTCGACGTGTGGGTGACCACCGCCGATCAAGTGCACCCGGCGATCCGCAGGGCGCGCCTGGGGCTGGAGATTGCGCAGCTGGAGACCGAGCGCGCGCGCGCCGCCGAAGGCGTCACGGTCGACCTGGTGGGTTCGGTGGGCGCCACACGCCTGGCCGGCACTGCGACCACCACGCCCGGCACCACCACCAGCGGCGCGATCGGCCTGCAACTGAAGCTGCCGCTGTACACCGGCGGGGCGACGCAGAATCGCATCAAGGAGACGCTGTCGCTGGAGGACAAGGCACGCAACGACCTCGATGCGGCGCGGCGCGGCGTGGCGCAGGGCACCCGCGTCGCGTTCCTGGGGCTGAAGTCCGGGCGCGCGCAGGTCAACGCGCTGGAGGCCGCAGAGTCGTCGAGCAAGTTGGCGCTCGATGCCACGCAGCTCGGCTACAAGGTCGGCGTGCGTGTCAACATCGACGTGCTCAATGCGCAGACCCAGCTCAACGTGACGCAGCGTGACCTGGCACGCGCGCGCTACGACGTGATCGTCAACGGCCTGCGGTTGCGGCAGGCCGCGGGCGAGCTGCGCCCCGAGGACGTCAACGCGGTCAACGCGCTGCTCGCGCCCTGAGCGGCCCCACCTGCGCGGCGCTTAGGGCGCGCCGTCGATCACGCGCACGATGCGCTCGGCCATGCGGCGCGCAGCGCCCTTGTGCAGCTCGGCGAAGGCGAGCGCGCGCGCCGACCACGCGTCGTGCTGTGCGTCGAGCGCCAACGCGATTGCACGCGCCACACCCTGCGCGAGGTCGTCCACGCGCAGCGCGGCACGCTCGGCCAGCGCCCCCTCGGCCGCCTGCGCGAAATTGAAGGTGTGCGGTCCCATCACCACCGGACAGCCGCACGCGGCCGCCTCGATCAGGTTCTGTCCGCCGAGCGGCGCGAAACTGCCGCCGAGCAGCGCAACGTCGGCCGCCGCGTAGTACAGCGGCATCTCGCCCATCGAATCGCCGAGCCACACGTCGGCGCGCAGGTCGTCGGCGCCCGGTGCATCGCGCCAACCGCTGCGCCGCGCCTGCGTGAAGCCGGCGCTGTCGATCAGGGCGGCCACCTCGTCGAAGCGCTGCGGATGGCGCGGCACCAGCAGCAGCACTGGACGCGGCGCGGCCTGCGCGCGCCAGGCCTGCAGCAACGGTGCCTCTTCGCCTTCGCGGCTGCTCGCCATCAGCACCACCGGTCGCGCGAGGGCGCGTCGCCAGCTGCGGCCGCGTGCCACAAGCGCCGCGTCGGGCGTCATGTCGAACTTCAGATTGCCGCACACCTCGACGTCGCGCGCGCCGGCCGCGCGCATGCGCATCGCATCGTCGTGCGACTGCGCGAGCACCAGCGTGAGCTCGGCGGCGGCCGGCTCCATCAACGCGGCCAGACGTCGCCCCTTGCGCGCGCTGCGCTCGCTCAAGCGCGCATTGGCGAGCACCATCGGCACGCGCTGGCGCACCGCCTGATGGATCAGGTTGGGCCACACCTCGGTCTCCATCAGCACGCCGATCGACGGCCGGTGGCGGCGCAGAAAGCGGCGCACCGCACCCGGCGTGTCGTACGGCAGCCAGCACTGATGGTCGCCGTCGCGCCACCACGCGCGTCCGGCCTCGCGCCCGGTGGCGGTGCCGTGCGTCAGCAGCATGCGCACCGGCGGCCGCAACTGGCGCAGCGCATCGATCAGCGCGCCCGCAGCGCGCGTCTCGCCGAGCGATACCGCGTGCAGCCAGACCGCGCCGGGGTCGCTCGCCGCGCCGAGGCCGAGCCGTTCGCGCCACGCGCGCCGATAGCCCGGTTCGCGCCGTCCGCGCCACCACAGCCGCACGAATATCAGCGGCAGTGCCAGCCGCAGCACGAGCGACCACAGCGCGCGCGCGATCATCGCGGCCTGCGTCGCGGGCGTGAAATCAATGTGCGGCGCTCGCGAATTGCGCGTCGGGCTTCACCGCGCGCAGCGCCGTCATGAAAGCGTGCTGGATGCGATCGAGCGCCCGCTGCGTCTGGCCCTCGAAGCGCAGCACCAGCACCGGCGTGGTGTTGGACGCGCGCACCAGCCCGAAGCCGTCGTCATAGTCGGCGCGCAGGCCATCGATCGTCGTGAGCTCGCGCGCGTCGTCGAACTTCGCCTGCGCGCGCAGCGCATCGATCACGCGCGGCGGCTCGCCCTCGGCGCACGGCACGTTGAGCTCGGGGGTGCTGAACGACGTGGGCAGCGCATTGAGCACTGCACTCGGATCGGCGCTGCGCGAGAGGATCTCGAGCATGCGCGCCGCGGTGTACATCGCATCGTCGAACCCATACCAGCGCTCGTTGAAGAAGATGTGGCCGCTCATCTCGCCGGCGATCGGCGCGCCCTCCTCCTTCAGCTTGGCCTTCATCAGCGAGTGGCCGGTCTTCCACATTAGCGGCTTGCCGCCGGCGGCGCGGATGTCGGCCCCCAGGCGCTGGCTGCACTTGACGTCGTAGATGATCATCGCGCCGGGGTGGCGCGCGAGCACGTCGCGCGCCAGCAGCATCAGCTGCCGATCGGGAAAGATCACCTGACCATCGCGCGTCACCACGCCAAGGCGGTCGCCGTCGCCGTCGAACGCCAGGCCGAGCTCGGCCTCGGTGGCGTGCACGACCTTGATCAGGTCCGCGAGGTTCTCGAGCTTGCTGGGATCGGGATGGTGATTCGGAAAGTCGCCGTCGACACGCGAGTACAGATCGATCACCTCGTGCCCGAGCGCGCGCAGGATCGCCGGCCCCGACGCACCCGGAATGCCGTTGCCCGAGTCGACCACGATGCGCATGCGGCGCGCCTGCTTGCAGTCGCTGACGATGCGCCGGGTGTATTCGCCGATGATCGACATGTTGCCGATGCGCCCAGGCCCGCTGACGTAGTCCTCGCGCTGCATGCGCGCGCGCAGGCCCTGGATCTCGTCGCCGTAGATCGCGCGCCCGGCCAGCACCATCTTGAAGCCGTTGTAGTCCTTCGGGTTGTGGCTGCCCGTGACCTGGATGCCCGAGCGGCAGCCATGCTTGCCGCGCGTGGCGGCCACGTAGTACAGCATCGGCGTCGTCACGGCCCCGAGGTCGACCACATCGAGCCCGGTGGACGCCAGCCCGCGCGCCAGCGCCGCGCACAAGCCCGGGCCCGAGACGCGCCCGTCGCGACCGACGGCCACCGCGCGCTCGCCGCCGGCCACGGCCTCGCTGCCGAAGGCGCGCCCCAGATGCTCGGCGAACCGCTCGTCGATCGTCTGACCCACGATGCCGCGGATGTCATAGGCCTTGAACACACTGGGTGCGGGATTCATGGCGTGCTGCGTGAATGCGAAAGGCGCGATTGTAGGCAGCGCCCGATGACCGCCTTGCTGCGCGTGCTGAAGCGCGCGTCCGGTCAAGTCCCGCGGCCCATCAGGCATGCGTCCGAAAACGGCGAGTGCGCGCCGGCAGCCCGCCTATCATGCGCCCATGACCCTGCATGACGACGCTGCCTACCGCGCGATCAGCACGCACGATGCCCGCTTCGACGGCCGGCTGTTCGTCGGCGTGACGACCACGCGCGTGTACTGCCGTCCGGTGTGCCGCGTGCGGCTGCCGCGGCGCGAGAACTGCCGCTTCTTCAGCAACGCGGCGCTGGCCGAGGCCAACGGTTTCCGGCCGTGCCTGCGTTGCCGCCCCGAGCTCGCACCCGGCCTGTCGCTGATGGACTCGTCGCAGGCGCTGGCGCAACAGGCCGCGCGCACGATCGAACAGGCGGCGCACGACGGCAACGCGCTGTCGATGCCGCGGCTGGCCGCGCGGCTGGGCGTCACCGATCGTCACCTGCGCCGCATTTTTCAGCAGCACGTGGGCGTCGCACCGATCGACTACCTGACGACCCAGCGCCTGTTGCTTTCCAAGCATCTGCTGACCGACACCGCGATGCCGGTGACCCAGGTGGCGCTGGCCAGCGGCTTTGCCAGCCTGCGCCGCTTCAACGCCGCGTTCGCCGGGCGCTATCGCATGAATCCCAGCGAGCTGCGGCGCGCGCGCCTCGAGGGCGACCACAAGACCCAGCGCGCGGCCTCGACCACGTTGCGGCTGCGCCTGGCGTACCGCCCGCCGTACCAGCACGATGCGATGCTGCGCTTCTTCGCGGCACGCGCGCTCGACGGCGTCGAGGCGGTGGACGGCGACGGCATGCGGCGCACGGTGGCGCTGCCGCATCGCGGCCGGTTGCTGAGCGGCTGGATGGCGTGCCGCTTCGTGCCGCAGCGCCACGAGGTGGAACTCGCGCTGGCGCCCGAGCTGGCGCCGGTCACCGGCGCGCTGGTGCAGCGCACGCGCCAGGCGCTCGATCTCGACGCCGATCCCACGCGCATCGACGCGGTGCTGGCGACGATGCCGTTCGCCGCGCGCCCGGGCATACGCCTGCCCGGCTCGTTCGACGGCTTCGAGACCGCAGCGCGCGTCGTGCTCGGTCAGCAGGTCACGGTGAAGGCCGCGCGCACGCTGACGATGCGGCTGGTCGAACGCTTCGGCGTGCCGGTGGAGACGCCCTTCGCCGAATTGCGGCGCGTGTTTCCCTCTGCCGACGCGATCGCGCGCGCCGACGCCGATGCGATCGGCAGCCTCGGCATCGTGCGCCAGCGCGTCGGCGCGTTGCAAGCACTGGCCCGCGCGGTGTGCGAAGGGTCGCTGGAGTTGCACCGCGCGGCGCCGCTGCAAGACACGCTGCAACGCCTGCATGCGCTGCCTGGCATCGGCGAATGGTCGGCGCAGGTGATCGCGATGCGCGTGCTGGCCTGGCCCGATGCCTTTCCGGCCAGCGACATCGGCGTGCTCAACGCGATGGGCACGCGCGACGTGGCCGCCGCGGCGACGCGCGCACAAGCCTGGCAGCCCTGGCGCAGCTACGCCGTGATGCGCCTGTGGCAAGCATTGGAGGAATCCGCACCATGAACACCTCTCGACTGACGGCGCAGACGCGCCTCGATTCACCGGTGGGCCCGCTCACGCTGGCCGCCACCGACAAGGGACTGGCTTTTCTGCTGTTCGACGAACCGGTGCACTACGACACCGACCTCGACGTGCCGGTGGACGCAACGCAGCGCTGGCTGGCCGCCGCCGCCGCCGAGCTCGAAGGCTATTGGGAGGGCCGTTGCCCGGCACGCTTCCGGGTGCCGCTCGACCTGCAGGGCACCGCGTTCCAGCAGGCGGTGTGGCGCGCGCTGCTCGATGTGCCGCCGGGCCACACCAGCACCTATGGGGCCATCGCGCGGCAGGTCGGTGCGCCGCAGGGCTCGCGCGCCGCGGGTGCGGCGATCGGCCGCAACCCGGTGGCGATCATCGTGCCGTGTCATCGCATCGTCGGCAGCAACGGTTCGCTCACCGGCTTTGCCGGCGGACTGAAGCGCAAGGAGCACTTGCTCCAGCACGAGGGCGCGCTGCTGGTGTGAGGGTGCGATGAAGCCGCGCGACCTCGCCGACCTGGTGCTGCTGGCCGCGCTGTGGGGCGCGTCGTTCCTGTTCATCCGGCTCGGCGCCCTGGAGTTCGGCGCGGTGCCGCTGGCCGCGCTGCGCTGCCTCGGTGCTGCGCTGTTCCTGCTGCCGATTCTGCTGCTGCGCGGTCAGGGCGCGGCGCTGCGCGCGCGCTGGCGCGCTCTGGCATGGGTCGGCGTCGTCAACTCGGCGCTGCCGTTCTCGCTCTACGGCGTCGCGCTGCTGGCGATCAACGCCGGGCTGTCGGCGATCTTCAACGCCGCCACGCCGCTGTGGGCGGCTGCCATCGGCGCACTGTGGCTGCACGAGCGGCTCGGCCGGACGCGTGTGCTCGGCCTGTGCATCGGGCTGGCCGGCGTCGCCGGGCTGGCCTGGAGCAAGGCCGGCTTCAGCGCCAATGAGCACGGGGTGAGCGCCGCAGTGGCCATCGCGGCGTGCCTGCTGGCCACCGCGCTGTACGGCTACGGCGGCAACTTCACGAAGAAGCACCTGTCGGGCGTGCCGCCGATGGCGCTGGCCACCGGCAGCCAACTCTCGGCCGCGGTCCTGCTGGCGCTGCCGGCGTGGCTGCTGCGCCCGGCCACGCTGCCCAGCGCCATCGCGTGGGTGTCGCTCGCGCTGCTGGCGATTCTGTGCACGGGGCTGGCATACATCCTGTACTTTCGGCTGATCGTGCGTACCGGTCCCACCAATGCGGCCGCGGTGACGTTCCTGATCCCGGCCTTCGCCGCCGTGTTCGGCTGGCTGTTCCTCGGCGAGGCGATCACGCCGTCGATGCTGATCGGCGGGGCGGTGATCCTGGCCGGCACCGCCTTGGCGATGGGGCTGCTGCCGCGCGGCGTGCCGCTGGCGCAGCGCGCCTAGCGCAGCAGGTGCAGCGCCTGGTCCAGATCGCCGATCAGATCGTCGCTCGCCTCGAGGCCGATCGAGAAGCGCACCAGGTGCCCGCTGAGCCGCGTGCGCTCGCCGCGCAGCATCCGCAGGTCGTAGGGCACCACCAGGCTGACCGGGCCGCCCCACGAGTAGCCGAGCTTGAACAGCTTCAGCGCGTCGCAGAACGCGTCGACGCGCGCCGCGGCCAGCGCGGGGTCGAGCAGGATCGAGAACAGCCCCGCGGCGTCGCGGCAGTGGCTGGCCCAGTGCTCGTGCCCCGGTGCGTCTGGCAAGGCCGGGTGCAACACCTGGCGCACCGCCGGTTGCGCCTTCAGCCACTGGGCGACATGGCGCGCCGTGTGGTCGTGCGCGCGGTAGCGCACCTCGAGCGTCGGCAGCGAGCGCAGCACGAATTCCGCATCGTTGGCAGCCACGCCGATGCCCAGCCGCATGTGCGCCAGCAGCAGCCTCTCGTGCAGAGCCACGTCGCGCGTCACCACCGAGCCCATCAGCACGTCGCCACCGCCGGACGCGTACTTGGTCAGCGCGTGCATCGACAGATCGACCGCCGAGCCCTCGCCGAGATCGAACGGACGCATCGCGACGCCCGCGCCCCAGG
>Ga0207648_10001120_pt1 | contig 30104 bp, 24 predicted proteins | sample KBSMisM32_FD_184310 | JGI IMG/M metagenome (GOLD analysis project Ga0207648, IMG submission 184310) | Miscanthus rhizosphere microbial communities from Kellogg Biological Station, Michigan, USA - KBS Miscanthus M3-2 (SPAdes) (version 2) | ecosystem: Host-associated > Plants > Roots >... | reverse complement strand
TTTTATGGAAGCAAGTTCCTTTGCAGCAAAACTGATCATGGCCTGATCACTCATTCGCCAGATATCTTCCCATTCATTACAAAAATATTCAAGGCCCAGCCAGTAAGTGTCAGGATCATTTAGCATGGTATTGCCCCAGTTATTATAGATCTGTAGCCTGCCAAGCTTCACATTTTTTTCCTGGATATAAAGCCAGTTATCTTTTACCCCACTACCATCCGCATTTTTAAGCCGAAGGTCTTTTACCAATAATCCCACTACTATAAAGTCACGGTAAGCCAGCTGACTGGCAATAGTCAATGCAGTAGAATCAGGCTGGTTAAAAGCGAAAAGCAGATCTTTTACCGGCATACTGGAAATGAAATAGTCCCCGGATAGTTGTATTTCTTCGCCATTTAATTTGTTGATGGCCCTGACAAATTCAATTCGATTATCTTTTTGCCATATACCTTTCACCTCATGCTGTAGTAATATCTTTCCTCCTTTTTCTTTGATGAGACAGGCAACCGTTTCCCACATCTGCCCGGTACCGTATTTGGGATAAAGGAATTTTTCAATGAGACTTGTTTCTGTTTCCTGCTGATTAATGGTGGCCGACTTCTTTTTCTTTTGCGAGAAAAAATGTTTTATCGTTTTTGACAGCGAAAGACCTTTTACGCGTTGTGCACCCCAGGCAGCACTGATCTGATTGGTAGGTGTACCCCAGACCTTTTCCGTATAATCTTTAAAAAAAGTCAGGTATAATTCTTTCCCAAAGCGATTGATGAAAAAATCTTCCAGTGTTACCTCTGGTTTCCGCGGAAAGAACTTCGTTTTTATATAACTCAGTCCAATGCGCATTATTCTTATCAGACCGAGATTTGAAATGGTCTCCCTGTTCAGTTTAATGGGGTAGCTGAATAGTTTTCCGAGGAAATAAATACGGGTGAGCCGGTCAAATACCAGCATTACCTTTTCACTGTCATAAGGAGCCTCAGCAGGATGAACTGTAGTTTGCTGGTTATGGTAGGTAATAGTAATATCCTTTTGCTCTGTAGTATCAACAGGCAGAATTTTCTGCCACCATTGCATTACCCGCTCACTTTTGGAAAAGAAACGGTGGGGACCGATATCCAATCGGTTGCCTTTGTATATAATAGTTTTGGAAAGTCCCCCAACACCTGCATCAGCTTCCAGCACAACAGGAATGATATCAGTATGTTCCAGTAATTCCCAGGCAGCAGTAAGGCCGGCTGGACCGGCCCCAATAATTATGGCTGTTTTCGGCATCCCGCAAAATAAGGGGAAAACAGCTTATACGGTAGGATATAATTAATTAAAATAAACTTTGAATGCTTCAGTCAGACGTTCAAATTCTTTACGTACCTGGTTCATGCCAATTAATCCTCCTGAAATACCTGAGGCATCTCTTTGTACCAGCACGCTGAAATTATCTCCGGTGGGTTGAGCCACCACCATTACCTGGTGGTATTTGGCAAACGCTCCGAATACTATGCGCAGTACAAAATTTCCTTTCTTATAGATCTTTTTTCCTTCTTCTTTTTCTGCTTTGATGGAGTAACCTTCAGAAGTAAAGAACAGGTGGAGTTTATTGTCAAGTTCGGATCTGGTAGTTCCGCTAATGGAAAATAGGGTTCTGTCTTTGGCGAAGTCAGTGACGGTGCAGGTCATGGTGGTTGCGTTTATGGTGTTAATTTCGAATTGGTTTGCCGCTTTTTAAAACACTCTGTATCCTTTCCAGCGTTTTCTTTTCTCCGCAAAGAGAAAGAAATGCCTCTCTTTCCAAATCCAAAAGATACTGCTCGGATACAAGGGTTGGTTCGCTAAGATCGCCACCACACATCACATAGGCAAGTTTTTTGGCTACTACCACATCATGATCCGTGGCATAACCTGCCCTCCACATCCCATTAATGCCGGTATATAGTGCGCCTAAGGCTGATTGGCCCAAAACTTTAATATCCTTTCTTGGCACAGGTGTGGTATAACCGCTATCAAATAATTCAATTACGGATTTCTTTGCTTCCGCAATACGTCTTTCCTGGTTCATTACAATTTCATCCAGCCCCTTTCGATAAACCCCATTGGCAAACCCTTCAGAAGCAGAGGTAGCTACCTTTGCAGTTGCAATGGTAAGAAAGCGATTTTTTAAGGTGATGGTTTCCGGTTCATCTTCATGCATTTCATCAGAAGCTCTTAATACAAATTCTTTAGTGCCACCGCCTCCCGGGATCAATCCCACGCCTAATTCAACTAATCCCGTATACGTTTCTGCTGCAGGGCAACATTTATCAGCATGCAGACTCAATTCACAGGCTCCACCCAATGCCAATCCATGTGGTGCTACAACAACTGGTACAGAAGAATATCTGGCCCTTGTCATTGAACGCTGGAACAGACGGATAGCCATATCCAGCTCATCATATTCCTGGTCAATAGCCAGCATAAATATCATTCCCACATTGGCGCCTGCACTAAAATTGGGGCCTTCATTAGCGATCACGAGTCCCTTATAACTTTTTTCTGCTTTATCAATAGCTGCTTCGATCCCACTTAATACATCACCACCAATACTGTTCATTTTTGTAAACCATTGAAGGCCTACCACATCATCTCCCAGGTCATACAGCCGGCAACTTCCATTTTTCCAGATCATCTTATCCTGGAAATTGCTCATTACTATGAATGCTTCTCCACCTGGTAATGGCTTATATGTTTTTGAGGCAGGATCATAACTGTATTTTTTGCCGCCTTCTACTTTATAAAACGATTTATTACCTGTCGCAAGCATCTCCTCAACCCAGGACGCCACTTTATAGCCTGCCTGTTTCATGGCTTCAGTGGTTTTAGCCACATTCAGCACATCCCAACTTTCAAATGCACCGATCTCCCAGCCAAAGCCAGCCATCATGGCATCATCCACCCTGTATAGTTCATCGCTGATCTCCGGTATCCGGTGGGAGATATAGGAAAACAGTCCGAAGTGGAAATGACGATAAAATTCTCCGGCCTTGTCCTGTGCCCCAACCAGTATTTTCAGACGTTGTTGCAGATCATCAATGGGTTTCGCTGTTTCAACGGAAGCAAATTTTGGTTTTACTCTTGCACCATATTCCATTGTTTTGAGGTTCAGGGTGAGTATCTCTTTTTCCCCGCCACTGCCCTTTGTTTTCTTGAAGAACCCCTGGCCGGTTTTATCACCCAGCCAGTTATTCTCAACCATTTTATTTAGCCAGCCTGGAATAGTAAATGTATCCTTTGCCTCATCATTCGGACAATTATCCTGAACACCTTTCGCCACTTTCACCAGCGTATCAATTCCAACCACATCGGCAGTACGGAAGGTGGCTGATTTGGGCCGACCAATAATCGGGCCTGTCAGTGCATCCACTTCATCAATGGTCAATCCCATTTTATCTATCAATCCAAAGATGGCCATGATGCCATACACGCCAATTCTGTTGGCGATAAATGCCGGAGTATCTTTGGCCAGTACAGTTCTCTTACCAAGGATCAGGTCTCCATAATTCATCAGGAAGGATGTAACCTCCGGATCAGTATGAGGTGTGGGAATGATCTCCATCAACCGCAGATATCTTGGTGGATTAAAGAAGTGGGTACCACAGAAATGTTTTTTGAAATCGTCAGATCTGCCCTCCGTCATCAGGTGAATAGGAATTCCGGACGTATTGGAAGTTACCAGCGTACCTGGTTTACGGAAGTTCTCTACTTTATCGTAGATGAGTTTCTTGATATCCAGCCTTTCCACCACCACCTCAATGATCCAGTCACAACCAGTGATGTCTTTCATATTATCATCGAAATTGCCGGTGGTTATTTTCTTGATAACATCTTTATCAAAAACAGGAGAGGGATTGCTTTTAATAGCGGCAGTCAATGCATCATTCACCAGCTTGTTTCTTTCAGCAGGCTTAGTGCTTTCAGTAGCTTCTTTAGGAACCATATCCAGTAATAACACCTGCACACCTACACCTGCAAAATGGCAGGCTATCCTTGAACCCATCACACCACTTCCCAGTACTGCAATCTTTTTAATTGTTCTTTTCATCTGCTAATTATTTATTTCTTTTTGCCAGATGGCTCTGCGGGTCATCTGTTTATTATTTATCTATTAAAGCCGGATGGCTCTGCGGGTAATAAACCTTTCCTTAAAATTAGTTAGCTAAACAACTATTTTGGTGAGTGAAGATACAAATTTAAGGGCAAGCTTGTAAGGGAAGAAATACTTAGGTTATAGGATTACAGGCGGAAGTTTTTTACTGCGGATTTCTTTCTCGTATTTACGGATCAGCTTCTTATTGCGTTTCACGCCTACACTGCTGGTCATCCCGCTCAAGGCAATTTTTACAAGATAATTAATGGCCGATCTGTCGCGCCAGCGAATATTGAACACTGCTCCCGTCCGGTTCTTATTATCATTCTTTATCAGGGTATTGGCTAAGAAGGTAGTGAGGCCTGTTAAAAACGTGCGCCTGTTATCCGGCCTTCTTACCCTGATCTTCAGATCATGATAATACATTTTCATTTCGCCAAATGCAAGGTATTCACGGCCCACTACCCGCATGCTCATGGTATCCAGTTTTCCCGAACGCAATTCTGCATTTGCCAACGGCGCCAGCACAGGATTAAGCAAGGTAAGATCTGCCGGACCCATTTGACCGGTTAATAAAAATCCTCCCAGTGTATCTGTATAGGATTCTCTCAATTGCAATTTGGCAAACATGGTATCCTGTAAATAACCACTTACCCTGATGGTTAGACTATCCTCATTTTCAAGATCAAAATTGCGAAGGTGAGTAATAGAACCATTCAACCTGTTGACCGTAATTTTTCCGGCAACGCCGGTTTTTTCATTTACTTCCTGGTAAACGATATTGGTGTTTTTAATATTGACAGTATCTGCCTGGAGATGTTTACCTATCGATTTAAGCCTATTGACAGGTAACGGTCGAACGACCCCCGTTTGCCGCGGCATGCGCTTATCCCGGTAACTGTCGAGAAATGCATTATTAACGGTTACAACCCCAAGATCGAGAATCGTATCCCTGCTGAATCGTTCTACATCAAATGGGCCGATGGAGATTGCTCCTGTCTTCATCTGCATATAATCTGTCTGGTAACCTTTGCCTTTCAGATATTCCTCCCTTTCTGGTGTTGGCCGGTAAGTAAATGAATCTACTGTAAGTTGCTTGCTTCGTTTATCATACCCGGCATTAAACCAGTTAAACTGTTCTACCGCATCATGATAAGATCCTGTAACTTCTTTCAGGTTAAAACGGGTATTGTGACTCACCAGTTCCCGCATATTTAATAATAAAGAAGAACTGATGGCAAGATCATTCAATTGTGCTTTTTCTATAGAAAGTGTACCATCTCTTTTACCTATACTGTCAACAACAAAATTGCGTACAGCAAGATTGGCAACATTTCCCTGCCAGTCCCAGGCATCGGCGTCATTTTTTGAAAATGCAAGTTGATTGATCTGGGCTACCAATTTCCCGTTACCTGCATCAAATTTCTTTCCTTTATTGCTGACATAAAGGAAATGATCCATGGTAAATCGTAACTGGTCTGCAGCAAAACTGTTGGGTTTGTCTTTATCAACGCGGAAATTTTGTAATTCAACTATGTTGGGATTGGTATTTCCCTGCCACTCCAGTAGTGTGGTTCCATTTTCTTTTGCATTTCGGAAAGCAATAACCGGTTGCTGCACTACCAGGCTTCCGATCCGGATATCCTGCCATCCTTTTTTGGCATTTGCCATATCACCCCCGGTTGAAACGGTGGTTGAGAGATTGATCTTTACAAAAGGTTGAACCATTTTCACTCCATCAGCATTGATATGCCCATTCAATAATTCATTAATATCTGGTGTGAGTGTAAGTGAGGGTATCTCCAGTCTGATGGAATCATTGCCCGATTGACGGTTGAAGAACACATTTTTTAAAGTTGATGGTTGCTTATCTGCAATAGCCAACGCAGCAATCCGGGTTTCCAGGCCATTCTTCGTTAACTTGAAATCATTCCCATTAGCCCTGAAACCTGTTATTGCAATAGGGTTTCCTTTTTCTGATTCAATCTTATCAGCTGCGATGGATTTCAATTGAACAGACATTTTGAGATCACCTGTATTGGCGGTAATAGTGGTATTGCCTCCACTGATATCTTCCAGTTTGAAACCCCCGGTTGAGCCGCTTCCCGAACCTGGAATTGAAAGCAAATTCAGATCGGCGCTTTCCCATCTGATCCCCTTAATACTGGTAAGTCTTTGCTGATCTGGTAACACCATTGAGTTGATGATCACATTACGTGCATCGAGAGTAAGTTTTGGATCAACGATATGGGCCGATTGCGCCCTTAACTGATTCTGTTTCCCATTGAAATGTACATTTTCCAGTTGGGCTGTCCAGGTAGGAGTTTTTAAAATTCCTTTCTTAAATTCCAGTTCATTAACGGAGCGTTGTACAGATGCCAGTCGCCGGGAGTCAACCAGTTGCTTGCCTGATACCGACATGTTTGCTCCTTCCAGTTTCAGGCTTACATTTTTATCCAGAAAAAGATTTACCTGTCCGTCACGAATATTCAGGTTATTTAATTGAAATACATTGCCCACACTGGAAAGTACATGGAATACATCTTTTGATGTTTTGTTTTTCCGGTTAGCCAGATTATAATTAATTACGGGCCGGTAGAGCGTAACCTGTTCCGCATTGAGTTGTTGCTCAAATATCAGATTGTCCCATGATAGGCGCTGCAATTCAAATTGTGGGATCTGCAGGCTATTCACCACCTTGTTTTTTGTTAACTCTTTGTAGGAAAAATTACTGAGGCTGATGCGACTGTTATTAAGCAGGATGCTATCGAACTGTATGGCAAATGCACTATCCCGTAGGAAGTTTTCATAATTGCGGATGGCCATGGCAAATCGTTCCACTGTTAATGGTCTGGGAGCATTCTCCTGGATGCGTAGACCCTGTAATTCAAAATTATTATTGTCGGAAGTAAAAGAGCTTGGCCTTCCTTCCCGCACAGTATTGATATCAAAGGAGCCATTCTGCACAATCACAAATGCCAGTTGCATATTACCCGTTAGCTGCTGGATCAGTTCATCCAGTTTGGGAGGTTGAATGGGGCCGGTTCTTTTAGGCAGGTCAACATCAAGCCGGAAGCGGGGATTGATACAATACACGGAATCAGCCTTAATAACCTCGGTATGATAAAGCGTATCAAAGTCGATATTGGTCATCATCAGCTTGTCAAAGAAAATGCGGAAAGAAGTATTGGAGCTATCACCTTTTGTTGCAATGATGGTGCAGCTATCAAATTCCGCCAGTTTATTCCGGATATTGATCCTGAAATTGCTGAAGCTCAGCCGGTGTCTTCCATCAGGAAACAAAATGTCCTGGTTGGTAGTATGCAGAGACACATCATCACTGAACAGTATCTTTTTACTTGCATCATTTTCGGTTGTATCCACTACCTGGAGATTATCCAGGTGAAAGAACAATCGCGATATGATAATTGGTTTTTCTTCCGGTCTTGTTTTATTAATGAGCGAGAACGTTCCATTATCAATCTGGAAGCGGTCTACCTTCAATACCTGTAAAGCATCCTGGATAGAATGATAGATACGCCCCATTTCCTGGGGAATGGAAAGACTGCTATCTCCGGATACGGTGGTATCTGTTGATGATCGTAACCGGGATACTGTAATTTCAGGATTCAGTACATGAATGGAATCGATATAAAACTTCTTTTCCATGATCACCGGCAGTATCTGCTTGACCTGTATCTTAAGTCTGCCTATTTTAAACCGGTAAGAAGTATTGGCAACAGTGGTATCCGTAGAATAAAAAACCGCGTCATGCAATTCCATTTTCCGGTTAAACCAGTTGAAGTTGAATTTTTTGATCTTAAGATGAAGCTTGCCGTTTGATTGGTCATTGACAAGATCTTCAATTAGGCCTTTAGCGTGGGATTCAAACCATAGGTGAAACGCAACGAGTAGCACTACCAGGCTTCCCAGGATGTATAGAGCTATCTTTGTTAATCTCCTTGTAATGCGTTTTGCGTTCAAGGTGCGGAAAATTAAATCTCAATTTACCACAAATAAGCTGGTTTGCAAAGAATTGGTTTTCAGTTCCTTTGTCCATGAAATATAACGATCCATTGCATTTCTTTGTTACAGCATCCTAAACCCTGTGTCTTAGCTCACGTTGCTGCCATTGGCAGTCTTCTCGTCGGGGTTCACGAATTTTAACTTACCGTCGGCATCTTCTGCCATTAAGATCATTCCATTACTTTCTATTCCTCTCATTTTGCGAGGGGCAAGGTTGGCAACTATGACAACCTGCTTGCCAATTATGGCTTCTGGCTGGAAATGCAGCGCAATGCCGGATACAATAGTTCTTTTCTCAAAACCGAGATCTACCTCCAATTTCAGGAGTTTATCTGCTTTCTCAACTTTTTGCGCAGAAACGATGGTGCCAACCTTCAGATCAAGTTTGGCAAAATCATCATATTGTATTTGTTCCTTATTCGGCGTGGTTGGTTTTGTCTCTTCCATTTTCGGTTTTTCGGTTGATATTAATCCGGCTTTTAATTTTTCAATCTGGGCATTGATCTCCTCGTCCTCTATTTTGCGGAATAGCAATTGGGGTTCACGCAGGCTATAACCCACGCTAAGTAATTTTGCTTTTCCGGCATTTTCCCAATCCAGTATTTTCTCTACCACTTTCATCATGTGCATCATCTTCTTTGCTGTACCGGGTAAAAAAGGATTGATCAGCACTGCAAGGTTGGCGGTCAACTGTAAACATATATGCAGGCAGTTATCGATCAATTGCTGATCATCCGGATTTTTCTCCAACCCTTTAGCCAGTATCCAGGGCTGTTTTTTCTGCATATACTGATTGCCCTTGCGGGAAAGATCAATTACGGCAAAAAGGGCATCACGGAAACGAAAGTTCTCCAGGTTATCTTCTACAATGTTTTTAGTCGATTCAAATTCAACCAGCATTGCTCTGTCTGTCTCGTCCAGCTTCGCTTCATGTAGTTTAGGCACTTTCCCATTGCAAAGCTTGTGCATGAGCACAAAAGTGCGGTTCACGAAATTGCCGAAGATATCAGTCAGTTCACTGCGGTAGGCTGTTTGAAATCCTTTCCAGGTAAATTCGCTGTCTTTTGTTTCGGGTGCAATAGAGGTGAGATAATAACGTAATGCATCCACCATTTGAGAACCACCATTTTCCTTTTTCACAAAATCATTGATGTAATCCCTCATTTCAAGCTTCCAGTTGCGACTGGTGCTCATCTTATCACCCTCCAGGTTTAGGAATTCATTGGCGGGTACATTAGCAGGTAAAACATTGCCATGCAATTTGAGCATGATGGGAAATATAATACAGTGAAATACGATATTATCCTTTCCAATAAAATGAACCAGTTTGGTTCCCGGATCATACCAGTAGGGCTTCCAGTCTTTATTATTGTCAATTGCCCATTGCCTGGTAGCGCTGATATATCCGATAGGTGCATCAAACCATACGTATAATACTTTGCCTTCTGCATTGGAAACAGGAACCTTAATCCCCCAATCCAAATCACGGGTCACCGCTCTTGATTGCAATCCACCTTCAATCCAGCTTTTACATTGACCCACCACTGTGCTTCTCCAGTCATCTTTGTGTTCTTCCAGTATCCATTGTTTCAAAAACTCTTCATGTTTACCAAGTGGAAGATACCAATGTGTAGTTTTTTTCTTAACAGGAGGCTGGCCGCTTAAGGTGCTGACAGGATTGATCAGTTCATCCGGACTTAATGTTCTGCCACAATTCTCGCATTGATCACCATACGCCCTGTCTGATCCGCAATTAGGGCAAATGCCTTTTATATAACGGTCTGCCAAAAAAGTTTTGGCTTCCAGGTCATAATATTGTTCCGTTTCTTTTGTTTCCAGTTCTCCACGATCATTCAGGTAAGTGAAGAACTCCTGCGCCGTTTCATGATGAAGGGCTTCACTGGTGCGGTGATAGATATCAAAGGAAATGTCCAGGTCAGCGAAATCCTGTTTTATGGCCTCATGGTATTTATCGATAATCGCTCTGGGGGTAGTGCCTTCCTTCATGGCCTGTATGGGAATGGCAGTGCCATGCTCATCGCTCCCGCATGCAAATACAACATCTCTTTTCCGGGCACGGAGGTAGCGAACATAAATATCTGCAGGTATGTAGGCGCCGGCCAGGTGACCTATATGTTTCAGCCCGTTGGCATAAGGAAGGGCTGAAGTGATCATATATCGTTGAGGCTGATTCATAAAGTTTGCAAAAATACCCCTTAAAAATGTACTTTCCTCTTATCTTCAAGAAGAAATCATGCTTATGGACAGAAGGAATTTTTTGAGGACTGGCTCAGTTGCCGGTCTTGCAGCCACCACGCTGGCAGTAAGTAGCTGTCAGTCGCCTGCTCCGGGCTCTACTAATAACAAAGCAGAGGATGGGAAGTTTACAGATGATTTTGAGTTAAATGAGGCTACCATCGATATGCTACAGGAAAAAATGAAAAATGGAACACATACCTCTCGTTCCATAACTCAACTTTATCTTGATCGTATCGATGCAATCGATAAGCAGGGGCCTGCATTGAATTCTGTAATTGAAATTAATCCGGAAGCACTCCAGATAGCAGATAAAATGGATGCTGAGCGTAAGGCCGGTAAAATAAGAGGTCCCTTACATGGTATACCGGTATTGATAAAGGATAATATCGATACGGGTGACCAGATGATGACTACCGCAGGTTCGCTTGCCCTGGCAGGCCATAAGGCAACCAAAGATGCATATGTCATATCTAATTTGAGAAATGCTGGTGCAGTTATCCTTGGTAAAACAAATTTGAGCGAATGGGCCAATTTCCGTTCTACCCGCTCATCAAGTGGTTGGAGTAGTAGAGGAGGTCAAACAAAAAATGCATGTGTGCTGGATCGTAATCCCTGTGGATCAAGTTCCGGTTCCGGTGCTGCTGTTGCTGCCAATCTTTGCGCGATAGCTGTAGGAACAGAAACAGATGGTTCTGTAATAGCTCCTTCTTCTTATAATGGAGTTGTGGGAATTAAACCAACAGTTGGATTAGTTAGCCGTTCAGGGATAATACCTATTTCTGCTACCCAGGATACGGCGGGACCAATGACAAGAACGGTAAAAGATGCGGCTATCCTGCTGAGGGCAATGGCTGGGATTGATCCTGAAGATTCAGCCACTTCTAAAAGTGATAAAAAAATTCCGGATGATTATACTACGTTCCTGAAAGCAGATGGATTGAAGGGTAAGAAAATTGGAGTGGAGAAGAAATTCCTGGAAGGACATGAAGGAGTTGTAGGCTTGTACAGGCAGGCTATTGAATTGATGAAATCAAACGGGGCAACTATTGTAGAAGTGGACCTGCTGAAGGCATATAACGACATGGATGAGTCAGAATATTTTGTATTGATGTGTGAATTCAAAGATGGATTGAACAAGTACCTGGCTAACGCAAACGCTACGGTTAAATCTCTTGCCGATGTTATAGCGTTTAATAAGAAAAATGAACCGAAAGCAATGCCCTGGTTCAAACAGGAAACGCTGGAGAGAAGTGAAACCATGGGTGATTTAAAAAGCAGGGCCTATCTTGATGCATTAGCAAAAACTACAGGTAGTAAAAAGCATATTGATGATATAATGAAGGAGAATAACCTGGATGCTATTGTTGGTACCAGCATTGGACCAGCTAACCTGATCGATCTTGTTATGGGCGATTATGGAACCGGATTTTATTTTTGTCCACCTGCTGCCATGGCAGGCTATCCTCATATTACTGTTCCTATGGGAACTGTACACGAGTTGCCAGTGGGGCTCTCATTTATTGCAAGGGCTTATGAAGAACCGGTATTATTTTCTATAGCCTATTCATATGAACAGGCATCAAAGAAAAGAACGGCACCAAAGTTTTTAAAGACGATTCCCAGCTAATTTGAATAATGATTAAAACTCCACCTTATTTAGAAAAGGGCGATACAATCGGGATTGTTTGCCCTGCAGGTTTTATGCTTGCCGAAAAAGCCGCTGAGTGTATAAGAGTATTACAGGAAGAATGGGGCTATAACGTGAAGGTAGGAAAGACCCTTGGCGGAAACTCTCAGGTTTATTTTTCAGGAACGGATAAAGAGCGCCTGGCTGATCTTCAGCAAATGATGGATGATGAGGAAGTAAAAGCGATTCTTTGTGGCCGCGGTGGTTATGGAATGACACATATCATCGATCAGATCGATTTCAGGAAATTTAAGAAAAATCCTAAATGGATCATTGGATTCAGTGATATCACACTTTTGCATTCTCATCTGTATTCCAATTATTATATTTCTTCTTTGCATGCGCCGATGGCGGCCGCCTTTAATGATGCCGGTTATGTGAACCGCTTTGTTCAATCCTTAAGAGCTGCACTGGAAGGAAAGAAGGCAAGGTATGAAACTGAACCGAATGAGTTAAACAGAAAGGGAGAAGCTATTGGAGAGCTGGTAGGGGGTAACCTGGCGCTGCTTACCCATGCTGTAGGAACTGATTCTGATATTAAAACAAGAGGACGAATATTATTACTGGAAGATGTAGGAGAGTATTTATATAATATCGACAGGATGCTTTACCAGTTAAAACGGAGTGGCAAGCTGAAGAACCTGGCTGGCTTGATCATTGGTGGGTTTACAGATACAAAGGATACAGACAGGCCTTTCGGTAAAAACGTACATGATATCATTCATGATGTGATAAAAGAATATGAATACCCGGTATGTTTTGGTTTCCCTGTCAGCCATGGCAAAGAAAACTATGCATTGAAGATAGGGGTAGGGTATAAATTGAAAGTAGGAAAGAGTAAAATTGTTTTAGAAGAATAAAATGGTCCCGGCATATTGCCGGGACCATTTTATTTATCCAGCTGCATGTTCTAATCAAATATTATCCAACTGCAAGACCTTCCTTACTGTGTTGTTTAGGCATGGCCTGTTCAGGATTAACGCCAAGCGCTTGTGCTATCGCCATTCCCATACCAATATCGGCACGGAAGAAATGACAAAGCTGGCGATTGATGATCTCTCCCTTCTTCGGTCCGTCAATTCCTTTCATGTGACCAGAAATATTGCTCACCAGGTTTTTCTTATCCTGCTCACTCAATACTTCTCTCCAGAAAATGCCTGGTTGCGTATAATGATCATTCTCTCCTTCACCATTGCGGTCATACCAGTCGGCCACCAATGTATCCAGTGTCCAGGAGGGTTGTTTGTAAGCCTGATCCGGCTTGATATTATCGAAGCTATTAGGAAAATAGTTAGGATTCTTTCCTCCATTGCCATCTACACGCATTACACCATCACGCTGGTAATTACTTACCATATAAGGACATTTGTTTACCGGTATCTGCTCATAATTTGCGCCAAGGCGGTAGCGATGAGCATCGGGATAAGAAAGAATCCTTCCCTGCAACATTTTATCCGGTGAATAGCTGATGCCATCCACTACGTGTGCAGGCGCAAATGCAGCTTGTTCAACATCTGCGAAATAGTTCTGAGCGTTTTCATTTAATTCCATTTCTCCTACTTCAATCAGCGGGAAATCTTTCTGACTCCATGTTTTAGTAAGATCAAAAGGATTAAAACGGTAGGTTTTTGCCTGCTCCTCTGACATGATCTGCACTTTCAAAGTCCATTTAGGGAACTCGCCTTTATCGATAGCGGTTACCAGATCACGCTGAGCAAAATCAGGATCCAGGCCTTTCATAGCAACGGCCTCATCATTGGTGAAATTCTTTATGCCCTGTTTTGTTTTGAAATGGAATTTAACCCAATGACGTTCGTTTTTATCATTAATGAAACTGAAGGTATGGCTGCCAAACCCATGCATGTGACGGTAGGTATAGGGTGTGCCACGATCACTCATCAGGAATAATACCTGGTGAAGGCTTTCAGGGTTCAGGCTCCAGAAATCCCATACCATGGTAGCACTTTTGCAGTTGGTATAAGGGTCGCGTTTTTGCGTATGAATGAAATCACCGAATTTCTTCGGGTCTTTTACAAAAAAGATCGGTGTGTTATTTCCTACCAGGTCCCAGTTGCCATCCTCTGTATAGAATTTTACTGCAAAACCACGGGGATCACGTTCAGTATCTGCACTGCCTTTTTCTCCACCAACTGTAGAAAAGCGAAGAAAGAGACGGGTCTTCTTGCCAACCTGGCTGAAGATCTTTGCGCGGGTGTAATTAGTGATATCATGCGTAACTGTAAAGGTTCCAAATGCACCACTGCCTTTGGCATGTACCACTCTCTCGGGAATGCGTTCCCGGTTAAAATGGGCCATTTTCTCATGGAGGATGAAATCCTGAAGTAATAGCGGACCGCGTGCACCAACGCTCATGGTATTCTCATTCTCGGAATAAGGGATACCTGATGCGGTGGTCAGTTTTTTATTTTCACTCATAACAAAAAAGGGTTTGTGATGACAAAAATGTGACATATTCAGACATAAATCAAATTGATTAATTTTATAAACTCATAGCTAAAATCTATCACCATGACCTTCGTTCAACTGGAATATATTATTGCCGTGGATACCTGGCGACATTTTGCCGAGGCTGCCAGTCATTGCTTTGTTACTCAGCCAACTTTGAGCATGCAAATACAGAAACTGGAAGAGGAGCTGGATGTAAAACTTTTCGATCGTAGCAAACAACCTGTGGTGCCAACTGAAACCGGGGCTGAGATTATTGAGCAGGCCCGGAAGATACTGGCTGAAAGAAATCTCTTATTAGAAAACCTTCAGCATAAGAAAGGAATACTTACCGGGGAATTGCGGATCGGGATTATCCCTACACTGGCACCTTATCTTTTACCGCTATTTATTCAGCCATTCACTAAAAAATATCCGGGAGTAAAGCTGATCATTAATGAAATGATGACTGATCTGATCATTTCCCGCTTAAGGGAAGGGAAGATCGATGCCGGTATACTGGTAACCCCACTGCAGGAGAACGGCATCAGGGAACATATTCTGTTTTATGAAGAGATGATGGCCTATGTATCCAAAAAGAATGAAGTGTATGAGAAGACCTATTTATTACCCCAGGATATCGATCCCAACAAACTGTGGCTACTGGAAGAAGGCCATTGTTTCCGGTCACAGATCGTTAATCTCTGTGAGTTGAGAAAGATCAGCAAAGAAGGGAGCCATTTTGAATACGAAGCGGGAAGTATTGAAACCCTCCGGCGAATGGTGGAACTGAATGATGGTATTACAATAATCCCCGAACTGGCTACGCTGGATATGCCCCTGCGACAAACACAATTGATCCGTCATTTTAAAAGACCTGTGCCTATGCGCGAAGTAAGCCTGGTTGTTCACAGAAATTATGTAAAGGAAAAACTGATTGAAGTATTAAAAGAGGAAATATTGCAAAAGGTTCCTGAGAAGATCCGTAAGAATAGGAGTCAGTATACTGTACCTGTTGAACTTTAGGGTATCCAATGCCACTCAATTGCTGGTCTGCCATAATCAGGGCCATGTATGCAAAAAGGCTAACTGTGCGCACAGTTAGCTTTCCATCCGCATATCATCATTGAAATTTTATTTCCAGTTTGTACTAATCTTTGTATGACCAAAGATTAAGGCCTGGCCCGGATCATTGGCAAAGTATTTCTTTATTTTTTCAAACTTCTGCTGACTTTGGCCATCATTATTTGCATAGGTCCAGGTTTCCTTTGTTGCTTCATTGTGAACTATAATGCCAGATTCGCTATATATGATCTTTGCACGTTCAATGTTTACTGCGCAGATAGGCAGAGGGTCAGGATTTAATTTTTCCAGGATAAATATTGTCTTCCAGTTATTAAATCCGAACACTATTCCGTCATCTTCCTGGTATGCTTCCACCGGCCCGGTATAAACTTCACCATGCAGCACATTTGATACTGCATTCAAATCCGTTTGTTTGGGCGGCATATCGAGATTGTTTTTTTTACAGGAAAAAATTACCAGTGTCAGGACAGGCAAGAGCCATCCGGCTAACCGGTATAACCGGTCAGCGGGAACAATTTTCAATTGTTTCATTGTTTAAATTTTAAGGTGAATAGATCTGAATTAGTATGATAATTGCGGATGAATTCATGTGAATGGGTTTAGTCGGTTTCTTCCAGTGTAAAAATCTCCTCCACCTTCTTCTGGAACAACCGCGCGATCTTCAATGCCAGTACAGTGGATGGAATATATTTATTGCTTTCTATTGCATTAATGGTTTGTCGCGACACACCGATCTTTTCAGCCAGTTCCTGCTGAGTCATCTGGTGAATGGCCCGTTCTACCCGAATGGTGTTCTTCATGGTCAGGACTTTTGATGATCAGTTGAATATTTATTTTTCCAAAGCAGAATATGAAACCGGAGTATAAACAGGAGAAGCACTGTAAGCATATTGTACATCATCACATCAAGATAGGCAAATTGATAAACCACCCAGGTAGCGATCAGCAGGAGCAGGTAATTGATCAATACCGCCCATTGCAACGATTCAAGCCTTAATTGTGAGATGAACTCATCCTCCTGTTTTTCTCTTGAAAAGGCAATTAGCAATAAACCGATGATTATTCCTGAGAGAGCTATTTCGTCCGTATAGTTTTGAAAGTCTGTAATGTTGGAAGTCCCGTTTACAGAATTCAGAATCCATGCACTCTTATGGGTCAAAAAACTAAATCCAAAATCAAAGAATCTTACGGCAATTCCCAGGGCCAGAAATGGAATTAAGGCCAGTAGCCCTATCAGCTTAAAACGGTTGGGAAGCAGCAGGCGGTTTCGCATATGTCAATGTTTATTTACCAAAAGTAAAGTATACTTTACATAAAGACAAATTTACTTTACTTTTAAATTAGGAATGGTTTAGTCATAATACTGAATAAAGAGTGCTAAGGGTCGGTTAATACTTGTATATCAATCGAATATCCTGAGTTTTTCCTAAGATCATTCTAAGTTCTTTTTAGGGTTATTCTGGGCTTTTAAGCATTTAAAAGCCCAGAATAACCCTAGAATAACCCTAGGATAACCCTAGGATCTCCCCAGGATATACCTTCCCTATACGACTGTATTTCGAAGTTTATCCTATCCTATGGTCTGGGATTTCAAAACTTCTCATCAACGGGTTGAAATGCGGAAACCTTAAAAAGCCGGTTTTTTAAAAAGACAGAAGGGAGTCTATCTTTTTGGTACACTGGGGAAACTCATAAAGATCATTATGGCTACCCTTTTTAATGCTGATAAACTCATCTTTTTTGCCCAAGAGGGGTATTAATCTTTTGGCATTAGAGGAGGTGATAACACCATCATCAGTGCCATGAAATATGGTAATAGGAGCTTTTACCATTTCAATATATTCATGAGTGGGTAGCTGATAGTGAAGCATTAAACTGACGGGGTAAATGGGAAAATAATGCTGGATAACAGAGGGAAAATCATAATAAGGCGTTTCCAGGATAAGCCGTTTGCAATCTCTGATTGACGCAAGTTGCGCGGCAATGCCGGTACCCATTGATTTGCCATATATGATAATACTATCTTTCGGAAATCTGGCTCTGGCCATTTTATAAAATTCCAGTGCATCATCATATAAACCCTGCTCTGATCTTTCACCGGTGCTTTTACCATAGCCGGGATAATCCATCATCCAGACTTCATAATTGTTACGGGTGAATTGAGTGGCATGCGGGGCATATCGTTCTATATTTCGCATATTGCCATGGAAATAAAGAACCACACCTTTACAAACTGAGTCAGGTACTGTAAACTGAACAATCCCCAGGTTCCTGGAATCAGTTACCCGGAGATTGATCTCTTTATAGGGGATTGAAAAATTGTATTTGTGATCAAAGGCCAGCTTCTGGGGATGAAAGATGATCTTCTCCTGGAAAAAATATAATAGTAGCCCAATTACCACATATATAATCACCAACGTCCACAGCCACCGTTTTATCTTTCTCGCCCTTGTTTTTTGCATACAGCCAATGAAAAGGAGTTTAATTCATCCGTTTAAAATAATCGCTGATACCACATTCTGTTTTATTCCTGATCTCGTTCATGATGATGCGTATGATCTCATCATTGGTAGGAGGCCATTGTTCTTTTTGTGCAATCAGCTTTTTGTCTTCATCACTCAGGGCCCTTTCATCCCCTGTAAAGGTAGAAAAACTTGCCTGCCAGCTATAATCACCCCTGTAGGTGTCGCTCCATAACCAGCGATCATTATAATCCCGGATGGTAGCCTGCAGTAATCCATCAGCCTGGATACTACGGGTAGTAGTAGTGATCGTTGCTTTTACGGTAATCCATTCTTTCACCACAGAGTCTTTCTTATACACTATTTCCTTTCCAACAACCTGTTTAGATACTTCACGGGTGCTACGATGATCACGATAACGGCCGATATTCACATCACTAAATTTCATTTCAACGGTATTGTCCATACGCACATTATATCCTCTCGCCTCGGCTGCCTGATAATAACGAACAAACCTGTTATTGTTATTATTGTTCAGGTAACGCATGATATCTACATTGAAATTATTCATATCGAAATTATAGGAGCTGTACTGGTAACCATATCTTGTCAATGGCAGCAATACCACATTGGTAACTGCATTGGCATAAGCATCATCCATCTTCTGACGGATGGCAATATCACCGGGTTTAAGATCAAGTGCACGCTGGAATTCAAAATAGGCATCCCTGGCTCCCTGTTTGGTGTTATTATCCATCAGCGTTTGTCCACGTTCAACACGTGCATTGGCTGCCTGCTCTTTATAGGTAGTGATATAGGCCGAATAATCAGTTGGCTGCACAATATCAAATACGGCGGGGGAGCGGTGAACTGCATCATACAGTCGCTGCAGGTCCACGTATTCCTGGTAAATACGTTCGTATTTCAGGTCTTCAAAACTGTTGGAGAAATTTCTGATCCTGCTTTCGTGGTCGTCTACTGCAAAGCGATATGCACTTTGAAGCGTTTGCAGCAATCCGGCATCATTAGGTTTTTTACTGAGTTTTTTAGCGGCCAGTTCAACGGCCTCGTCATAATTGCCTTTCAGGTACATCTTTTCCGCCGATTTACAGGAGAGGAACAGGACGGAAAGGGTTATGAAAATTACAGTGTAAAGTTTCAGTTTCATAAGTGGTTCATTTAAATATTGGACGTGCGTCAGGCGCTTTAGTTCATAAAGATATATCGAATTAGATAACTTTTAACAACGGTTATTAGTTGTTGGTTATTAGTTATTAGCCATCAACTTTTAACTGTTAGCCATTAGTACTAATTGCCGGAAACAGTAAATGCATAATAACTAAAAACTAATAACCAGAGGCTAAGAGCTAATGGCTAATAGCTCTTCAATACTTCAGGATATCCCTTATGAAATTATGGTATTCATCAAACCTGGGCAGGTTATTGTGTCCGCCTCCATGAATGCGGATCAATGTGATCTTGTTCGGGTTTAATTGTTGTAATTTCTGGCTATGACGGATGGGGATCAGCATATCCCGGGTACCGTGAATAATATAGGTATGACAATTCACCCGCCTGATCCATTTATCGGTCCTTAATTTATATCGCAATACAAACCTGACCGGTAATATCGGTAGAAATCGTTCAGCCACTTTGGTAAAACTGTAATAAGGTGCATCCAGGATCAGGTAACGTGGCTTGTTGTCAGATGCAATTTTTGCGGCAAACCCGCTACCGATACTTCGGCCATAGGCAATGATATGATGCTCTGGATAAGTTTTGAGCAACGTGTCATAAACAAACTGCATATCATCCAGCATTTCTTTTTCACTGCGTTTGCCTGTGCTTTTGCCAAAGCCCCGGTAATCTACCAGTACAACATCATAATTATAACGATAAAAATCGCGCGAGTATTTAGCCCAGCCTTTTATACTGCGACTATTCCCATGAAAATATAAAATGAGACCGGCTGGTTTTTCGCGAAAGAAATGAAGTCCGTTTATCCTTACACCCGGTGCCACATCAAAGAAATATTCTTTAAAGGGGATATCGTATTTGAACTGGAAATCCTGTTTTAGCTTCTCTGGGTTAAATATGAATTTCTCCTGGATAAAATATAACAGGATGGAGAGAAAGGCAATGCTGCCAATAATATACCAGATAAAAGTGGGCAAGTTTGACTAAAATAGATAAATAGTGCTGAAATTCCGGGTTTAAGTTTTCTAACCTAAAATTTCAAATAGATAAGTGGGTTCATTAGTCTTCTACTCTTCGAAGCTTGAGATTGGTGACAGGTGCCACAATCAGCGGGAATTTTTCTACTGTTACATTAGCCACATCCAATCCAAAACCTCTTTCTTCTGATAAGCTATGTTCCTTCAACCAGAAATGCAGTTTCATGATCACTCTTTCGGAGAAAGGTAGCTCATTATCCTGGCTCAGGTATTTTTCCATTACCATGAATTGAAAGTCCCCCACAGTATTACTGCTTGCCAGGCTTTCATACCGGCTGATGATATTTACTTCCTTGTTGGCAACAAGGTCTTCCACCACTTTACGGAACATCAGGTTAATACGCGGTTCCATCCGGAATCCGAGACGGAAATCTATCCGGATAATATCATTGGGAATGATATGGTCTACCTTGTATTCACAGGTATAAGGATCATCCATTGTGTCAACATGCACAAACCAGTAAATATCTGCCCGTTTGGGTTTCTTGTTGAGGATTGAATAGATGATCTTATGCTCAATTTCCTTTGGGTTATTGGCACTGGTGAGATATACAAGGTGGGTGGCGTATTTAGGAACTGCGCGGTCATTACTTAATTCCTGGATCTTGGGTATATAATGTTCCATTCGCACAAATTCCACGTAGCGGTTCTTGATCTTCCTTGCCCTGTACCAGATGTACATCACCAGGAACATCAGTCCGCCTACAATTAATGTGATATAACCACCATGAATGAATTTATTCATGAGGGCAACGAGATAGCCGCTTTCCACTATGAAATAACCGATCAGGAAAATCCAGATCAGGTAAGATTTCGCACGATGCAATACCAGGTAATTGGAATAAAGTATGGTGGTCATCAACATCGTTACAATGATTGCCAGACCGTAGGCGGCGCCCATCCGGGATGATTCGCCAAAATATAAAACCACACCAACGCATCCGAGGTACATCAGGAGGTTGATAGCTGGAATAAATAATTGTCCTTTCTCTTCTGAAGGGTATCGTATTTTGACCTTTGGCCAAAGATTGAGTCGCATGGCTTCACTGATAAGCGTAAATGCTCCTGAAACCATCGCCTGGCTGGCAACAATAGCAGCAGTGGTAGCAATGGCCACACCAGGAATAATAAACCATTGAGGCATCAGGTCGTAAAAAGCATTGACGCCGAGTGCAGCTTCTACTTCGTCAGTTATCCGTAAACCATTGCGATGTGATAATAAATAGGCTCCCTGTCCGAAATAATTCAGCAACAAACAAGCCTTAACGTACATCCAGGAAATGCGAATGTTTCCCCGGCCGCAGTGGCCGAGGTCGCTATACAGGGCTTCCGCTCCCGTTGTACATAGAAAGACCGCTCCCAGTAACCAGAAACCTCCCGGGTAATTTTTCAGGAACAGGATAGCATAGTGCGGACTCAGGGCTTTGAAGATCTCCAGATCATCAAAAAGGTGCATCATACCCAATGCAGCCAGCATGGTGAACCAGATGAACATTATCGGCCCAAAGAGTTTGCCGATCGATGCCGTTCCAAATTGCTGTAGGAAAAAGAAAGCTGATAAGATGATGATTACAATGATGACGATCGTATCTGTTGGCATTCCACGCAACACAGGTAATTCGTCCAGGCCTTCAACTGCGGAAGTAACAGAGATGGGAGGAGTAATAATTCCGTCTGCCAGCAGGGCTGCTCCACCGATCATGGCCGGAATGACCAGCCATTTCTTTCGTCGCCGCACCAGGGCATATAGCGCAAATGTGCCACCTTCCCCCCGGTTATCAGCCCGGAGTACAAATATTACATATTTGATAGTGGTTTGAAGGGTAATGGTCCAGATAATGCAGGATAAGGACCCAATAATCAATGTTTCGTCAATAACCCTGTCGTTTATGATCTCATTAAATACGTAAAGGGGGGATGTTCCTATATCTCCGTAAATAATTCCAAGTGCAATGATTAATCCCGCGGCGGTAACTTTATTGGTCCGTATTTTCACTTCTTGAGGTTATTGTTATTCCGGTACAGACTGCCTTTTTCTGTAACTGACATCCTGCAAAGGTATATGCAAAAATTCCATAAGAAGAATACCCTGTTAAAAACTAGCCCCAGAGGTTAATTTCGGCAATTATTTATGCAACTGCCCGTTACAATGGCATCGTCCCGATAGTCCCGATAGCTATCGGGAGAATGGCTGCCCAACCGACAAAATAAAATGTTGTACGGTTTGACAGCCAACCATTAACTTTAAACAGCAAAAAATCAGTTTATTATGCTCAGTGGACGGGGATTCCTTCTTATCCTACTATTGCTTGCAGGGTTTTCAGCCAGTTCTCAGCGAATCATTTATTCCGAACCTGAAAAGGATGATACAAGACGCCTGGATTTCGAGATTATTGGCAAGATCAATGGCAATTTCCTCATATATAAAAATATCCGGAACAGAAACTGGATCGCAATCCTGGATAATGACATGAAGCAGATTAACAAGGTTGACCAGGACTATCTGCCGGATAATGACAATGTGCTCAATGTTGATTTCTTCCCTTATAATGATTTCTTCTATATGATCTACCAGTACCGCAAGCGGAATATCATCCATTGCGTGGCGGCAAAGATTGACGGGGAAGGCAAGAAAATGGGAGAGTTGATTGAACTGGATACCACTCATCTCAATTTTGGGGCAGACAGCAAGATCTATTCTGTATTATCCAGTGAAGACAAAAGCAAGATCATTGTCTTCAAGATCAACAGCCGTAACAAGAAACTCTACCATATCACTACCCTGCTGATGGATGAGAATCTTAAAGAGATCAAGAAGAGCAGGCTGGATATGCCCATGAATGACCGGGACGATTATCTTGGCGAGTTTCAGCTGGATAATGATGGTGACCTTGTGTTCTCGAAATTTGACCGGATCAATAATGAGAATATCGGCACGGCCGCTTTTGTGATAAAGTATGCCCAGGCAGATTCATTTATGACCAAAGAAATAGGAATTGACAAAACCTACCTGGATGAAGTGCGGATCAAACCCGATAATAATAATCACCGGTATTTTATCACTTCCTTCTATTACAAACAGCGAAGGGGAAATGTAGACGGATTCTATTTTTATGTATGGGATAAGGCACAATCCAAAGTTGTGATTGAAGACACGATGACATTTAGTGAAGAGTTAAGACGTGAGGCCAGGGGTAATGCGGGTACACGTTCTGCCTTCAATGACTATTTCATCAGGAATATCATTACCCGTAGAGATGGAGGCTTTATCATTGCCAGTGAGGCTTATTTCACCACATCAAGAGGCAGTGCCTGGAACCGTTGGAATTATTTGTATGGATCGCCATTTCTAAGGTCTTACGATTATTACTATTATTCTCCTTATTATAATAGCTACTGGTGGAACCGGTGGAATGATAATAGTGCCGTTCGCTACCAGGCAGAGAATATTGCCATTCTTTCCTTTAATAATACGGGTAAAAGAGAGTGGAGCGTGGTGATCGCTAAGGATCAGTTTGATGACCAGACAGACAATATGCTTTCTTACCAGATAATGAATACCGGGGGAGAAGTTCATTTCTTATTTAACCAGCTGGAGAAAAGGGTGCAGTTGCTAAATGATTTCAGCCTGGAGCCGGGAGGTAAAATTCATCGTAATCCTACTCTGAAAAATCTCGATAAAGGGTATGATTTCATGCCAAAATTCGGAAAACAGGTAAGTTCCCGGCAAATGATTATACCTTGTCTTAATAGAAATTATATTTGTTTTGCGAAGCTGGAGTATAATTAACCAACACCAAACGAATAAAGTCCGCTATATCCGTGATCGGAATATTTAAACAGAAAAACCCCGCCAATCTGCTATTCCTGCTTATTGCAGGAATTTTGATAAAGCTGCCCATATTTATGTCGCCGCATACGCCTGTTATGCGGCCTACAGACGGAGCTTTATATGATGGTATACTCCGGGTTTTAAATCCTGTAGCAAAATCAGTTCCTCTCATTTATCCTTTACTCACTTTTGCCCTGTTGATCCAGCAGGCGATAGCGCTTACGCGATTTATCAATAATCAGCGGATGACCAACAAGAGCACTTATTTGCCGGGCATGGCCTATATCCTGTTGACTTCCTTACTTCCGGAATGGAATTATTTCTCGGCTCCCTTGCTGGTGAATACTATTCTACTTTTTATCCTGGTGGCCATATTCAATGTTTATAATAAACAAAATGTAAGAGGGGCCATATTTAATATTGGTCTGGCGCTGGGTATTGCAGGATTTCTGTTTGTATCATCTCTTGCCCTGATTGTGTGGATATTTTTGGCGATGGCAGTTATCAGGCCCGTTCGAATTACAGAGTGGTTGATCTGTCTGCTTGGGGTGACCACGCCATTTTATTTCTACGCCATTTATCTGCTGATCAATGCTGAATGGAGCTGGCATAAATTATTACCCACTGTTTCAATGGGGCTTCCTTCCATTCAACAATCAGCCTGGCTGGCTGGCAGTGTGTTTTTGGTGATGGTACCATTTGTTGTGGGCGGATATTATGTGCAGGAGAACCTGCGGCGAATGCTTATCAATGTGCGCAAGGGCTGGAGCCTTCTATTATTGTTTTTGCTGGCAGCCTTGCTGGTGCCATTCATCAATACTACCGCAAGTTTTGAGAACTGGATAATAGCCATGGTTCCACTGGCAGCATTTCATGGCGGCGCCTATCTGTATCCTACCTGGCGGCCATTTCCTCTCTTATTATTCTGGATCACAGTTGCCTTCATAATTGCCTATCAATACTGGGGCCCGGGTTGGTAAATGGTGAATAATAGCCTTCTAACAGGCCGTGCCCACCGGAGGCGGGTTCCTCCAATTTCGTATCTTTGGCCACAAATAATTCCATCATGAAATTCGGTGTTGTTGTTTTCCCGGGATCTAATTGCGACAGGGATATGTATGATGCTTTGCACCATGATCTGGGGCAGGAAGTGACCATGTTATGGCATAAGGATAAAGACCTTAGCCGTTTCAGCACAGAGGATTGTATTGTGCTTCCGGGTGGATTTTCTTATGGTGATTATTTACGTTGCGGCGCTATTGCCCGTTTTAGCCCAATGATGCAAAGTGTGATCGATTTTGCCAAAGCAGGTGGAAAAGTGTTTGGCGTTTGCAATGGCTTCCAGATATTATGTGAATCCCATCTATTGCCGGGTGCTCTTTTGCGCAACAGTCATCAGCAATTTGTTTGCAAAAATGTTCATATCACCAATGATTCAGATAAGATTTTCCAGATACCGGTAGCCCATGGAGAAGGCAGGTATTATGCAGATGAAAAGCTGCTTGATCAACTGGAAGATAATGGACAGGTAATATTCTATTATTGTGATGAGAATGGCCATGTGTCTCATGGTTCCAATCCTAACGGGTCCTTACGCCATATAGCTGGTATCTGCAATGCAGAACGGAATGTATTTGGAATGATGCCCCACCCTGAGCGGGCCTGTTCTTCTGTTTTAGGGAATACAGATGGCCGGGAAATCATCAAAACTCTCCTGATGGCCGAACAACTCGTAGGCTGATCTTTTCGTCTTTTAACAGGTAATTAAACAGGCGTTGAAAACCGGGGTGCCCAAATCCCCGTTTTTAAGCAGTTCACCCGCTGTTTTAGCCATATAAAGGGTCTTTTTAACGTTAGTCATGTATTTGACAATTAATACGATAGGAGGCCTCTATATTTGCCCTTAATTTTAACAGGCATTCATGGACTAAAATGTAGATTTTTGTGTATTAGATCATAAACCCCACGTATGAAGAAAACGATACTTCTGGCCCTTATTACTGTTTTGGCTGTTTCCCTTAAAGCGCAGAATCCGGTTACCTGGACCTTTTCCTCAAAGAAGATAGGAGATAAGAAGTTTGAGGTACATATGACCGCCACCATTCAATCAGGCTGGCATTTGTTCTCCCAAACACAACCTGATGATGCCATAGCTATTCCCACCGGTTTTGTGATCAATAAAAATCCTTTGCTGGAAGTAGATGGAAAGATCAAAGAAGTTGGTAAGCTTGAAAAATTCCATGATGCCAAGCTGGAAGTGTCAGCTCACCAGTATGCAGATAAGGTGGATTTTGTGCAGGTGGTGAAACTGAAGGCGAATGCTGTAACGAATGTGAATGGTGTGGTAGAATTCCAGACATGTAATGATGAAAAGTGTTTACCACCGAAAAAAATTAATTTTAGTGTCGCGTTAAAATAAGACCGATCCATTGACTTTATAGATAACGAGTTCTTTTTTAACGGAGCTCGTTTTTTTTAAACTCCATTTTGCAATGTTGCGCAAATTGAAACCACTGGCTTTCTTGCTCTGCTTACTGACGGGTTATATTACTTCATCGTCGCAGGATTCTACCGCACTTACAGGATGGCAAGCTACGAGTAAAAAAATCGGGGAGGGGAAATATGAACTTAGCTTTTTTGTTCAAATTCAAAATGGCTGGCAGTTTTATGCTCCTAATGAAACATTTCTAGATCAGAAGACTACTGAATTAAGGTTTGGGGATTCAAGTATTGTACAGCAGGAGAATTTTGAAATAATAGGATTTCCAAAAGAGATTAATAGCGAATTAGTACCTGGTACTAAAGTAAAGGTATTGGAGAGTATTGTTTCGTTTAAGGCCCGGATAGCCATTCAGGGTGCAGTACCGGCAAAGCTGCAAGGCGTATTAACTTATAATTATGGGAAGGGAAATGAATTATATTCTCCAGAGTTTCCATTCACTGTAGATTTGGAAGGAGGAGTTGAATCATCTACAAAGATTCTTGTGCCTTCTATCAATATTTTAAATCCTGTCAATAATTGTGGAGATGAAGGAACAAAAGGAAAGAGTATGTTGGCTATTTTCCTTTTGGGTGTTCTGGGTGGATTATTTGCATTGCTTACGCCCTGTGTGTTTCCAATGATACCTGTAACGGTTACGTTTTTTACCAAGAAATCACAGGATAAGAAGAAGGGGATTGTTAATGGTGTCATGTACGGCACCTTTATATTCCTTATTTATGTGATCATAACCATTCCTTTTCATTTAGCTAATAAGACTAATCCGGAGATATTCAATAATATATCCACCAATGTATGGTTAAACATTTTGTTCTTTGCCATATTTGTAACATTTGCTCTTTCTTTTTTCGGACTTTTTGAAATAGGACTTCCTTCTTCATTTGCTAACAGGGCGGATTCCAAATCTGGTTTAGGGAATGTTGCAGGTATATTCTTTATGGCTGCAACACTTGCTATTGTTAGTTTCTCCTGTACAGGGCCCATTCTGGGAACCTTATTAGTGGGAGTAGCTGACCAGGGAGCCTGGCCGCTAACAGCAGGAGCTGCGGGCTTTGGAATTGCGTTAGGATTGCCCTTTGCCCTATTTGCCATGTTCCCCAACTGGCTGCAATCATTACCAAAATCAGGGGGATGGATGACGGATGTAAAAGTGATACTGGGGTTCCTGGAACTGGCTTTAGCCGTTAAGTTTTTATCTAATGCAGACCTGGTAATGCAATGGGGTTTGCTGAAACGTGAATTATTTATTGCGTTATGGATTGTGATAGGAATGTTGATGGTTTTATATCTTCTGGGGAAATTAAAGGTTGGTCACAGTTCACCAGTAAAGAAGTTTTCTTTTGGCCGGATAAGTTTCATTATTCTGCTTGCCGCTTTTACCATTTATCTCATTCCGGGGTTAACCAATACAAAATATGCAGATCTTAAACTGATCAGTGGGTTTCCTCCGCCAAGAACAACGTATAGTTATTACAGTGCGGAACACGGCAATAAGAAAATCTTTGAACCTATACAGAATGATTATGCAGCAGCACTTGCACTGGCTAAAAAAGAGAACAAACCAGTATTGATAGATTTCACCGGATGGGCATGTGTGAACTGTCGCCGTATGGAGGAAAAGGTTTGGCCTGATCCTTTGGTGGATAGCTTAATGCGTCATCAGTTTATTGTAGTATCGTTATATGTAGATGAGAAAAGAAAGCTACCCCTCACAGAGCAAACTGTTGTTAAACTGAATAACGGGTCAGAAAAATCCATTGTATCAGTAGGAGATAAATGGTCAACCTTCCAGACGGAGAACTTCGGAGCTACTTCGCAGCCGCAATACGCCATCATCAGTAGTGATGAAAAGGCGCTTACAAAAACAAAGTTTTATACTCCGAATGCCACCAATTTTACGCAGTGGTTGCAATGCGGGTTGGAGGCATACAAGACAACTGCTGCGCAAAAGTCAAAGGATCCAGAATTGGTTAAATTGTCTAAATAATCTGCTTATGACCCTGGTAGATTTAATTGAATACCTGATCAAGCCTAAAAAATTTAAGAAATTAAAGCTGCAGCAGGATGAAATTGAGTCATTGATTATATACTTAAAGGATGCCCTTTCTGTTGATTCGGATGTTGAAATTTTTGACGTTGAGGAGACAGAGGACAATATTACTTATGAAAAGAATGGCACCCGGTATATTCAGCTATTTCCGGTAGAAATGGCTATTGACCTTATTAAATCTGATTTGGAATTACTGGGAAAAGGATATAGTGATTTACAAATAGCAAACCGGTTATTAGAGTATCGAATAAAAGATGCATAAGTTGTTATGCAAAGACATAAAAAAGCCCCCGCAGTTGCAGGGGCTTTTTCAATTTGGTGTCATTCTGTAACAGCCTGCCGCCGGGCAAGCAGACCGAAAGTCATCTAACTTAGTTGGCTTTCAAGCGCGGCTGGAGAAACAGAATGACAAGTATGTATTGCGGATCGCGGGAAATTATCTTGTTACTTGTTTCGAAGACAAATTTAATAACCCTATTTGATATTGTTATTAAATTGCCGTGAACTTTTTTTATTGCGAGCCGTTAGTTAAAGAGCGATTTGTTTTTGCACCATCAGTTTGCGCAGGTTGATGAGACCATAACGCATACGGCCAAGTGCGGTATTGATGCTGCAATTGGTAGCAGCAGCAATTTCCTTGAAGCTCATATCAGCATAATGACGGAGTATGATCACTTCGCGCTGATCCTCTGGTAATCTTTCCAGCATTTCACGAACGCGGTGGTGGCTCTGTCTTTTGATCATGACAGTTTCTGCACTGTCATCAGCAAAACTCAATACTTCAAAGATGTCTTTGTCTTCGCTGTTACGGATGGTGGGGGTCCGTTTAACCTTGCGGAAATGGTCTACGCAAAGGTTATGGGCAATACGCATGGCCCAGGGAAGGAATTTTCCTTCTTCTGTGTAACGGCCGCTACGCATTGTGTCGATAATGCGGATAAAAACATCCTGGAAAATGTCTTCGGCAAGGTATTTATCCTTTACCAGGAAGAGAATTGAGGTGTAAAGTTTGTCCTTATGGCGAAGCACCAGTGCTTCAAGGGCATCTAAATTGCCATCCGTAAACAGATGGATCAATTCATGGTCGGTTTTCTTGTTAAAAGCTTTCATAAAACTCCTACAGTTTTAGGTGGTTCAAAGGGATATTGACTATAAAAAATGGTTACTCGGAAAAAGTGTACTTGGTAAAAAAAAGTGTAGAAGTTAGGCTATAGGCGAGAAGTGTTTAGGGTTGATCATTTTGTTTGGATATTGGACTTTAAAAATAGACTATTTCAGGAATCCTCCAAACAATTTATTGCCCTCCAGGTATTTAAAACTGTAAAGAAATTGTTAATCATATTCCCCGAAATTTATGATGAATAAGGGGTTACATTTGCTGTTCGAAAAATGGAAAAGACAATAAAAGG
>Ga0207648_10001115_pt1 | contig 30161 bp, 28 predicted proteins | sample KBSMisM32_FD_184310 | JGI IMG/M metagenome (GOLD analysis project Ga0207648, IMG submission 184310) | Miscanthus rhizosphere microbial communities from Kellogg Biological Station, Michigan, USA - KBS Miscanthus M3-2 (SPAdes) (version 2) | ecosystem: Host-associated > Plants > Roots >... | reverse complement strand
GTCTCGGGCGTCCCGCGAGACACATGCACCGAGACAGGCCCCGCTCCGGGTGATCACACCATCCCGCCTGGCCCTGACCGCCGGCCAGCGCCCCCCATCCGTCCAAACGAAAAAAGGGCCCACGGCTCCGGAAGCCGTGGGCCCGGTATGAAAGGGACGGAATGAGGCCGGCTTACCGGTTCTCGCTCTCCTGGTGCTTCTGCTCGTGCTGTTCGCGCATGTCCTTCCGGAGCGCCTCGCGCTCGCTGTCGCTGAGCTTGCCGTCGCCGTCCGCGTCGTACTTCTTCAGCATCTCCGCCCGCCGCGCCTCGCGCTGCGCCTTCATGGCCTCGCGCTCCTCGGGGTCGATGGTGCCGTTGTGGTTCGCGTCGAACTTCGCGAGCATCTGCGCCTGGTGCTGCTCGCGGCCCTGCTCACGCTTGGCCTTGAACTCGGCGCGGGCCGCTTCCTTCTCCTCGGGGTCCAGGACCCCGTTCTTGTTGGCGTCGAAGCGCTCGAGCATCTTCGCCTCGCGCTCCTTGCGGTGCGCTTCCCAATCCGCCTTGGCCGCCGCCTTCTCCTCGGGATCGAGCACGCCGTTGTGATTGGCGTCGTACTTCTCGAGGAGCTGCGCCTGGCTCGGGCCCCGGCGGCCGTGATGGCCTCCGAAACCGTTGTCTTCGCCCTGGTCGGCGCGGGCGACGGTGAACCCGGCCGCCGCGGTCGCGACCACGAGGGCTGCGATCGTCTTCTTCATTGAATGGCCTCCTGAAGGGCCCCTTCAGGGGCCGCACTCATTGGGTTGGACCGGGGGGTGGGTGGGGAGTTGAGTCCGCCGTCGGCGGGAGACCGTTTTTTACAACGAGTTGACGTTTTCCGGTTTCGACCCCACCCAGCGCGGCTCCTCCTCCGGTCCCGGCCGGCCGAGGAGCAGCTCGTGCGGGTGGAAGGTGGCCTTGTAGCGCATGGACGGACAGCCGAGCACGCGATAGCCGAGGTAGACGTGCGGGATGCCCCGCTCGCGCGCCAGCTCCAGGGAGAGCATCACGTTGGAAACGCCCGGGGACAGGCGGGCGATGGCGGGGTCGTAGAAGAAGTAGATCGCGCTCCACGCGTGCGGTGTGACGTCGCAGAGGCCGAGGGCCACGAGCGTCCCCCCGTCCCACAAGGTCAGCTCGCGCACGGCTTCGTGGGGAAAGGCGAACTGGAGCGCGTAGTCGTCGACCGTCAGCGGGGAGGCGTTCCAGCCCCGGCGCTCCTCGCGCGCGGCGTGCCAGCGCGCGTAGAGATCGAGGCGCGCGCGGTCCACCCGCGGCACGCCCAGGCGCACGCGGAAGCGCCGCACCCGCCGAGCCGCCCGCGCCTGGCTGCCCGAGGGCGCGAACGTCGCCACGGGGATGCGGAGGGGCACGCACTCGAAGCAGCCGGCGCAGGCGGGGCGGAAGTAGAACGGCCCGAGCCGGCGCCAGCCGCGCACGAGCAGCGACTCCAGCTCCTCCGGGCCCACTCCCGACATCACGCGGTACTCCAGGGTGGCGCGCTCGTCGGGCAGGTAGTCGCAGGCGCGCGGGTCTTCGACGAAGTGGTTCAGCAGCTCGCCCACGAGGCGAGCATACCGCCGTCGCCCGGCGGTACACTTGCACGCGTATGGCGCAGACAGGACGTGTCGGAGCCGCGATCGCGGTCCTCGCTCTCTTCGTCGGGGTCGTGGCCCTGGCGGCGGTGCTCCTGGCCGGGCCGGGCAGCCGGATGGGATGGTGGTCGTTCCGAACGGGGCTGATGGTCGTGTTGGCGTGGGCGGCCTACCTGGGAATCGCCGCCCTCGTCCTCGCGTTGATCGCGCTGGTGATGGGCGGTCGGCGGGGGATCGCCGCCCTCGCGCTCCTCCTGGGGCTGGGGGCGCTTCTTCCGCCGCTCATGTTCCGGCGGACGGCGCAGTCGGTGCCGCCGATCCACGACATCAGCACGGACACCGAGAACCCGCCGCCCTTCGTCGCCGTGGTCGAGCGGCGGCAGGACGCGAGCAATCCCGTCGAATACGGCGGCCCCGAGATCGCGGCCCAGCAGCATCGGGCCTACCCCGACCTGCGTCCCGTGACGCTCTCCGATCCGCCGGCGCGGGCGTTCGAGCGTGCGCTCGAAGCGGCGCGCGGCCAGGGCTGGGAGATCGTCGCCTCCGTGCCCGCGGATGGACGTATCGAGGCCACGGACACCACGCGCTTCTTCGGCTTCAAGGACGACGTGGTCGTGCGCGTCAAGCCGGAGGGGCCGGGCAGCCGCGTCGATGTCCGCTCCCTCAGCCGCGTGGGCAAGAGCGACGTCGGCAAGAACGCCAGCCGCATCCGCGCCTACCTGCGCGCGCTGGGGAGCTGACGCGCACATGTTCGGAGAGAACGAGGCGCGGCGCTGCCGCGCGGACTTCCCGTCCCTCGCCCGCCGGCACGAGGGCAACCGTCGGCCCCTCGCCTACCTGGACGGCCCCGCGGGCACGCAGGTGCCGGCCGCCGTCATCGAGGCCATCGCGGGCTACTACCGCAGCTGCAACGCGAACACGCACGGCCAGTTCGACACCAGCCGCGAATCGGACGCGCTGATCGCGGCCGCGCGGGAGACGGCGGCCGCCTTCCTGGGCGCGCCCACCGGGCGCACGATCTCGTTCGGCCAGAACATGACGACGCTGTGCTACTCGCTCAGCCACGCCCTGGGGCGCGAGCTGGCCGCGGGCGACGAGGTCGTGATCACCCAGCTCGATCACGAGGCCAACCGCGGCCCCTGGATCGGCCTGCGCGAGCGCGGCGTGAACGTGAAGGAGGTCCGGCTGCGTCCGGACGGGCGTCTCGACTACGAAGACATGGCGGCCAAGATCGGGCCGCGCACCCACGTCGTGGCCATGGGCCTCTCCTCGAACGCGCTCGGCACCGTGAACGACGCGGCGGTGGCGCGCGCTCTCTCGCGGGCCGTGGGCGCCATCCTCGTGCTCGACGCCGTGCACTACGCGCCGCACTTCCCGATCGACGTCGCCGCTCTCGACCCCGACTACCTCCTGTGCTCGGCCTACAAGTTCTACGGGCCCCACGTGGGGATCCTCTACGCGCGGCCGGGGCTCCTCGAGAAGCTGGAGCCGGACCGCCTCCGCACCCAGGACCAGACCGCACCCGAGCGCTTCGAGACGGGCACCCTGAACCACGCCGCCCTGGCCGGAGTGAAGGCCGCCATCGAATACATGGCGGCCTGGGGCGACGGCGCGACCCTGCGCGAGCGCCTCGTGTCCGCCGTCTCCGCCATCGCCGAACACGAGCACGCGCTGGCCCGCCGCTACGACGAGACGGTGCGCTACGTGCCCGGCGTGAAGCGCTGGGGCGTGGGTTTCGACGAAGGCCCCCGCGCCCCCACGGTCTCGATCACGATCGAAGGAGTCACGGCGGAGGCCGCCGCCCGCCGCCTGGGCGACCAGGGCGTGCTCGTGTGGGACGGCAACTTCTACGCCCTCCGCCCGATCGAAGTGCTCGGTCTCGTCGAGCGCGGCGGGGTGCTGCGCGCGGGATTCTCCATGTACAACACCGCGGAAGAGGTCGATCGCCTGCTCACCGGAGTGGCGGAGATCGCCCGCCGCCCCGCGTGACGTCCACCTAGGGCCGATCCCGTGCGCACGCTGCTCCTCGGCTTCGGCAACGTGGGGCGCGGCGTCGCCGACATCCTGGTCCGGCGCGACCAGTACCCCGGGCTGGCCGCGCTCGACGTGGACGTGGTCGGTATCGTGACCGGTGCCCACGGCGCCCTCGTGAACCGCCGCGGCCTCGACCTCGCGCGTGTCCTGGCCGACTGGAGCCGCCAGGGAGGATTCGCGCCTTCCCATCCGGACCACGCGGACCTCGGCGCGCTCGAAGCGATCCGGGCCGTCCCTTGCGACGTCGTGGTCGAACTGACCCCGCTCACGCGGCGCGCGCAGGGCGAGCCCGCCATCACGCACGTCCGCGAGGCCCTCCGCCGCGGACGCCACGTGGTCACCGCGAACAAGGGGCCGCTGGCCTGGGCCTTCCCCGACCTCGCGAGCGAGGCGGCCCGCCGCGGACGGCACCTCCTCTACGAGACGACGGTGATGGACGGCGTGCCCGTCTTCAACCTCGCGCGCCACGGTCTGCGCGGCGCCACGGTGGCGCGCATCGAGGGAATCCTGAACTCCACGACCAACGCCATCCTGTGCGCGCTCGAGCGCGGCGAGGCCTTCACGGACGCGCTCGCCCGCGCCCAGCGGGAGGGGTATGCGGAAGCGGACCCGTCGGACGACCTCGAGGGATGGGATGCGGCGGTGAAGCTCGCCGCCCTCGCCCGCGTCCTCATGGGCGCCGCCCTCGCCCCGGAGAGGGTCGCGCGCGAGGGGATCTCCGGCCTCGACCCGTCGCGGATCGCGGCCGCGCGCGCCCGCGGCGCGCGGCTCAAGCTCGTGGGCGAAGCCTGGCGCGAGGGTGGGAGCGTGCGCGGACGGGTAGGGTTGCGCGAGGTGCGCCTCGACGATCCCTTCGCGCTCGTGGACGAGACGAGCTCGATCCTGCGCCTGGTCACGGACCTCGCAGGGTCGGTCGTAGTGACCGAGGAGCGCCCGGACATCCACGTCACCGCCTACGGCGTGATCAGCGACCTGCTCACCCTCTCATCCGCGCCGCCTCCGCGCCCCCGTCGAGAGCGGCCAGCCAGAGGCGCCGGAGCTCGCTCGCGCCGACCACGCCGGGCTCGATGAGCGATCCCGTCCAGTACCAGCGGTCGGCGGCCGGTACGGACCGTCCGTGCCCGGCGAAGTGCCCGTGCACGTCGATGAGCCGGGCCCCAGGCACCGCGCAGACCCGGGCGACGCCCGCGTTGTAGTCGCGCAGCCATCGCATCTCCTGGGGCCGCAAGCGGTGGCCTTCGAGGTCGCCCGTCCCGTCGGTGGGGTCGTACACGTTCGCGACCAGGAGCACGGCTTTGGGGAGACGGTTGCGCACGGCGTCCAGGATTCCGTGCAGGTTCCGCAAGATGCGCTGGAGTCCCGCGTCTCCGGTACCGTCGGCGGCGCCGATGAGCGAGAGCAGGTCGTTCCCGCCGGCGGTGAGGGTCACGACCACGTCCGCGCCGCCCTCGACCGTCTCCAGCGCGGGCATCTGCGACGCGAGCACGTCGTCCGTCGTCGCCCCGTCCATGGCCAGGAAGTGGCTTTCGACCCCGGGGAACCGTGTGACGAGGTCCCGCCCGGCGAACTCCGGCCAGACCGCGTCGTCGTTGCGGGCAAACAGGGAGGCGGCCCCCAGGCCGGTCGCGGGAAGGCGGAGGTGTTGGCGGTCGGCGTGGTCGAGGTCGGGATAGCGGTCGATGGACATGCTGTCCCCGAGAGCCACGTAGGCGGCACGCGTCACGCCGCCATCATCTCAGGAGAGCGAAGGGGTAAGATCGGCCAATGCCTGGCGTCCACGGTCTGGCGGCCGTGCTCGCGGTGGCGGGCCTCGTGGCGCTGGGCATGGCCCTCGGATTCCTGCTGGCGCGGGCCGCCCGGCGCGAGAAGGCGCCTGGCGTCCCCCCTCCCCGCCCGCCCCTCTCCAGCGAGGAGAAGTTCCGCGCCGTCCTCGAGGGCTCCGCCGCCGCCGTCTTCGTCATCGACGACGGCCGCGTCCGCTACGCCAACCAGGCCGCGGGCGCGCTCACCGCGGCCGCCCCGGCCGCCCTCGTCGATCGCGCCTTCCTCGACCGTTTCCATCCGGATTCGCACGAGATCGTCCGCCACCGCGTGCTCAAGGCGCCGTCACCGGCGGTGGCCGGACTCCGCTACGAGGCGCGGCTCACGGGGACGGACGACCGCTGGGTCGAGCTCACCGGGCGCGCCGTCGACTTCGGAGGCGTCTCCGCCGCCCTGGTCACGGCCTTCGACGTGACGGAGCGGCGCCGGGCCGAAGAAGCCATGCGCGAGTCCGAGCGGCGCATGCGCGACATCCTGGAGACGGTGCAGCTCGTGGCCGTGCTCCTCGACCGCGAAGGGATCATCACCTACTGCAATCCCTACTTCCTGGAGCTGGTCGGCTACGAGGAGGAGGACGTCATCGGGCGCGAGTGGTTCTCGGCCTTCGTGCCGGAGGAGGATCGCGAGTCGGGCCGGGCCACCCTGCGCGACCGCCTGCAGCTGGGGGCGGTGGCCGCGCACGACGAGACGGCGATCGTGACCCGCCACGGCGACCGGCGCGTGATCGGGTGGAGCAACACCGTTCTGCGCGACTGGACGGGTGAGGTCTCGGGCACGGCTTCCATCGGCGCGGACGTGACCGACCGACGCCGCGCGGAGGAGCAGCTCCAGCACGACGCCTTCCACGACGCGCTCACCGGCCTGCCCAACCGCGCCCTCTTCATCGACCGCCTGCAGGCGGCGCTGGCGCGCCTCCAGGGCGCGATGGCGCGCGGCCACCACAAGGGCATGTTCGCGGTGGTGTTCCTGGACGTCGACCGCTTCAAGCTCGTCAACGACAGCCTCGGCCACAGCGTGGGCGACCGCCTGCTCGTGGAGCTGAGCTCGGCCTTGAAGACCGCGGTTCGCCCCGGCGATACCGTGGCCCGGCTGGGCGGCGACGAGTTCACGATCCTGCTCGAGGACATGGAGGAGCGCGAGGAGGCGATCGCGGTCGCGGAGCGCATCCAGTCCGTGCTGCGCGAGCCGCTCACCCTCGCCGGCCACGAGGTCTTCGCCACCGTCAGCATGGGCATCGCGCTCTCCGCTCCCAGCTACCGCCGCGCGGAAGACCTCCTCCGGGACGCCGACACCGCGATGTACCACGCCAAGGCCCTGGGCAAGTCGCGCCACCAGGTCTTCGACTCCTCGATGCACGCGCGCGCCCGCAAGCTGCTCCAGCTCGAGCACGACCTGCGCCGCGCCATCGACCGGCGCGAGTTCCGCGTGCACTACCAGCCCATCGTGCGCGTCGCCGACCGCCGGATCGCCGGGTTCGAGGCCCTGGCGCGCTGGCAGCATCCGGAGCGCGGCCTGGTCGCGCCCTCGGAGTTCATCCACCTCGCGGAAGAGACGGGCCTGGTGGTGCCTCTGGGGCGCGCCGTCCTCGAGGAGGCGTGCCGGCAGGCCGTGGCCTGGCAGACCTCGTCCGGCGAGGACCTCACCGTCAGCGTCAACCTCTCCGTCAAGCAGTTCAGCCAGCCCGACCTCGTCGAGAACGTGGACGGGGCCCTCCGCGTCTCCGGCCTTCCCGCGCGCCTGCTCAAGCTCGAGGTGACGGAGAGCATGGTCATGGAGAACACGGACGGCGCCATCGCGATGCTGCGTCGCCTCAAGGCCCTCGGCGTGCACATCGTGATCGACGACTTCGGCACCGGCTACTCGTCGCTCAGCTACCTCCTGCGCCTGCCCGCGGACACGCTGAAGATCGACCGCTCTTTCGTCTCCGGCACGGGCGACGCCGGCCGCAACGTCAACATCGTGCGGACGGTGGTGGGCCTGGCCTACAGCCTCGGCCTCGACGTGGTGGCGGAAGGGGTGGAGACAGAGCAGCAGATGTCGCTATTGGCGGATCTCGGCTGTCCGCTGGCACAAGGTTTCCTGTTCTCACCTGCGGTCGAAGCGGATGAGGCCAAGGCGCTGGTGGCGCGCGGCGGCGCGATGGGGCGCGCCGTAGGTGTTTCCAGCCCTGATGACAGGCCGACCTAGATGGCAAGCCCCTTCATCTGCTAACCCAGGCGGGTCGTTTCTGTTGTCGTTGTTGTTCTCTACTGCCTCAACCCCACTCTCAGCGTCACCAGGAACTCGTCCGGATGCAGCGTGCCCACCGTGGGCACGATCATGTCGTGGCGCGAGAACTCCACGGTGAGGTCGACGTCGCGCAGCAGGCCCATGCGCACGCCTACGTCGTATTTCCGCCAGTCCCAGTCCACGGAGAGGGCGGGATAGGTGATGGGCGCATCGAACAGGTTGTCGATGATCGACACGCGCAGCACGGGCCGGATCCAATTGCCGATCGGCGTCTCGCCCACGAGGAAGAGCCCGGGCAGGTGGATGAGCGCGCTCAGCTCCGCGTCGAAGCCCCGGCGCACCAGCTTCGCGATGTCCTGCCGCTCGATCTGGGCGTCGAGCCGCCACCGCCCGTAGCGGGCGGCGATGTTGAGGCCGGCCTCCGACTTGTCCCGGCCCTCGAAGGGGATGGGATAGCCGTGCCCGCGCAGCAGCTCCAGGTCGCCGAGGTCGGACGTGCCCGGCAGGACGACGGCGTCGGCCAGCTTCCGCCGGAAATACCAGCCGAGCAGGTCCACCTCCAGGCCGTGCGCGGGCTCCGGCCGCACGTGCCGGAAGCCCAGGCCCGCGCCCCATTCGAGCTGGCCGTGCGTATTCAGGTCGTCGGCCTTCGCGTCGTAGAAGATGGGGAAGCCCGTCTCGTAGGTCGGCGACGGCGTCAGCGTGCTCACACGCGTCCCGTTGTCGCCCGCGAGCACGTTGGTGTCGCGGTAGTACAGGGGATTGCCCTTGCCGATCTGGGCTCGCCAGTAGGCCCGCCGGCCCAGCGCTCCGCCGACCTGGAGCTGCGGCATCTCGAAGCGGCCTACGGCGGTGAGCCACATGCCGTAGCTCTCGAGCGCGCGCACGGTCGGCTTCGAGAAGCGGGGAGCCATCCCGGCCAGGACGAACAAGCGGCTCTCGTACGCGAAGCGGAGCGCCTCCGCCTTGTGGCCGAAGCGGATCCAGGCCTGCCGCACGAAGATCCGGTCGTCCAGCGACGTCGGATTGCGGTTGTAGAGGTCGAGGACGTGGATCTCGGCCTTCGCGGCCACTCCCAGGCCGAGGTCCCCCTCCGCGCCCAGGCTCACGTTCTGCAGCTCGAGGGCCGTGCCCGCGTCGGGCGTCCGCTGATAGCCGGTGGGGATGAACTGGAACGGGCCCGGCCCCCGCGGCGTGAAGACCCGCGTCTCCAGGAATGGGGAATGCCGCGCGTTCGTCTTGATCTCGCCCCAGAGGTGGAACGGCTCCGGCGCGGACGGAGGTGACGGGGCGACGGCGGGGGCGGGCGAAGGGTCCTGGGCGGCGGCGGTCGCGGGCAGCGCGATCGCCAGCATCAGGGCGGCGTCGCGCAGCCGGCGGATGAGACGCACGCGTGCGGCGATTGTAGCCGTCTGCCGCCGACGGTCAACGGCGCGTCAGGTGCGGACGCGCATGAGCAGGCGGTCGAGGTCCGCGGCCGTGGCCGGCCGGTCCGCCTTGGCCTTCGAGAGGCAGGCCACGATCGTGTCCGCCAGCAGCTCGGGCAGCGTCGGCTGCAGCGTGCGCGGGTTGGGCGGCACCTCTTCCAGGTGCAGGCGCATGACCTCGAACGGGTCGCCCGCGTCGAAGGGCCGGCGGCCCGTGAACATCTCGTACATGACGATGCCCGCGGAGTAGAGGTCGCTGCGCTCGTCCACCTCCGCCCCCCGGACCTGCTCCGGGCTCATGTAGGGCGGAGTACCCGCGAATGGAGCCGCCGTCTGCCGCCGCGCCCGCGCCACGCCGAAGTCCGTCAGCTTGGCCACGCCACCCGTCATCACCACGACGTTGGCCGGCTTGAGGTCGCCGTGGACGATGCCCGCGCGGTGCACCGCGCCCAGGCCGCGGCAGACCTGCTTGGCGATCTGCAGGGCCGGCGTGAGCGCGAGCCGGCCTTCTTCGTCGAGGAGCTCGCGCAGGGTCGCCCCCGCGACGTACTCCATGGTGAAGAAGCGCACGCCCTCCGCTTCCCCGAAGTCGTAGGCGCGGACGACGTTGGGATGGGTGATCGTGCGCGCGAGCTTGATCTCGCGGCGGAGCTGCTGCTCGCCGGGAGTGCCCTCACCCGCCGTCTCCAGCACCTTCACCGCGACTTCCTCGTCCAGCTCCCGGTCCAGGGCCCGATATACCGCGCCCATGCCCCCGCGGCCGACGAGGCCGCGGATCTCGTAGCGCTGCGCGAACAGGTGCCCGACCACGGGGCCACTCGCGGGCAGCCCGTCCGTGCCCGTGGGCGGCACGCCGCGGATGGTCGGGTCCACGCCGCGCCCGCGCAGGTCCGCGACGAGCTGCTCGAGCTGCGCCTTCTCCTTCAGCTCGCGCAGCATGACCCCGAAGGCGCGGGCCAGCGCGCCGACTTCGCCCCGACCCGCTTGGGGCAGGGGTACGTCCATGTTGCCGCGGCCGATCTCCTCCGCGGCGACGGCGAGCTGCTGGATGGGGCGGGCCAGCGCGCGGGCGAAGGCGAAGGAGAGAGGGACGGAGAGGAGCAGGATCACGGCGCCGACTCCGAGCAGGCTGCGCCGGATCTCGCGCAGGGCGGCCAGCTCCTCGTCCTGGGCCCGCCCGACGACGACGGCACCCACGGGCTCGCCGCTGCCGGAGAGGATCGGCACCAGCGTCGCCAGGTAGTCACGGTGCCGCGCCGTGAGCTCGAAGGGGCTGGGGAGATCGCCGCGCGCGAGCTGCGCCTCCGTGGTGCCGCTCTGCGCGGAGACCGCGCGCCCGAGGTCGGGATCGCGAAAGCCCTCCGTCGTGCCCACCACCTCCAGCCGCGGGACCGCGCCCCGGGCCGCGGCGTTGATGAGGAAGGCGGCCTCGCCCCCGGCCAGGCGCGCCACCTCGCGCGCGCGCTCGTCGTCCATCCGGAAGGCGGCGGACAGAACGCCGTTGAGGACGCGCTCCGTGCCCGCACCCTGCAGCACGGGGGCGGAAGCGACGAGCGACAGGGCCGGCCCATGGCTGACCTCCGCGATGAACGCGGAGGACTCGGTCAGGCGCGACAGGGGCAGCGAGACCCAGTTCACGCCCGCGAAGTCGCGCCCGCCCTCCTCCTGCGGCCGGTCCGTGCGCACGATGAGGCGCCCGCGCGTGTCGAACAGGAAGACGGCGGCCGCGCCCAGGGCGCGCGCGAACTCCAGCGAGGTGTCGTGGGCGGTCTCCGCGCCCCCGCCGCCTTCGGCGAGCAGGGCCTTGGTGCCCGGCTGCTCGGCCACCGCACGCACCTGGGCCCGCCGCGCGCTCATCTGCGAGTCGCGCCAGCCCGCGAAGAGGGCGGGCACGCGCAGCAGCTCTCCGCGGATGCGCTCGCGCGCCACTCCTTCCGCCTTGCCGCTGGCCAGGGCGACGGAAAGGCCCACGGTCACGACGATGACGACGGCGGCGCCCAGGAAGAAGCGCGTCGCCAGTCCGGGGCCGCGCCCCTCCTCAGTAGCGGTCGACACCTTGGGTCGCCGGGGGATAGTCCTTGCCGAACTTGTTCTTGTGGGGCACGGGCCGGTAGGTGGAGGCGTCGAAGACGACTTCGAGGGGGACGGCGCCTTCCGCGCCGACGTCGACGGTCAGCTCCTTCTCTCCGCCCTTCTCGCTCCACACGTGGACGGCCTGCCGGCCCGCGGGCAGATCGGCGAGCCGGAAGGAGCCGTCCGCGGCCGCGACGGTGAAGGCGTCTTCGGGATCGAGCACGAGCACGTAGGCCGCCATCTCCGCGTGGATGTTGCAGTAGAGACGGACGAGCCCCGCGCTGCGGAAGGTGAACGCGCGGGCCGCGCCCCGGCGGTAGAGGCCCAGGTCGAACTCGCTGCCGGGCGTGCGGCTGAAGGCGTTGTGGTAGATCGCGTCGACGTTGGGGAACGACACCGTCGAGCCGCGCGTGACCACGAGCACGTGCGGGTCGAAGCGCTTCTCCCGCGACGCGACCGCGGCCGGCTGCGCGCTGCTGCGGGCGGCGGCACGGAGGGCGCCGGGCACCCAGACGACGGCGTCCGCGCCCGGGGAGGTCGTCCCTCCGGGGAGGGCGAGGCGGATGGTCCCGGTCAGCTCGGCCCGGCCGGGCGGTGCCGCGGCCGCCGCGCGCGCCAGGCTCAGCCCGGCGGCCACGGCCACGGCCGCCGCTCCCGCCGGCGCTCGTCGCCTCAACGCCGGAACCCGCGGTCGCGCGCGAACACGATGGCCTGCGCGCGCGTCCACACGCCGATCTTGTCGAAGACGTTCGAGACGTGGTTGCGCACGGTCTTGCCGCTGATGGCCAGCCGCTCGCCGATCTCGGCGTTGCTCAGCCCCTCCGCGATCGCGGCCAGGATGTCGCGCTCGCGCGCGGATAGGGCGCGGAAGGCCCGATCCTCGCCGGACGCGCTGCCCTCGAGTCCCATGAACTCGTGTACGACTTCCTGGAAGCGCTCCCAGGCCGGTTCGTGCTCCAGGAGGATGTGGTTCCGCGAGTCGAGCTCCACGAACTGCGCGCCCGGTATGCCGGCGGCGACCAGTCGCCCCTCCGCGAGCGGGCACACCACGTCTTCGCGCGCGTGGATCACGAGCGTCGGCACGCGGACGCGCCCGAGCAGGTCCGTCACCTGGATGTGCGCGCGGGTGGCGAGCAGCTCGGCCGCCACCGCCGGGGACGAGGTCTTGCGGCACAGCTCGTTGAACCAGCCGACCTGCTCGTCGGTGCCGCCGGGGATGAAGCGCGACGTGAAGATCTGGCGGAACGCGGGGTTGTCCCTGCCCCAGCCCAGGCGGACCAGCTCCACGATCGCCTCGTATTCGCGCTGGCCCTCCAGGTCCCCGCGCTGGCCCCACCCCCGCGCGTACGCGCCGTAGAGGATGAGGCGCGAGACGCGCTCGGGGTGGCGGACCGCATACGCGATGCAGACGGAGGCGCCCTGCGAGATGCCGAGGAGGGCGAAGGGAGCGCGCACTTCGGAGGCGTCGACCACCGTCTCCAGGTCTTCGACCCAACGTGCGAAAGAGACGTCGCCCACGTTCCAGTCCGTCATCCCGCAGCCGCGCTCGTCGTAGCGCACGAAGTGGAAATGCTCCGCGAAGAACCGGATCCAGTGCTGCCACACCGGGCTCTGCCAGTCGTACTCGAGGTGGGTGAGCCAGTTGGCGGCCTTGACCAGCACGGGGCCGGAGCCGGCCTCGGCCCACGCGAGCTTCACGCCGTCCGAGGTCTGCAGGTAGCGGATTCGCTGGCCATGGGACATGGATCCTGCCGTTTCGAGCGGATTCTAACCGCAGGCAGTACTCCGGCCGTGCGAGCGAAATCCGTTCCGTTTCGACCTGGCCTCGCGTGTGGCAAGTCACTCTGCGCGCTCCGCCATTTGACGTCGGGGCGCGGAAGCCGTAGCTTCACGCGCCAGGCCCGGATCTCCTCCGTCGCGGGACCTGCGCCGAGGTGCGTCTGCGATGGCGATGGTGACGGCCCAAGCCGTGCAGGAGATCATCGCGGCCATCACGCCGTTCATCGGCGAGAACATGGCGCGCTCGGCCACGCGCGTCCATTGCGAGAAGCTGGGTATCTCCGACCCCCATGTCACTCCCGAACAGGTCGAGATGCTGATCGGGCGCCTGGAGACGGGGCTTCGGGTCTTCATGGGCCGCGAGAAGGCCACCTCGTTGATGCAGCCGCTGCGGGTCAAGCTGGGAGGCGTGTCATGAACCGCGCGATCGACCGCGTCCTTTGGCCTTCGCTCTGGGCGGCCACGCTCCTCTTCGTGGGCTGGGGATTGGTGCCGCGGTCCGCCCTCTTCACGACCGTGCTCTCGCCGGCCCGGCTCATCGCCGTGGCGGCGATCGTGAAGCTGACCCTGCTCTCCCTGGGCGCCCTGTGGAGCTGGCGGGCGCGCGCATCGATCGAGGCGGACAATCCGGTGCGTCCGGCCTGGACGCTGCTGGCCTCGAGCCTGCTCTGCGACGTCATCGGGCAGGCCGTGCTCGCGCGCTACCAGCTTCGCGGCGAGCAGGCCCCGTTCCCATCCGCGGGCGACGTGTTCTGGCTCGGGGCCTACCCGCTGGTGGGCGCGGCCCTCGTCCGGTTCGTCAGCGCCTACCACCAGTCGGGCTATCCGATGGGGTCGCGAGGGGAGCGCGCCGGGCTGCTCGCGGTCACCGCCGTGGTGTGCGCGGCCCTTTCGTTCGTGGTGCTGCGCCCCGTGGTCATGGCCGAGATGCCCGCTCTGGACAAGGCGCTCAGCGCCGCCTATCCCCTGATGGACATGGCGCTGCTCGTTCCCCTCGCCCTGCTGCTTCGCACGACCTGGCACTTCCGCGGCGGCAGCGTGGGCACGGCCTGGACGCTGGTCCTCACCGGCTTCGTCTTCATGTGCGCGGGCGACGTCCTCTTCGCGTATTTCACGGCCCTCGGCAAGACGGGCCTCGACCCGTTCGTGCACGGGTCCTACATCCTCTCCTACGGCCTCATCGCGGGCGGCGTGCGCAAGCACGTCGCGCTGCTCGCGGGCTGATCCGCTTCTAGGAAACGGGGGGCGCCGGCGCGCCCTCCAGCGGAAAGCCCGCGTCGCGCCAGCCGAGGAAGCCTCCGGCCAGCGGCCTCACGCGCGCGACACCGAGTCGCCGGAGCAGGAGCGCCACCCGGGCGCTCGAGGCCTCGCTCGGTCAGGTGCAGTAGAGGACGACGTCCCGGTCGCGCGGGATCTCCGCGTGGCGTCGCTCGAGGTCGTTCGTGTCCAGGCGCACGGCGCCGGGGAGGGTGCGCGGATCGGCCTCGAAGTCGAGCGGATGGCGCAAGTCCACGATGGCGATCGGCTCGCCGTCGGCGATCCTCCGCCGCAGGTCCTCCGGGCTGATCCGGTCCATCTGCAGCGCGCGGATGAAGCGCCGCCGCTGGAAAGACTTGAACAGCAGCCAGAGCGCGATCAGCCCCACCACCAGCCCGGCCAGCGTGAGCCCCAAATGGCTCACGGCCTGGATGGCGCGCTCGAGCTGGGCGCTGAACACGTAACCCACGGCCAGGTACGCCCCCGCCCAGATGGCCGCTCCCGGCACGTCGTAGAGCAGGAACTGGCGCCGCTTGAGCCCGAACGCGCCCGCCAGCGTCACCGCCATGAGCCCGAGGCCGGGCACGAACTTCACGAAGAGGAGCGACCGCGGTCCGTAGCGCGAGAAGACGTCTTCGGTCCGGCGCACGCACGAGTCCGGCTCCAGCGAGACCCGGCACACGAACTTCAGCACTTTGTTGCCGCGGCGGCGGCCCGCCTCGAACCAGACGAGGTCGGCGATCGCGGTGGCGAGGATGGCGAGCGAGAGTGCGGGGGCGGCGCCGATCTTGCCGAGGCCGGCCAGGGCGCCCGCGGCCAGGAGCACCGGCACCGAAGGCAGGGGAACACCGAGCTGCTCGGCGAGCACGATGCCGAACAGGATCGCGTACGGATGGTGGACGAGGAACTGGGCGGGCGCGGCCATCCGAAACATTCTGGCCGATCTGGCCGTAATACAATCCGCCTCCTTATGGTTCAGCTCGGCACGAACGGGAACAGCCACCTGATCGCGGCGCGCGACGTGGCCAAGACCTACCGCCGCGGCAGCGAGGAGCTCCACGTCCTGCAGGGCGTCAACCTGGCCGTCGACAAGGGCGAGTTCGTGGCCTTCATGGGCCCCAGCGGATCGGGCAAGACGACCCTCCTCAACCTCCTGGGCGGGCTGGACGTGCCCAGCGCGGGCAGCATCACGGTGGCGGGAGACGAGATCTCGCGGCTGAGCCGCGCCAAGCTCACGGCCTGGCGCGCGCGCCACGTCGGGTTCGTCTTCCAGATGTACAACCTGATCCCGGTCCTCTCCGCTTTCCGCAACATCGAGCTGCCGCTGCTGCTCTCGCCCTTGAGCGGCGCCGACCGCCGGCAGCACGTCCAGACCGTGCTCAAGGTGGTGGGCCTCGAAGGCCGGGCCGACCACAAGCCGCGCGAGCTCTCGGGCGGGCAGCAGCAGCGCGTGGCCATCGCGCGCGCGATCGTGGCCGACCCCACCTTCCTCCTCTGCGACGAGCCCACGGGCGACCTGGACCGGCGCAGCGCGGACGAGATCCTGGACCTGCTCGAGCGTCTGGTCAGCGAGCTGGGCAAGACCATCCTGATGGTGACGCACGACCCGCGCGCGGCCGAGCGCGCCCACGCCACGTTGCACCTGGACAAAGGCGTCCTCACGAACTGACGACCCGAGCGCGGCCATGAAGTTCCTCCCTCTCCTCTTCGCGAACCTCACGCGGCGGAAGGTCCGCACGACCCTGACCCTCGGCTCGTTCGCGGTGGCCCTGTTCCTGTTCTGCCTGCTCGTGACCATCCGCGCCGCGTTCAATTCGGGGATCGACGCCGCGGGGGCGGACCGCATGCTCGTCATCAACAAGGTCTCGCTGATCCAGCCTCTGCCCATCGCCTACCGCGAGAAGCTGCAGCGTGTCCCCGGAGTGCAGGACCTGACCTACGCAAACTGGTTCGGCGGGGTCTACCAGGACGAGAAGAATTTCTTCGCCCAGTTCGCCATCGATGCCGACACCTATCGCACGGTGTACAGCGAGTTCATCGTCCCTCCCGACCAGTGGCAGGCCTTCCTGGCCGACAAGCAGGGAGCGGTGATCGGCAAGGCCACGGCCGACCGGTACGGCTTCAAGATCGGCGACCGCGTACCCCTCAAAGGCGGCGGCTTCCCCGGCGATTGGGAGTTCAACGTCCGCGGCATCTACACGGCACGGCGTCCCAGCGACGACCTCACGCAGTTCTGGTTCCGCTGGGACTACCTGAAGGAGAAGGCGCCGCCCTGGTTCGCGAACCAGGTGGGCTGGTACACGGTGCGCATCGCTCCCGGTTCCGACGCCGTGAAGGTGGCGAAGTCGATCGACGAGCTCTTCGCCAACTCCGCGTGGGAGACACGCACCCAGACGGAGTCGGCGTTCATGGCTTCCTTCGCCGAGCAGATGGGCAACGTCGAGTTCCTCATGATCGCCATCGGCAGCGTCGTGTTCTTCACGCTGCTGCTCGTTACGGGTAACACGATGGCCACTTCCGTCCGCGAGCGGACGGGCGAGCTCGCCATCCTCAAGACGGTCGGGTTCACGGACGCGTCGGTCCTGGCTCTCGTCATGATCGAGTCGGTCCTGCTGGCGGCGATCGGGGGCGCCCTGGGGATCGCGGCGGGCAAGGGCTTCACGCTTCTGGGCGATCCCACCAAGGGGATGCTGGTCGCGTTCTACCTCCCGGCCTCCGGGGTCGCCGCGGGCGCGGCCCTTTCCCTGGCCGTCGGGGTGATCGCGGGGCTCCTGCCCGCGCTGACCGCCATGCGCCTGCAGGTGGTGGACGCGCTGCGGCGGCTCTGATCATGGCCCTCCCCCTCATCTACAACTTCGAGAGCGTGCGCGTCCGCTGGGCCTCCACCGTGGTGGCCGTGCTCGGCATCGCGGGCAGCGTGGGCGTGTTCGTGGCCATGCTCGCCCTGGCCCGCGGGTTCCAGGCCGCTCTCGTCTCCTCGGGGTCGGAGCACAACGCGATGGTGCGCCGCGCCGGCGCCACGTCGGAGATGGACAGCGCGATCACCCTGGAACAGCTCCGCGCCATCGAGGACTCCACGGAGGTGATGCGCGGCGCGGACGGTCCGCTGGTGAGTCCGGAAGTGGTCGTGGTGGCGGCCCTGCCTCTCGCGAAGACGGGCACCGATGCGATGGTGCAGCTCCGCGGCGTTTCCCTCAAGGCGCTGGCCGTGCACGACAAGGTGAAGATCGTGAACGGGCGGTTCTTCACCCCGGGCCTCTTCGAGCTGACGGTCGGCAAGAACGCGAAGAACGCCTACCGCGGCGTCGCCGTCGGCGACGAGGTGAAGCTCGGCGGCACCGTCTGGAAGGTGGTGGGATCCTTCGACGCCGGCGGCAGCGCGTTCGACTCCGAGATCTGGCTGGACGCGAACCTCCTCAACGCGACCTACCAGCGCCCGACGGGGATCCACCAGTCGGTGGCGGCCCGCCTCGCCGGCGACGACGCGGTGGGGGCGCTGGAGCGCCGGTTCGCCACCGATCCGCGCATGAAGGTCCGTGTCGAGCGCGAGACGGACTACTACAAGCGCGCGTCGCAGCAGATGACCACGTTCATCACCGTGCTGGGCTCGCTGGTCGCGCTGGTGATGGCGCTGGGCGCCGTGTTCGCCGCGCTCAACACGATGTATTCCGCGGTGGCCGAGCGCTCACGGGAGATCGCGACCATACGCGCTCTGGGCTTCGGCGAGGGCGCGGTCGTGTTGTCCTTCGTGATCGAGGCGCTGCTGGTGGCCCTGGCCGGCGGGATCGTGGGATGCCTGGCCGCGCTGCCCCTGAACGGCCTCGTGACGCAGACCTTGAACTTCCAGACCTTCTCCCACCTGTCCTTCGCGTTCCGGGTCACACCGGAGGTCGTGGGATGGGGGATTGCCTTTGCGCTCTTCATGGGTCTCGTGGGCGGCCTGCCCCCGGCCGTGCGCGCCGCGCGCGTCCCCGTCGTGGTGGCGCTTAGAGATCTTTGATCTCAGGGGGGGAACTCCCTGCCCACCCCGGTCGCAGGGAGCTCCCCCCCTGAAACCCCCCTCGCGCGTCGCCGCGCTACGCGCGCCGCCGCGCTCTGCGGTTGGCCTCGAGCTACTCCGTCGTCGGCTCCGCGGGCACCGGGAACCCCCGCTTGCGCATGAGGGCGGCGATGCCGGGCTCGCGCCCGCGGAAGTTCTTGTAGGCCTCCGCCGGATCCACGGTGTTGCCGATCGAGAAGATGTCGTCGCGCAGCCGCTTCGCGACCGCCTTGTCGTAGGCCCCGCCCGCGGCCGTGAACGCCTCCCAGGCATCGGCGGAGAGGGTGTCCGACCAGATGTAGCTGTAATAGCCCGCGGAGTAGCCGTCACCGGAGAAGACGTGGCCGAACTGCGGCGTGCGGTGCCGCATCACCAGCTCGGAAGGCATGCCCAGCGCGTCCAGGGTCTCCTTCTCGAACTTGTCGGGGTCGATCGTCTGGTCGCCGGCCAGGTGCAGCTTCATGTCCACGAGCGCGCTGGCCAGGTATTCGACGGTCGCGAAGCCCTGGTTGAACCGCGACGCCTTCTCGATCTTCTCCAACAGCGCCGCCGGCATGGGCTGGCCGGTCTGGTAGTGCAGCGCGAACTTGTTCAGGACCTCGGGCGTCGAGAGCCAGTGCTCGAGGAGCTGCGAAGGGAACTCCACGTAGTCGCGCGCGACCGCCGTTCCCGCGAGCGAGGGGTAGGTCACGTTCGAGCTCAGCCCGTGCAAGGCGTGCCCGAACTCGTGGAAGAGGGCGGTCGCGTCGTCCCAGGAGATCAGGATCGGCTCGCCGGGCTTGCCCTTCACGAAGTTCGTGTTGTTGGAGACGATCGTCGTGATCTCCTTCTCGAACCGCTCCTGGCTGCGATACGCGTTCATCCAGGCTCCGGACTGCTTGCCCGGGCGCGCGTAGGGATCGAAGTACCAGAGACCCACCAGCTTGCCCGCCGGGTCCGTGACCTTGTAGACGCGCATGTCCGGCTGGTAGACGGGGACGTCCGTGACCGGGCTGAACTGGAAGCCGAAGAGCTGCCCCGCCACCCAGAACATGCCTTCGCGCAGCTTCTCGAGCTGCAGGTACGGCTTCACCTCGTTCTGGTCCAGGTCGTATTTGGCCTTGCGGACCTTCTCCGCGTAGTAGCGGTAGTCCCAGGGCTCGATCTTGATCTTCGCCCCTTCCTTGTCGGCTACGGCCTGCATGTCCGCGACCTCTTCGTGGACGCGGGCCACCGCCGGCTTCCACACGGCCTCCATGAGCTGCATGGCGCGCTCGGGCGTGCGCGCCATGGTGTTCTCGAGGCGCCAGTGGGCGTGCGTCTGGTATCCGAGCAGCTTGGCCCGCTCCGCCCGCAGCTTCAGGACCTCCGTGATGATCGCGTTGTTGTCGTGCGCATCGCCGTGGTCGCCGCGGCTGTAATACGTCTTCCACACCTTCTCGCGCAGGTCGCGCCGACCTGCGTAGGTGAGGAACGGCTCCATGCTCGACCGCGTGTTGGTGATCGCCCACTTGCCCTTCTGGCCGCGCTGCTCGGCGGCGGCGGCGGCGCCGGAGCGCAGCGACTCGGGCAGGCCGGCGAGGTCCGCTTCCTTGTCGAGGTAGAGGACGTAATCCGTCTCGTCCGCGAGGAGGTTCTGGCTGAACTTCGTGTAGAGCGAAGCCAGGCGCTGGTTGATCTCGCTGAGCCGCTTCTTGGCCGTGGCATCCAGCCTGGCGCCCGCGCGCACGAAGTTCGTGTAGTCGAGCCAGACCAGCCGCTTCTGCTCCGGCGTCAAGGACCCCTTCTCGCGCGCGTCGTAGACGGCGGCGATGCGCTTGAAGAGCTTCTCGTTCTGGGTGATCTGGTCGGCGAAGGCGGCCAGCTTGGGCGCCATCTCCTCCTCGACCTTCTGGAACTCCGGGGTGGCCATGGTCGAGCTGTAGATCCCGAAGATGTTGCTCACGCGGTCGAGAGCGCGGCCGGACCGCTCCAGGCCCACGATGGTGTTCTCGAAGGTCGGCGGCGCGGGATCGTTCGCGACCTTGTCGATCTCGGCGAGGGCCTCCGCCATCCCCGTCTCCAGCGCGGGCTTGAAGTCCTCGACCTTGACCTTTTCGAAGGGGGGAACGCCCCCGTAGGGGCCGCTCCAGGGTGCGAGCAGGGGGCTTTGCAATTTGGCCTCGGGCGCGGTGACGGCCGAAGCCGTTCCGGCGGCAACGAGCGCGGCCAGTCCCGCGCCCGCAATGGAAGGAGTCCTCATCAGTGACACTCCAAAACCCCGATTGTACCGCGGCGGCGGGGCGGCCGACATCTCCTGCAGGCGCCGCCGGCACGGCGTTCGCATTCCATGTCGCAGGTCCGGCCACGCCGCGCGAGCGGTTGCTACAGTGGTCGTAGGGACGGAGGAATCCGATGGCGGAGCAGGACGCGGCCGAGGAGACGGTCCGTGCGGGCCTCAGCGAGTCCGAGATGCGCGACAACGTCATTCGCCTGGCCTTCGGCGGCGACGTGCACCGGTACGAGGAGTTCTGCGAGACGATCCGCGGCGAGATGCCGCCGGGGACCGCGGCCGTCCTGCGCGGCAGCGCGGTCACGGGGATGCGCCACGGCGACAATGCCCCCTTCGACGCCGAAGGGCCCGGCACGAGCGATCTGGACCTCACGCTCGTGGGCGCGGAGGCCGTCGCCCTCTACAAGCTCGACGGCTTCTTCATCCCCAAGATCCACTCGCGGCCCATCAGCGAGAAGGACCCGGACATCGCGCCCGACCTCCTGCCCCTGCGTGACCGTCTCATGAAGATGGTCGGCCGCCCCGTCAACATCCAGGGCACGCGCGACTGGATCATGTACTTCCGCGAGCACGTGATGGGGCAGCCGTACCTGACGCTCTGCGGCAAGGTCGAGACCTCGTAGCCGTGCGCCTGCTCACCTACAACATCCGCTACGGCGGAGTGGGAAGGGTGGAGGCGCTCGCGTCCGTGGTGAACCAATCCGCCCCGGACGTGGTCGTCCTGCAGGAAGCGACCCGCCCCGAAGTCGTCAAGGAGCTGGCGGCGGCGACGGACATGCCGTTCTGGGCCGCCGCGCCCACGCATTCCGTCGGCTTCATGAGCCGCCGCCCGCTGCGCCACCAGTGGCATCGGCCGCGCGCGAGCCGCCGCGCCTACCTGGAGCTCGTCCCCGAGGGCGAGTCCTGGCGCATCTTCGGCGTGCACCTGAGCGCGGTGCACTCGAACTGGACGGAGCGGCGTCGCGTGCGCGAGCTGCGCGCGGTCCTGGCCGGCATCGCCGAGCACCAGCACGGCTTCCACGTCGTGGCCGGGGACTTCAACACGATCGCGCCCGGGGAAACGCTGGACATTCAGAAGCTGCCGCCGCGTTTGCGCGCGTTCGTCTACCTCACGGGCCGCACCATCCGCTGGGAGACCATCCAGATCATGCTGGACGCCGCCTATGTGGACGGCTATCGCGCGCTGCACCCGGACGACCGCGGGCTCACTTTTCCCGCGGGTGACCCCCACGTGCGCCTCGACTACGTGTTCCTGCCCTCGGCGTTCGCGCCGCGCCTCAAGGGCTGCGCGGTCGTGAACGGGACGCCGGCGACGATGGACGCGTCGGACCACCTTCCGCTGGTGGCGGACCTGGACCTCGCGTAAAGGGAACCTGACGCGTGCGTCGCTTTCCGCGGCGACCCTCCTGATTTGGTCGTCTCCAGCGTGAAGGCGCTGGGACAAACCGACGCGGGCAACGTGCTGATCGCGCGCGAGATGCTGCGCCGGCCGCTCTGCGCGGGGGCCCGGCACGCTCGCTGCAGTGAGGCGGGGGCGGAGAGTGACCATGAACCCCGCCTCGATGCTCATCGCCATGATGCTCGCCGCGCCCGTGCCGGAGACGCCGCACGCGACCGCGCGGGCGCTCCTCGATCGCGCTGCGGTCGCGCGCGCCCGTGGAGACGAAGGGGCAGCGCTGGCGCATCTGCGTGCGGCTCTCCAGGCCGCGCGGACCGCGGACGCGCCCGCCGAGGAAGCGGCGGCCGCGGTCGGAATCCTCGACATCACGCGTGCGACCGATGCCCTCGCTCTCGCCCAGGCGATCGTCCCGCGCGCGCTGGCCGTCGCCCCCAGCGGCACCGCCCATGAGGCGGAGGCCCTGCGACTGCTGGCCGCCGTCGACGTCGCCGCCGGCGATCGCGCGGGCGCGGAGGCGTTGTTCCGCCAGGCGGTGGATGTTCTCGAACGTGCGCACGGCATGGTCGACGAACGCCTGGCTCCTGCGGTGTGCGAGCTCGGCCTCCTCCTCGTCGGCGACGGCCGTCTGGCGGAGGCCGAGGCGCTCTTGCGGCGCGGCCTCGCCATCGACGACGCGGGCGTGCGGCGCGTGGATCGCCGCGCACGCCAGGTCTTCACGCTCGACATCCTGGCCGCGCTGGCCACTTCGAAGGGGGACCCCGCGGAGGCGGAAGCGCTGCTGCGCCGCGCGCTTGCGCTGGCCACCCTCGATCCGGCCCTGGGGCCGGCGGACGTGGGCGCCACCTCGAGCGGCCTGGCCAAGGTGCTGATCGACCGCGGCCAGGTGCGCGAGGGCGGAGACCTCGCGCGCCGCGCGCTCGCCCTCTACGAGCGCGTCCAGGGTGAACGGCACGCCGAGCTGACGGAGGTGCTGGTCACGCTGGCCTCGGTGCGCGCGGCGGCGGGCGCGCTGGACGAGGCAGTCGCGCTCCTGCGCCGGGCCGGCCGCGTCGCCGAGACCGAAAACGCACGGCCGGTGGTGAAAGCGGCGGCGGCGGCAAACCTGGGAGGCCTTTGGATGTCGCAGGGCCGCTACCAGGACGCGGAGCCGTTGCTCGAGCGTGCGGTCGAGCTGGCCGAGCAGGGTGTGGGAGCCGGCCATCCTGGTCTCGTCCGTCCCGTGCAGATGCTCGCGGACTGCTATCGGCTCCGCGGCCGCTTCCCCGAGGCGGCCGCACTGTACGAGCGCTCCTTGAGCCTGGCCGGCCGCGCCTATGGGTTGCGGAGTGCGCCGGCCATGGCCAGCCTGTCCGGTCTGGCGGTGGTGGAGGAGCAGGCGGGACATCGCGAGCGCGCGGAGGCGCTGCACCGCGAGGCGGTGGCCATCGCGGAGGATGTCGCGGACGCGCGCGACCCCGGCCGCATCGACGCCCTGGCCGGGCTGGCCCGCTTCTACCAGCACCAGGGACAGACCGGGTCCGCCGAGCACCTCTACGTGAAGGCGCTGGCCGCGGCGGACTTCGTCGGCGCGCGCGACCCGCGGCGCGTGGCCGTGCTGCGCGGGCTGGCCTCGCTGTACGCGGTGCAGGGGCGCCGGGCCGAGGCCTCGCAGATCGAGGCCGCGCTCGCGACGCCCGCCGGCATCGCCGCCGCCGTCACCTGGGTGGTGGCGCCCGCGGAGCACCCGTGAGCGCCCGGCGTTACCGAGCGGCCGGCTTCTTCTTCCTGGCGAGCCGATCGAGAGTCGCGTACTGCTCGGGCGTGAGCTTCAAGGCGGCGGCGGCCACGTTCTCCTCCAGGTGCGCCACCTTCGATGTGCCCGGGATCGGCAAGATCGCGGGTGAGCGCTGGAGCAGCCAGGCCAGCGCCACCTGGTTGGGCGTGGCGTCGAGCGGCCGGGCGATCTGCGCGACCGTCGCATGGCCGGCCAGCTGCCCCACCTGCAGCGGGAACCAGGGGATGAACCCGAGGCCCTCGCGCTCGCAGTAATCCACCTCGTCTTCCCATTCGCGGTCGGCCAGGTTGTACTTGTTCTGGACCGACACGATCGGGACGACGCGACGCGCGCGCTCGATCTGCGCGACCGAGACCTCGGACAGGCCGAGGTGGCGGACCTTGCCTTCCTCCTGGAACGCGCGCAGCGCGGCGAACTGCTCGTCCTCCGGCACCGCGGGGTCGATGCGATGGAGCTGCCAGAGGTCGATGCGCTCGAGGCGCAGCCGGCGCAGGCTGCCTTCGAGCTCTGTGCGGAGGCGCTCCGGCCGGCCGCTCGGCTTCCACTTCTCCGGGCCCGGCCGATCGAGGCCGCCCTTGGTGGCGATCACGAGGCCGGTCGGGTACGGATGCAGCGCCGCCGCGATCAGATCTTCGCTGACGTGGGGGCCGTACGACTCGGCGGTGTCGATGAAGTTGACGCCGAGCTCCACCGCGCGGCGGAGCACGGCGATCGCCTCCTCCTTGTCCGCGGGGGCTCCCCAGACCCCGGGCCCCGTGAGGCGCATGGCCCCGAAGCCCAGGCGATGGACGCGGAGATCCCCGCCCAGCGCGAACGGTCCGCTCGCGGCCGCGGTGACGGTTCCTGATTTCATGACTCCGCCTCCGTTCAGTCGGTCCGGCCGCGCAGCCGGCGCAGGGTCCGGCGGTCGCGGCGATGCGGCGTGGTGACGGGATTGGCGGCGCGGAAGGCGCGTTCGAAGTCGCGCACCTCGAGCTGCTCCGCCGTCGGAGGCGGCGTGCGGTCCTCGTAGAGGGTCCGGGCCTCCGCCTTCGGGATGTGCTGGCTCGCCACTCCGCGCACGATCACGGTCTGCCGGCGGCCCGCGCCGCGCGTGATGACGATCTCGTCGCCGGGGCGCACGACGCGGTTCGGCCGCGCCGTCTCGCCGTTGACGTCCACCTTGCCGCCGCGGCAAGCGCGCTGGGCCTCGGACCGCGTCTTGAAGAGACAGGCGACGTCGAGCCAGACGTCGATCCGCTCTCCCGTCCCGCCTGGCTCGATCATGCGCTCTCTCGATCCTAGCTCAGCGCGCGCGGCGGCTCTTGCGCTTCGAGGGAAGAGGGCGCAGCGGCCGGGTCGCCCACCCTGGCGCGGGCTGGGGGTCGGGCTTCAGGCCGTTGAAGTCGGCGAGCTCGATCGTACGGCGGGCGCGCTTGCGGAAGAGCTTGCCCTCGGACGTGAAGACGGGATCGCCGGCCAGATCGCGACCCGACCATTCCTTCTCGCGAAGATCGCTTCCGGGGAGGTCGCCTGTAGTCGCGCGCGATCCGCTCACCGCTTCCAGGCCCACCAGCGGGTGGTCGGGGTGCGTGACGAGAGGCATGCCTGTCCAGAGCGCGACCTTGCGCTTCCCGACGAATCGGCCGCCGCCGCCCCACGTATCGCCTTGGGGCCACAACACGAGCGCGTGCAGCCAGGGCGGCCGGCTCACCGCCGTCCATGTCCCTCGGTAGGACGTCCGCCAGCGCGAGCCCTGCAGCGCGAAATACAAGAAGAGCTGGCCATCGGGGGAGAGGTCGCAACGCTCCTCGTAGATGCGGCCCTTGAACCAGGCGCCGTTCTCGAAGAGGTCGGTGTCGGTGTGCCAGAGGATCACGTGGTACCAGGCGGCGGGCCCGCGCCGCAGGATCACGCCGACGGGGGCCTCGCGCGCGAGGACCACGAAGAGGCGCGGAGGCACGCTCATCGGGCGCTCGGCGGTGGCGGCATCGTCGGCCGCGGCGACGGCGGGGGCAGCTTCGCGGTCTCGTGGCGATAGGCGGCGATGGCGGCGCACTCGCCCTCGAACTTGCCGAGGAACGCGAGATCGCCCTGGAAGCGCTCCGGGTTGAGCCGCCGGTCGTACATCTCCACTCGCTCGCCGTGGACGTCCCGCACCAGATAGAGATAGTACGTGTCGTTCTTGCCCTTGAGGCTCTTCAGGATGCCCTTGGCCACGCATCCCGGGTCGAAGGTGACGAGGTTCAGCGGGGTCGCGGTGAGGCCCGGCCGATAGGGACCCATCTCGGTGAGGGTCGGCGGTGTGCCCGGCGTGGGCTTGTCCTTCTGCAGATCGGGGAGGCCGAGCGATTTGCGGACGGAGTATTCCTCGCCCTTGACCCTCGTCTCCGCCGGGAAGCAGGGGCGCTTCTCCGCGGCCGCGGCGCGGCACGGATCCTCGCGCGCGTCTTCGATGCGGTTCACCACGCGGTCGACGGAGTCGCTGACCGGGCGGGTGGAAGCGGCCGGTGAAACGGAAGGAGACGGGGAAGCGGACGGCGAAACGGACGGAGACGGAGAGGGAGACGGAGACGGGGAGGGCGGCACGGCGAGCCACGCAACCAGGACGGCCACCCTCACGGATGTTTGGACGACGGACCCGGCGGGAAAGACGTCATCCCATCATCGTAGGGCCGCTATAGTGGGGCGTGCGGCACGCGCGTGCGTCGGCCGTCGGATTGGCGGCTCTCCTGGCGGCGTCCGGCGCGCTGGCCCAGCCGCCTTCGGCGACGTTCCCGTCCAAGATCGAGCTGATAACGGTGGACGTGGTCGTCATCGACAAGAAGGGCCAGCCCGTGCCCGGCCTCACCCGCGACGACTTCGTCGTGGAAGAAGACGGCCGCCCGCAGGCGATCGTGAGCTTCGAGGCGGTCAACACGGAAGAGGCGCCGGCGGAGCCCACGGTTTCGACGCCTTCGATCGTGGCGACGAACGACGCGGAGCCGTCGCGGATCGCCCGGGCCTATGCCCTCCTGGTGGACGATCTCGGACTGGATCTCGGCGCGGTCACCGGTGCGCGCCAGGCGGTGGATTCGTTCCTCGAGAGATCCGTTCGCGGCGGCGACGAGATCCTGCTCGCCACCACCAGCGGCGATGCATGGTGGAGCACGTCGATGCCCGAAGGGCGTGGCGACCTCCTCGCCATCACGGCGCGGCTGCGATCGCGTGGTGGCAATGTGTCGCAGGCCATCGACTACATCAGCGAGTCGGAGGCGTATCTCCTCGGCCGCGGCAATGCGGTTGCGGCGCAAGTCGCCGCACGGATCGTGGCCCGATGGACGGCCAATCACGTCTGCTTCGAGCAAGACCCCGGGTGCTCGGCGAACGTGTTGGCGCAGGCTCGGCAGGTCGATGCCGAACGCCGGATCCGGACGCAGAGCGTTCTTTCGACCGTTCGGCGCGCGGTGGACGCCTTCCGTCCGCTGCGCGGCCGGAAGTCCATCCTTCTCTTCTCGCGCGGGTTCATCGACGATACGGACCTGCGACCGCGCGACATCGTGGCCGCCTCACGGGAAGCCAATACCGCGGTCTATTTCGTGGATGCCCGCGGACTGATGGTCGGCCCTGCCCTTGCCTCCGCCGATACGTCCGCCCCTCCGGCTCCGTCAGACGTGGGGAGCGTGTCCTTCGAGGAGACCGTCCTCGCCTCTCAAGGGACGCAGGCCCTGGCCGACGATACCGGCGGATTCTCGATCCGGAACACGAACGATCTCGGTGCGGGCGCGGAGCGGGTGGCGGCGGAATCGCGCGTCTTCTACATGCTCGGCTTCGAGGCGCCGTCCGGGAAGAAGCCCGGGGAATGGCGCAAGCTGCGTGTCGAGGTCAAGAGGGCGGACCTGAAGGTGCGCGCGCGCCGTGGGTACACCGTGCGAGCGGAGGGAGTGAATCCGGCCAGGAGCGTTCCGGCCAAGGAGGGTACCCGCAAGCTGCCGCCGGCGGTGGAGGGCGCGCTGGACACCGCGCACGACCTCGCCGGGATTCCCCTGCGTACCGTGGCCTACGTCCTCGAACCGCGTGCCAAGGACACGACGCACGTCCTCGTCGCGGCCGAGTTCGATGCCAGCGGCCTCAGCTTCGAGGGAACGGGCAAATCGCGCGCCGCGCGCCTCGAGGTCACCGCCGCCGCGACACTGCGCGACACCGGGAAGACTCTCTACTCGGACGAGCGCGTCGAGGTGCGCGCCGTGGAAGGGGAAGCGCCCGGCTGGCGATCGGTGGCCCGCGAGTTCGACCTTCCGCCCGGCGTGGCCCAGGTCCGGCTCATCGTGCGGGATCCGGCGACGGGAGCGATGGGTGCGGTCGCGCAGAGGATCGAGGTACCGCGGCCGGGCACGCTTCGCGTCACCACGCCCTTCCTCAGCGATCAGGTCGTGCCGGCGTCGTCTCGCGAGGCCAAGCCGCATGCCGCCGTGGCCGCGCACCGAACGTTCCGGGCCGGGGGCGGCCTCTACTGCGGGTTCGAGGTGTTCGGGGCCGCGCGCGATCCGGCCGACGGCGCGCCGCGCGTGTCCGCCGGGCTCGCCGTCCGCACGGCCGCGGGCGAGACGGTGCGGCAAGCGGCGCCGACGCGGATCGCCGCCGACCGCGACGGGCGCCTCGTCCGCCTCGTCGGCCTCGACCTCAAGGGTCTGGCCGCGGGCGCCTACGAGATCGTCCTCGACGTGCGCGACGAGGCGGGCGGCGCGACCGTGGAGCGGCACGAGCCGTTCACGATCGCGCCGTAGGCTGGCCTTCAGGCCGCCGGGCGCTGGATCCCCTCCCGCCAGCCGATCTCCTCGAGGACGAGCGACGCCTCCGCCTCGTCGAGGCCTTCCCCGAAGCGCACCGTCCGCGCGCCGTACTCGAACGCGATGACGCCCGGCTCGCGCCCGAATCGGATGGGGGAGGACCACCGCCCGGCATCGGGCGGGGGCACGGAGACGCGCAGGTGACGCACCTCGGCCAGGCTGTACTCACGGCTGAGGCCGACTCCGGCCACTTCGCGCCGGAGGACGAGGGCTCCCGGCCGCAGGGCCACGACTTCGTGTCCGATCGCGTTCCACAGCCACGCGTACACCACCGTGCTCGACCAGAGGACGGCCGCGATCAGCCACACCTCGAAGAACCCCGCTTCGCCGCCGCGGGCGCGCCCCGACCGGATCTCTCCGGCCAGGCCCGTCATGCTCAGCGTCCAGAGACCGAGCCACAGGGGCACGACCACCAGCAGCGGCCAGTTGCGCCGTACCGGGATCACGACCTCGGGTCCCATCCTTCCGTCACGCCGCGTCGAGCGACGCGCCATCGGTCGGACTCTCATTGCGCCCTCCGGCCGTCGAGGAAGCGGGCGGTGCCGTTGAGCACGTCCATGACCTCGATCGGAATGGCCAGCACCACCGTGTTCGACGCCGTGGGCCCCAGGCCGTCGATCGTCTGCAGGGTGCGGAGCTGAATGGCGCCCGGGCTCTCGCGCATGGTCTGCGCGGCCTGGGCCAGGTTGACGGCGGCGTCGCGGTCGCCTTCCGCCTTGGTGATGTTGGCGCGCTTCTCGCGCTCGGCCGAAGCCTGGCGCGACATCATCTTCTTCAGCTCCTCCGGCATGTCGATGTCCTCCATGCGGATGGACTCGACGTGGAGGCCCCAGGCCCGCGTGTCCTTCTCGACGTGGGAGCCGATGGTGGCCTCGATCTGCTCGCGCTCGGAAAGCAGCTCGTCGAGGGTCATCTGGCCGACGACGTCGCGCAGCGACGTGCGCGCGTACTGCAACATCGCGAACCGGAAGTCCTGCACGCGCGTGACGGCCAGGGCGGCCTCGGATACGCGGAAGAACAGCACGCCGTCGATGGAGACGGGCACGTTGTCCTTCGTGATCACCTGCTGGCGCGAGATCTCCAGCGCCTGCACGCGCGTGTCGATCATGCGCACCCAGTCCACGAGGGGGATGACCATGAACAGGCCTGGCCCCTTCACGCCGGAGAGCTTGCCGAGGCGGAAGACGACCGCCCGCTCCCATTCCGCGGCCAGCCGGATCGCGGACGCCACGAACAGATCGGCCAGGACCCACACGACCAGGGCGAGCACCGCATGGGGGGGATTGCCGCCGAGCGCCCAGGCGAGGATGAGCCCGGGTCCCAGGAGGAACACGAACACGATCGCCGAGACGTAGTTCACCATTTGATTCGTCCTCCGCGCCTTGGGAAGACTGCGCATAGACATCCAATTGCCGGCGAGGTTAGCTGACGGGCTCGGGGTTGGAAGTCCCCTACCAGGCCTCGGCCTGGATGCGCCCCTGGGACGCTTTCGCGTCCCGTCGGTTCCCCCGCTCGGCCGCGAGGCGGCCGATTAGGCAAGTGAGAAGCTAGGCCGCGGACCCCGGTCCGTCAAGTGCGCGCGCAACCGCCGCGGATGGACCTATTTGCGAGAGCGGGGAAACGAAAACGCGTCAGGCGGGGAGCGCGACGCGTCGATC
>Ga0207648_10001114_pt1 | contig 30167 bp, 32 predicted proteins | sample KBSMisM32_FD_184310 | JGI IMG/M metagenome (GOLD analysis project Ga0207648, IMG submission 184310) | Miscanthus rhizosphere microbial communities from Kellogg Biological Station, Michigan, USA - KBS Miscanthus M3-2 (SPAdes) (version 2) | ecosystem: Host-associated > Plants > Roots >... | reverse complement strand
CGCCGCCTGGCCGACCCAGGTGCCGAAGCCGCAGTCGCTGCCGGCCATCACGTTCTCGCGCCCCACCAGCTGGGCGTAGCGGCCGATGCGCTGCGCGATCAGTTCCGGGTGCTCGATGAAGTTGGACTTCGACTCGATCACGCCGGGAATCAGCAGCTTGCCTTCGGGCAGCTTCACCTGCTCGAACAGTTGCCACTCGTGCGCGTGCCGCGGGTTGGCCGCTTCGAGGGCCACCGCGCTCGGACGCGCGCGCCACACCAGGTCGATCACGTCGGCCAGCGGCACGTCGCAGTGGTGCGGCCCCTCGTAGTTGCCCCAGCACAGGTGCAGGCGCATGCGATCGGGCGCGATGTTGCGCAACGCGTGGTTCATGGCCTCGACGTGCAGCTGCGCCTTCTTGCGCCACTGCGCCAGGCTCAAGTCGGCGTGCTGGATGTGGCGCCCCATGCCGAGGTCGGGGCAGTCGATCTGCAGCACGAAGCCGCCTTGCACCACCGTCTCGTACTCCGGCCGCATGGCCTCGGCGATCGCGTGCAGGTACTGCTCCTCGCTCGGGTAGTGTTCGTTGCGGAAGAACAGCGACACCACGCCGGGTGATGCCGCAGTCAGGAAACCCTCCTGCGCGGTCACCTGCGAGAGCGCGTCGCGCAGGTGCGCGACATCGGTCTGTGCGGCCTGCGGGTCGCGCACCTGCACCGCCGCGTTGCAGCTCGGCGTGCGCCGTCGCGAGCGACCGGGGTCGCCGAACACGCGCCTGGCCAGCCCGGGAAAGCCCACCAGGTCCTGGTAGACGAACGTGTTGTCGGCGCCGCCGAAGCCGCTCAGGCGATCTTTGATGTAGGTGGCATAGCTCGGCTTGCTCATCTCGCCGTCGTTGATGACGTCCACGCCGGCCGCGGCCTGCTTGCGCACCACGTCGGCCACCGCCTCGGCGACGTGCCGCTCGAGCACCGCCGCATCGACCGGCACGCCTTCCTCCTTGGCGTACATGGTCTTGATGAGGCCCTCCGGCCGCGGCAGGCTGCCGGTGTGCGTGGTGAGAAAGCGGTCGGTGCTGCGCTTCATCGTCGCGTCTCCTGGCGTGCCGCCGTGCTGCGCGGCCTGCGCATCGTAGCTGCGGCGTGAGCGCGCTGCGGGCGTGGCTCAAGCGTGCGTCGCCGCAGCGCCTGCAGCTAGCGCGAACCGCTGTCGAACGCGTCGCTCTCGACGAACACCACGCGGTGCGGCGTGGCGGCCAGCTCGTTGCAGCGGCACGCGATGCCGCCGCCATCGCAGCGGTCGTCGTGGCTCCACGGCAAGCTGGGGTGCTCGTCGCACAGCCAGCCCGAGCCCGCGCACAGCGCGCAAATCAACTTGAGCTGTCTCTGCTTCATCGAGTCCCCCTGCCGGTCGCATCGATGCTATCTAGCCCGACCGCAGCGGACCAGTGGACAGCTGGTGGATGGCCTGTGGAAATCGATTGGACAACTCGCAACGCGCGACGCATCGCACGACACAGGCGTGGCAGCGTCCCCAAATGGGCTATCGGACCACGTGGCGCACCGGCTTGCCCACCACGGTGCCCACACGCGCCGCGGCCCGGGCCGGCGTCGATGTCGGAGCGCTGTGCACCGCGGTCGATGCGGCGCGATCCGGTCAGTGCACGCACAAGCGCCAGAACTGTGGTTCTCGGTGCGCCGTTCGAGCAGCTCGACGGGTCGACGTCGGCAAAGCGCGCCAGCAGGCGCTCGCCCTCACGGGGCGACCGATTTCGCCGGCTGCACGCTGGCGTGGCGCTACCATCCGCGGCGCATGCGACCCCAGGCCCGCCCCGCGCCACTCGAGACCCACGATGACTTCGACGGCCACCCCCCGCATCACGCAATCGCGCGTGATTCCCGTCGCCGGCCGCGACAGCATGCTGCTCAACCTGAGCGGCGCGCACGGGCCGTTCTTCACGCGCAACCTGCTGCTGCTCACCGACAACGCCGGTCGCACCGGGGTCGGCGAAGTGCCCGGCGGCGAGAAGATCCGCCAGACGCTCGAAGACGCGCGCCCACTGGTGGTGGGCCAAGCGATCGGTGCGCACGCCGGCATGCTGCAGACGATCCAGCGCGCGTTCGCCGACCGCGATGCCGGCGGTCGCGGCTTGCAGACGTTCGACCTGCGCACCACGATCCATGCGGTGACCGCGATCGAGAGCGCGCTGCTCGACCTGCTCGGCCAGCACCTCGACGTGCCGGTGGCCGCGCTGCTCGGCGAAGGTCAGCAGCGCGAATCGGTGGAGATGCTGGGCTACCTGTTCTACGTGGGAGACCGCACCCAGACCGATCTGCCCTATCGCAGCGAGCCCGACGCCGACAACGCCTGGTGCCGCCTGCGCCACGACCAGGCACTGACACCCGAGGCGATCGTGCGCCTGGCCGAGGCGGCGCGCGAGCGCTACGGCTTCAACGACTTCAAGCTCAAGGGCGGCGTGCTGCGCGGCGAAGACGAAGTCGACGCGATCCGCGCGTTGCACGAGCGTTTTCCGAACGCGCGCGTGACGCTCGACCCCAACGGCGGCTGGCTGCTGAAAGATGCGATCCGCCTGACGCGTGACCTGCATGGCGTGCTGGCCTACGCCGAAGACCCGTGCGGCGCCGAAGACGGCTTCTCGGGCCGCGAGGTGATGGCCGAGTTCCGGCGCGCCACCGGCTTGCCGACCGCCACCAACATGGTGGCCACCGACTGGCGCCAGCTGGCGCACGCGCTGGCACTGCAGTCGGTGGACATCCCGCTGGCCGACCCGCACTTCTGGACCCTGGCCGGCAGCGTGCGCGTCGCGCAGACATGCCGCGACTGGGGCCTCACCTGGGGCTCGCACTCGAACAACCACTTCGACGTGTCGCTCGCGATGTTCACGCACGTGGGCGCCGCCGCCCCTGGCAAGGTGACCGCGATCGACACGCACTGGATCTGGCAGGACGGGCAGCGCCTGACGAAAGAGCCGCTGCGCATCGTGAAAGGCCACGTGCAGGTGCCGCAGCGGCCGGGCCTGGGCATCGAGCTCGATATGGCCGAGGTCGAGCGCGCGCACCGCCTGTACAACGAGCACGGCCTGGGCGCGCGCGACGATGCGGTGGCGATGCAGGCCCTGATCCCCGGCTGGACGTTCAACCCCAAACGGCCCGCGCTGGTGCGCTGAGCGCGGCCCTCACGCAGAAGACCAACCACCCGACGAGGAGACACCCCGATGCATCCCACTCACAGCCCGACCCGCCGCGCGCTGCTGCAGCACGCCGCCGGTGCGAGCCTGGCCACGCTGGGCGCCGGCGCATTCGCGCAGGCGTTCGAGTTCAAGCCCAACCAGCGCTACCCCGATCCGGCGGTGCAGATCCTCGATCCGGGATTCGCCAAGTACCGCATCTACAGCAGCACGCTCGAGCAGGTCGCCAGCGGCATGCGCTGGGCCGAGGGGCCGGTGTACTTTCCCGACGGCGGGTACCTGCTGGTGAGCGACATCCCGAACAACCGCATCATGAAGTTCGATGAGAAGACCGGCGCGTTCACCGTGTTCCGTCAGCCGTCGAACTACGCCAACGGCAACACGCGCGATCGCCAGGGCCGCCTGGTCACCTGCGAGCACTCGGTGACGCGCCGCATCACGCGCACCGAGCGCGACGGCAAGGTCAACGTGCTGGCCGACAGCTTCGAAGGCAAGCGGCTCAACGCGCCGAACGACATCGTCGCCAAGAGCGACGACAGCGTCTGGTTCACCGACCCGCTGTTCGGCATCAACGGCGAGTGGGAAGGCACGCGCGCCAAACCCGAGCAGGCCAACACCAACGTGTTCCGCATCGCGCCCGATGGCAAGTTGAGCGCGGTCATCTCCGACCTCGTCAATCCGAACGGCCTGGCCTTCAGCCCCGACGAGAAGAAGCTCTACGTGGTCGAGTGGAAGGGCACGCCCAACCGCAGCATCTGGAGCTACGACGTCGGTGCCGACGGCACGAGCCTGTCGAACAAGACCAAGCTGATCGACGCCGCCGACCAGGGCTCGCTCGACGGCTTTCGGGTCGACCGCGACGGCAACCTGTGGTGCGGCTGGGGCAGCAACGGCGCGCTCGCGTCGGAGCCGAGCGACGTCGGCGGCCGCAAGGTGTTCGCGCTCAAAGGCCGCTCCGAGGATCTCGACGGCGTGATGGTGTTCAACCCGCAGGGCAAGCCGCTCGCGTTCATCAGGCTGCCCGAGCGTTGTGCCAATCTGTGTTTCGGGGGGCCCAAGAACAACCGCGTCTACATGGCGAGCTGCCATTCGCTGTACGCGATGTACTTCGAAGCGCACGGCGCCACCTGAGCGCGCGCGGCGCGACAATCGCCGCCCACACCCAGAGGGGCTGCCGATGCGATTCCCCGCGCCTTGCGCGACGCTGCCGTGCGCGGCGGCCCTGCTCGCCGCCTGCACGGCGCCCTCCTCGACGCCGTCACAGGCCGCCGCAGCGCCGGCCTGCAGCGCCGACGCGCCGGCCTTCGCGCTGTCCGGCGTGCAGATCACCGAAGCGCTGGCGGTCGACGCCGACACCGCGCGTCCGCCCGGCGTCGGCAGCGGCCCGATGCTGGTCGCCCATTGCAAGCTCACCGGGCGCATGGCCAGCCGCATCGGCATCGATGGCAAGCCGTATCACATCGGCTTCGAGCTGCGCCTGCCGCGCGAGTGGAACGGCCGCTTCCTGTACCAGGGCGGTGGCGGCAACGACGGCGTGCTGCGCCCTGCGGTGGGCCCGCAGGCCGCGCCCGGCTACGCACTGAATCGCGGCTTCGCGGTGGTCACCACCGACGCCGGCCACCAGGGCCCCGACGCGAGCTTCGGCTTCGACCCGATCGCGCGCGTCGACAACGCCTACAACGCGCACGACAAGGTGGCCGTCACCGCGAAGGAGATCGTGCGCCGGCACTATGGGCGCAACGCCGAGCGCTCGTACTTCATCGGCTGCTCGGGCGGCGGGCGCCAGGGCATGATGTTCACGCAGCGCTTTCCGTCGTACTTCGACGGCGTGATCGCGATGGCGCCGGCGATGCGCGTGTCCAAAGGCGCCACCATCGCGGCGGCGTGGGACACGCAGGCGCTCGCGGCCATCGCCCCGCGCGGCGCCGACGGCCCGGTGCTGAGCCAGGCGCTCAGCGACGCGGACCTCGCGCTGCTGCGCAAGGGCATCCTCGAGCAATGCGATGCGCAAGATGGCGTGGCCGACGGCCTGGTGTCCAACCCCGCGGCGTGCCGCTTCGACCCACGCAGGCTGATGTGCGCCGCCGGCAAGGCGCCCGATTGCCTGGCCGCCGAGCAGGTGGGCGCCTTGAAGAAGATGTTCGCCGGCCCCATCGACAGCGCGGGCCGCAAGCTGTACTTCACCTGGCCGTGGGACCCCGCGGTCGGCCATCCGCAGAACGATTGGCGCCTGTGGAAGCTCGGCACGGCACCCAGCGGCAGCAAGCCCAACTCGCGCCACGTGGCGCTGATGCAGGACGCGCTGCAGGGCTACTTCGTGACGCCGCCCGATCGCGCGCTGACGGTGTTCAATTTCGACTTCGACCGCGACCCGGCACGCCTCGACGCGCACGCGTGGATCTTCAACACCGCCGACGACGTCGACCTCGCGGCCTTTCGTGCGCGCAACGGCAAGCTGCTGTTCGCGCACGGGCTGGCCGACCCGATCTTCTCGCCCGACGAGATGGTCGACTACTACCAGCGGCTCAGCGCGCGCCACGGCGCAGCCACCGCGGAGTTCTCGCGCCTGTTCCTGGTCCCCGGCATGGGGCACTGCCAGGGCGGCGCCGCCACCGACAGCTTCGACGGCCTCGGCGCGTTGATGAACTGGGTCGAGAAAGGCCAGGCACCGCAACGCATCATCGCCAGCGGCACCGCGGTGTTTCCGGGCCGCACGCGGCCGCTGTGCCCGTATCCGGCCTACGCGCACTACGACGGCGGCAACCTCGAGGATGCCGCGAGCTTCAGTTGCCGCACGCCCTGAGGATCGAGCGCGCGGCGCGAGGGGCCGCGCGCTCGCGGTGAGACGCGAATCGCGCGCGCGTCAGATCGGCAGCAGCTCGCCGTTGACGATCCACGGCGTGCCGAAGCGGTCGACCAGCATGCCCCAGGTCTTGGCCCAGAACGCCGGCTGCATCGCCATCGTCACGGTGCCGCCGGCCGACAACGCGTCGAACACCTTCTGCGCCTGCGCAGTGGTGTCGTAGTTCAGGGTGAACGACACGCCCTTGATGCCCTCGTAGGGCACGTGGGTCGGCGCGTCGCCCGCGTACAGCACGCCGCCGTCGGGCAGCACCAGGCGCGCATGCAGGATGCGATGGGCCGACTCCTTCGGCATCTGATCGGCCATCGGCGAGTCGGCGCCGCTCATCAGCACCTCGAGCTTGCCGCCGAGCACGCGCTCGTAGAAACGCACCGCCTCCGCGCAGTTGCCGTCGAAGGCCAGGTAAGGAATCGGTTGGGGCATGGCAGGGTCCTTTTCGAAGAATGAGCCGAGGGGCTGCTCACACGACGCGTCAGCGGCCGCGGTTTCGACACGCGCCTTGAAAAATAGCGCGCGAGGCGGTCCAGTGGCGCCGACGCTTCAGCCCGCGCGCCAGCGGAAAGCCGCGAGATCGAAGTGCACCGGTCGGCCTTCGATCAGGTCGGCCACGATCTCGCCCACCACCGGCGCGAACTTGAAGCCGTGCCCCGAACACGGGCTGGCCACCAGCACGTTGGCGTGCGCGGGATGGCGGTCGATCCAGAAGTGCTCGTCCGGCGTGTTGGTGTACAGGCACACGGTCGATGCGCGCAGCCGGCCGTCGGCCGCCGGCACGAAACGGCGCAGCGCGCGGCGCACCGCGTCGACTTCTTCGGCGCCCACGTCGCGCGGCACCGTGTCGGCGCTGGTCGCCGCACCGTGGTGGTGGAACGCCAGCTTGATGCCGGCACCGAGGTCGGGAAAGCCGTAGAAGAAACGCGCGCCGTCGAACTGCCACAGGTGGATCGGGCAGCGCTGCGGGCTGAAGGCCGACGCGTCGCGCGCCGGCTCGAACCAGTGCAGCGTCTGGCGCTCGACGCGAAACGGCACGCGCAGGTCGGGCAGCAGCGACGCCACCCATGCGCCTGCGCTGATCACGAGCTGCCGCGCGCGATGCGCGGCGTGCGCGGTGAACACCACGACGCCATCGCGCTCGGCCTGCCAATGACTCACCGGGTCATCGAAGCGCAGCGTGGCGCCGTGGCGTTGCGCCTGCGCGAGCTGCGCGCGCACGCACGCTTCGGGCGCCAGCACGCCGGCGCGCGGCTCCCACACCGCGACCATGCCGGGCTCCGGGTTCAGCACCGGGTAGCGATCACGCAGCTCGTGCGCCGACAGCAGCTCGTGCTGCAGGCCGTGCGTTCGCGCGCTGCGCAGCGCGCCTTCGACCAGTTCGCTGTCCGGCGCACCGATCATCACGCCACCGGTGCGCTGCAGCAGCTGGGCGCCCGACGCGCGTTCGAGGTCGCGCCAGCGCTCGAAGGCACGCTGCACCATCGGCACGTACACCGGATCCTCGAAGTAAGCCTCGCGGATGATGCGCGAGTCGCCGTGCGACGAACCCCAGGTGTGCGGCGGCGTGAAGCGATCGAAGCCGATCACGCTGGCGCCGCGCCGCGCCAGCTCGAGCGCGCTGGCGCTGCCCATCGCGCCGAGGCCGACGATGGCCACCTCGTGCACCACCGACCCGGCTGGCTGCTGCGCTGCGCCCGACATGCAGGCAGATTAGCAGCTGCGCGACAGCGCGATGGCAGCTGCGCTGGTGCGCGACGTCAGGGCGCCGCGGCGCGCTGAAAGGCCTGCAGCGCGCGCTGCAGCGCCTGCGCGGCCGCGATATCAGGGCAGTACAGCTTGAGGGCCTGGTTGCTCAGCGTCGCCGGCGACAGCAAAACGATGCCGTACTGCTCGCGCGCGGCGGCGCGCTCGGCATCCCATGGGCTGCTCGACACGCAGGCCACCGTGTTCATGCAGGTGAGGGTCAGGCGCGCCTCGCGGCGGTAGCTGCGTCCGGCCGACCCCGCTTCGGCGTAGTCGATGCCCACGCTGCCGAAGAACACCCGCAGCTCGCGCGGTCCGGCGCGAAACGAGATCGACTGCAGTTCGACGCCGGCCTCGCTGATCGGATGCACGCCGTCGTGGCAGCCGGTCAGCGCCTGCTCGATGAAGTCCGGCACGACGCCGCTGTGCTGGGCCCACGCGGGGGCGACAGACAACCCGAGAACCACCAAGCCGGCCGCGCTGCGACTCATCGTCGGAGCTCCCTTCGAGCGATGAGCGCAGCTTGCCCAATCGCAAGGCGTTTGTGCACCGGGCGACGTGAGGGGAATCCCCTGTTCGGGGCCCGTTACAGTGATGTTTCAGCGCCGCCGCAGCGTTTCGGCGATCTCGTCGAGCCGCAGCAGGATCGCGCGCAGCAACGAAACGCTGTCGTCCGATACCGCATTGGCTGGCGTGGCGCGCTGGTGGCGCAGCGCATCGCGGCGCTCCAGGATGCGCGCGCGCAGGCTGTGCGCGTCGATCACGCCGATCAGCTTCATGTCGTTGGCCTGGCCCGAGCTCTGGCCAGCGGTCTCGAACTTGAGGATGCTCAAGTGGAAGCGCCTCAGCAACGGCCCCTCGATGAAGGTCACGTCCTGGATGTTCTCCAGCGGGATCGTCTTCTCCACCTGCACCAGGATGCCCTTGCGGTAGCGGATCGCGGTGTCGCGCAGTTCGCACTCGAGCTTGTCGAAGTAGTGCCTCGCCCACCATTGGCCGACGCCGCAGAACCAGACCAGCGCCAGCGGCAGCAGCACGATGGTGCCGGCCAGCGCCGCGCCGACCGACAGCACCAGGTACGGTCGGATCAACGGATTGAACGCAGCCCTGTAGGAACCCGGTTGCGCAGGGGTCATCGCCATGCGCGTGTCAGACCACACCCGCGGCACGCAGGCGCGCGACGTCGGTCTTGGAATAGCCGACCTCCGCCAGGATCGCTTCGGTGTGCTCGCCCAGCAGCGGCGCGCGGCCGCGGATCGCGCCCGGCGTCGCCGACAACCGCACCGGTGTGTCGGCCACCGGAGCCGGGCGCGGCGCGCCGGGGAACGCGATCTCGCGCAGGATGCCGCAGGCGCGCACATGCGCATCGTCGAGCGCCTGCTGCGGGCTGTGCACCGGCCCCGCCGGAATGCGCGCGGCCTCGAACGCGGCAATCGCGTCGGCGCGCGTGCGCGCGGCACACCACGCGCCGAGGCGCTCGCTCACCACGTGCGCGTGCCGACCGCGCCCGAGGTCGTCGGCGAAGCGCGGGTCGTCGAGCCACTCGGGCGCTGCGAGCAGGATGCAGAAGCGCGCCCACAACGGCTGACCCACGGCCTGCACGATCAGCCACTGGCCGTCGGCGCATTGAAAGAGATCGGCCGGCGCCGAGCCGTAGCCGAGGTTGCCCTGCGGCACGCGGTTCGGTTGATTGACAGCCTGCTCGATCAGCACCGCGTTGGCAAACGTGAGCGCGGTGGCCATCAGCGAACCGCTCACTTCCTGGCCGCGCCCGCTGCGCTCGCGCGCCATCAGCGCCAGCAACGCGCCGAACGCCGCCGAGATCGCGGTGCCGAAGTCGACCCAGTTCACTGCCGCACGGCGCGGCGCGCCAGGGTCGCCGGTCATGTACACCGCACCCGACAGCGACTGCCCCAGCCCGTCGAAGCCGAGCCGGTGCGCATACGGCCCGCTGGTGCCGAACGCGTTGGTGGCCACCAGAATGGCACGCGCGTTGAGCGCCGAGATGCTCGCGTGGTCGAGCCCCATGGCCCGCAGCGTCGCGCCCGGCATGTTGGCGATCACGATGTCGCTGCGCGCAACCAGCCGGCGCACGATCTCGCGGCCTTCGGGCGCGGTGGGCTCCAGCGTCAGCGACCGCTTGCCGCGGTTCACCTGCATGTACAGCCCGCCCTCGCCGCTGTCGGCCAACGGCAGGATGAAGCGGTCTTCGCTGCCACCCACTTTGTCGATGCGGATCACGTCGGCGCCATGGTCTGCCAGCAGCGCCGCGCAGAACGGGCCGGCGATGAAGCGGCCGAAGTCGAGCACGCGGATGCCGGCCAGCACGCCGTCGCTCATCGGGGTGGGATCGCCATCGCGCATGGGTGTCGGTCGATATGGGCGCGCGCCGGCGCAGCCGGCACGTCACGGCGCACTGTACTGGGTCGCGCTGGCCACCGCGCCGCGGCGCGCCGGACCGCGCACCGTCAGCAGCGCACGGTGATCACCTCGTCGAGCCGCGTGGTGTAGCGCGGCGAGCGCATCTGCTGCCGGCCGATGGACGCGGGCGGCGCGGCGGCACGGCGCGGCGGACGCGCCGCACTCGCCAGGTCGACGGCGCCGCGGCCGAAGCGCTGGTTCAACGCATCCATCGTCCCCATCAACCGCGCGCCGTCGCGCCGCGGCACCGGCTGCGCCGTGTCGTCGCCGAACAGATCGGGCAGGCCGGCGGCGCGGCCCTGAGGCTGCAGATCGACCAGCACCACGCCCGCCTTCACGTAGCGATGACCCGGGCGGAACATCGCCTCGAGCGTGCGCGCGGCCGCTGCGGCGAGCCTGCGCGTGTCGGCGCTGGCCGGCACGAGCCGCAGCGTGGCGCTCGGGCTGTGCTGCCGGTCCTGCGTGCGGAACGGGCTGGTCGATAGAAACACCTGCAACGCGCCGGCCACGCTGCGCTGGGCGCGCAACTTCTCGGCAACGCGGGCCGCGAACTGGCTCACCGATTCGGTCAGGACGGCCAGGCTCGTCACCGGCTCGCCGAAGGTGCGCGAGCACATGATCTGCTGGTTGGATTCGGGCAATTCGTCGAGGCCGAGGCACGGCTCGCCGCGCAGCTCGCGCCGCGTGCGCTCGAGCATCACGCTGAATGGCCGGCGCAGCGCCACCGCGTCTGCCCGCAGCACATCGAGCACGGTGCGAATGCCCCGGTCGAGCAGCTTCGCACTGGTCTTGCGGCCGATGCCCCACACTGCGCCCACCTCGGTGGCGGCCATCACCGCCTCGAGCTGCGCGGCCGACAACCGATCGAAATTGCACACCTGCGCCAGCGCGCTCGGGTAGCTGCCCGGCTTGCGGTCGGCCGTCTTGGCCACGTGATTGGCGAGTTTGGCCAGCGTTCGGGTGGAGGCCAGGCCCACGCTGGTGGGCAGCCCGGTCCACTGTAGCACCTGGGCGCGCAGCGCGCGGCCGATGCGCGTGAGGTCGCCGCGCACGCCGGCGAAGTCGAGGAAGCACTCGTCGATCGAGTAGATCTCCTGGCGCGGCGCGTAGGCGGCCGCCAGCGTCATCATGCGGTTCGACATGTCGCCGTAGAGCTCGAAGTTGGCCGACAGCGCCACCAGCCCGGCGCTGCGTTGCAGGTGGCGCACCTGGAACCACGGCTGCGCCATCCCGACGCCGAGGTCCTTGGCTTCGTTGCTGCGCGCCACGCACACGCCGTCGTTGTGCGACAGCACGACCACGGGGCAGCCGACCAGCGCGGGCCGGAACACGCGCTCGCAGCTGACGTACATGTTGTTCACGTCGACCAGCGCCAGCACGGCAGGCTCGCTCAGATCGGCAGTGACTTGATCGCGTGCGTGACCACGCCCCACACCTGCAGCGCAGCGCTGTCGGTGACCACGATGTCGGCCACCGCCGGGTCGGCTGCGCACAGCCGCATCTGATGCGCTCGTCGCACCAGCCGCCGGCACACGAAGCCCTCGTCGGCGATCGCGATCACCACGTGGTGGTGCGCGGCGGCGATGGCGCGGTCGACCAGCACCAGGTCGCCGTCGTCGATGCCCGCCTCGCGCATCGCGGCGCCGCTCACGCGCATCACGAAAGTGGCCTGCGCGTGACGGATCAGGATGTCGTTGAGGTCCAGGCGACCGATGCCGCTGTCGTCGGCCGGCGAGCCGAAACTGAACGCCACGCTGGACCGCGGCTTGCGCGGCCCGTTTTCGGGCGATGGCCTGAGCAGCTGGGTCGGACCGTCATGACTGGACATGCATCCAGTATAGCCATCTGACCCGCCGGCGCAATGGCGGCGCGCCAGCCGACGCCTGTCGCCGCTACCCCTCCGGTTTGTTCGCGCGCGAGCGATCGAGCGTCGCCGCGAGGCTCAATGTCTTCAGCAGCGCGCGGTTGATGTCGAGGGGGTCGATGTAGGCCGCATCGCGTGCGGCGCGGATGTCGGGTGCGCTCTCCGACTCGATGGCGCGCACCAGCTCGAGCAGCGGCTGGTAGGGGCCCACGCCATCCACCAGCGCGGCGCGCACGCGCTCGGGCACGGCCAGCGTCGACAGCGCCTCACCGAGCGGCTGACCCATCATGCGGTCGAGCAGCGAGAACACGCCGCACATGAACAGTTCGCCGCGCGTCTCGGCTGCGCTGCCGGCCGACGCCAGGTTGCGCATCAGCAGCCCACGGCGCAGCGCCGCGAAGTTCACGGGCCGCAGCCGCATGTCGTCGCCGGTGCGTGCCAGCATGCCGGCCAGCCAACGGCGCAGCGGTTGCTCGCCGAGCAGCGAGATCGCCTGACGGAATGAGCCGGTCTCGAGCTTCAGCTGACCGGGCGCCGCGGCCTGCACGTGGCGCAGCAGCTCGAACGCGAGCAGCGGATCGCGCATCAGGGTGTCGTCGAGCGCCTGCGTGGCGCGGCCCTGCTCGATGTGCTCGATCAGCTCGAGCACCACCTGCACGTCAGGCCGCGTCTGCACGTGCGGCGCCACGGGCTCGTGCAGCGGCCAGCCGATCACCGCAATCGCGCCGCGTTCGAAGCTGTGCCGCAGCTGCGCCATCGTGCGCACGCCGCTCTGAATGTGCGGGATGGCGCGAGGCGCGTCGTGGGCCGGTGCCGGCGCGGTGAGCCGTCGGTCGTCGGCATAGTCGATCAGCGACCACTTGAAGCACGGCAGCACCTCGCGCGGCAGCTGGCGCATCGGCCGGCCCTTGAGCAGCAGCGAGTTGCCGCGCGCCGCCAGCTCGCACAAGACGGTCGCGTTGACGGGCTCGGCGGCGATGAACCACGGAATCTCCACCATCACGTTGCGGTTGGGCCGGGCGCGCAGCAACTCGGCCAGCAGCAACTCCGACGACACGTTGAGCACCACCGGCCCACCCTGCTCGGGCCACACCTCGCCGAGCGTCCGCAGCAGCGCATCGGCATCGGGTGTGACGCCGACGCGCTGCGGCACCACGGTCAGGCGCGTGGCGATCACGCCCTCGCGGCGATCGATCATCGGCGCGTATCCGAGCACCACCTGGCCGAGCACCCGGCTGGCGTCTTCGCCCATCGACATCGTGGTGGTCGGCTCTGCGGATCGCACCACCTCGGTCAGCACGGCCAGGTGGCGCGCCGCCTGCAGGTCGGTGCGCGCGGCCGCCTGCTCGATGCGGGTGTCGAGCCAGTCGAACGTCGTGAGCGTTGCGTCCGCGATCGTGGCGGCATGGCCCGACGACGATGGCTTGCAGGCGGGATCCGACGCGGTGTCGAGAAACGGCGGGCTGGGGGGATTCGTCGTCATGGGTACGGCTCGATCGGGGTGTGCCCGCCATCGGACTATCGACCCGAACGCACTCCGGTTGACGCCACTGACGCCACCCGATTGCCAACTCTGTCGCGCCGCGGCGGCGCACCGACGTTGCGGCAGCCGTGCGCGCGCAAAACCGAGCGCTTGACAAGGTGGCTCCGCTTCGTCAATACTGAACCTAATGGTTCACTTTAAAGAGTCACAGCTCGACCTCGTGTTCGCGGCGCTGGCCGACTCCACGCGCCGCAGCGTGCTGCGGCAATTGGAGGTCGGCAGCCGCTCGGTCAGCGAGCTCGCGCAGCCGCACGGCATGTCGCTCACCGGCTTCATGAAGCACCTGGCGGTGCTCGAGGCCGCCGGGCTGATCGCGCGCTCGAAGGAAGGCCGCGTCGTGAGCTGCGAGCTCGATGCCGCACCGATGCAGGAGGCGGCGATGTGGATGGCCCGCTACGAGCGGTTCTGGGCCGAGAAGCTCGATGCACTCGGACGTTATCTCTATCACCAAGAGGAAGTTTCGCCATGGAAAGAGTCACTGCCACCCCAACCCAAGAAGCCGCGGGGCAGATCCGCATCAGCCGCAACTACGGCGTCACGCCCGAAAAAGTCTGGCGCGCGTGGACCGACCCGCAAGCGCTGAGCCAGTGGTTCGGCCCCGGCGCGACACCGTCGGTGACCAAGGCCGAGATCGACCTGCGCGTGGGCGGGCGCTACTGCATCGCGTTCAGCGCGCCCGACGGCGAGCAGCACGAGGTGTCGGGCGTCTACCAGGAGGTGGTGCCGCACAGCCGCCTGGTGTTCACGTGGGCGTTCAAGAGCACGCCCGAGCGCGTCTCGCGCGTCAGCATCGAGCTCAAGCCGACCTCCGGCGGCACCGACCTGCGCTTCGTGCACGACCGTTTCTTCAACGAGCAGGCGCGCATCAACCACGAGCGCGGCTGGCCGGAGTTCTTCGACAACCTTCACACCTTCTTCCAGCAGCGTCTGCCGCAAGAGGCCTGATCTGCACTGTTGCAACCCGCCCCATCTGCTCGCCATGACCCCCTCGACACCTCCCGTCGCTCCGATCCCTGCCCCGCACAACTGGCCGCTGGTCGCGGCCGGTGCACTGATGACCTGCGTCGCCATCGGCACGGTGTTCTCACTGGCCGTGTTCCTCGATCCGATGGGCGCCGACACCGGCTGGTCGCGCGCCGGCATCTCGGGCGCGATGACGCTCGCGTTCCTCTGCATGGGGTTCGCCGGCTTCGGCTGGGGCGCGCTCAGCGACCGCTACGGCCCACGCCGCGTGGTGCTGGCCGGCGTGGTGCTGCTCGGACTGGCGAGCATCCTGGCCAGCCGATCGAGCAGCCTGCTGCAGTTTCAGCTGTGCTTCGGCCTGCTGATCGGCGTGGCGGCCGGCGCGTTCTTCGCACCGGTGATCGCGGCCACGGCGGCGTCGTTCGACAAGCACCGCAACCTGGCCGTGTCGCTGGTGTCGGCGGGCATCGGCGTGGCGCCGATGACGATCGCGCCGTTCGCGGGCTGGCTGGTCTCGCAGCACGGCTGGCGCACCGCGCAGATGGTGATCGGCCTCGGTGCCTGGGCGGTGCTGCTGCCGGCCGTGTGGTTCATTCGTCGCACGCCGGTGCCGGCCGGTGCGGCCGGCACCGCGGCGAGCGCCGAGCCGGAGATGTCCGCCCGCAGCGCGCTGCGCTCGCGCGCGTTCATCGTGCTGGGCGCCGCCTACTTTGCGTGTTGCGCCGCGCACTCCGGGCCGATCTTCCACACCGTGAGCTACGCCATCGGCTGTGGGCTGCCGGTGGTGACGGCGGTCACCATCTACAGCATGGAAGGTGCCGCAGGCCTGGGCGGACGCCTGCTGTTCGGCGTGATGGCCGACCGCTACGGCGCCAAGCGTGTGCTGGTGGTCGGTCTGCTGATCCAGGCGTTGGCGGCCGCGTCGTACCTGCTGGTGAACCAGTTGCAGGGCTTCTATGCAGTGGCCGTCGTGTTCGGCATGGCGTACGGCGGCGTGATGCCGCTCTACGCCTCGCTGGCGCGCGATGCATTCGGCCCGCGCATTCTCGGCACCGTGCTGGGTGCGGCCACGATGCTCTCGAGCCTCGGCATGGCGCTGGGCCCGCTGCTCGGCGGCTGGCTGTACGACCGCTACGGCACCTATGCATGGCTCTACATTGGCTCGATGATCATCGGCCTGGCGGCAGCGGCAATCGCGTTGACGTTTCCACGCCCGCAAGCGGTCGCCGCGCGGCTGGTGCCGGCGTCGGCGTGACGACCGTCCCTGTCGCGGTGCCGGCGAGTCGGCGGCTCACCGCGGGACACGACTCGCGCCACGGTGCATGCAGGTTTGACCAGGCTCAACGACGGCTGGCGTCGGCGGGCCTATCGTGCATGGACATCGGAGAACCGCCGTGGACACCAAGCTCGAAGCGCAGATCCTGGCGCTGCTGGATCGGCATCGCATCATGACGATCGCCACGCTCAGGCCCGACGGCTGGCCGCAGGCGACGACCGTGGGCTATGCGAGCGAGGGCCTCACGCTGTACTTCCTGTGCGGACTGGACAGCCAGAAGGCGAAGAACCTGGCCCACGACAACCGCGTGTCGCTGACCATCGACCACGACACGCCGCAGGTGATGGAGATCACCGGCCTGTCGATGGCAGCCCGCGCGCACCCGGTGACCGACCCGGTGGAGGGCGAGAAAGTGCTGGGCCTGCTGATGCGCAAGTATCCGCAGCAGGCGTCGTTTCCGCTGCCGATGCCCAAGGCCTCGGAGGTGCGCATCTTCCGCGTGACGCCGACCGTGATCTCGGTGCTCGACTACACCAAGGGGTTCGCGCACACCGATCTCGTCACCTGCTAGCCTGGTCGGCCAGCAGCGCCACCAGCAGCTGCGCCGCCTGCTCGCACTGCGCTCGGCTCACGTCGAGGTGCGTCACCGCGCGCACCGTGCGCGGCCCCATCGCGTTGACCAGCACGCCGCGCTCGCGCGCGCGTGCGCTCAGCGTGGGCGCGTCGATCGGCAGCGACGCGGGCAGGTTGAACACCACGATGTTGGTCTGCACGCTGGCCAGGTCGAGCTCCACCGGCGCGCCGGCGCGCACGCGCTCGGCCAACGTGCGCGCGTTGGCGTGGTCGTCGCTCAGGCGCTGCAGGTGATGGTCCAGCGCATACAGCGCGGCCGCGCCGAAGATGCCGTTCTGCCGCATCGCGCCGCCCATGCGGTGGCGGTGGCGATGCGCCGACGCGATCAACGCCTTCGACCCCGCGAGCAGCGAGCCGCCGGGCGCGCCCAACCCCTTGCTGAACGCGACAGAGACCAGGTCGAACGGCGCGGCCAGCTCATGCAGCGCCACGCCGCTGGCGGCGCTGGCGTTCCACAGCCGCGCGCCGTCGAGGAACGTGGCCATGCCGAGTTCGCGCGCCGCGGCGCACAGGTTCAGCACGGTCGCTTGCGGCACCACCACGCCGCCGGCGCGGTTGTGCGTGTTCTCGATCGTCACCAGCGTGGTGGTCGGAAAGATCGGAAAGTTCCTCGGCTTCGCGGCGGCGCGCAGCTCGTCGGCGGTGAACACGCCGGCGCGCCCCACCTCGACGATCTGCACGCCCGCGTTGGCCGCCGCGCCGCCCACCTCGTGCCACGCCACGTGCGACTGGTGGCTCGCCACCACCTCGTCGCCCGGGCGCGTGAGCGTGCGCAACGCCACCTGGTTGGCCATGGTGCCGGTGGGCAGCCACAGAGCGGCCTCCTTGCCTAGCAGCTCGGCCATGCGCGCCTGCAGGCGATTGGTGGTGACGTCCTCGCCGTACTGGTCGTCGCCCACCGGCGCCGCGGCCATCGCCGCGCGCATGCCATCGGTGGGGCGGGTGACGGTGTCGGAGCGCAGGTCGATGGGCGTGGTCATGGCATCGCTCGGTCGCAGACGAGCGCCCATGCTATGCGAGCGCGCGAGCGCCTCATTCGATCACCTTGTCGGCGCGCAACAGCAGCGACTGCGGCACCGTGACACCGAGCGCCTTCGCCGTCTGCAGGTTGATCACCAGTTCAAGGCGGGTCGGCTGCTCGATCGGCATGTCGGCGGGGTTGGCGCCCTTGAGGATGCGGTCCACCTGCGACGCAGAGCGCATGTACACCTCGCCCAGGCTCTGGCGGTAGGTCAGCAGCGACTCGTCGCCGCCGTTGGCCGATGGCAGCTTGAGGCGCTTCAGCAACGGACCGATCTGCGCGAGGTGGGTGAAGAACATCGCACCGCCCGGCACGATCACCGCATCGATCGCGTCGTGCGGCAGCTTGCTCAGCGCGGGCTCGATCTGCTCGGGTGTGCGGATCGGCACGGTGATCAGCTGCACCTGCAGGGCCTGCGCCGCGGCGCTCAGGTTTTGCAGCAGCGCCGCATCGGTGGGCTCGCCCGGATTCGACAGCACGGCCACGCGCGCCAGTCGCGGCAGCGCGGCGCGCAGTAGCTCGAGCGACTTCGGCGCGATGTCGGCGCTGCGCGCCGACAGTCCGGTCACGTTGCCGCCCGGACGCGCGAGGCTCTGCGCCAGGCCCGTGCCGACCGGATCGGCCGCGTTGGCGATCACGATCGGCGTGGTCGTGGTCGCCTGTCGTGCGGCGAGCGCCGCGGCGGTGGCCGCGGTCCAGATCACGTCGGGCGCGAGCGCCAGCAGCTCGCGCGCCAATTCGGGCAGCCGCTCGGTGCGGCCTTGCGCCACGCGCACGTCATAGACGATGTTCTCGCCCTCGACCCAGCCGAGGTCGCGCAACGCGGCCTTGAGCGCATCGATGTACGGGCGCGACCCGCCCGAGCCCTGCGTGTCGCCGATGGCGAGCACGGCGACGCGCTTGGGGCGCGCGCCGGCCTGCGCGCGCGCCAGCGCCGCGGCGCTGGTGCCGGCGAGCAGCAGCACGAGCGGACGGCGCTTCATCGCATGGGTGCGGCGGCGCTGCGGCGCCGCCAGGCGGTACGGCCGGCACTGTACCGTCAGTGCTGCCGGCCGCATAGCGGGCGTGGCCATGGACAATGGCGCGCTTCGATGACGGCCAGCACTTCCCTGCGCGAGACCTTGCGTGCCAACCCGACTTTTCGCGGGCTGTGCGCGGGCGGTTTGGTGTACTTCATCGGCAACGCGATGCAGGTGATGGCCACTGCGTGGCTGATGGTCGAGCTCACCGGCTCGGCCATCCTCACGGCGCTGGTGCAGACCGCCGTGTTCCTGCCGATGTTCCTGTTGTCGCTGCCAGCCGGCGTGCTGGCCGACGTCACCGATCGGCGCCGCCTGCTGGTGACGGCGCTGTGCACGCAGACCGCGCTGCTGGTGCTGCTCACCGGGCTGCTGCTGGCCGACGTAGCCGGAGCCACGGCATTGCTGCTGTTCACGTTTGCGATCGGCTGCTGCACGGCGTTGCTGTCGCCGGCGTGGAACACCACGGTGGCCGACAGCGTGCCGCGCGCCGAGATGGCGCAGGCGATCACGACGGTGGGCATCGCCTACAACAGCGCGCGCGCGCTCGGCCCCACCTTGGCCGGCGTGGTGTTCGCCTACGTCGGCAGCGATTGGGTGTTCGGCATCGCGGTGCTCAGCACGCTGCTCATGTGGGAGTCGATCCGGCGCTGGCCGCCGAAGCCGCATCCGCCCTCGCGCCTGCCGGCCGAGCGCCTGTGGGGCGGCACGCTGGCGGCGCTTCGCTTCGCGCGCCACTCCGAGCTCATCCTCGCGCAGCTGCTGCGCACCATGGCCTACAGCGCGGCCGGCTCGGCGCTGTGGGCGCTGCTGCCGGTGATCGGGCAGCAACAGCTCGGCACAGGCGCCGCCGGCTACGGCGCACTGATCGGCTGCCTGGGCGTCGGCGCGGTGGGGGCGGGCTTTCTGGTCGGGCGGATGCGCACGCAGCTCGGGCTCGAGACGCTGGTGCACAGCGGCTGTCTGATCTTCGCCGCCGCGATGGCGATCGCTGCCTGGACGCGCGTGCACGCCCTCGTCTATCTCGGGCTGGTGGCCGGCGGCGCAGCGTGGATGAGCGTGATGTCCACCTTCAACACCGCCACCCAGACCAGCGCGCCGCCGTGGGTGCGCTCGCGCGCGGCCGCGCTGCACGCGCTGTCCGCGCTCGGGGCGTTCGCCTTCGGCTCGGCGTTCTGGGGCGTGGTGTCGAGCGCGTTCGGCCTGCAGGCCGCGCTGACGATCGCCACGCTCGCGATGCTCGCCGGCATGCTGCTGGCCAAGCCGTTTCCGCTGCGCATGGGCCAGGAACTGGAGGTGAGCCCGGCGCCGTGGGAAGAACTGTTCGTCGCGCACGAGCCCGACCCGCAAGCCGGCCCGGTGGCGGTGGAGATCGCCTACCGCATCCGCGCCGACGACGCGCAAGCGTTCCTCGATGCCCTGAGCCAGCTGCGCGCGCCGCGCCGCCGCGACGGCGCCACCTTCTGGCGCATCTACCGCGACCTGGGCGACCCGTCGCGCTACTGCGAGCGCTTCATCGTCACCAGCTGGGCCGACTACCTGCACCAGCGCAGCCGCGCCACCATGGCCGACCAGGAGCTCGAATCGCACGTGCGCGCCTTCGTGCCCGAAGGCGAGGCGATCACGATGCAGCACTACATCGCGGAGCGTTGAGCGGCTCGGTGCGCCTCGAGGCCCGCCGCGTTCAGCGCACCGGCTGCAGCGTGCCCTCGACGGCCAGCCGCCCGATGGCGCGCCCCATGCGTTCGCCCACCTCGGTGGACTGGCGGTAGTGCACACCGCCCCAGATGCGCGCCTGCTTCACCTCGTCCACGTAGTCGGCGATGCGCTCCCAGCGGTGCGTGACGCCCGGTGCGGTGGAGCTCGTCATCGCGATGGTCGGCACGCGCCCAGGGCCGAACTCGGCTTCGAGCACGTCAGCCACCGCGGCGGCGCTGATGCAGTGCGCGCACGGGTACTCGGGGTGCAGCGGCGTGTCGATCAGCGGCAGCCACGCGGCGTCGGGCGCAGTGGCGTCGTTGCCGTCGATGTCTCCGTTGCGGATCGCAGTGACGGGTCGCCAGAAATTAAACGCGTACTTGGCATCGAACACCGCCACGAAGGCGTCGCTCGCCGCCATGTTCACCAACGCGAACAGGCGTGCGTGGTCGAGCAGGCTGCGCGGGCGCGCTTGCGCGAGCGCGCGCACGATCGGATTCCACGTGGCCACCCCGGTGGCGGCCCAGAAGCGCGCGGTTTCGGTCTGCGCGGCGCTGCGCTGCGCGCTCTCGCGCCCGCCCAGTGCCTTGATCTCGTTGTAGTCGCGTGCCCACACGGCACTGCCCAGCGCAGGCGGCGGCTCGGGCCGCAACTGCGCAGGCCGCTCGAGGACCCAGGGCTTCACCTCGCGCCACTCGTGGCTCACCGGCAAGGCGGTGGGCACGTAGACACCGGGCTGCGCGGCGGGCCGGTAGACATTGGCCGCGCCCGCGCCATCGCGCGCACGCAGCGCCATGCAGTGGGCGGCGGCACGCTCGCCGAGCGCGATGCCCGGCTCGACGCCGCGCTCGTCGCTCAGCCGCTGCAGCGCGCTGCGCAAAGCGGTGTCGAGCGCAGCGCGCTGCTCCGGAAAGAGCCTGGCCAGCACGCCGTGCGCCGCCCCGGCAGCGGCCGCCTCGGCCGACGCGTCCGCTGCCACCGGCAGCGCGCTGCCATACGGCCGAAAGCGCGGCTCGATCGCGTTGAGCGCGTTGAACATCGCCACGTGCAGCATCGCCATCGTGCGCGCGCCGTCGGGCGGCAGCTGCCGCGCAGCCGCCACCGCAGCCACACCGATGTCGTTCCAGTCGAGCACCGCATCGGCCCTCGAGGGGGCCGGCAGCGCAAGCGCCAGTGCGCAAGCCAGCGCGGGGGCCCGCGCACGCAGCCGATCGCAGCAGCCGATCATCGTGTGTCTCCCATCGGTCGATGGGGCACACGGTGCCACCCGGCGGCGCGCCGATCCAGTTCCAAAACTGAACTGGCCGGCGCAGCTGGCACGCGCAGCCTTGGGCACCGGCTGCCGAGCAGGCGCCGGTTGCTACCTCTTCAAAATGCAGGTGGCGCTGCAGCAGCGCCGCGCCTGCGAGCCCTCAAGGGACGGCGTTCGTCCCGAGGGCTGGCTCAGTAGCCGCGGCGTCCGCCGCGGTAACCACCGGCACCGCCGCCACCGCCACCGCCACCGCCACCACTGGACTCCTTGGGGCGCGCTTCGTTGACCACCATGTCGCGGCCCTCGATCGATTTGCCGTTCAGGCCGCGGATCGCCGCCTGCGCCTCGTCGGCGGTGCTCATCTCGACGAAACCGAATCCCTTGGAGCGGCCGCTGTCGCGGTCCATCATCACCTTGGCGGACACGACGCTGCCGAATTCACCAAAGCGTTGTTGCAGGGATTCGTCGCTCATCGAGTAAGCGAGATTGCCGACGTAAAGTTTGTTGCCCACGGAGGGCTCCTTTCAACATGAACGTGCGCAGAGGCCGAAACGGCTTGCGACGCGAGAACACGAGCAGCGTGCGCGAAGCGCGCGCACCGCTCAACGAAAACTGCGCCTCGCCTGCGGCCGCGGCCCTGGGGCGCGCGGTTCGAGATGGCGAAACGTGATGCGACCCTTGCTCAGGTCGTACGGCGAGAGCTCGAGCGACACCTGGTCGCCCGCGAGAATGCGGATCGAGTGCCTGCGCATGCGCCCGGCCGTGTAGGCGACGAGCTTGTGCCCGTTGTCGAGCGTGACGCGAAAACGCGAATCAGGCAGCACCTCGTCGACCTTGCCGCGCATCTCGATCAAGTCTTCTTTGGCCAATCAGGTCTCCTGGGGTTGAAGCATCGCAGAGGCGTGGGCTACGCCGTGGTCCACGGCATAGCGCCGCGCGCTGTCGCGCGATCGGAAGCGCGGCACGAAGCGCAACACGCGGTGATGCGTGGCACGGCCCTGGCCGCTGCGGATGACCGCCGACGCCGCATAGCGGCCCGAGTCGGTGGCGGTAACGAGTGGTGAGACAAGGAATTTGCCCACCACGATGGAAGTTTCGTGGGTGGTGATCATGTGTGGTGTGCGCTGCGATGGCAGCACTGCCCGGTCAGGACAAGACGGTCGCAAGACCGGAATGAAAAGCTCGCCGCTGGAGAAGCTGACCGCGGTTGAGGGATCGGGCTGGCCCGACCGCCTGGCGCTTGGCAGGCGGCAAATGTGATGCCGCGGCCGTGTCAGTCGACAGATGCCGCGTAGGTGAGCAACCGCGGCAAGAGCACGCATTGTACGCGACCTGGGCAAGCCACGCTCCAGGTCGCGAGCGGGGCCACTGGGAGACGCGGCAAATGCGTGGACAATGCCTCTCCGATCCACGGGAGTTTTGCGTTGCCAGAGGCCCGAAAGTGCGCCAAGCGCATCGCAGTGATCCGACCCGATGGGGAGCACGCCTTCGTCGACGAGTTCATCGTCACGGCGTTCGGGGCGGCCACGCATGCGCGCCCCATCTTCCGCTTCGGCCGCGATCGCTGCACCCAGAAGCGTGACGGCTCGTTCCTGATCGTGCGCACCGGCGAGCGGCTGCGCCGCGCCGCGCCGTCCGGCGGGTCGGCCTTCGCGCGCTGACCCGAGCCCCGCGATGACCGAACCCCTGTTGCTGACGGCAACGCAGATCTCCACGTTTCTCGGAGCGCAACTGCTCACCAAGGCGAGCGGGTTCTTCTTCGCGCGCGATGAGCGCTTGTATCTGGTGACGAGCCGGCACGTGCTGCTCGACGAGCCCAGCGCGCACAGGCCCGACCGCATCGAGATCGAACTGCATACCCACGAGGCGAACCTCACCCGATCGACCGGCTTCTCGGTGCTGCTGTACCACGAGGGCAAGAGCATCTGGCACCAGGGGCAGGACTCGGGCGGCGACATCGACGTGGCGGCGATCGAGCTCGATCGCGACGTGCTGCCCCGCTCGGCCAACCTGCGTGCGTTCGCGCCGGCGAACCTGGACAACGTGCTCGACCACGTCGAGATCGGCTCGTCGCTGCTGATCGTGGGCTTTCCGCTCGGGTTTCACGACACGGTGCACCACCTGCCGGTGGTGCGTCAGGCGACGATCGCGTCGGCGTTCGGCGTGCGCTTTCAGGGCCAGGGCTACTTTCTCACCGATGCGCGCACCCATCGCGGCACCAGCGGCGCGCCGGTGGTGATGCGCACGCCGCAGGCCGAGCGCAGCGACGGCGAGCTGCCCTGGAAGCTGCTGGGCGTGCACTCCGCGCGCATGGACATGGCCACGCGCGATCTGCAGCAGGATGAATCGCTGGGCCTGAACTGCGCCTGGTATGCCGACATCCTGATGACACTGACCGAAGACGACGCTGTGGTGCCGCTGGCGAGCGCAGGCCAGAAACCCCCGCGTGACGGCTGAGCGGCCGCCGCACCGCCGACGGACCCGCCCGACTACGTGGGCTCGAGCCCTGCGAGCAGTTGCCCGCGCACGTTCTCGCCGGTGGCGGTGAGGCGCAGCGTGCCCCCGTTCCACTCCAACCAGTCGAGCGCGATGTAGCCCTCGATGAACCGGTCGCCCACTTCGGCGGCACGCCGACGGTACAGCAGATCGATCGTCGACAACAGCGCCTCGCGCAGTTCGCCGGCACTCACCGGTACCGAGTTCGATTGAGTCATGGACATCGGGCCTCCCCAGCCGCGGGCATGCTTCCAACGGCGGCTTTGGGTGGTCAGCCCGAACAAGAAGTTGATGAACTCGTCGACGAAGTCGCGTTCACCGTCGCGACGAACAACCGCGGTGCGCAGTGCGCCGGGCCTGGGCACGCAACTTCGCACGAGGCAGGAGCATTGTCCACGGATTCGACGCAACCCAGGGGTATTTCGCTCGCGAGCCGGTCGGCAGTGAAACCACCGCGGCGACCGGCTCACCAACCTTTACTTCTTCGGTTGATCAGGAAGCGCAAAGAGCTCCATCACCTCGATCGACGCTTGCGGAATCTGCAGGTGGGGGTGGCTTGCGAACGACTGGGCCACCGCGTCTTGCGATTCGCCCTGCACGATCGCGTACATCGCCAGTGCGTTGCGCGCGTCGGTCGCGCCACTCGACGTGATGCGCTTGGCCTTGCCAAGGCCTGCGCCGAGGTCGCTGAACGTCTTTCCGCGGCCTTTGGTCCAGGCCTGGATCTCGCGACTCATCTTGTCCTCGGCCTCCTTGCGCTCGGCGGCCGGCTTCTGTTTCCACTCGTCCATCACGGACGGCGGGATCATGTAGAGGACCAGAAACTTCTTCATCTTTCACTCCTTGAAAAGTAAGGCCAGATCAATGAAAAAAGGGGCAACTCGCGAACCCGACTCGACTGGAGGTCGCCTGCGTGACGTCGGTGGCGGTCTCATCGGCATGCCACTTGCTGAGCGAGTGCGCACCGGTGTCGGTGCGCCTCAAGGAAACCGCATGAAATCGAAACTGGCCATTGCCGGGCTGATCGCCGGCACCCTGTTCGTGCCCGCGCTGAGCCATGCCGAAGACCAGGACCAGGATCGCGCCCACCCCAAGACGTTCGTCAAGGATTCGGCGATCACCACCAAGATCAAAGCCAAGCTGGCGGCCGAGAAGCTGAGCAGCGTGGCCAAGATCCACGTTGACACCGACGCCAACGGCGTGGTGTGGCTGAGCGGCACCGCCAACAGCCAGGACCAGATCGACAAGGCCATCGCGATCGCCCGCTCCACCGAGAACGTGCGTGACGTGAAGAGCAGCCTGACTGTCAAGGCAGACAGCTGAGTTCGCACGCGCGTGATCGCGCAGTTCGTGGCGCACCGCGCTGGCGGTGCGTGGCATGGGCATTGGCCGCACTGATCGCCACGCCGATCGCGTGGGCCCAGCCGGCACCTGCCCCCGAGCCCGGCGTCGAAGAAGCCGACAAGAGCTTTGCGATCCCGGCGCTCGAGATCGTCGGCTTCGATTTTCTACTGAGCAACTACAACCGGCGCTACAGCGGCAGCCAGGATTACGACGTCAGCCTGTCGTCGATCAAGCGCAACCTGCGCGGACCGTGGGTGGTGGACAACGACCCGTTCGAGGTCAACCAGTTCCTGCACCCGTACCAGGGCTCGCTCTACCATGGCGCGGGGCGTGCATCCGGCCTGAGCTATTGGGAAGCAGCGGCGCTCACGTTCGCCGGCAGCGCGTGGTGGGAGATCACCGGCGAGAAGACGCCGCCCTCGCGCAACGACCAGATCGCCAGCGGCATCGCGGGCAGCTTTCTCGGCGAGCCGTTGTTTCGGATCTCGCGCTTGATCCTCGACCGCAGCGACCTGCCGTACGCCTGGCGCAATGGCCTCGCGACGCTGGTGTCGCCGGCGGTGGGATTGAACCGCTGGCTGTTCGACAGACGGTTCGAGAGTGCCTTTGCGGACCACAACCCGGCGTACTACGGCCGCATGCATCTGGGCATTGCCCGCTCGTCGCAGCCCGACTTCAACACGGCGCAGCACTTCGATCGCAACATCGGCGAGCTCGATCTCGCGCTCGACTACGGCCTGCCGGGCCAGGCCGACTACACCTACCGGCGCCCGTTCGACTACTTCAGCATCCAGGCACAACTGTCGAGCGCCAATGCGGTGGAGACCTTGAGCACGCGCGGCCTGCTCTGGGGCACCGACTACGCGGCTGGCGACACCTATCGCGGCATCTGGGGGCTGTACGCCAACTACGACTATCTGGCGCCGCAGATCTTCCACGTGTCGACCACGTCGCTGTCGCTCGGCACCACGGGCCAGTGGTGGGCCACGAAAGAGCTCGCAGTGCAAGGCACGGTGCTGGCGGGGATGGGCTACTCCGCCGCCAACACGGCCCGCGGGGTCAGCGACAACGGCGAGTACCACTACGGGCCGGCCTCACGCGGCGCCCTCGCGCTGCGCGTGATCGACGACACCCGCGCAGCGCTCGATGTCATCGCCACCGTCGTGTCGGTGGGCCGCATCACGCGTCGGCCCGCGGGACGCGACGACATCACTCGCGTCGACACCGCGTTCACCTGGCGACTGCAGGGGCCGCATGCCATCGGCATCAGCTACGTGTGGTCGCACCGCAGCGCGAGCTTCCCGGGCACCGACGGCCGGCGGCAATCGCTGGGCAAGGTGGGCTTGTACTACGCGCTGCTCGGCCAGCAGTCGTTCGGGGCGGTCGACTGGCGCGACCACTCGGCCGAGTGAGCCGCGCGCGCGGGTCCTCGCGCGATCAGCCGCCGTCGCGCTCGCCGCGGCCCTGCGGCCCGCGACTGCCTTGCGAACGGTGCTCGTCCGGCGCCTGCGGCTGGTCCTTCTGGCGTGCCTGTTCCTGCGGTGGGCGTGCTGCCGCGCCCTGCTGCTGACGTTCGCGCGCGTCCCGCTGCGCGCGCTCTTGCTGCTGGCGCTGCTGCTGTTCTTGAGCTTGCTGGTGCTGATGCTCCTGCTGCTGACGGGTCTGCTGCTCGCGCTGCTGCCGCATCTGCTGCTCGTCGCGCTGCTGCGCCGCCTGGCGCGCTTGTTGCTGCTCGCGCTGGCGTTGCGCCTCGGCTTCCTGCTGATGGACGCGCTCCTGCGCCTCGCGCGCACGGGCTTGCTGCTGCTGCGCCTGTTGGGGGGCGTCGCGTTGCTGGCGCGCCTGCTGGTCGCGGTCGCGGTCCTGTTGGACGCGGTCCTGCTGTTGCGCACGGCCGGCGCGCTGGGCCTCGGCCGGTTCCGGCTTCGCGGCCTGCGGGCGCTGCGCCGGCGCGGCGTCATCACCACGTCGCTCGCGTTCGGCGTGGCGCGCTTCGACCGCCACGCGCTCGCGCACCTGTGCATCGCGCGGCTGGTAGGTGTAGCGCTGCTCGCGAATCGCGATCTGCTCGCTCGGCCTGGGATAGCGCTCGCCCGCGTACTGGCGCTGATACACCGGCAACGGCGCGGGTGGCGGCACGGCGTGGCGATCCCAATGGTCCCAGCCGCGGTGGCGTGCTTCCCACGTCGGACCCCAATGCGCGCCCCAACGCGGCGGCTCGGCAGGCGCCCAACCGCGGAAGTACGGTGGCGGCACGCGGTAGTAGCTCACCGGCACGCGCAGCACGTACACCGGCACCACCGCGGGTTCGGCGAGATACCACGGCCCGTTGTACCAAGAGCTCGAGTACCACGCGTCGTTCGCATAAACCCAGTACAGCCCGTCGTAGAAGAAGTAGTTGGCCGGCAGCCCCGGCGCGTAGTACACCGGGTACGACGGCACCGGCTGCAGCTCGGGGTACGCCGGCACGTTGATGCCGATCTGCACGCCCGGCACGCTGATGCCCACGCTCACGCCGACTTGCGCCGACGCCGGCGGCACGGCCAACCCCGCGAGCAGCGGCAGTGCGATGAAGAGATGACGAGCACGCATCCTGAGTTCCTCGTACGCAGCCGTGAATGGGCCGCGAGCACAGACAACATAGGGGCAACGGCTTCCCCCTCGCATCGGCGCAGCGGAAGCGCGCGTGTAGGACAACGCCTTACCGCGCCAGCGTCCGCCTCGCGCATTTGCAGCTCCGGCGCGGGTCGTTCCGCAAAAGCGGATTCGTGGGGCACACAACAGACAAACCGCGCCGCATGGCGTATATGGTGTGACGTCACCACCCACTGAGAGCGCCCGATGTCGAAAACCACCAAAGCTCACAAGCACCGCGCCCGGCTTCACGTGCTGCGCGATCGCCTGAAGGATGCCGTACGCGATGCCAAGCGCGGGCTGGTGGGTGCAGCGGAAAGGGTGACGGCCCACCGGGCCAAGCGGGCAGACTACCGCGCCGCGCATCCGTAGCGCGCGCGCTCGGGCATTGCTCGGGCCCCGGTTGTAGAGCCCTGGCTCGCAGCAAGCTGCGTGGCGCCCTTGTGGCCTAATCTCGCGTTCAGCATTTCCAACGCAGCGGAGCCACTCGATGGGCAACAAGATCAAGACCGAAGCCGACAAGCGCTTCACGCCGCCGCCCAAGGCGCCGGGAGGGGTCACCTTCACGGTCGGCAAGGGCCAGAAGATCAGCAAGGAGCGTGGTTCGCACACCCGCAGCAAGAAAAATCCCGGCAAGCGTGCCCGCAAGGGCGGCGGCTGAGGCAGGTGGACGGTGGCGCCCATTGAGCGCCGCCACGTCAACGCACGAGGCCACCGAGGCGGGGTCGCTTCGCCATGCTGAGGATCACCGAGCTGCGCCTGCCGCTGGACCACCCGCAGAGCGCGCTGCGCAAGGCCATCGTGTCGCGCCTGGGCGTCGGCGATGCGGACCTGACGGCCTACACCCTCTTCAAGCGCAGCTACGACGCGCGCAAGAAGTCGGCCGTGGTGCTGATCTACACCGTCGATTGCGAGTTGGCGGACGAAGGCGCAGTGCTGGCGCGCCATGCCGGCGACGCGCATGTGCGGCCGAGTCCCGACACGCGGTATCACCTGGTCGCCCAGGCGCCGGCTGATTTCCGTGCCGCGCGGCGGCCGCGTCCGGTGGTGATCGGCTTCGGCCCCTGCGGGATCTTCGCTGCCTTGGTGCTGGCGCAGATGGGACTCGAGCCCATCGTGCTGGAGCGTGGCAAGCCCGTACGGGAGCGCACCAAGGACACCTGGGGCCTGTGGCGCCGAGGCGTGCTCGACCCCGAATCCAACGTGCAGTTCGGCGAAGGAGGCGCGGGCACCTTCTCCGACGGCAAGCTGTGGAGCCAGATCAGCGACCCGCGCCACCTGACGCGCAAGGTGCTGACCGAGTTCGTCAAGGCCGGCGCGCCCGAAGAGATCCTGTTCGTGGCCAAGCCGCACATCGGCACGTTTCGCCTGGTGAGCATGGTCGAGAAGATGCGCGCCGACATCGAGGCCCTGGGCGGCGAGATCCGCTTTGGGCAGCGCGTGACCGATGTGCTGATCGAAGACGCGCCGTCGAGCAGCGCGGGCGCCGTCATGCGGCAGTTGCGCGGCCTGGTGCTGGCCAGCGGCGAGGAGATTCGCGCCGACCGGGTGGTGCTGGCGGTGGGCCACAGCGCGCGCGACACCTTCGAGATGCTGCACCGGCGCGGTGTGACGATGCTGGCCAAGCCGTTCTCGCTGGGCTTTCGCATCGAGCATCCGCAAAGCCTGATCGACCGCGCTCGTTTCGGTTCGAACGCCGGCCACCCGACCCTGGGCGCTGCCGACTACAGGCTGGTGCACCACGCCGCCAACGGCCGCTCGGTCTACAGCTTCTGCATGTGTCCCGGCGGCACCGTGGTGGCAGCCACCTCGGAAGTCGAACGCGTGGTGACCAACGGCATGAGCCAGTATTCGCGCAACGAGCGCAACGCCAACGCGGGCATCGTGGTGGGCATCGACCCGCGCGACTACCCGGGATGGGAGGACGGCCGCATCGGGTCGCCCCTGGCCGGCATCGCACTGCAGCGCGCGCTGGAATCCAACGCCTTCGTGCTCGGCGGCGGCGACTACCGCGCGCCGGGACAACTGGTCGGCGACTTCGTGGCCGGCAGGCCCTCGAGTGCACTCGGCAGCGTCGAGCCGTCGTACAAGCCGGGCGTGACGCCGGGCGACCTGCATGCCGCACTGCCCGCCTATGCCATCGAGGCGATGCGCGAAGCCTTCCCGGCTTTCGGACGCAAGATCAAGGGCTTCGACTTGCACGACGCAGTGCTGAC
>Ga0207648_10001112_pt1 | contig 30178 bp, 21 predicted proteins | sample KBSMisM32_FD_184310 | JGI IMG/M metagenome (GOLD analysis project Ga0207648, IMG submission 184310) | Miscanthus rhizosphere microbial communities from Kellogg Biological Station, Michigan, USA - KBS Miscanthus M3-2 (SPAdes) (version 2) | ecosystem: Host-associated > Plants > Roots >... | reverse complement strand
TCGTCTTCACCGTGTTGGCGCCGAGCAGCACGCGATCCGTCTCGGGGCGGAAGGTGTCGAGCGACAGCACGATCCGCGCGTCGAGCGCGGCCAGCTTGCGCACGTAGGCTTCGTCGCGCAGGCGCAGGCCGTTGGTCGAGATGGTCAGGCGGCGGATGCCGGCGTTGCGGCACATCTCGAGGAACTCGGGCAGCCGCGGGTGCAGCGTCGGCTCGCCGCCGGTGAAATTGACGATGTCGATCTCGTCGTGATCCGCGGCGAGGTGGCCCAGGATCCGCTCGAGATCCTCGGTCGACATCTGGTGCGCGCCGTTGTTCTTGTTGATCGTGTAGCAGATCGGGCAGTCGAGATTGCACGCCGACGTGATCGGGATCACCGGCAGGAAGACCTTCTGCTGGTGCGAGGGGCAGGCGCCGCAGTCGAACGGGCAGCCGGCGCTGACCGGCGTGGTGACGCGGCGCGGCGGCGTCATCGGCGCCACGAACGACATCGCGTCGAGATACCACTCCACCGACGAGGCGACGATGACGCGCTGGTGCCCGTGCGACGGGCAGAACTTGTCGAACCAGACCGAGTCGCCGGCGAACTGCACCTTGGCGTCGACCGCCGACTTGCACACGCCGCAGAGGCTCTTGGTCAGCCCGTAATAGACATGGGACGTGAACGTTCGCTCTGGAGGACCGCTTGCCGCATCGTGCATGGCGACTCCCGCGAGGCGCGCCGATCCGGCGCGGAGTGCGCGCGATTCTATCGCACACTCACGCGAGCCGCAGGCTTCGTTTCAGGGATTCGTCGCCGCTGATGCGCCAGATCTTCTGATCGAGGTAGTAGTGGTTCATGGCCAGTCCCCACCACAGACACAGGCCGAGTTGGTTCCAGGTCACTCGACCTATCGCGGCCGCGCCGGTGAACCACTGGCAGGACGGGAAGACACCCGTCGAACACGCGAAGGTGGCATACACCGCGATCGAAAAGAGCGCACAGACGCCGAGGAACGTGGCCGGCGCGCGGTTGACCAGGCCTGCCAGGCCGTGGCCGTCGCCTTCGCTGTACCGGTTGCGGTTGTGGAACCAGACCAGCCCGAGGTACTGCACGTTGTGGAAGATGACGATCACGATGGACAGCAGCAGGAAGTCCTGGTCGGGCCCCTGCGAGGCGCCGTAGACCGGCTCGAACCGGGCAATCGCGAAATAGATGACGCCGTAGAGAACGATCGTCGTCACCAGGTACGGCGTCTTGGGATTGCGGAAGCGGAAGCCGTCGGTGCGCAGATGGCGCACGACGAACCAGACCAGCACGGCGAGCCACACGACGACGCAGATCTCGGCCGTGGACGTCGCCGCGTTGGCGAGCTCTCCCGGGCGCAGCCCGATCATCGCGCGGACGCGCGGGTGCGTCAGCAGGAAGTAGAGGTAGGGCGCCCAGCAACCGATGTACAGCGTTCGCCGGTCCAGGGCCACGCTCTTCGGATCGCGATCGCGGTTGATCGCGTTGTACAGCGCCACGAAGCCGTAGTGCTGCCGGACGACGTGGTAGTAGCCGTAGAGCGTCGCCAGCGCGAGAAAGAGCAGGAACGGATCCTGCGAGCCCGTGACCGCGGTCGCGGCCAGAAACACCGGACCGACGACGAACGTCAGCAGACTGGTCAGCAGCAGCGCCGGACGCCTTCGCCACTCGTCGGCATCCAGGTATGTGCGGGTGAACGAGGCCGCGATGTGCGGACCGTCGAAGGCGATCAGCCAGATCCACCACAGTGCGACGATCGGGGCGCCGGCGACGAAATACAGCCAGAGAACCATCAGGCTGAGCGCCGCGCCGCCGAAGAACCACGTGAGGTCGAACCCCCGGCTGACGAGCCACCGCGGAGCCAGCGTGGTCATGACTTCAACCGTACTGCAGGAAAATACGGCCCCGCCAGGGTCCGCGTCCAGATCTGCCCGGTCCGGCGGTGCTCTTCCGGCGCCGTGAAGTGATAGAGGTACAGCTGCGCGCGGATCCACCGCGGCGGGCGATCGGGGAACGGGTTGCCTCGCAGCAGCCCCAGCACCGCCCTGTCCCCTTCGAGCAGCTTCAGCAGCAGCTCGGGGAACCAGGGGTAGTCCTGCGCCGACGACATCGCCGCGAACCACATCAGCCAGTCGAGCCGCAGGTGATACGGCGCCACCTGCGGCGGCACGCGCGAAACGTCTCCGGGCTTGCCCCTGAACTCGTACTCCAGCCAGGCGGTCCTCTCGCCGATCGTTTCGTCGGCGGTGCCCTCGATCACGATCTCGTAGCGCTCTTTCGTGATGCTGCCGAACGCCCCATAGGTGTTGACGATCTGCAGCGGGTTGAACGCGGTGTTCATCACCTGCGTCGGCGACAGCATGTTCAGCGTCGGCGGGATGCTCAGGACGGCGACAACGAGGGCGAGGACCATGGTGGCGATCCGGTGCGCGGACGGGATCGCGTGCAGCTCCGGCCGCGCGACGGGAAGCCACGACAGGAACCGATCGTCGATCGTCGAGAACGCGAGCACGATCGTCAGCCAGTTCAACCACGAGAGGTTGCCGCCGGCAATCAGCACCACCTGGAAGACGATGGTGACGATGCCGGCGATGCCGGCGTAGGGCTGCGGCAGGAAGAACCCGAACGGCACGATCAGCTCGACGAAGTGGTTGAAGGCCACGCCGCCGTGCAGCACCGATCGCGGCAGGTGGTGCATGTACCAGCTGAGGGGGTTCGGCATCGGCTGCGTCTCGAAGAAGTAGTCGAGACAGGTGAGATCCCGCCAGCAGGCGTCGCCGCGAATCTTGATCAACCCGGCGCCGAACATCAGCCGGAAGAGCGTCCAGCGATAGATCCAGTTGAGGAGCAGGGGCGGCGGCGTCGCGCGGGCGCCGGCGAACATCGTGAAGAAGCCGATCTCGACCAGCAGCGACTCCCACCCGAAGCCGTACCAGGTCTGGCCGGCGTTGATGAACGAGAGATAGAGCACGTAGAGCGCGGCCCACAGCAGCGCGGCGGGGATCGCGCCGAGGCGCGCGGTGACGCCGATCAGCGCGAGGAGCGACAGCACGACGCCGAGCCAGGCGCACGCGATGAACGCACGATCGCTGGCGAACCAGTGAAAGATGCTGGGCGTATAGCGGAACGGCACTTCGCCGAGGAAGCGGCGCGCCGGCAGCAGGCCGCGTTCGCCCGCGAGCGGCAGGAACTGGTTGACCGCCGCGGCAAACGCCACGAGATAGATCAGCGCCAGGCCGCGCTCGAGCAGCCAGCGCGAGTACCAGTAATCGGGTAACTCGTAAGTCATGAGTCGTGCCAGCCCGGCTACGTTTTTCGTATCGCTTACCCGCTACGTCATTCCGTAACTAATTTCGACACCCGCGAATTTTTTGCACGGATCAACTCGTCCGTGTTTTCGCGTCTCCCCCATATTTCGGGGAATCCCTGCACACCCGATATGGCAGTTCGCTTGCGCATACTTCTCGTCGTTGGAACCTCACGCATCGGATCTCGCCGGACGATCGGATCGCGTCCCACCTCATGACAATATGAAAACAACAAAACTGTTATTGGCTCTTCTGTGTCTGCTCGTCGTGAATCGATCGTCGTCAACGCTCGTGGCTCAGTCGGCACCCGCAGCCCCGGTCTTGAATCCCACACAGGCCTACTCGACGTTCCATCCCAACGAAGTGATCAGATTCAGCTGGAGCGCCGTGCCGGGTGCGGCCACCTATGTGCTGCAGGCGTCGACCGATCCCAGTTTCCCTCCGACGAACACGATCAAGATCGACAACATTCCGTCGCCCTCGTACTCGTTCGCGGTCGGGAACCCCGAGGGCAACTACTCCGCGCGCGTGTTTGCGATCGACGGCAGCGGCGTGTCGAGCGCCGCGTCGAACGTGATCGGCTTCTCCGTCTTCTACAACAATCCGATCGGGCCGGCGCCGACGCTCGCCTCGCCGGCCTCTGGGACGACGCTCACGCTCCCCATCACGCTGACCTGGAATCATGTGCCGAACCCGCAGCCGAGCGGATACGAGCTGCAGATCGCTCGCGACTCCAGCTTCACCAGCATCGAGGACGACTCGCCGCAGCTGAACGGGCCGTCGCGCGTCGTCTTGTCGCTCACTTCCGGGACCAAGTTCTGGCGCGTCCGCTCGTTCCAGGGCAGCGCCTCGCCGACGACGTCGGCGCCGACCGCGTGGTCGGCTGCGCGATCGTTCACGGTCCCGGCGGGACCACCGCGTCCGGTCTCGATCACGGTGACGAAGAACCCGATGTTCCCCGGCGACTCGGCGTGGGCGCAGGTGCAGCTGACGAACGCGGCCGGCTCCTCCGGCGCGACGATCAACATCGCCAGCTCGAACCCGTCGGTGCTGCCGGTGCCGGCGACGCTCAGCATGCCGGCCAACACGGCGTGGGCGCAGTTCATGGTTACGTCGCAGCAGGTCACCGACGCCACCGCGGTGACGCTGTCGGCGACGCTCAACTCGGCGACGACCTCGCAGGTCGTGACCGTGCAGCCGGCGTCGCTGAAGGCCCTGCGCATGTCTCCGGGTGTGCTCGCCGGCGGCGACTGGACGACGGTGTGGATCGATCTGAACGGCGCGGCGCCGGCCGGCGGCGCGGCGGTCACGCTGGCGAGCGACAACCCCGCGGTCGTGCCGCCGACGACCGTCACGGTACCGGCAGGATTCTTCTCGGGATCGGCCTGGGTGCAGACCAATCCAGTGTCAGCCGCGACGACGGCGACGCTGACGGGAACATATAAAGGTGCCTCGGCCCAGGCCACGGTGTCGCTGCGGCCGCGCCGCGCGCCGACCTCGCTGACCTTGAACCCCGCGTCGACGACGAACGGATCGATCGGCACCATTCGCGTGGCGTCCAGCGCCGGCTATGACGAGTTCTTCCCGATCGCCACCAGCAACGCCTCGGTGGCCAGCGTCAGCGGCGGCGGCATCTACCTCCGCGCCGGCATGACCAGCGTCAACTTCCAGATCACGACCGGCGCGGTGACGGCGTCGACGCCAGTGACCATTTCCACCAGCAACGGCGGCGCGACGCAGAGCGCGACGCTGACGGTGAATCCGTCAGGCGCCGCCTCGCCGACGCTGTCGTCGTTCACGGTGAGCCCGACGAGCGTCACCGGCGGATCGTCGGCGACCGGCACCGTCAGGCTGTCGTCGGCCGCGCCGGCCGGCGGCACGGCGGTCAGCCTCGGCAGCAACCTGCCGGGCGTCGCGACCGTGCCGTCGAGCGTCACCGTGGCCGCCGGGGCGACGAGCGCCACGTTCACGATCACCACCTTCCCCGCGGATACGACAACGGTGCAGTTGTCGGCGGGGATCAGCAGCTCGTTCCTCTTTGCCGCGCTGACCGTGAGCGGCGGCTCGTCGCCGCCTCCCCCGCCGCCCTCGGGCGGGCCTTACACGCTGTCGGTGACGGCATCCGGCCGCAGCGGCGAGCGCGTGACCTCGAGCCCGTCGGGGATCAGCGTCAGCGTCGGCAGCACCGGATCGGCGTCGTTTGCCGGCGGCACGAGGGTCACCCTGAGCGTCGCCAGCGGCCGCGATGCCGTCTGGTCGGGCGCCTGCTCGAGCGGCGGATCCAGGCAGCGGTCGTGTTCGTTCACGATTGGCGGGAACGCCAGCGTGACGGCGAACGTTCAATAGGTCAGAAATCGAACCTCGACGACACGCCGAACGATCTCGGCGTGTTCGTCAGGTAGCCGATGCGCGCGCGCGTGCCGCGTTCGCGGTCGAACGACAGCAGCGCGTGCTCGTCGGTCACGTTGTTCATGAACACGGCGATGTCCCAGATGCCGCGGCGGACCCCGGCGCGCAGGTTCAGCAGGTCGTAGGCCGGCAGCTTCGGGTCGTAGGTGAAGGTGCGCGCGGTCAGCGGCGCACCGATGGTGTTGCCGCCGAACGACGCCAGGTCGAGCGTGCCGAGCAGCTGATCGCCGACCTGCGTGTAGCGCGAGCCGATGTGTTGATAGGTGCCGGTCAGGTAGGCGAGCGCGCCGGGCTTGACCTCCCACTGGTACGTGCCCGCCGTGGCGAGCTGGAACTTCGGCACCGTCGGCAGCCGATCGCCGCTGGCGATCCCGGTCACGTCCACCGGCGGGACGTCGGACCTGAGCTGCGCGTCGTTGAAGCTGGTGGACACGGCGAAGTCGACGTGGCGCGTCGGCGCGGCCTCGAACTCCACCTCGAGGCCCTGGCTGCGCGCCTTCGGCACGTTGAAGACGACACGCGACGAGCACGAGCCTGCGGTGACCGTCGCCTGCAGATCGCGGATGTCCATGTAGAACGCCGAGACGCCCACCGCGCCTCGTCCGCCCCACACACGCGACTTGACGCCTCCTTCGTAGTTCCACGCCGTCTCGTCGGTCCACTGGTCGCGGCCGCCGAAGGTCGCCAGGTCGGCGGGCGTGCACAGCGGCACGTTCAGCGGATCGTTGATCCCGCCCAGGCGGAACCCCTTCGACACCTGCGCGTTGAGGTTGGTGCCGTCGCGCAGCTTGAACGTCGCGATCACGCGCGGCGCCACGTCGTCGGCGTCCGTCGTCCCCGGCTGCGACACCAGCGCCGTGCCGGTGTTGTCGTTGGCGAACAGGCCGTCGAAGATCTGTTCCTTGTCCTCGCTGAAGTGGTAGTAGCGGAGGCCGGCGGTGAGGCTGAAGCGATCGGTCGGTGAGATCGTCGCCTCGCCGAAGAGCGCGAACTGATTCAGCTTGTAGCCGAGATCGGAGAAGAACAGGACGTCCTTCGGGGCGCGCAGGCCCACGGTCGGAATCCCCGTCAGGTCCTGGAAGCCGGCGACGAGCAGGTTCTGGCCGTAGTCGCGATCGCCGTGGCTGTAGAAGCCGCCGAAGACCCAGGGCACGCGCCCCTTCGCCTTCGAGAAGCGCACTTCCTGCGTGAACACGTTCGCCTTGGTGGCGTCGTCGAGCGGCGCGTCGAGCGTGTAGACGTTCTGCGGCAGGCCGATGCTGCCGCCGGTGATGCTCGCGGTCAGCGCGGTGGCGTCGCGGATCACGTCCACGTCACGATGCGTGAAGGAGGTGACGGAGGTGACGGCCGTGTCCCCCATCGCGTAGGTCAGGTTCAGGTCGCCGAGCAGGAAGTCGTCGCGGAACGTCTCCTCGAGCTGGGTGAACTGCTCGCGGCCGTTCAGCGTGACCGGCGGCCGCGTGGTCGTGAACGGGTTGGCGAGGATGTTGTACGAGTCGGTGCGGTTCCAGCCGTTCATCTTGACGCGCTGGTAGACGAGGCGCGGCTGAATGGAGAAGCCTTCGCGCGGGACGAACTTCACCGCGCCGCGGAACCCGCTGCGGAAGCCGTCGTTGACGTTCTTCTTCACGCTGCCATCGGGCTGCACCGCGTCGATGTAGCCGGCGAGGCGATCGTGATACCCGGTGATCCGCGCCGCGTTGTTCTTGCCGACGGGCACGTTGAAGCCGAGCTTGAGATCGGCGCCGGCGTTGCCGCCGGCCACGCCGCTGACGCCGAGCTCGGCGAAGCCGCGGGTGATGCCGATCTCCGGCTGGTTGGTGATGTAGCGGACGGTGCCCGAGAGCGATCCGGAACCGAAGAGCGTGCCCTGCGGTCCGCGCAGCACCTCGATGCGGTTGGTGTCGAACAGATCGAGATCGGGCGTGAAGAGCGAGAGCGAGATGACCGACTCGTCGAGGTAGATGCCGACCTGCTCCTTGACGCCCGGCTGATCGCGGACGATCTGACCCGCCGAGACGCCGCGCACCGCGACCTGGCTCTGCCCGGGGCCGAGGTTCTGCACGGTGAGGCCGCCGACGTTGGCGGCCACGCCTTCCATGTCTTGGACCCCCCTCGATCGCAGCGTTTCCTCGGTACGCGCGGCCACCGAGAAGGGCACGTCGATCAGCGCCTGCTCGCGCTTGGTGGCGGTGACGGTGATTTCCTCGGTGAGCAGCGGCTGCAGCGTGAAGTCCACCTGGCTGGCGCCGCCGGCGGTCAGATTGGAGGACTGGATGACGCGGCGGAATCCCGACAGCGTCGCCGCGATCGTGTAGGAGCCGGGCGGCAGCGTGAACGTGTAGCTGCCGTCGCCATTCGTCGTGGCGTTCTGCGAGTCTTTCGTGGCCTGATTGGTGGCGGTGACGGTCACCCCTGGAACCCCGGCGCCGCTCGAATCGCGCGCGACGCCGCTGATTTTTCCCTGTCCCTGGATTGGTGCGCCCGAAAATGCGGCGACCAGCGAGATTGCTGTGACGACGTTGAGGAGCCCGGTGATCATGTCCAGCCTCCTTGAATGGCTGCTTCATATCCGGGCGGCTCTGCCGTTGTCAAGCGAGAGTCGTAAGCGGTTACGCGCGGCGAACGAAGACGACGGTCTTCTTGCGCTCCTCGCCTGACGCACGCACTGGTGCCGACATTGCACGCCGCGAGCGCCGCAAGACGGCGTGGTGCTGCGGACCCCGTCGTCACGGAGAGAGACGATGAAGTGCAGATCTGTGATCAACGTGGCAATCGGCATGATGCTGATCGCTCTCGAGGCGGCACCGGCACGCTCCCAGTCGCTGCTGAGCCAGACGACATGGGGCGGCGCGGGAGCCGATGTCGCCAGCGGGGTGGCGATGGCGCCCGACGGCAGCACCTGTGTCGTCGGCGTTTCCGATAGCTTCGCGACCGATCAATTCGGCACGCCAAGCCCGCGGATCTTCGTCGTGAAGTTCGCGGCCAACGGATCGCTGTCGTGGCAGCGGATCTGGAACGGAACCACCATCCGCAACCTGGGGCGGCCCGGCGTCGCGATCGCGCCTGACGGATCGGTCTACGCCACCGGTGTCAGCGCCGACAATCGCAACGATGCGGTGCTGCTGAAATTCGACGCGAACGGCACGTTGCAATGGGAACGGACGTGGGGAGACGCTGACAGCAACGAGACCTTCGGGGTCGCCGCCGCCGCCGATGGCTCGGTGTATATCACGGGCACGGCGACAGCCTTCAGTGCCGGCTCGACCGGCATCTTCGTCGTGAAATTCGACCCCGCGGGCAACGTCGTGTGGCAGAGAATCGCCGACGGCGCCGCGGCCAACGGGATCGCCGTGGCGGCGGACGGCAGCGTGTTCGCGGTCGGCACCGTCCCTCGCAACAACCAGATCGGCAACTTCGATCTCCTGGTGCTGAAGATCGCTGCCAACGGCACGCTCGCGTGGTCGCGTGCCTACACGGCCGGCGACGTCGCCGATCCCCGCGCCGGCGTGGCGGCGTCTCCCGATGGATCGGTCGTGGCCGCCGGGGCGGTTCAGTCGATCAAGGCAGGCGCCGCCGATATCACCGCGCTGATCGTGAAACTCGACGCGAGCGGCGCGCTCGTGTTCGACAAGCAGTTCGACGGCCGCGTCAACGAAACCGCCGAGGGAGTCGCCGTCGATCAAACCGACGGCAGCATCTACGTGTCGGGGACGACGACGAGTTTCGGGGCCGGCTCCGAGGACGCGTATGTCCTCCACCTGCAACCGACCGGAAAGAAGCTGTTGAGCGCCGTGACCTGGGGAGGATCCGCCCAGGAGGAAGGCGCCGGGGTCGCGGTCGGCGGAACGTCAGTCGCGCTGGCCGCGACCACCAACGCCGCGCCTCCATACGTCCTGCAGGCAGCGGCCGCGAAGCTGTCGGCGCCGAGAAGCGCGTTGTCGGTTTCGGCCGTTACGCTGGCCCTGCCCGCCGGCGTCATCGCCAATCCGGCCGCCGGCGCGGCCACGCCGGCCGGCACCACGATCTTCAGCGGTAATTTCGAGGCGGCGCTGGTCAGAATCGCGAAGTAGCGCCGGGCCTTCGAGGTTGGGAGCGGCCGCCTGCGTCGGATGGCGGCCGCTCGCGTATAATAGTGTCCCTCCCCACAATCCGGTTCCGCTTCGCGCCGCGCGCGGCGCAGGGACACTGATGTCGAAACACTCATGGCTGGCCGGCCGCGCCGCGCTGGCTATCGTGCTGATGGTGAGCTTCTACGTGCTGGCGCTGGCCGTCGCGGGGGGCCTGCTCTGGGTCGCCTATGCCGATGTCGCGTTCACGCGGCACCCGGCGATACGGCTGGTCATGTTCTGCGTGGTCGGCGCGTTGTCGGTGCTGTGGGCGATCGTGCCGCGGCCTGACCGGTTCGACGTGCCGGGCCCGCGGCTCGCCGCCGAGGAACAGCCGGAGCTGTTCGCGCTCATCCGCGGCGTCGCCGCGAAAACCTCGCAGGCGATGCCGGAAGACGTGTATCTGACCAACGACGTCAACGCCTTCGTCGCGCAGCGCGGCGGCGTCATGGGCGTGGGCGCGCGCCGCGTCATGGGACTGGGACTGCCGTTGATGCAGTCGCTGACGGTCGACGAGTTCAAGGGCGTGCTCGCGCACGAGTTCGGCCACTACCACGCCGGCGACGTCGCGCTCGGGCCATGGATCTACAAGACGCGCGCGGCGATCGGGCGCACCATCGCGCAGCTGTCCGACAACGTGCTGCGCTTCATCTTCATCGCCTACGCCAACCTCTTCCTCCGCGTGACGCACGCGGTGAGCCGGCGGCAGGAGTTCATCGCCGACGAAGTCGGCGCGTCGGTCGCCGGCGCGGCGGCGATGGCGTCCGGGCTGCGGAAGGTGGGGGCCGCGGCCGTCCTGTATCAGAGCTACTGGCACAACGAGCTGCTGCCGGTCGTGCAGGCCGGCTTCCGTCCGCCGGTCACGTGGGGATTCGCGCGCTACTCGGCCGACCCGAAAGTGAGCCCGCTGTTCGAGGCGGTCGCGCAGGACCAGGAGTCGGCGGAGCAGAACCCCTACGACACGCATCCGCCATTGAAGGATCGCGTGGCGGCGCTGTCGCGGCAGGCGTCGGCGGCAGGCGTGGCTGACATCCGGCCGGCGGCGTCGCTGCTGCGCGATATCGACGCGTGCGAACGCCGTCTCTTCGAGAAGATCAGCGCCGACTTCGCGTCGCTCAAGGCGCTCGACTGGGCGCACGTCTGCGACGCGGTCTACACGCCGATGTGGCGGGCCCGCGTGAAGAAGTACGGCGCGCTGCTGCGCGACTACACCTGCCTGAATCCTCCGGCGACCAGAGCGGAGTTGATCAAGATCGGGCGCGCCATCATCCCGTCGGTGGTGCCGGACGAGGTCCGAATCGGCGCGGCGTGGCAGTTGATCGTCGCGGCGTACAGCTTGACGCTTGCGCCGCTCGGATGGACCGCGGAGACATGGCCGGGCGACGAAGTGGTGCTGCGCCGCGGCTCGGACGAACTGCGGCCGTGGAGCGAGTTGTCCGCGGTCGTCGACGGACATACGCCGATCGCGGCATGGCGCGAACGCTGCGTCCGCCTGGGGATGGGCGAACTGAGACTGGGAACCGAACCTGAACTGGTGAAGGGGTAAAGGCATGGCGAACTGCGCGGCGTGCGGCACGACGATTCTGTTTGGCGGATCCCGGCAGGGTGACCTGCGCTTCTGTAACGACAAGTGCCGCGCCGCCGGCGTCGTGCGCGTGGCGGCGGCGAGCGTGCCGGACGCCGTCGTGGCGCCGCGCGTGTGGGAAATCCGCAACGGCCGCTGCCCGGTGTGCAGCGATCCCGGCCCGGTCCACATCCATCTCAGCTATCGCGTGTGGTCGGGCCTCGTGGTGACGACCCACAGCACCCGCCCGAATCTGTGCTGCGCGCGCTGCGCCACCCGGGCGCGCGTGAAGGACGCGCTGTTCTCGCTGGCCTTCGGGTGGTGGGGATTTCCGTGGGGACTGATCTGGACGCCGATTCAGATCGGCAAGAACGTCATGGCGATCGTGCGGGCTGAAGACGCCGCGACACCGTCGCAGACGCTCGTCGAGGTCGTACGGCTGCAGATGGCGGCCGCGGCGGCCACGACTCCGCCGGCGGCCAGCGCCCTGGCGCCGCGCTAGACGCCGGTCCTACGCCCGCTGCTCGAGCGGAACCCAGCCGCGATCGCGCGGTCCCGCGTACTCCGACTGCGGCCGGATGATCCGGTTGGCGCGCTTCTGCTCCATCGCGTGCGCGATCCAGCCGCTGACCCGGCTGATCGCGAACGTCGGCGTGAAGAGCGGCACGTCGAGGCCGAGGCCGTGCAGCAGCAGCGCCGTGTAGAACTCGACGTTGGTCTGCAGGCGGCGGCCCGGCTTGTATTCCTCGAGCAGCCGCAGCGCGGTCGCTTCGACCGAGCGCGCCAGCGTATACAGCGACATGTCGCCGGCGCGCGTGAACAGGCGCTCCGCCGCCGCGCCGAGCACGTCGGCACGCGGATCGCGCACCTTGTAGACGCGGTGGCCGAATCCCATCAGCTTCTCGCCGCCTTCGATCTTCCGCCGCAGCACCGCCTCCGCGCGCGAGGCGTCCCCGATCTCGAACACCATGTCGAGCGCCGGGCCGGGCGCGCCGCCGTGCAGCGGCCCCTTCAAGGCGCCGATCGCCCCGACCACGGCCGACACGAGGTCCGACCCGGTCGACGTGATGACGCGCGCCGTGAACGTCGAGGCGTTGAGGCCGTGATCGACGACGGTATTCAGATACGTCTCGAGGCCGCGCACGCGCTCCACATCCGGCTCGCTGCCGGTCAGCATGTAGAGGAAGTTCGCGGCGTGCCCGAGATCGCGGCGCGGCGCGATCGGCTCCTCGCCGCGCGAGAGCCGCCAGAACGCCGCGACAATGGTGGGGAACCGGGCGGCGACGGCGCGCGGATCGTCGGAGGTCAGCGAAATGGTGCCGGCGCCAATCCGCAGGGCGTCCATCGCGTCGATCTTCGCGCGCGCGCACTCGCGCAGCAGCGCCGTCGTGGCCGGCGCCAGGTCGCGCTCCGCGGCCAGCTCCGCGCGGAACGCCGCCAGCTCGCGGGCCGAGGGCAGGCTGCCGTGCCAGAGCAGCCACGTCGTCTCCTCGAAGCTGGCCCGCGGCGCCAGCTCCTCGACCGGGTAGCCGGCAATGATCAGGACGCCGCGCTCGCCGTCCACCTCGCTGAGCGTCGTCGCCGCGGCGACGATCCCTTCCAGTCCGCTGTTCACCATGATCCGAACGTAACTCTCCTGTATGATGCCGTCAATGTTGATCGGACAATCAAGATGTCGTCTCCCTGGCTGAGCGCGGACGAGGCGGCGGCGCTCCTCGGCATCACCCGCGCGACGCTCTACGCCTACGTCAGCCGCGGCTTCGTGCGCTCGCAGGCCACCGCCGGGCCGTCGCGGGCGCGCGACTACGCGCGCGAAGACCTCGACCGGCTGCGGCGGCGCAAGGAAGGCCGCCGCCATCCCGACGAGGTCGCGGCCGGGGCGCTGCAGTGGGGCGTGCCGGTGCTGGAGTCGGCGATCACGCTGATCGACGGCGAGCGCCTCTTCTACCGAGGGCACGATGCCGTCACGCTGGCGCGCTCGCGATCGCTCGAAGCCGTCGCGGCGTTGATCTGGCTCGGCCGCCTCGACGCGACGATCGCGGCGGCGCCGCGTCGCATCCGGGCCGCCAGGGGCCGCGGCAAGGATCTCCCGTTCGTCAGTCGTGCGCAGTCGGCGCTGGCGGAGGCGGCCGCGCACGATCCGCTGGCGCTCGACCTCCGTCCCGGGCACGTGGCGCGGTGCGGCTGGCGCATCCTGCACCTGCTCACGACGATCGCCGCGGACGCCGCACCCGGCGCACACACTGTCGACGAGACGCTGGCACGAGCGTGGCGCGTGCGGAGCGCACAGGCGCCGCTGCTGCGCCGCGCGCTGATCCTGTGCGCGGACCACGAGCTGAACGTGTCGTCGTTCACCGCGCGCTGCGTCGCCTCGGCCGGCTCGAACCCCTACGCCGTCGTCATCGCGGGGCTGGCCGCGCTGGAAGGACCGCGGCACGGCGGCGCCAGCGCGCGCGTCGGCGCCATGCTCGCGTCACTGCGGCGGGCGCGGCCGCTGCGGCGCGCCGTCGCCGAGCGGGTCCGCCGCGGCGAGCGCATCGACGGCTTCGGCCACCCGCTGTATCCCGCCGGCGACCCCCGCGCGGTCGCGCTGCTGGAGGATCTCGGCGCCTGCTGCGGGAACGCCTCGGAGCTCCGCTTCGTGCTGGAGGTCGCGGATGCGGCGCGGACCGCCACCGGCGACGAGCCCAATCTCGACTTCGCGCTCACCGCCGTCGCGCACGTGCTGCGGCTGCCGCCGCAGGCGCCGCTGATGCTCTTCGCGATCGGCCGCACGATCGGATGGATCGGGCACGCGATCGAGCAATACGGCACGGCGCAGTTGATCCGGCCGCGGGCGAAGTACGTCGGGGTTCAGCCCTCGGGCGCCAGCGCCTGACACTGCTTTCGCAGGAAGGCCCGCTCCGCCTCGTTCGACGTGCCGTCGATCGCCGCGCGGTACGCCGCGGCGGCCTCGGCGTGCCGCCCGAGACGCCGCAAGAGGTCGGCACGCACGGCGTGAAACGGCTGGTAATGATCCAGCGAGAGCGGCTCGACCAGCGTCAGCGCCGCATGCGGCCCCTCGATCTCTCCGACCGCGACGGCCCGGTGCAGCGCCACGATCGGGCTCGGCGCGACGGCCATCAGCTGATCGTAGAGCTGCACGATCTGGCCCCAGTCGATCGCCTCCGGGGACGCCGCGTCGCTGTGCACCGCATTGATCGCCGCCTGGATCTGGTAAGGCCCGGGGCGGTTGCGGCGCAGGCATTTCCGCACGATCGTTTGCCCTTCCGCGATGAGCCGCCGATTCCACAGGCCGCGATCCTGATCTTTCAGGAGCACCAGCTCGCCGTCGCCGCTCGTCCGCGCCGGGCGCCTCGACTCGATGAGCAGCATCAGCGCGAGCAGCCCCTGGACCTCGGGCTCGTCGGGCAACAGCGCCGCGATCAGCCGCCCGAGGCGGATCGCCTCGGCGCACAGGTCGTCGCGCACGAGCCGATCGCCGCCGCTCGCGCTGTATCCCTCGTTGAAGATCAGGTAGACGACGGCGAGCACCGACGCGAGGCGGTCCGGCAGTTCGGCCGCCGACGGAACGCGATAGGGAATCCGCGCGTCGCGGATCTTCGCTTTCGCGCGCACCAGCCGCTGCGCCATCGTCGCTTCCGGCACGAGGAACGCCCGCGCGATCTCGGTGGTGGTGAGGCCGCCGAGCAGCCGCAGCGTCAGCGCCACCTGCACGTTCCGCGCGAGCGCGGGGTGGCAGCAGGTGAACATCAGGCGCAGCCGGTCGTCGCCCAGCGGGCCCACGGCGTCCTCCTCGGTCGGCTCGTCGCGCGCGTGCAGCAGCGCCGCCTGCGCGTGGCGATCGCTGCGCGACGCCTCACGGCGCAGCCGATCGATCGCGCGGTTGCGCGCCGTGGTGATGATCCATCCGGCAGGGCGCGGCGGAAGCCCTTCCGCGGGCCAGTGCTCCAGCGCCGCGATGAAGGCGTCCTGCACCGCGTCCTGCGCGATGTCGATGTCGGCGAAGACGCGGACCAGCACCGCCACCGCCCGGCCGTACTCTTCGGCGAAGACACGCTCGATCTCCGCGGACTGCACTTCCGTCATCGAAGAGGCATCAGTGCTCGCGGTCGTCCTTGAACGGCCGCACTTCGATCGGCAGCGGGATGATCCGCGCAGTCCGGCGCGCCCACTCGAGCGCCGCGTCGAGATCGGCGGCGCGGACGATCGTGAACCCGCCGAGGTGCTCCTTGCCCTCGACATACGGGCCGTCGGTGACCAGCGTCTGGTCCCCTTTCTGCTGCACGACCGTGGCCGTGCTGGCGTCGTGCAGGCCGCCGGAAAACACCCACACGCCGGCCTTCTGCATCTCTTCGCGCAGGGCGTGGACCTCGCGCATGATCCCCTTCAAATCGATCGACGGCGGCGGCACCCCGTCGGGCTGGTAGACACTGATCAGGTACTGAGTCATCGCGGCTCCTGGATGGCGCCGCCGGCGCCATGCCGGCGGCTCACTCCCTAAACGAAGGCCGCAGGCCCGGATCGACATCCCGGCTGGGCCGTATCCGGATTATTTGCGGCGGCCGTCGGCCTCCCCGCCGTCCAGGCCGGAGCGGACGCGCTCGGTCGGCGGCGCGGCGGCGTCCGACCATTCACGAAACACCGTCTCCTCGGAACCAAAGGTGACCGTGCTCCCGTCTACAAGAGGGTGGCGGGACGTGACCCGGATGCCGTTCACGTACGTCCCGTTGGTGCTCCCCATGTCCTCGACCCTGGCGCCCCCGGCGGCGATCACGATGTGCGCGTGAACGCGCGAAACGCTGCCCGCGTCCAGCCAGATATCGCTCTGCGGGTGGCGTCCGACGACGTTCTCGCCTTCGGAGAGGGGCAGCGTCGTCTCCTTCCACGACAGCCACCACCGCGGCGCGCCGCGCGGCGCCGGCCCCGCCTCCCCGAGCGGATCCTCGACGCCGGCCACGAAACGATAGCCGCGGCGCGACACGGTCGCGATGAAACGCGGCGTCTTCGGATCGTCGCCGAGCGCCTTGCGGATCTCGGCGACCGCATTGCCCAGATTGGCCTCCAGCACGACCGCGTCGGGCCACAGACGGTCCTGCAGCTCCCCCTTCGGCACCATCGCGGGGCGCCGTTCGACGAGGATCTGCAGCAGGTCGAACGACTTGGGGGAAAGGTGGACCGGCCGTCCCTCCCGCAGCAGCTCGCGGGTCGCCGAATCGAGCTCGAACGGACCGAAGCGAACCCTCATCGCGAATCTGCGAAACCCTTACGGTTTCCCTGTGACACCGCGCCAGGCATCTCGTCATAGTAACGGCTGCGGACACCGATGAGGATCGCGCGATGACGCAGACGGCAAAGGCTCCGACCGGGTTGAGCATCTGGAAAGCGGTGCGCGAAGAGCTGATGCTCAATCTCTACCCGCTCCCCTACACGACGCTGCCGCCGACGATCTTCTACGTCTACCTGCATCCCGACGACTTCGATCGGGTCGAAGGGATCGTGCCGCGCCTGGTCGCCGAGCTGCAGCAGGCGCTGAGCGACGAGGTGCGCAAGATCAACCAGGGACGGGAGAAGTCGGGCGGCGTGCTGTCGCGCCTGATCGCGCAGGCCGAAGCGCCGCCGATCGAGGTGCCGCCGGCCGGCTGGGAAGTGCACGTCAGCGCGGACCGCAACGGCGCGCTGCAGCCCGGCCATCTCGGCATCGACTCGATGCTGCCGCTGCCGCCGCCGCTCGAGTTCGGCGGCCCCGCCACGACCCGCATCGTCAAGTCGGTGCTGAGCGAGACCGGCCGCAGCAGCACGACGATCGAGGTCACGCCGCCGCCGGCCAACGCGCACGCGCCCGGCGCCGACAACGTCGACGTGCGCGAGCGCGCGCGCCTGGTCTACGACGACGAGCAGGGGCATCACGAGTTCAGCATGTGCAAGGACACGCTGACGGTCGGCCGCGGCGGCAGCGCGGTGTGGGTGGACGTGCAGGTCTTCGCCCCCTCGAAGGTCTCGCGCGAACATTTCCGGCTGCGCCGCGATCGCGGGGGGCGGTTCTTCATCCAGGACGCCAGCTCCTGGGGCACGTCCGTGAACGGCGTCGAGATTCCGGCCGCCCTGAAGAGCGCCGACGGCGTGCTCCAGCCGGGCGCGGAGCTCGAGATCGCCTCGCCGGCGCGCATCGAGCTGGCCGGCGTCCTGGTGATGCAGTTCATTGCACAACCGCTGCCCTCCGATCCCCGCTGATCCCCGTTTGATCAATGACCACCCTCTACTGGCTCCACTTCGTGTTCCTCGGCACGCTCGTCGCCGCCGCGGGCGTCCTCTTCTGGCTGGCGCGCCTCTACGACCGTGGTTGACGTGCAGACCGCCGCCCGCACCGTGCTCGGCGCCGCTGCGCGTACGCATCCGGGTCGCGTGCGCCTGAACAACGAGGACATGCCGGTCATCGACGCCGCGCGCGGGATCTTCGGCGTCATCGACGGCATCGGCGGCCAGGCCGGAGGCGAAGTGGCGGCGGCGACGGCGCGCGACGTCATCCTGCAGCGCCTCGCGCGGCCGGTCGGGACGCCAGCGGAGCGCGTCCGCGAGGCGATCGCGATTGCCAACAACGAAATCTACCGGCGCGCCTCGGCGTCCGCCGAGCTCGCCGGCATGGGCTGCGTCGTCACCCTCGCGATCGTCAACGACGGCCGCGTCACGATCGGCCACGTCGGCGACACGCGCCTCTACAAGATCCGCCCCGAAGGCATCCGCAAGATCACCCGCGATCATTCGCCGGTCGGCGAGCAGGAGGATGCCGGCGAGCTGGCCGAGCCTGAGGCGATGCGCCATCCGCGCCGTCACGAAGTGTTCCGCGACGTCGGCACGATCTACCGCGACAAGGACGAAGAGGAGTTCGTCGACGTGATCGAGGAGCCGCTCGAGCCCGACGCGGCGATCCTCATCTCGTCCGACGGGCTCAGCGACATGCTGCCGGGGGCGACGATCGCCCACATCGTGCGGCAGCACGCCGGCGAACCGGAGCGAGTGGTCGAAGCGCTGGTCGCGGCTGCCAACGACGCGGGCGGGCGGGACAACGTCACCGTCGTCTACGCGGAGATGCCGCTGTTTGCCGAACGCCTGGGCCGCGTTCGCGCCACCGACGCGCGGCTGACGACCGACGCGCTCGTCGCGCAGGCGGACGCCCCGGCGCCTGCGCCCGTCGCGGCGCCGCGGCGGCCGGGACGCCTTCGTCGCGCGGTTCGCGCCGTCGTCGGGAGCCGCACGACGTGGTTCGCCGTCGGCACGCTAGGCGGAGTGATCGGCGCCCTCGCCCTGACCGCCTACGTCGCGACGAAGCAGGTGCAGGCGCCGCGCACGCTCGTCGTCGGCCCGGACGACAGCGCCCCGTTCACGAGGATCGCGGCCGCGCTCGACGCGAGCCGTCCCGGCGATACGGTCAGGCTCGAGCCCGGCGTCTACCGCGAGCCGCTCGTCATCCGCGACGGCGTCGATCTCGTCGCACGAGTTCCTGGCACCGCGACGATCGTGCGTCCGCGCGAGGCGAACACTCCGGTGCTGACGATTGCCGGGACGTTCAACGTGCGGATTGCCGGGATCCGCTTCGAGGCGGACGGACCGGCGGATGTCGGCGTGAGGATCGCGGCGCCCGCGGCAACGCTCGATTTGGTCGAGATCACCGGGCCGATCCGCCGCGCGATCGATCTGTCGCCGGCGTCGTCGCTCACCGTGCGGGGCAGCCGCATTGCCGTGGCCGGCGCCGTGCTCGCGCTGCCGGACGAGGCGCACGCGACGTTCGTCAATTCGATATTCACCCGCGCCGGTGGAACCGCGGAGGCCGCCATCTCGGCGACGGCGTCACCGAACCTGGTGCTGCGAGGCAACGTGTTCTCCGGCTACGGGGCCGAGGTCGTCCAGGGCGTCGGCGCGGCGCGCCGATCGGAACTCATGGCCGGGAACATCGTCATTCCAGGAGAACCGCAGGCGCCTGGCGCGGCTGCCGGAAGCGGCGGGCGGTCGAGGGGCAACAGGTAATGGCGCGCGAGGATTTCGAGATCGTCGATCAGAAGCCGATCGGCCGGGGCCAGTTCGGCACGGTCTTCCACGCGCGGCGCCGCAGCGACGGGCGCCTTGCCGCGCTCAAGCTGATCCTGCACCACGGCGAGCACGGCGCCGGCACGATTGCGGCCGAGCGTCATGGCGCGATCCTCCAGCAGGAGTTCGCCGCCCGCCACGGCATGGTGCCCGAGGTGTTCGAGTTCGGGCCGGACGGCGAAGATTTCTACATCGCGATGGCGCTGGTCCACGGCCCGTCGCTCGAGGAGCGGCTGCGCGGCGGACGGCTGCCCTGCGACGAGGCGGTCGAGCACGCCGTCTGGCTGTGCGAGTTCCTCGATCGCGCGCACGCGTTCAGCGTCACGGTCGAGCAGCAGCCGTACCGGCTGCTCCACAACGACCTGAAGCCGGCGCACTTGAAGATCCCGGAGATCGGCGAGCGCAAGGTGCTCGACTTCGGGATGGCCAAGGTGCTCGAGCAGACGCGCGAGCTGGCCACTGACGCGGGGCGCACGATCGCGTATGCCGCGCCGGAACGCCTCCGTTCCGAGCGCGTCAACGTCCACGCCGACTTCTGGTCGCTCGGCGTGATGCTGTACGAGATGGTGTCGGGGCATCGCCCCTATCCGCACCTCGAAGATCCGCGCCTGCGGCGTCAGCTCTACAGCGCGATCACCAGCAACGCGCCTCGTGCGCCGCTGCCGCCCGATTGTCCGCCGCACCTGCAGGCCATCATCCACCGCCTGCTCGCGTTTCAGCCGGCGCACCGCTACCAGAGCGCCGAAGAGATCCAGGCGGACCTCGAGCGGTACGTGCGTCGTGAAACGCCGGTCGCCTTGCGCTACTACGACACGCCGGCGACGACGCCCGTGCTCCGCGGCGCGGCTGTGGCCGTGGTGGACGCGCCGCCGGTGGCACTCACGGAACCGCGGGTGATGACGTCGCCGGTTCCGCCGACGGACCTGGTTCCCGCGTCGATCCGCGCGCTCACCCCCGTGGCGGCGCCGCGCATGCCGGCCGCCGTCGCCCAACCCGCGCCTCGCCGATCGATCCTGCGCCGGTTCGCCAGCGCCATCGCCACGGTGCTGGTCGTCGGAATCGTCCTGACCGAGGGGGTCGCGTGGCTGTTCGCGGAGCGCTTCCGCGACACGATTCCCGCGATGGACGAGCGCACGGTGATCTCGACGCGCGAGGCGTACGAAGGGGTCGAGCGCTGGTCGCTGCTCGACATCGGGCTCAAGCTGCGAGTGAATGGCGCGCTGCTGCCGGCGCTGCGGACGATTGGCGATCGCGTCCTCGCCGACTACCGTCGCGAAGTGCCCACGATGGGCCCGGAGGAATGGCGCCAGGCGCAGTCGGCATTCGCCTGGGCGCGCGTACTGGCGCCGCGCGACAACTCGCTGCTGTCGAAGCAGCTCAGCGCCGACGGTCACATGCGCCGTCTCGCGGCGCAGCGGGCCAGGCCCGCGAATGCGGCGACCGCGCAGACCGCGGTGGCGCGGTTCCGCGATGCGGCGGCGGCGGACCCGAATGCCTTCGATCCATATCTCGGCATGGCGGTGACGCAGTTGTACGTGCTCGGCGACGCGGACGCGGCGATCGACTCGCTCGATGCAGCGGTCAAGCGCGGCTACACGGTGACGCGCCGCGATACGGCGCTGCTCGGCGACGCCTATTTCCGGCGCGCGCTGCTCGGGCGACGGCGCGCCGCGCTCCTGACCGGCGAGTCGCGCCAGCAGGCGCTCGAAAAGGCAAAGAACGACTTCGCGCAGTGCGTGTCGTCGTTCGAGCGGATCGTCGAGTTCGGCAATGCCGCCAGGCACCTCGAGACCTGCAAGGCGCAGGTCCAGCAGATCGATCAGCAGCTCACACCGGGTTCCTTCTGACCATGCGAGTCGTCGCTCCAGAACCCGTCGCGGCCGTCAGGCCCCAGCGCGATCGCCGCGCGGCCAACATCGAGATGCTCGGTCTGCTGGCGGTGTCGGCCGTCGTGCTCTTCGGCATCGTCCTCACCGGCCTGGCCCGCATCGGCCGGCTCGACGAAGTGGCGCCGCAGGGCAGCGTCATCCCGCTGTATGCGTTGAGCTCGCCCGCCGATCTCGAGCCGGCGCTGACGATGTTCGACTCGCCGCGGGATCGCCACCGGACGGCGCTCGCGATCTACGAACGCGCGAGGGCCGCCGACGCGCTCGATCATGTCGGCGCGCTCGCCGGCGTCGGCTCGCTCTCCCGCGCGAACCTGCAGGCGCTGAAGCCGCGGCTCGCGGTGCGCTCCGTCGAACAGTATCGTCGCGGGCTCGCCGGCGCGGTCGCGCTCTTCTTCGGCGCGTTCTGGCTGACGCACCTCTTCCGCCGGTGGCGCGGCCGCGATGACGACGCGCTGCTGCTGCCGGCGCTGCTGCTGCTGTGCGGTCTTGGCCTGATGACGATGTGCGCGCTGCGCGATCCGCTGCGAGACACGATGAACGTGAACGTCTTCGCCGGCGGCGTCGCGCTCGGTCTCGTGCTGCTCGTAGCAGCCTCCGAAGTGGATTTCGAGTCGTCGCTGCTGCGGCGCGCGGTTGTCCTGCCGCTCGGCCTCGCGTGCCTGCTGGCGACGCTGCTGCTCGTCTTCGGCAGCGGGCCGGGCTCGAGCGGCGTCAAGGTGAACCTCTTCGGCGCTCAACCGGTGGAAGCGATCCGCCTGCTCGTGGTCTTCGCGCTCGCCGCGTATTTCGGACGCCGGGTCGAGCTGCTGCGCGAGCTCTCGGAGCCGCCGGCGCAGTCGCGGCCCTGGCTGCGGTTCGTCGCGCTCCCGCGCTGGCGCGATGTCCGCCCGGTGCTCGCCAGCATGGGCCTCGTCCTCACCTTCTTCTTCCTTCAGAAGGATTTCGGGCCGGCGCTGGTGTTGTCGTGCGTGTTCCTCGCGATGTTCGGCATCGCCCGCGGGCGTCCGTGGCTCGTCGTCGCCGGCTTTGCGATCCTGCTCGCGGGGTTCACCGCCGCGTACTGGACCGGTATCCCCGCGACCGTGCGCAACCGCGTGATGATCTGGGCGAACCCGTGGAACAACGGTGTGCCGGGCGGCAATCACGTGACGCAGGGGCTGTGGGCGCTGTCGACGGGCGGGCTGTGGGGCAGCGGTCCGGGTCTCGGCAGCCCGAGCTCGGTTCCCGAAGGGCACACCGACTTCGTCCTCGCCGCGATCGGCGAGGAGCTCGGATGGATCGGGCTTGCCGCGCTGGTCGTCGTCTACGCGTTCCTGTGCTGGCGCTGCCTTCGCATCGGCACGAGAGCGCCAGGGGACTTCACGACGTTTCTCGCCGTCGGCGTCGTGCTCGTGCTCAGCGTGCAGGCGCTCGTCATTGCGGGCGGCCTGCTCGGGTTGATTCCGCTGTCGGGCGTGGTCACGCCGTTCCTGAGCTTCGGCCGTTCGTCGATGCTCGCCAACTGCGCGGCGATCGGCATCGTGATGTCGGTGGCGCGGCGGCGCGCGGCGCCGCGCGTGCACATGCAGCAGCCGGTGCGCTTCGTCGCCGCCGTCCTGGGTCTTGCCGCGCTGGCAATCGTGTCACGCGCGATGTGGGTGCAGGTGCTGCACGCCGACGACATCGCCGCCGCGCCGAGCCTCGCCGAACAGGGCGACGGCGGCTACCGCTTCGAGTACAACCCGCGGCTGCTTTCGGCGGCTCGCACGCTGACGCGCGGGAGCATCTACGATCGCAGCGGGCTGCCGCTGGCGACGAGCCGTCCCGAGGAGATCACGACGGTCGGGTCCTCCTTCGCCAACGCTGGAGCCGTCACGGCCACCGACTGCACCGACCTCACCTCCCGCTGTTATCCGCTCGGCGGCTTCGCCTTCCACCTGGTCGGCGACTGGCCGCACCAGGCGAACTGGGCGGCGCGCAATTCGTCGTACTTCGAGCGCGACAGCGACAACCGGCTCAAGGGGTACGACGACGGGGCGCAGGTCGTCGACGTGATCAATCCGCGGACGGGACACCACACCCAGGCGATACGCCGCGATCTGCGCCAGCTGCTGCCGCTGGTGCGTCAGCGCTACCGGCCGTCGAGCGCCGCCGTCGCGGCGATGCGCACGCGCGATCGCGACGTGACGACCACTATCGACGCGCGGCTGCAGCTTCGCGTGGCCGCGGCGCTGCGCGACGGCATCGAGTCGGGGCACTTCGCGCGCGGCGCCGCCGTCGTCATCGACGCCGCCAGCGGTGAGCTGCTGGCCGCCGCCAGCTACCCGTGGCCTGACGAGCGAGAGCTTGCGCGCGGCCAGTCCGCCGCGCCGCCCGACAGCGAGGGCGAGGTGGCGCTGCTCGATCGCGCCCGTTACGGGCTCTATCCGCCAGGGTCCACGTTCAAGCTCGTGATCGCCGGCGCTGCGCTGCGGGCGCGCGAGGACACCGATCATTTCGTCTGCCTGCGGCTGCCCGGCGGCCGCGTCGGCAACTACGTGCGCGGCATGTCGCGGCCGGTCCGCGACGATCCGATGGACACCGTCCCGCACGGCGACGTCGACCTGGAGCGCGGCTTGATCGTGTCGTGCAACGCCTATTTCGCGCAGCTCGCGCAGGCGGTCGGCGCGCAGGCGGTCATCGACGCCGCGTCGCTCTTCCAGATCCCCGTGGCGCGGACGCCGACGGCGGAGGCACTCAAGCCGCTGCTGGCGCAGGTCGGCTACGGCCAGGGAGAAGCGCTGGTGACGCCGCTGAAGCTGGCGCGCGTCTCGGCCTCGATCGCCTCGGGCGGCACGATCGTCCCGGTGCGCTGGGAACAGGCGAAGACGAACGGCGCGGAGGCGTCGCCGCGGTTCGTATCGCCGCACGATGCGGCGCGCCTGGCGCGCGCCATGCGCGCGGTCGTCACGTCCGGCACCGGGCGGAGCCTGCGCGGCCATCCCGTCGCGATCGCCGGCAAGACCGGGACCGCGGAGATCGCCGGCGCGCCGGCGCATGCGTGGTTCACCGGCTTTGCGCCCTACGACGGCACGCGCCGCATCGCGTTCGCCGTCATCGTCGAGAACGCCGGCTACGGCGGCCGCGCCGCCGCGCCGATCGCCGGCGCCATCGTGTCCGCGGCCAGCGAGCTCGGGCTGATCAAGTGAAGGAGGCATCGGTGACGGGACACCTGCGGGACGCGGCGCGAACGCTCCAGGCGCGCGTGCGCAACTTCTTCGACGCGCCGCTCGACGCGGGTGCGGCGCCGCTGGAGCTGTTGCAGGCCGCGCTCGACGAGCTCGAACGGCATGCGCAGCCGTCAGGTCGCGGAGCGCGCGCCTTTCCCTACACGCGGGTCGTCGTTCACGTGCGCCAGCCCGCGGCCAGCCATCCCGCGATCGAGGCGGTGTTCCGTCAGCTCGATGTCCGGCTGCGCGAGCGGCTCGCGGAGATCCGCTGCGACGTGCCGGCGCGCCTCGTCACCTCGCTGTCGCTGAGCCATGCCGCGGACACGGACGGCCCTGTCGTCCGCGTCGAGTGCGCCTCTGACGCCGCGACGCTTCCGTCAGCGCCTGTCCTGGCGGGCGACCGTCCGTCGTTGCGCATCGTCATCGTCAAGGGGCAGTGCGAGCGCGCCGACTACACCCTGGCGTCGGCGGCGATCGCCATCGGCCGCGGCAACGAGCCCGCCGACGTCTACGGTCGCGTGCGCCGCAACGACGTCGCGTTTCTCGATGTGCGGGACGGGGTGACCGAGACCGTCGCGCGCGCGCACGCGCGGCTCGAGTTCGATCCGGAGCTGGGCGGCTACCTGCTGTTCAACGAGTCGAGCAGCAACCCGACGTTCCTGCTGCGCGGCGGCCGCGCCATCCCCGTCGTCCCGCGCGATCCGCGCGGCGTGCGCGTGCAGCCCGGCGACGAGCTGCAGCTCGGCCGCGCCATCCTGCGGATAGCGCCCTGATTGGGGGTCAGGTCTGCAAAACGTCGCTTCGCGGTGCCAGGCCGCCGGGGCCCACCCGGGGTCAGGTCTGCAAAACGACATATCCAGGTGCCAGGCCTCGCAAAATTTGCCTCGGATGACGACACAGTTGCCGGCCTGGCACCACGATCCGCCCGTTTGCAGACCTGACCCCCAATCCCCCTCGCCGGCCTGGCACCGCGAAAGGTCCGTTTGCAGACCTGACCCCACACCCCGGCGGACCCCGCGGCCGGAGAATCAGGATTTGGACGGCGGGCCGGTGATCTCGGCGACGACCCGGCGGGCTGATTCGAGCGCGCCCTGCATCCACCCGGTCCAGGCGGAGGTGTGCTCGCCGGCGAAGTGGACCCGTCCTTCCGCCTTGCCGAGGACGTCGATGAACCCGATCTGGCCGGGCGCGTGGAGCGCGAACGAGCCGCGCTGCCAGGGATCGAGGCCCCAGCAGTAATCGACGCCCCCTTCGAAGTTGGCGGCGAGATCCGGGAAGATCCGGCCGGCCTGCTCCAGCGCCGCGTTGACGCGCTCGTCGGGCGTCATCTTCTCCAGCGACGCCGTGTAGTCGCCGATCGGATAGGCCGCGAGCGCGCCGCGGGAGCCCGGATCGGCGCCAGGATCGGGCGTGAGCCGCTCGATCGGCAGATCGGTGGTGACGTGCCCGCTCCAGCCGTCCTTGAGCCAGAACCGCGTGCGGCTCTGCAGGAACACTTTGACGGTGCGCGAGTAGTACTGCTCCCGGATCGCGCGCTGCTTGACCTCCGAGAGGCGCGCCCCGTCGAGGATGCGCCCGATGACCGGGCACGGCAGGGCGCAGACGGCGCGATCGCCGCGCAGCGTTTCCGTGGCGCCGCCTCGGCGCACGACGACCTCCACGCCGCGATCGTCCTGCCTGACCGAGACCACCGGCGCGCCGTAGCGAATCGTCACGCGCCTGGCGAACTCCGCCGGCAGGCGATCGTTGCCGCCGTCGATGCGATAGCTGGCCGACGAGCCGCGCGAGTTCAACCGGTGCAGCAGGAAGGACGCCGCGGACCCGAAGTCGGCGCCGAAGCCGAGCGTCATCAGGTCCACGGCCGCGGGAGACGCGCCGAGGGACCGCAGCCATGCGCCGGGACGATCGCGATCCCACGGCGTCATCGCGCTCACCGGATGATCGGCAAACCCCGCCGTCGCCGCCTGCTGCACCGCCTCCTCGATGTACTTCCGGAACAGCCCGGTAAGCCCCAGCTTGCGCTCTTCGTCCGTCAGCTCGTACGGCCAGACGGCGGTGTCTCCGGGAACGACCCGCTGGCCGCGGACGTGATAGAAGGCGCGAGCGCCGGGAACGCTGTTGGGCAGCAGCGAGAGACCAAACGTACGAGCGTAGTGCTGCGTCAGATCGTGGACGCCGGGGATCGATTCCGCCCCCGCTTCGGTGTAGAGACCGGGCGCGTAGTCGCGCAGCGTGCGGACGCGCCCGCCGGCGCGCGTCTGCGCCTCGAGCACGGTTGCGCGATGTCCGAGGTTCTGCAGCTCGTAAGCGGCGCACAGCCCGGCCAGCCCGCCGCCGAGCACGATGATCGTCTGTGCCGGCCCCTGCCGCTGGAGCGGCGCCAGCCGTGGAATCGGCGGCAGCGCCGCCGCCGCCATCAACGCCAGGAATTCACGCCGACTCGTCATGCAGGCCTCGGGCGCCATTATCGTCTCACTGATGGCCGCGACGCCCCGCGGGATTGGGGGTCAGGTCTGCAAAACGTCGCTTCCAGGTGCCAGGTCGCCCCTCTCTCGCACAACCAACGGGGACGGCCGCGTGACCTGGCACCACGATCTGCCGTTTTGCAGACCTGACCCCCGATCCCCGTCGCCGGCCTGGCACCGCGAAAGGTCAGTTTGCAGACCTGACCCCCGAGTCAGCGGGCGGTGACGACAGTCCCGGACTGCAGGACCAACGGCTCGAGGTACGGCCAGACCGTATCGGCGATGCGCCGCGCACCGGCCGCGTTCGGGTGAACTTCGTCGGCGCCGTTCAGATCGGGATTCAGCACGACGCCTTCGAGCAGGAACGGCACGAGCGCAAGGCAATAGCGGGCCGCCACGCGCGGGAAGATGCCGTGGTAATCGATCGAATAGCTGAAGCCGTGCAGCGGCGGCGTCTCCATGCCGCACAGCAACACGCGAGTGCCGCGCGCCTGCGTCCGCTCGACGATCGCCGAGAGATTGTTCTCGATGGTGGAAAGCGCGACACCCTGCAGCCCGTCGTTGGCGCCGAGCTCCAGCACCAGGATCGCGGGACCCGGCGTAAGCGCGGCGTCGAGGCGGCGCAGGCCGTCCGCCGTCGTATCGCCGAAGACCCCCTGGTTCCTGACGATCCATCCGGGATGCGTTGCGTTCAGCCGCTGCTGCAGCACCGCGGGGAACCCTTCCGCGATTGACGGCGACACGGCGAGGCTGTCGCCGAGGACGACGATGTCGCGCGCAGCGGGCGATGGAGATGTCGGAGTGTGACCGGAGCCGCACGCGGCGCTGCCGGCGAAGGCCGCAAGCGCGCAGATACCGATCAGGCGGCGCAGGCGCTGGACACGACCCCGCGATCGCCGATGTTGCGGCACATCCGAGCGGCCTGACTCCCCGGCCGCGCCGGAGATCCGACACCGGGCGCGCAGCGGGCGCGGATCCTTCAACAAAACGCGGCTCGACACCCGGGGCATCACCATTGCACTCTACCCGACCGCTCCCGGCGCGATCTGCAAAGCGAGATCCATCATGAACCGCAATACCGTGTACGACCCGGCCGACGTGCGACCGGAACCCTTCACCGCGCCGGCGTCCGGCGCTGCGCTGCTTCACGATCCGGCGCGCAACAAAGGCACCGCGTTCACCGAGACAGAACGCGATCGCCTGGATCTGCGCGGCCTGCTGCCGCCGCGCATCCTCACGCTCGAGCAGCAGCTCGACAAGACGCTCGCGAGCTTCCGCGCCAAGCCGACCGACCTGGAAAAGTACATTTACCTGATTTCGCTGCAGGACAGAAACGAACGGCTCTTCTACCGGCTGGTCATCGACCACCTCGCCGAGATGCTGCCCATCATCTACACGCCGACGGTCGGGCAGGCCTGCCAGCGCTACGCGCACCTCTGGCGGCGTCCGCGTGGGCTGTTCATCAGCGCCGAGGATCGCGGCCGCGTCGCCCGCGTGATGCGCAACTGGCCGACCCGCGACGTCCGGATCATCGTCGTCACCGACGGCGAACGGATCCTCGGGTTGGGCGATCTCGGCGCGAACGGCATGGGGATCCCGGTGGGCAAGCTCTCGCTCTACACCGCGTGCGCGGGGGTCAATCCCGAATGGTGCCTGCCGATCACGCTGGACGTGGGGACCGACAACGAGGCGCTCCTCGCCGATCCGCTCTATATCGGCCTGCAGCAGCGGCGGCTGCGCGGTGAACGCTACGACGCGCTGATCCAGGAGTTCATGGACGCGGCGGCGCAGGTGTTCCCCAAGGCGATCGTGCAGTTCGAGGACTTCGGCAATACCAACGCCTTCCGCGTGCTTGCGACGTACCAGGATCGCGCCGCCTGCTTCAACGACGACATCCAGGGAACGGCCGCGGTCACGCTCGCTGCGCTGTGGTCGGCGCTGCGCGCGGTACCACCCGAGCGCCTCGGCTCGCGCAACCTGCTGTTCCTCGGCGCCGGCGAAGCGGGAACCGGGATCGGCGAGCTGGCCGTGGCGGCGATGATGCGCGACGGGATCGCCGAGGCGGACGCGCGGAAGCGCTGCTGGTTCGTCGACTCCAAAGGCCTCGTCGTCCGCAGCCGTACCGATCTCGCCGATCACAAGCGCCCGTTCGCGCACGACCACGCGCCGCTGCCGGACCTGCTGTCGGCCATCCGCGCGCTGCGTCCGCTGGCACTCATCGGCGTCTCCGGGCAGCCGGCCACGTTCACCCGCGATGTCATCGAGGCCATGAGCGACATCAACGAGCGGCCGCTGATCTTCGCCTTGTCGAACCCGACGTCGAAATCGGAGTGCACCGCCGAACAGGCCTTCGAGTGGAGCGGCGGACGCGCCGTGTTCGCCAGCGGCAGTCCGTTTGCCGCGGTCGAGTACAACGGCCGGACCTTCGCGCCGTCGCAAGCGAACAACGCCTACATCTTTCCGGGGCTGGGGCTTGGCGCCATCGCCAGCGGCGCGCGGCGGATCACCAACGAGATGTTCATGGCCGCGGCGGCCACGCTGGCCGACAGCGTCGGCGGCGCGGACCTGGCCCGCGGCAGTGTCTTCCCGCCGCTCGATCGCATCCGCGCTATTTCGGTCTCGATCGCGGTAGCCGTGGCAACACTGGCCTACGAGCGCGGCCTCGCCACCGAGCCGCGGCCGCCGGACCTGCGCGCGGCCGTCGAACGGCTGATGTACTCGCCGACGTACTAGTCGAGCATCAGAGATAACTGAGCCATCGGCTCGTGCTGCGCGTCTTGACGGACTCGTACCACCGGCACAGCGGATAGATCGCCCCCACGATGCCGATCCAGATGGCATACACGACCGGCAGCGGCCGCGGCCATCCGGGCGGCTCGGTGATCGGAAAATGGCCGAGGTCCGGCGACTGGAACATCCAGTGGATCCCGCCGTAGCGCAGCCAGCAGACGACGACCGCGAAGGCGTGAATCATCGCGAGGTGGACGACGAAGTAGAACAGCGGCACCCGGCCGATCGTCTGCAGCGGACGCAGCCACCCGTCCACCGGCCGGTCGAGCGCGCGGAGCAGCAGCAGCGCCGGCCCGAGCGTCATCAGCAGGAACAGCAGCGACGGCGGGTACTTCGTGGTGTTGAGAAACGACAGCACCGTGATC
>Ga0207648_10001110_pt1 | contig 30194 bp, 35 predicted proteins | sample KBSMisM32_FD_184310 | JGI IMG/M metagenome (GOLD analysis project Ga0207648, IMG submission 184310) | Miscanthus rhizosphere microbial communities from Kellogg Biological Station, Michigan, USA - KBS Miscanthus M3-2 (SPAdes) (version 2) | ecosystem: Host-associated > Plants > Roots >... | reverse complement strand
CGGTCCCCGAGAGCGGGCAGTCGAGCAACGTGATGCCTTTGCTTTTCAGTGTATCAAAGGCCTTCTTCTTATCCTCGATGGGAAGCGTGCTGGTCTCGACGACTATGCATTTGGCACTCATCTCGCCGGAGACCGTGTGCAGAGCCTCGGCGCTCGGCAGGGAGGTGATCACGACGGGCGCTTCGATCGCGGTCACCCCGGAAACCGGGAAACCGCCGGCCTTCTTGAGATCGTCGCGGCGTGCGGAGAGGACGTCGTAACCCTGCACGGCGAAGCCGGCCTTGACGAGGTTCGCGGACATCGCCGAGCCCATGATGCCCAGGCCAATGACGCCGACGGCCTTGGAACTCACTTTTTCTTCTTTCCGGCCTTCTTTGCGGGTTTCTTCGCCGGCTTCTTCTTTGATCCGCCGAGCGGCTTCGCGCTCACCAGAACCGCGGCCACCACGCAGGGCTCGTTGCCGCGCACGCTCCAGGAATGGTTGGTGCCGCGCTGGACGAGGATGTCGCCGGCGCGCAGGAGCTTCTCGCCGGTTTCCATGATGGCGTGGATCTCGCCCTTGAGCACGATGATGTAGTCGACCGTGCTCGTCTTGTGCATCATCGGATCGGCCGAGCCGCGGTCCTGCACGTGGCCAGCCCCGATCGATTTGAATGCGGCCTTGCCGTCGGCGCTGCCGCGCCAGGCGGAGTCCGGCGGGAACTCGACGATCCTCAGGAGGGTGCCGTTCTTCGGCGGCTCCAGGCGCACCGGCCGCGCGGCGGCGTCCTTGTCGCCGGCGTTCGTCGCCGGGGCGGCGCCGGTTTCCCAGAGATCGGTGAGCGCGAGTCCGGGCATCGACGCCATTTCCTTCACGTTCGGCGCCTCGCCGTCGGCGATGAAGCTGGACCTGCCTGCGGCGTCGTGCCCGGTGAGAACGCGCCGGACGCGCCAGATCATGCGACCGCGTCGCTCGGGGCGATCACCTTGCGCGCCTTGACCCCGGCATCCGGAGCGAGGCGGAAATCCCAGTCGAGCCTGATGAACGGGTTGGGCATGCCCAGGCGCTTCGCCTCCGCCGGGTCGTCCACCTTGCGGTACTTGCCGATCAGCGAGTCCTTCACCGCGAACACCGCGTCGCCGTCGAGGTACGGATCGCCCTCGACGAACACGTGTGTGATCACCGGCTGGTAGCCCGTCGCCGAGACGATGGCGTGCATGTGCGCCGGGCGCATGTGGTGGTTGCCGGTCGCCCGGATGAGATCGCCCACCGGGCCGTCGATCGGCACGCTGTAGAACTTCGGCTTGTAGCTCTTGAACGCGTAATCGCCCTTCGCGTTCGCCTTGACGCGCCCGCGCAGCTCGAACTCGCCCTCGGTCTGAACGTCGTAGATGCCGTCGGCCTTCGCCTGCCAGATGTCGAGCAGCGCGTTCGGCACCGGCTTGCCGTCGAGCGAGAGCACGCGGCCGCAGACGTACACGTCCTCGCCCTTCATCGATGCGCCCTCGCGCAGGTCGGCGCCGTACTCGTACTCCTTGGCGCCGTGGGCGAAGAACGGCCCGAGCACGGTCGCCTCGGTCGCCCCGGGAACGGTCTTGTGGTTGAGCGCCACGATCATCATCGAGAGGCCGAGGATGTCGGAGAGCAGGATGAACTCCTGGCGCTTGTCGTCGCATTTCTGGCCGACCGCGGTGAGGAACTTGATGCCCTCGAACCATTCCTCCTCGGTGAGCTCGACCTCGCGCGCGAAGGCGTGCAGGTGCTTCACGGCGCTCGCCATGATCTGGCGGAAACGCGGATCGTCGGCCTTCTTCAGGCGCGCGACCACGGCGTCGGTCAGGGTGTCTTCGGTGAACTGGCGCATGGCTTCCTCCTGGAAGGGCCAAGTGTATTATCAAAATCACCATGCGACTCGTCACGTTTCAGGTTGGGAATCGCCCCGCCAGCCCGGGTGCGCTCGTCGACGATGGGCGCACCGTGGTCCAGCTTCCCGCGCCCAGCGTCCTCGCGATCGTCGAGGGAGGCCAGGACGCCCTGGACCGCGCCGCCGAAACGCTGCGGCGCCCGCCGCGCGAGGCGCTGTTTCAGCTTGCCGCCGTGACGCTGCTCGCGCCGATCCCGCAGCCGCCGCAGATGCGCGACTTCCTGTGCTTCGAAAAGCATCTCCAGCAGGCCTTCGCCGCGGTCGCCAGGCTGCGCGGGACCGAAGCGCGGATTCCGAAGATCTGGTACGAGCGGCCGATCTTCTACCATCCCAACCGCTTCAACGTCTGCGGCACGGGCGCGGACGTGCCCTGGCCCCGGTACAGCGAGCGCATGGACTTCGAGCTGGAATTCGGCTGCTACATCGGAAGACCCGGCAAGGACATCCCCAGGGAGCGCGCCCGCGAGCACATCTTCGGCTACACCGTCTTCAACGACTTCTCCGCTCGCGACGAGCAAACGCTCGAGATGATGGGGCAACTCGGGCCGGGCAAAGGCAAGGACTTCGACAACTCCAACGTGATGGGGCCTTGCCTGGTGACCGCCGATGAGCTCGCTGACCCTTATGGCCTGGAAATGAAGGTGCGTGTGAACGGCGAGGAGTGGGGCCGCGGAAATTCGCGCGACATGCACTGGAAGTTCGAGGACTGCATCGCGCACGTGTCGCGCTCGGAAACGCTCCACCCGGGCGAGTTCTTCGGCTCGGGCACCGTCGGCAACGGCTGCGGCCTCGAGCACATGAAGTTCCTCGAGCCCGGCGACACGGTCGAGCTCGAGGTCGAGAAGATCGGGGTCCTAAGAAACCGGGTTGTCCGCTAGCTGCGGTCGGCCTGGCTGGCCCAGAGGCTGCTCCAGAAGTCGACTGCCCGCTCGAACTGCGCGCCGGCGAGGCGCGTCTGCATGGCGAAAAGGTCGAGCTGGCGCTGCTGGAGCTCGCGCGCGCCGTCGACGGCGGCGCTCATCACGTCGGCGGTGTTCTTGAGCCCCGCGCCATAGAGCTCCAGGAACTGGGTGGTCATGGAACCTCCTCTCGCAAAGGCGCGGACTATAGGCGCGCGCGCGGGCGGCGCGGGTTCGCATAGCGGGATTCGCGGGAACCGCGACAGCCTTTTCAATGCCGCCACTAAAAGCGGTAGCCGAGTCCGGCGCTGACGTAGCGATTGGTGGTGCGCTCGGTGACTGGGCTGTCCGCGGCCTGGTCGTAGAGCTTGCGCGCCTCGAAGCTGCCGATGATCAGCCAGTGGCGCGTCACGTCGTATCCGGCGAGGAAGCCGGCGCTCAGGAAGACGAGGCCGGAATGGGCCGCGTCATAGCGCGATTGCAGCGCATTCGCGGTTCCCCAGGTCGCCTGCCCGAAGACCGCGCCTTCGAGCCCCCAGCGCTGGAACACGCCGAGGTTGATTCGAAGATCGGCCTGGCCGCCGAGATCGGTGTCGAAGTTCTGGCGCGCGCGGATCAGGAAGTTGACCGGCATCCGGCCGAAGTGGCGGTCCCATTCGACGTGCAGGCCGACCGAAGCGCTGGTCTTGATGTCGGGCTCGCCTAGCGTCTCGAGGAAGGGCGCTTCGCTCTTCTTGCGCCCGGCTTCGTAGGCGATCTGCGCGCCGGCCCAGAAGTCGGGCGCGAGCTCGTTGCGGATTCCGCCCTCGAGGATTCCCTGGGTGGTCCGCGCGAACCACAGGCGGCCGTAGTAGCGAAGCTGGGGAATGAAGTCGGTGACCTGCGAGCTCGAGCCGTCGTACGCCGGCCGCGACCGGATGGCGGCGCCGATGATCGTCGGCCGGTCCTGGGCGGCGCAGACCTGCGAGACGATGAAGCCTGCAAGGGCGAGAAGCGCCTTCATTCCGGACGATGGCATACCGCCTCGATGTTGTGCCCGTCGGGGTCGAACACGAACGCGCCGTAGTAATCCGGATGGTACTTGGCGCGGATGCCGGGAGCGCCGTTGTCGCGGCCGCCCGCCGCCAGCGCGGCGCGGTGGAATGCGCGCACCTGCTCGCGGTTCTCCGCGGCGAAGGCGATGTGGATCGGCCCAGGCGGGATGCCGTGCACGCCGATCCAGAATTCGGGCCGGCCCTCTTTGCCGAGCATCGCCCAGCCCTCACCCTCCAGCACGGTCTGGATGCCGAGCGGCGCGAGCGAGCGCCGGAAGAAGGTTGAGCTCTTGGCGAAGTCGCGCACCGCGAGGCCGATGTGGTCTAGGATCATGCCGTTCTCCCGAGCCTGCGATTCTGCAGTGATGCCAAGGCTATTTCCACCACTCATGCTGCTCGCACTCTATTGGGGCCTCGCCCAGGCGCAGCCCGGCGCGCCAGGCGTGCGCTACGAGCCTTCGCCGGCCGCGGTGGTGGAGGCGATGACCCGGCTCGCGGCGGTGAAGCCCGGCGACGTGGTCTATGACCTGGGCTGCGGCGATGGGCGCATCGTGATCGCCGCGGCGAAGCTCGGCGCGCGCGCGGTGTGCGTCGACATCGACCCGCTGCGCATCGCCGACGCGCAGGAGCACGCGCGCGGCGCGGGCGTGGCCGAGCGCATCCAATTCCGCACCGAGGACCTCTTCGACGTCGATCTCGGCGACGCCACCGTGGTGATGCTGTTTCTTTCGCCCGATTTCAACCGCAAGCTGCGGTCCCGCCTGCAGGCGCTGAACCCGGGCACGCGCATCGTCTCTCACTGGCACGACATGGGAGACTGGCAGCCGAAGAAGTCAATGCACGTGAGCGAAGGCCGGCGCGACCACCCGGTGTATCTCTGGATCACTGGAGCTGCCGAACGCTGACGGCTCAGCGGCTTTCGAGCTGAGCGATCTTGGTTTCGATCTGCCCGGATTCGCGCGTGAGATCCTCGAGACGCTCGACTTCGGTCGCACGCTGGCGCGGGTTCGGGATGCCGTCTTTCAGCAGCCCCTTGCTGCGCGCGATCTGCTTCTGCACGTCGTCCAGCTGCCGGTGCAGATCGTAGAGCTCGCGGCCGCGCTGGTACCCGGACTGAAACGCCGCGGCGAGGTTGGCCGGGCAGGCGGCCGAGTAGGCGTTGCCGCCACGGCCCTGCGAGAAGCCGCGCTCGTAGGTGCAGAAGCTCTTCAGTCCTTCGTTGCGCCCGGCGACGTAGCGCTCGGCGTCGGGCGCCACGCCGTACTCGGCGCACGCGCGCCGGTGCGTGCCCAGACGCTCGAGCGGCTGCCCGCGGGCGCCGTCTTCGAGGCCGATCGCGTACCAGTTGGCGTTCTGGCATTCGCCCCGGTCCATGCTCGCGCAGCCCGCGAGGAACAGCGGAAAAAGAACCAGCCCGGCGCGGAGAAAGAGCCGACTCATCGGGTCTCGCCGAACATCTGAAGCACTTCGGCCGTGGTCCGGATGCGAGCCATGCGGGGAAAGATCCGCGTTATGAACTGGGCGTGATTATCCTGCTCGGGCGAAGTGCAGGCATCGGAAATAATCAACAGGTCGTAGTCGAAATCACGCGCGGCGAACGCAGTCGCGGCAATTCCCACATCGGTCGAGCCGCCGCACAGCACAATGGTCTCCACACTCCTCGCGCGCAGCGCGAGATCGAGGTAGGTCCCGTGGAAAGCGCTCCAGCGATGCTTCGGCACGATGTAGTCCGATGCCTGTGGCGCCAACTCCTCCACGACGCGCGCCTGCGGCGTACCGCGCACGATTGCCGGCCGGTCGCTTTCCGCGGTGACCGGGCGCAGCCGGTTGTCGGTGTCCCGCAGCCTGGGGCGGAAATCGTCCGGCCGGTGATCCGCGTTGGCGTACGCCACCATGGCTCCCGCGTGGCGCGCGGCGGCGAGAAGCGCCGCAGCGTTGGCGATGACCGGGCGGTAGCGCTCGCGCGCCGCCGCGTCGCGGTTGACGTGGCCCTCCAGCAGGTCGAAAAGCAGCAGGCAGGTGCATGCGGGATCGAGCTGGCCCGCGCTCATCGCGGCGCGCCGAGGACGATCTGCGCCCAGAGCTTCTTCCACTTGTCGTTCTCGTCGAGCATCAGCGCGGGGTCGACGAACTTGAGCGGCAGCTTCTGCGCGCGGTCCTCGACGCGCAGGTTGGCCGGCACGTAGCCGCCTTTCTGCAGGATCGCCTGGCCCTCGGGCGAGAGCAGGAAGTCGGCGAAGAGGGCGGCGGCGTGCGGATGCGGCGGCTGCGCGACGATGCCGATGCCGTTGGCGCGGCCGATCGCCGGCCTGATAGCGAACCACTCCACAGGCGCGCCACGCTGCTTCATCTTCTCCGCACCGTGGCTGTAAGTGGTAAGCGCGAGCGGGATTTCGCCCGAGGCGACCAGCCCGGCGAGCAGCGTGTGGCCCTTGCGAACCGACAGGCCGTTCGTGCGCGCGATCTCGCGGAAGAGGCGCAGGCCCGCCTCCTCGCCGAGGTCGGTGACGACCATCGCGAACCAGTCCTCGTCCTCGGCCTCGATGCCGAGGCGCCCCTTCCAGCGCGGGTCGGCGAGCTCGGCGTAGGACTTCGGCAGCTCGCCTTTCTTCACCAGCCTGGTGTTGTACGACTGCACGAACATGTTGATGCGCGTGCCGACCCAGTAGCCGTGGGGGCGCAACGCCTGAGGCATGAGGTCCTTGAGATGCGGCGAGCGCAGCGGCTGCAGGCCCTTCTCGCGATACAGAGCCTCGAGCTGCGGGCCATTTGTCTCGACCGCGTCAGCTTCGTGGCGGCCGGCGCGCGCCTCGGTGACCGCGCGCTGCAGCACCTTCTCCGAATTGGCGCGCCAGCTCTTCAGATTCACGCCGTACTTGCGCTCGAACGCCGCGGCGAGCGCGGTGAGATCCTCGGGTACGAGCGAGGTGTAGATCATCACCTCGCCTTCCTTCTTCGCTCCCTGCAGAAGAAACTGCTCGCGGTCCGGCTTGTCGTACTGCACGACCTGCGCAAGCGCCGAGATGGATGTCGACGCGAGGGCCCAAAAGATGACGAATACGTGCAAGCGGTGCATCCGGGAATTATAGAATCGGCCCATGCGCCTTCTGCTCCTGGTCGTGCTGCTCGCCAGCGCGTCCACCTTCGCCCAAACCTACAAATCGGACGAGCACGCGTTCCGCGTCGTCCAGGTGGTGAAAGGCCTCGAGCAGCCCTGGTCGGTAGCGTTGCTTCCGGACGGACGCATGCTGGTCACCGAGAAGGCAGGACGCCTGCGCGTGATCGCGAACGGCAAGCTCGAGCCGCAGCCGATCGCCGGCCTGCCGCGCGTCACGGTCCACGGCCAGGGCGGGCTGCACGACGTGGTGCTGCATCCGGATTTTGCAAAGAATTCGCTCGTCTATCTCGCCTACGCGTCGCGCGGCGATGACGGCGTGGGCACGGAGCTCGCGCGCGGGCGGCTCGCCGAGGGCAGGCTCGAGGACGTGCAGGTCCTCTTCCGGCAGAGCCCGAAAGGGCGCACCGGAAATCATTTCGGCGGCCGCATCGTGTTCGACCGCGCCGGCTACGTTTACCTCACCCTTGGCGACCGCGGCGAGATGCCGCGCGCGCAGAAGCCCGACGACCACGCCGGCTCGGTGATCCGCCTGCACGACGACGGCCGCGTGCCCGACGACAACCCTTTCGTCGGAAGACCGGGGTGGAAGCCGGAAAAGTTCGACCTCGGCCACCGGAACCAGCAAGGCGCGGCACTGCATCCTGAGACCGGCGTGCTCTGGACGCACGAGCACGGCCCGCAGGGCGGCGACGAGGTCAACATCATCCGCGCGGGCGCCAACTACGGCTGGCCGGTGATCACCTATGGCGTCAACTACGGCATCGGCACCAAGATCGGCGAAGGCACCGCCAAGCCCGGCATGGAGCAGCCGATCCACTACTGGGTGCCTTCGATCGCGCCCTCGGGCATGGCCTTCTACACCGGCGATCGCTTCCCGCACTGGAAGGGAAACCTCTTCGTCGGCGCGCTGCGCGACCAGATGCTCGTGCGCCTGCAGCTCGATGGCGCAAGCGTGGTGAAGGAGGAGCGGCTCCTCAAAAACGCGCTCGGCCGCATCCGTGACGTGCGCATGGGCCCCGACGGCCTGATCTACCTCCTCACCGACGAAAGCAACGGCGTCCTCGCCCGCCTCGAGCCCCAGTAGCAGCTTCATATAACTTTACATCCCGGAAAGAAGCGCCTTACACGGCGGCGCGAGACTGCTCTCGTTCAAACGAGTACGAGAGGAAGTCATGGAACAGACCACTGAAAGTTGCCGGCGCCGAGGCTTTTTCCGGCGCGCGGGATTGTTCGCGCTCGCAGGCGCGGCGCTTGCCGGCTTTGGCGCCAAGGCGTATGCGCACGGCGGCTGGCGCCGCGGCGAGCCGCTGTCCGACGCGCAGATCGACCGCATGCTGCGCCACCTCTATGTCGAGATCGACGCCACCGAGGACCAGAAGCAGCGCCTTGCGCCGATCGTCAAGGACGCGGTGAAGGACCTCGCGCCGCTGCGCGAAAAGTTTTACGCCACGCGCGCGCAGGCGATCGAGCTGTTCACGCAGGACCGGATCGATCCCGTCGCGATCGAGTCCCTCCGGACGGAGAAGCTGCGTCTCGCCGACGAGGCGTCGCGGCGCTTCAGCCGCGCCTTGGCGGAGGCCGCCGAGGTGCTCACGCCGGAGCAGCGCAAGACCCTCGCGCAGCGCTTCGAGCGCCACCGCCGCCGCTTCGGCTGAGCGGTATAGTTGACGAGGTGTCCGAGCGGGTTCTCCTCGTCGAAGACGATGCCCGCCTCGCCGGGATGGTTTCCGAATACCTCGGCGCGGCGGGCTTCGACGTCGCCACCGTGGCGGGCGGCGCCGCCGCGCTCGAGCGCCTCGGGCGCCAACCCTACGACGCGCTGGTGCTCGATCTCACGCTTCCCGATATCGACGGCCTCGAGGTGTGCCGGCGCCTGCGCGCCAGGTGGAACACGCCGGTCCTCATGCTCACCGCGCGCGGCGAGCCGATGGACCGCGTGGTCGGCCTGGAAATCGGCGCCGACGACTATCTGGCCAAGCCGTTCGAGCCGCGCGAGCTGCTCGCGCGGCTGCGCGCGCTACTGCGGCGCGCCCACGCGCCCGTGCGCGCGAGCGTGCTGCGATTCGGCCGACTGGAAATCGATCGCGATGCGCGTGCGGTGCGGCTCGACGGCTCGGAAAGGCCGCTGACCTCGCTGCAGTACGAGCTGCTCGTGGCGCTCGCTGAAAACGCCGGCCGCGTGCTATCGCGCGACACGCTGATGGACCTGGTGAAGGGCCAGCCGCTCGAGGCTTTCGACCGCTCGATCGACGTGCACGTGTCGCGCATCCGCGCGGCGATCGAGGACGATCCGAAGAAGCCGCGCCGCCTCATTACGGTGCGCGGCGCCGGCTACGTCTTCGCCAAGCAGCAGCCGTAATGCGGCGCCTCTATCTGCGGATCTATCTCGCGGTGGTGGCGAGCCTCGCCGTTTTCGCGTTCGTTGCCGCCGTCGCATGGCGCAGCTTCGGCGAGCCGTTGTGGAACGAGGAAACGCTGGCCACCGTCGCGCGCAACGTGCTGCCGGCGGCCGCAGCATCCGCGTCCGACCAGCAGGCGGCGCTCGAGCGGCTAGCGCGCGACCTGCGCATCGACCTCGCGCTCTTCGCGACCGACGGGGCGCGCATCGCGGCGGTGGGGCAGCCGATCGGGGCGCCGCAGCGCCCCGGGCGTCAGCGTGGCGTGCGCGGCCCGCCGGTCTGGGTGGCGCAACTGCAGGACGGACGCTGGGTCGCGGCGCGCGCGCAGCATCCGCGCGGCCATGGGGTCGGCCTTCTCCTCATTGCGCTCATGCTGGTCGCGATCGCGGTGGGCGCCTATCCGGCGGTGCGGCGGCTGACGCTACGCCTCGAGCGCCTGCAGCGCGGCGTCACCGCGCTTGGGGAAGGCGATCTCTCGGCCCGGGTGAAGGTCGAGGGCCGCGACGAGGTCGCGCGCCTCGCCGAGAGCTTCAACCAGGCAGCCGAGCGCATCGAGCGGCTGGTGGGCGCGAACAAGTTCCTGCTCGCCGCGGCGTCGCACGAGCTGCGCACGCCGCTCGCGCGCATCCGGATGGCGGTCGAGCTCATGAAGGAGCGTGCCGACCCGGAGCGCAAGCGCAGCCTCGAGCAGGACATCGCCGAGCTCGACGCCCTCATCGACGAGATTCTGCTGGCGAGCCGCCTCGACGCCGTGTCCGAGCTCGAGGCCAGGGAGACGGTGGACCTTCTCGCGCTTGCGGCCGAGGAGGGTGCCCGCCATGACGTAGAAGTGAGTGGGGAAAGCATGACGTTGCGCGGCGATGCACGGCTCTTGCGAAGGATGATCAGGAACCTCCTCGAGAACGCGAGACGTCACGGCGCACCCCCGGTGACGCTGACCGTGAGGGGTAATCGCCTCTTCGTCTGCGACGGCGGGATCGGGGTGCCGGAGGCGGACCGCGAGCGCGTGTTCGGGCCGTTTTACCGCGGGGCGCGCGGCTCGGGGCTCGGGCTTTCCATCGTGCGGCAGATCGCGCGCCGGCATGGAGGCGACGTGCGCTGCGAAGGCAACTGCTTCGTAGTTAGCTTGCGAGTTACATAACTTTACCGGCGGAAAGAAACCCCCTTACGCGCCGATGCGACGTTGCAACTCAGGGCCGCCGCATTGATCGCCCTGGTACTCTCGGGCCTTGGGTTCTTCTAGCGCCTGAGCGCGCTCCTCGCCAGCGCGGCGAGCTGCGGGCAGGGGGTCAGGAACAGGCACCCCGAGCGCATCGCGCGGTGGCCGTTCGGAAGCGTGATCGCCTGGGTGTAGCGCACTTCGAGATCGACGACGCACTCGCTGCGGTTCGGCAGCACGATGCGGCAGCCGCGCAGCACGGTGCCGGGCTCGAGGGTGATGCTGCACGCGTAGCACAGGAACGCGATTCCGCCCGCGCCGAGGTCCAGGATCAGCGCGTCGAACGGCATGATGCCGCGGGTGTCTGCGTACACGCGCAGGGGAAGCGGCGCCTTGAGGTGGACGCGGTCGTGGCTGCGGCGCGGGTTGCTCGCCAGCAGCTCCGGGAAGCGGCACTGGATCAGCTCGCGGCGCCGGAACGTTACCGCGCGCGGCGCGGCGGCGACGAACTCGACGTGCCACCCCGCCATCTCGCAGTGGAATGTGCAGCGCGGCCGCGCCAGCACCGCCGCGTTCGCCGCGGCCACCGGACTGCGTCCGATGACGAGGTGCCCCCCCTTCGGATCGATGAGCACGAGCGGCGCCTGGAACGTGAAGCTGGGAAAGAACGCGCACACGCTCACGCCCTCGGCTTTCGCCTTCGCGAGCACGCGCGCGATCTCCGCCGGAGAGCGCGACAGGAGGCCGGTGATCGTTTTGTCGACGGTGTTCAGACCTTGTACGTCTCCAGGGTTTCCTTGGCGAAGAGCTCCTCGGGCGCGAGGCGGCGCGGCGACAGGCCCTGCTCGTGGTGATAGCGCAGGAACGCGTCGAGCACGTGCCGGTTCGGCGCGAGCCCGTACGGCCACCAGTCCTCGCCCATCTCGCGTCGCGTCTCTTCGACGTGCGCGACGAGCCAGGGCAGCATCGCCGGCAGCGCGGCGGTCTGCTGGTACATCTCGAAGGCCTTTGCCTTGGCTGCGGAAAACGCCTTGTACAGGGATTGCGCGACCCAGGGGTTGGCGCGGTAAACGTCGCGCCGGATCACCACCGTGTGCATGATCGGAAAGATCCTGGTGCGCCGGTAGTACGCTTTTTCCTGCTCGACGTACGACGGGAACAGGCGCCGCACCTTGTCGGGCTCGCTGCGGAACGTCGAAGGCGCGCGCGCCGTGACCAGCGCGTCGAGCTCGCCGTCGGCCAGCATGCGCGACAGGGTCTGGCCCGGCCCGATCGGCTTGACCCGGATGGACGCGGGAAGGTCGAGCCGGATTTTCTCGTCGCGTCCGGGCTCTTCCTCTCCGCCCGAGCAGTGCTCGACGTCGGTCACCTTGACACCGTGGTCGTCGGACAGGATGCCGCGGATCCACACCGGCGCGGTCATCTGGTACTCGGGGACGCCCACGCGCCGGCCCTTCAGGTCTTCGGGCCCGCGGATGCCGCTTTTCGACGAGACGAAAATGCACGAGTGGCGGAAGAAGCGGGAAGGGAACACCGGGATGGCGACGAACGGCGGCTCCTCGGCCCTGAGCGACGCCACGTAGGAGGACAGCGACATCTCGGAGCAGTCGAACTCCCGGTAGCGCAGCATGCGGAAGAAAGTCTCCTCCACCGGCTGTTGGAGATACACGAGGTCGATGCCGTCGGCCTGGACGCTGCCGTCGGCGAGCGCGCGGGTGCGGTCGTAGTCCCAGCACGAAAGCGTGAGCCGCAGCCGGTTCATCGGCCCAGTATACTGGCGGCACATTCCCGAGGAGCAAGGGTGAAATGAGATTCGTGGCTTTTGTCCTGTCGGCGCTCTTGTCGTTCGCTGCGTGGGCGCAGGCCTACCCCAACCGGCCGGTCAAAGTAGTCGTTCCTTACGCGGCTGGCGGCCTGCCCGACACGATGGCGCGCCTCGTCGGGCAGAAGCTCGGCGAATCGCTCGGCCAGCAGATGGTGGTCGAGAACCGCGGCGGCGCCGGCGGCATCGTCGGGACCACGGAGGTAGCGAAAGCAGCGCCTGACGGCTACACGCTGCTCGTCGCCGATGTCACGCAGATCGCGGTGAACCCGCATCTTTTTGCGAACCTGCCGTACGAGCCGCTCAAGGAGCTCACCGGCGTGAGCCTCCTGGGCACCTCGCCCCTCTACCTCGTCGCTCATCCGTCGCTTGCCGCGAACGACATGAAAGAGCTGATCGCGCTGGTGCGCTCTCAGCCCGGCAGGATCAGCTACGGCTCGTCGGGTCTGGGCAGCATCCACCACCTCGCGATGGAGGCGCTGAAGACCGGCCTCAAGCTCGACATGGTGCACGTTCCCTATAAGGGCACCGGCCAGTCGGTCCCGGCGCTTCTCGGCGGACAGGTGCCTTTGCTATATGCCGCGCTGCCTTCGATCGAGTCGCACGTCAAGGCCGGCAAGGTGAAGATCCTCGCCATCAGCACCGTGCAGCGCTCGCCGCAGACGCCCGATATTCCCACGGTCGCCGAAGCGGGAATCCCCGGCTACGAGTTCATCGCCGAGATCGGCTACTACGCGCCCTCGGGTACGCCGCGCGAGATCATCTCGCGGCTCGCCGCCGAGGCGCAAAAGGCGATCAAGCAGCCCGACGTCGTGCAGCGCTTCCGCCAGCTCGGCATCGACCCGGTCGGCTCTACGCCCGAGGCCTATAACGCCGCGAACCGGGCGAGCTTCGAGAAGTACGCGAAGGTCGTGCAGGCGGCCGGGGTGAAGATCGAGTAGCGCGCAGAAGGTTTTCTCTCACCGCGACGAGCACGCGCTTCGCTGCCTCGACGTCCGAGGCCGGAAGGCCTCGCACGGCAGCGCGGTTCGTCGCCTTGGCAAGCGGCACGAGGTGCCGCTCGAGGGCGCGGCCCTTCGCGGTGAGGTCCACGTAGACCGTCTTGCGATTTTCGGGAACCTGGCGCCGCTTCACATAGCCGAGGCTCTCCATCGCCTTGAGGGCGGCGTGCGTCGAGGGCTCCATCACCCCGGCTTCGTTGGACAGCTCGCGTTGCGTCAGGCCGTCGCGCGCCCAAAGGATGCGCAGGAAGGTCCAGTGGCCGAAGCCGACGCCGTGCGCGGCGAGCCGGCCCTGCAGGTCGCGCACGAAGGCGCGCCAGGCTTCCTTCGTCAGGTGCGCAAGGCGGTCTGGTCTTGTAATGAGATCTCCCTGTCCTCGCGAGCGGAGCGAAGAATCGCGAGGCACACTTCGAGCGTCGCCGCACCCCAGTCGCCGTCGTGCCGCGGCGGCTTGCCGTCGACGACGGCGGCATGCAGCTCGTCGATGACTTCGGCGCGCTGCACTTTCGGCGCGGCCAGCGGCTCGAGGCGGCTCTCCGCGTCCGCATGGATCATGACCCCCTGCGGAAGCGCCCGCAGGTCAGCTCGCTCGCAGGATGCGATGAGCAGGCCGAAGTGCTGGTGCAGCAGGTTTGCCTGGGCGCTCGCGAAGCCCGCGCCGCCGTAGTTGCGCGCGCTCTTGAGCGCCATCTCGTCGCCCGAAAGCATGCGCCGCGCGGCACCGTAGGCCCTCGGATCCTTGCGCTGGCCGCTCTCGCCGATCCAGTCGCAGAACTCGTCGGAATCGAAGTGCGCATAACCGCTATAGACGAGCGAGGCGAAAGTGCCGTCCTCGAAGGTAAGCAGCGCCGAGTACGCGCCTTCCGTGGGCCGTGCTGGGTCCCAGGCGCCGGTGTGGGCGCGCACGCTCTTGACCCGACTCCCGCCGAGCAGGCGGGCGATGTCGACGTGATGCGCCGCCTGGTTGAAGACTACGCCTCCGCCGCGCGAGGTATCGAGCTCCTCGGGCCGTCGCGGCCGGTAGAGGAAGTCCGTGAAGTTCACTGCAGTGATCATGCGCAACCGGCCGTAGGCGCCGCCTTCGATGAGCTTGCGGGCGAGGGCGACGGGTGCGTCGAAGCTGTGGCTGTGGCCGACGATCAGGTGCACGCCATGCGCGCGCGCCGCGGCGGTCATCGCGGCGCATTCGGCCAGGCTGAGCGCCATCGGTTTCTCGACGAGGACGTGCTTGCCCGCTGCGGCCGCCAGCGCGGCCTGGGCGGCATGGAACTGATGCGGCGTTGCGACATAGACCACTTCCACCTGCGGGTCAGCGCAAAGCTCCTCGACGGTGGGGTAGGCGCGCCCCTGGAAATCGGCCTCGAATCGCTGGCGCGCCTCCGGCCGCGTGTCGGCTCCGGCGACGAGGCGCACACGCGCGTCGCCGGCGAGCGTCGGCGCCATGAGGCTGAAGGCGCGGCCGAGCCCGGCGACGCCGATGGCGATTGTCTTCATCCGGAGGCGACGATAGGATGTCCGATCCTTAGCCGCCTAAGTATATCTGCCGCTTGGTAGATCGGCGACTTGGACCGTGAGGTGCGCGATGTTGACCCAGGAACAGAACCAGCTTCTTTGCCGCGTCGAGGGCGATGCGCCGATGGGCGGGATCATGCGCCGCCACTGGCTGCCGGTGTGCATGTCCGAGGAGGTGGCGGAGCGCGACGGCGCGCCCGTCAAGGCGCGGCTGCTGGGCGAGGACCTGGTCGTGTTCCGCGACAGCGAGGGACGGCTCGGCGTGCTGGGTGAGTACTGCCTGCACCGGCGGGCATCCCTGGTCTATGGCCGCAACGAGGAATGCGGCCTGCGCTGCCTGTACCACGGCTGGAAATTCGACGTCGAAGGAAACGTCGTCGACATGCCGTCGGAGGCGCCCGGGGCTGCGCAGCGCCTCGGCAAGAAGACCAAGGCGTACCCCGTGCACGAATCGGGCGGGTTCGTCTGGACCTGGATGGGCGCGACGGAGGGCATGCGCAACCCGAAGGATGGAATGCGGGAGGGCATGCGCGAATTCAGGCCGCCCGCCTGGGCGCCGCAGCCGGGCATCCGCTACGCCATCGTCAAGATGCACGCGGAGTGCAACTGGGCGCAGGTTCTCGAAGGCTCGATCGATTCGGCGCACAGCTCGAGCCTGCATTCGACCAACATGCCGGCGGCCGAGGTCGAAGGCTCGACGGCCACGGAAAGCGCCTGGCTGCGCCCGTCGACCGACAAGGCGCCGCGGCTGCTGTTCGAAGCGACGGCCTATGGCTTCCGCTATGCCGCGATCCGCAAGCCGATTCGCAATCCCGAGACCCACCAGTACGTGCGCACCACGCTTTTCATCGCGCCGTTCACTGTGCTCATTCCGCCGAACAACCAGTACAACCTGGCGCAGATGCTGGTGCCGATCGACGACGTGAACACCATGTTCTACTGGATCGCCTGGCATCCGGACCCGGCCAAGGGCATCACGCAGGAGTCCTGGCGCCGCTTCTGCGCGGCGACGGTGGGCGAGGACCTGGACCAGAACTTCCGCAAGAAAAGGACGCTCGCCAACCGCTATCTCCAGGACCGGGAGGCGATGAAGCGGGGCGACTGGACCGGCATCACGGGAATCCCGACGCAGGACATGGCGATGTGGGAATCGATGGGTCCGATCACCGAGCGCTCGGAGGACCAGTTCGGCGCCTCCGACCTCGCCGTGGCGCAGTTCCGCCGCATGATGGTCGCCGCCGCGAAGAAGTTCGAGCAAGGCGCTCCGGCGATCGGCACCGAGGGATGGAGCGCCGAGCCGCGCACGCCGGACGTCGATCTCGCCTCGTACGAAGGGGTGGTGGCAAAATCGGTCGATTGGCGAACCCTCGGCATCAGGCGGGAAAAGGAGGTCGCATCAGGAAGCTGATGCTCGCCGCGTGCGCGGCCTGATCCCCGAACTCAGCATGGCAACATCAAGCCGGAGTAGTGGGCTCCTGCGCCCTTCGAGCTACGACCGCATCCAAGCCGAGCCCCATAGGTTGAGGGTGCGCTGCTCATGAGGCCAGGAACGCCAAGCCATCTCGCGCGGCATGCGCTCGATCTCGGCGGAGAATTCCACTTTGTGGCCATCGGGGTCCTCGATCATGAAGAACAGGTTGTTGCCGACCCCGTGGCGCCCCGGCCCCCACCATAGGGGGATGCGCAGGCTCCCCATGCGATCGGCCCAGTCGCGGATGTCCATCCACCCTGCGGTCTCATAGGAGTGGTGGTCCGCGCGCGAGAGCGGCGCGCGGAAGGCCGCGAAGCTGTGGTGCTCCTCGTCGGAGCGAAGGAATACCGCGCTGAGCTCGTCGCCGGGCGTTGCCGGGTCGAGGACTCGGTCGGACTCCACCAGCCCAAGCCGGTCGCGGTAGAACTGCAGCATGGCTGACAAGCGCGACGTAGCGCAGACGAAATGCTGCAGGCGCGCCGCCGGACCGCTCTGCTGCTGCGGCGCTTTCAGGCCTGGCGAATCGAACACGACGGCGCGTCCGTCGGGGTCGGTCACCTTGAACGCGCCCGGACCGAGGAGCGGCGACGCGACCGCTGACGTCGCCACGCCCGCCTGCTCGAGCTCCTGGCGGAAGCGGGCCAGCCGGTCCGCATCGGCGACCGAAAGCGCGAAGTAGGGGACTGCAGCCGCCTCGCCTTCTCCGACCACCATCCGACGCGCCGGCCCATGTACCTGCCAAAGCGCCGCGCCGATCCTTTCTACAGGGTCTCCGAGCAATTCACCGTAGAAGCGCGCCAGGCGCTTAGGCTCGGGGCTGTCGCGGCGCAGGTGGTGAAGCGTGGCGGGCCAGAGAAATTGATTCATCTGCTTCCTGCGCTGCGACTAGCGCCCGAGATAGCGTGTATCGACCATACGCGCCGGCTCGAAGCGGGCGTCGGAAGGGAGCAGACCGACGCCGACCAGGGTGTCGAAGGTGCCCCTCAGTGCGGGGTGCGAGACCGACAGGTCCTGAGACAGGATCTTGAGTCTCGCCGTGTCGTCCAGCGCACGCTCGGCGAGCGCCGGCGTCGTGTTCAGTTCCTTCGCCGCCGTCGCCACGGCCGCGCCTCGATCTTTGTTCATGGTTTCGAGACCGCGCCGCAACCCGCGCAGGAAGGCCACTACCGCCTGCTCGTTCCGCGCCGCCCATTGCGCGTCGACGTTGATCGTGGTGAAGAGGTAGTTCTGCACGTATTGGGTGATAGGGCCGAAGTTGGTGAAGCCGGCCGCCTCGGCCTGGTAGCTGAGGGGGAACGGCTGCAAGCCGGCGTCGATCTTGCCCTCCTGGAGGAGCTTCCACCGAGCGGGCGCGCCGCCCACAGCGAGCACCTCGTAGTCGCCCGGCTTGAAGCCGTTGGCGGACATCATGCGGTGCACGAGGTAGGTGGTGCCCTCATTCAGGGATAGCACACCGACCTTCGCCCCGCGCATATCGGCCCATTGCTTGATCTGCGGCCGGGCGATGATGAAATGCGGCAGGCGCTCGGCGTTACCGCCGACGATGCGCAGGCTGCCGCCCTTGAAGGCGTCGATCATCACCGCCTCGGGCGTTCCCACCGCGATGTTGACCTTGCCTGAGCGCAGATCCTCGTTGATCTTCTCGGCGTTGTTGTACACCTCGATAGTCGCGTCGATGTAGCGCTGCTGCTGGGCGATCCAGAGCGGCACGTAGAACACCGTGCGGGAGACGATCGCGACCTTGAGTGGCTCAGCCATGGCGCCGGTGCTGATCAGCAACAGAAAAAGGAAGCGCAGCATTGTTTCTCCTATTCCACCTTCGCACCCGAGAGCTTCACCATGACGGCGCGCTGACGCGACTCCTTCGCCATCAGTGCGGCGAACTCCTCCGGCCCGAGGCCGCTTGGCTGGTACCCCTTCGCGAGCATCTCCTTCTCGCGGAACTCGGGTTCGTTCATCACCTTCACGACTTCGGCGTGTGAAGGCGGGGAGAAGGGCGAGCCTCATGGCGTCGCGTAAGCTCCGCGGTGGAACAGCAGCGGCTTGAGATCGCTGTGGGCGTAGCGCTCGACCACGCCGATGACGATGATGTGATCGCCGCCGTAGTAGCGGTGGCGGCTGTGGCATTCGAAGGTCGCGACCGCGCCCTGCAGCACGGGAGCGCCGCCCAGGCCGGAGGTGAAGCGCTCGTCGAAGGCGGTGAACTTGTCCGCGCCGCTCCTGGCGAAGTGCGAGGACAGGGCGTAGTCGTCCGCGCCGAGGACATTGAGGGCGAAGTGCTCGGCGTCGCGGAACACCGGCGCGCTGCTGGCCGTGCGCGCCAGGCTCCAGAGCACCATCGGCGGCTCGAGCGAGACCGAGCTGAACGAGTTGGCGGTGAGGCCGACGCGCTTGCCATCGGGCGCGAGCGTGGTGACGAGGCACACGCCGGTCGGGAAGCAGCCGAGCGCCTTGCGGAAATCGCGCGCGTCGTGCTGCGCCTTCTCACGGGCGACGACCTCTTCCCACATCTAGGCCGCCCGCTTCATTCGCTCGATGTGCTTGCCCTGGAAGTGCGGCGCGATCTCCTTCATGAAGCGGTTCATCTGCTCCTTGACCAGCGCGTGCGGCTTGTTGCCGACGTTGAAGTAGAGGATCACCTCGTCGATGCCGCTCGCCTCGACTTTCTTCAGCGTGTCGACGATCTTCTGCGGCGAGCCGAGCAGGATGGACTTGTCAGACAGGTCCTCCTTCTTCATGTTCTTCAGGATGTCGACGATCTTCAGGAAGTACTGCATGGTCGGCGGCGCGTCCTCCTTCTTCTGCGGGAAGGCCTGCAGCACGCAGTGGTTGAAGTAGCTCATCTGCGTCTCGCGCCCGTAGTCCTCCTGCTTCGTGTCGTCGGCGATGTAAATGAAGTAGCTGCACATCGCCCGGCCGGCCTTGGTGCCGGCGCGCGCGCAGGCTTCGCGGTAGCTCGCGACCGCCTTGTCCAGCCCGCCGAACACCATGCCGGCCGCGAACGGCGCGTAGATGATGTTGAGGCCGCGCTTCGCCGCCATCTCCAGGCTGGTCTTGGAGAACGAGGCGACGTAGAAAGGAATCGGCTTCTGCACCGGCCGGGGCGTGATGCTCATCTCCGGGATGTCGTAGAACCTGCCTTTGTGCGACCACTTGCCGGGCGAGTTCCAGGCCTTGAGCAGCACCTCGATTCCCTCCTCGAAGATCTCGGCGGAGGCAAAGAAGTCGGCTCCGAAGGGCGCGTATTCCTTGCGGTCGTAGCCGCGGCCGGTGGCGAAGTCGACGCGGCCGTTGGAGAGAAGATCGAGCGTCGCCCACATCTCGGCGACATGTACCGGATGGTGCAGCGGCAGCACCGTCACCGCCGGGGCCAGCCGGATGTTCTTGGTCTGCGAGGCGATATTGGCAAGCAGCAGGTCGGGCCGCGAGTTGACGCCGAGGGAGTCGAAGTGGTGCTCGCCGATCCAGGCCGAGTGCATACCGATCTTGTCGGCGAGGATCGCCTGCTCGCGGATCTCGAGCACCAACTGGTTGGCCGAGCGCGGGTTGTTCGGGTAGTGGTTGTCGCTGAGAGTGAAGTAGCCGAATTCCATGTGCGCTCCTAGTTGAGCTTGAACAGGCGCCGCGCATTCGAGCGGCGGATCTTTTCGTCGGGCGGCACGAACGGCAGCGAGTCGGAAAGCGTGTCCGCGACGGCGAAGTGCTCTTCGAGCGCGATCTTTCCTTGCATGGCTCCTCAATCCTCCGCCGTGAAGCCCGAAGCCTTGACGATCGGCTGCCAGCGGGCGAGCTCCGCCTTGAGCGCCGCGGCGGTCGCGGCCGGCGTGCCGACGACCGCTTGGTTGCCGAACTTCTCGAAGCTCTGCACCGTGTCGGGCGCTTTCATCGCTTCGCCGATGGCGGCAGCGAGGCGGCCCACCGTGTCGGCGGGCGTCTTCGCCGGCGCGAAAAAGCCCAGCCACGGCTCGACGACGATCTGCGGGAATCCCGACTCGACCATCGTCGGCACCTCGGGCAGGAAGCGCGAGCGCTGCGTGCCGGTGGTGGCGAGGACGCGCAGCTTGCCGCCCTTCACGTACGGCAGGACCTCGCCGACCGGGTTGACGCTGAGCGGGATCTGGCCGCCCAGCAGGTCCTGCAGCGCCGGCGCGCCTCCCTTGTAGTGAACCGGCGAAAGCGCGATGCCGGAGTCGCGAGCCAGCATGACGCCGATGAAATGCGGCGTGCCCCCGGGCGAGGTGGTGGCGAAGAAAGCGTTCTTCGGGTTGGAGCGCGCCCAGTCCACGTATTGGGAGATGCTCCTGACCGAGTCCGGCAGCGCGGGACCGGCCGACAACGCCAGGCCGGAGCGCGCCACCATCGCCACCGCCGCGAAATCGGCGAACGGGTCGTACGACAGCTTGCGGAAGCTGTGCGGATAGACGGTGAGCAGGAAGTCGGGAATGAAAAGCAGCGTGCCGCCATCGGGGTCGGCGTTCTTCACCGCGTCGACGCCGATGCGGCCGGAAGCGCCGACCCGGTTCTCGACGAGCACCGTGCTCGCGTAGCCGCCGCGCAGCTTCTCGCCGACGATGCGCGCCAGCACATCGGTGCCGCCGCCGGCGGGGAAGGGGACGATGATCCGCAGCGCCTTTCCCTGACTCGTCCCTTTCGGGGAGACGGCGAGAGCTCCGAGGCCCAGCAGGACTTTCCGGCGGAGGTTCATGCGGCTTTGACCGGATTCGACAGCACGCCGATGCCCTTCACCTCCACCTCGATCGTGTCGCCCGCCTTCATGAACACTTTCGGGTTGCGGCCGAAGCCGACGCCGCTCGGCGAGCCGGTGGTGATGCAGTCGCCCGGCATGAAGCAGTAGAACTGCGAGTAGTACTCGATCAGCTTCACGACGCTGAATACCAGGTCGTCAGTGTTCGCGTCCTGCATCACCTGGCCGTTCAGCCGCGTCTGGATCTTCACGTTCGCCGGGTCGGGAATCTCGTCCCTGGTGGCGATGCACGGACCCATCGGGCAGAAGGTCGGCATCATCTTGCCGAGCAGGTTGTGCTCCCAGGCGTGGATCGGGCCCATGATGCCCTGCGACTGGAAGATCGCCGCGACCCAGTCGCGCGCCGAGACGTCGTTCACGAGGGTGTAGCCGGCGACGTGGTCGAGCGCCCTCGCCGCCGGGATGCGATGGCCGCCCTTGCCGATCACCACCGTGAACTCGCCTTCCCAGTCCACCATGTTCGGGTGCGAGGCCGGCAGCACGATCGGCTCTCCGGAAGCGATGACGCTCGCCGCGCTCTTGGTGAACGCGGCTGGCTTCTCCGGCACCGGCGTCTTCATCTCCTTCAGGTGCTCGTGGTAGTTCATGCCGACCGAGAGGAGCAGGCCGGGGTTGGAGATCGGCGGCAGGAGCTTCGTGCGCTTGCGCGGCGCGCGGTGCTTTCTGGATTTGATGATCTTCTTGATTCTGGAAATTCCATTCATTTCCAGAATTCCCTTGAGCGTCGGCGGTAGCGAGCGGTCGTTCGCATTGATGTCGACGATGTCCTCGCCGTCGATGACGCCGGCGCGGGGCTGCTTATCTTTCAGGAACATCACGAGGTGCATCGTCTTTCCTCCTTCAGGCGGCGATCCTCAGTTCCGGGGCGCCGGCATCGGCCGAGAGGCGGTCGCAGAGCGCGCGCAGCTTGAGCGCGGCGGAATTGCCCTGACGCGCGAGCTCCGCGTCGGAGCCGATCAGCGCGACGGCGCACAACGCGTCGCCATTCCAGCCGCGCACCGCGCTTGCGGTCGCGTACAGGCCGGGAATCACTGTCTTGTCCGCGTAGGCGAGTCGCGTCTTTCGCGCCCGTTCGAGCTCGCGCTCCAGTGCATCGCGATCGAGCCTCTCTCTTTTCGACTCGAGCGCGAGAGCTTCCGCAGTAACGCCGGCGGGCAGGAAAGCGAGCAGCATGCGGCCGAGGGAGGAACGCGCCACCGGCAGCACCGATCCGAGGTTGAGCGAGGTGACGAGGTCGCCGGTGCGCTGCCAGTGCACCACGGTCGGCCCGCGGTTGCTCCACACGGCGAGCAGGGCGGTGAAGCCGGTCTCCGCGACCAGGGCAGGGAGGGCGCGCTCCGCGGCCTGGATCGGGTCGAGACGCTGCATCGCAGCGAGGCCTAGGCGTAGCGCCAGCGGGCCGAAGTCGTAGCGGGAGTCCGCGCCCTGTACGACCAGGCCACAGCGCACAAAGCTCGCCAGGTAGCGATGCGCACCGCTCGGGTCGAGCTCTGCGCGCGCACTGAGTTCCTTGAGGGCAAGCGCGCCGCCCGCTCGCTCGAGAACTTCGAGCAAACGGATGCCGGTATCAATAGACTGGATGCCGCGGCTGGCGCGCTTCTTGGTCATCGAATCCTGGTCATTGGATAATTGACAATGCGTTGGCGTATGGACAATATACCCGCTCCTGCGGAGGAGCAAGCATGAAAATCGACCGTCGCCGCGCGCTCGCGGCCGGGGGGGCACTTCTTTCGGCGATGGCGTTGCCTGGCGTGCTGCGTGCGCAGGGCAAGCCGATCCGCATCGGCAGCACGCTGCCCCTCACCGGGCCGCTCGCCTCGCTCGCCATCATCCACAAGGTAACCGCCGAGATCTGCGTCGAGAACCTGAACAAGCGCGGCGGCCTGCTCGGCCGCCCGGTGGAGTGGGTGCTGCGCGACGACCAGTCGAAGCCCGAGCTGACGCGCACGCTGTACGAGCAGCTCATCACCGCGGACACCGTCGATCTGATCCAGAGCCCCTATGCGACGGCTTCGATCCTCGCCGCGATGGGCGTCGCCCAGCGCTACAACAAGGTGCTGCTGCACACTTCGTTCGGCATCCCGAAGCTCGCCAAGTACGACATGCAGTTCCAGACCGCGGGTTCCCCGTTCGACCCGGAGAACGTCTGGCCGAATCACATCTTCGATGCGGCGGCGAAGCTGCCGAAGCCGCCGAAGACGATCGCCATCGTCACCAGCAAGTTTCCGTCGGTGCACGCCATCTCGGTCGGCGCGCGAGAGGTCATGAAGAAGCGCGGTCTCACCGAGGTGCTGCATCTGGAGTACGAGTTCGGCAACCGCGACTACGGCGCCATCGCCAGCCGCGTCAAGGAAGCGAATCCGGACTTCCTCTGGGGCGGCACCAACGGCATCGACCCGGTGCTGATGCTCGAGGCGATGAAGAAGATCGACTACCGCCCGCCGGCGCAGGCGCACCTCTTCCCGGCGCCCGGACCGATGCTGAAGCTGCCGGAGGCGCAGGGCGCGCTCGCGCTCACCACCTTCGAATCGCATGCGCCCTTCACCGATGATCCGGTGATCGCGCAGTTCGTGAAGACCTACGGCGAGCGCGCGCAGCAGGCCGGCATTCCGTACACCTCGGTCGACCTGCAGTCGGCCATCATGTATGCGTCCTGGCAGGTGCTCGAGTCGGCGGTCACGGCGACGAAAAGCCTCGACGACAAGACGATCGGGGCGTGGCTGAAGAAGAACGAGGTGAAGACCCTCTTCGGTACGCTGCGCTGGAATGGCCCGCAGAACTACGTCGAAGGTGCCGACCTGTACAAGGTGAAGCAGCTGCAACAAGGCAAATGGGTCGTCGTGCACCCGACGCAGTGGGCGGCGCCCGGGGCGAAACTCACCTAATTTGCCGAGCGCAACGCTCCTCGGGCAGTCCGTACTGTCCGGCGTCTTCATCGGCGCGCTGTACGGACTGCTCGGCCTCGGCCTCTCGCTTTCATGGGGCATGCTGCGCCAGGTCAACCTGGCGCACTTCGCGCTCGCCTTCCTCGGCGCCTACGTCACTTTCCAGCTCGCGGCGGTGGCGAAGATCGATCCGTTCGTCACGCTGGCGATCGTCGCGCCGGCGTTCTTCGTGCTTGGCATGGCCTTGCACTGGTTCTTCCTGCGCTTCTCGGTGACGCTGCTGAACACGCTGCTCGTCACGTTCGGCATCACCAGCATCATCGAGGCGGGGATCCAGTGGTACTGGACCGCGGATTTCCACCGGATGGAGAACGCGTACGCGGCGGTGCGCTGGAAGCTCGGGCCGCTCTTCCTCGCGCTCACGGACGTGATCACACTCGGCTTCGCCCTTGCGCTGGCGCTCGGCGCGTGGGCGGTGCTGCGCTTCACCGATCTCGGCAAGGCGATCCGCGCCACCACCGAGGATGCGCCGATCGCCGCCGCGTTCGGCGTCAACGAGAAGCTGCTCGGCTTCCTCGTCTCGGGCTTCGCCGCGTCGGTCGCCGCGGTCGCGGGCCTTTGCCTGGCGCTGAACCACACCCTCGCACCGGTGCAGATCTACGCCTGGATGGGCGTGGTGTTCGCGGCGGTGATGATGGGCGGCCTGGGGCGGCCGATCGGCCCGCTGGTCGCGGGCATCGTCATCGGCGTGAGCGAGGCGGTCACCATGGCGGTCACCAACCCGACCTGGGCGCCGTTGGTGTCGTTCTCGCTCCTGATCGTAATCCTGCTCCTCCGGCCGGCGAGATTTTCATGAAGACCGCGCTCGCGGTTTGCGCGGTGGTGCTCTGCGCGGTGCCGTTCGTCGGACTGCCTGCGTTCTACGAGTCGTTCCTCTACCTGCTGCTGAGCGCCATCGTGCTCGCCACCTCGTGGAATCTGCTGAGCGGCTACTCGGGCTATTTCTCGTTCGGACACGGCGCGTTCTTCGGCGTTGGTGTGTATACCACCGCGGCGCTCGCGGGAAAGCTCGGCTGGCCGTTCCTCTGGACGCTGCCGCTCGCGGCACTCGCCGCCACGGTGCTCGGTGTCGCCCTCGGCGCGGTCGTGTTCCGTGTGCGTGCGCTGCGAGGCGAGCTCTTTGCACTTCTCAGCCTGGCCATCACCTTCGTCCTGTCGACGATCGCGCTCAACACGGTCGACGGCGGTCCAGGCATCCAGGTGATGGTGGACATGCCGAAGATCGCGCCCACCGCGTCGGGCGTGCTGTATCTGCTGATGCTCGCTGCCGCGGCGCTGACGCTGTGGACCGCTTACGCGATGTACCACTCCCGGTTCGGCACGGGACTATTCGCCATCCACGACGACGAGGACGTCGCCGAGGTGATGGGCGTGCCGACCTATCGCTTCAAGCTCGCCGCTTTCGCCATCTCCTGCGCGCTCGCCGGCCTCGCCGGCGGGATCCACGCCATCTTCGTCTCCTACGTCACTGTGGCGGAAACCTTCTCGATCGCCCTGGCGGTCAACGTCGTGCTCATGAGCGCGCTCGGCGGCACGCGGCACTGGCTGGGACCGGCGGTAGGCGCGATCGCGATCACGATGCTGCTCTACGCCTTTACGAGCGGTAACGCCGCCGTGGTCGGCCGCGCGCTGAGCGGTCTCATACTCATCGTCGTCATCGTGGCGATGCCGGCAGGGATCCTCGGCCAGATTCTCAAGCGCTTCAGGAGAGAGCCACCGGCGCGCCCGCGGCCGGAGGCGATTCTTACTGATCTTCATCATGCAAAAAAATCTGGCGAACCGCTGCTCGTGGTGCGAGGAGTGGCCAAGGCGTTCAAGGGCGTGCAGGCCCTCGCCGGAGTGGATCTCGATATCCGCCGCGGCGAGATTCTCGGGCTGGTCGGGCCGAATGGCTCGGGAAAGTCCACCCTGATCAACGTGGTGAGCGGCCATTACGCGGTCGATCGCGGCTCGATCCGCTTCGAGGGCGAGGAGCTCGTCGGCACGCCCGCGCACCGCATCGCGCGCGCGGGCATCGCGCGGACCTACCAGATCCCGCGCCCGTTCCAGCAGCTGACCGTGCTGCAGAACATCGCGCTGCGGCCGATGTTCGGCCAGGTGGTCATGGATCGCGCCAGCGCCGAAGCGGAAGCGTGGCGCTGGCTCGAATTCACGAATCTTGCCGACAAGGCGTATCGCTACCCGGGCGAGCTGAATCTCCATCAGCGCAAGTTCCTCGAGCTGGCGCGCGCGCTGGCGTCGCGTCCCAGGCTACTCTTCCTCGACGAGGTGCTTTCCGGCCTGACGCCGGCGGAGATGGACGGCGCCTTGCGCCTGATCCGCGCCATCCGCGACCAGGGCGCGACCATCGTCTTCGTCGAGCACGTGATGCGCGCGGTCATGGAGGTGACCGATCGGGTGGCGGTGCTCACCTACGGTAGGGCGATCGCAGAGGGAGCGCCGGCCGAGGTCATGCGCCATCCCGACGTCGTCTCGGCCTACCTGGGGGCGGCGCATGTATGAAGTAGCCAACGTCGCCGTGAACTACGGCGCAGCCGCGGCCGTCGCCGACGTGAACCTGCGCATCGATGCCGGCGAGCTGGTGGTGGTCGTCGGCCCGAACGGCGCAGGGAAATCGACGCTCATCAACGCGATGGCCGGGCTGCACGCCGTCGCGTCCGGCCGGCTGCTGGTCGACGGCCGGGACATCACGAGCGAGGCACCGCACCGCTTCTGCGAGAGCGGCATCGCTATCGTGCCCGAAGGGCGGCGGCTGTTCGTGAACCTGAGCGTGCGGGAGAACCTCGAGCTCGGCAGCTATCGCGCCGGGGCGCGGAAAATGCGCGCCAGCTCGCTCACCCGCGTCTGCGCGCTCTTCCCGGTGCTCGCCGAGAAGATGGACGCGCCCGCCGGCGCGCTTTCCGGGGGACAGCAGCAGATGGTGGCGATCGGGCGGGCGCTGATGGCGCGGCCGAAGTTCCTTCTGCTCGACGAGCCCTCGCTCGGCCTTTCGCCCCTGATCGTGCGGGATCTGTTCCGCGCGATACAGGAGATCAACGCCGAAGGCGTCACGGTCCTGCTGGTGGAGCAGAACGTCGCCGCCGCACTCGAAGTTGCCCGCCGCGCCTACGTGCTGGAGGAAGGGCGCATCGTCGCCGAGGGCGAATCGCAGCAGCTAGTGTCACAACCACACATCCGAAAGGCATACTTAGGAATAGAGGCGTAAGGGCAGGGACACTAATGGCCTATCGAATCACGCTCAAGCCGAGCGGACACACTTACGAAGCCGAGGAAGGTAAGAACGTCCTGCAGGCCGGCCTCGACGCCGGGCACATGATGCCCTACAGCTGCCGCGCCGGCGTCTGCCGCACCTGCCGCGGCACCATCCTCGAGGGCAAGGTCGACTACGGTCTGGTGCACGACACCTATCTGCCGGAGAGCGACAAGGCGAAGGGCTTCGCGCTGCTCTGCCAGGCGAAACCGCTCTCGGACCTCGTGGTTGAAGTGCGCGAAGTCCAGGGCGTGCGCCCGCGCGTGATTCCGTGCCGGGTGGAGCGGTTGGAGAAGCCCGCGCCGGACGTCGCGGTAATCGGCCTGCGCCTGCCGATGAACGAGAACTTCCGGTTCCTGGCCGGGCAATACATAGACTTTTTATTAAAAGAGGGAAAAAGAAGGAGCTATTCGCTCGCCGTGCGGCCCGACCCCGGCGGCGTCACCGCGCTGGAGATCCACGTGCGCCATACCCCGGGCGGCGTCTTCACCGACCACGTGTTCGAAAAACTGAAGGTCAGGGACCTGCTGCGTTTCGAAGGCCCGCTCGGCAGCTTCTACTTGCGCGAAGACTCGAGCAAGCCGATCGTGATGGTGGCAAGCGGCACCGGCTTCGCGCCGATCAAGGCGATCTGCGAGTTCGCCCTGGAGAAGAAGGTTTCCCGGCCGATGACGCTTTACTGGGGCGTGCGCCTGAAGCGCGACCTGTATATGCTGGAGCTCGCGCGCTCCTGGAAGCACCTGAAGTTCATTCCCGTGCTTTCCGACGAGGCGTGGGAGGGACGCATGGGGTTCGTGCACCGCGCCGTGATGGAGGACTTCCCCGACCTGTCGGGGTACCAGGTCTATGCCTGCGGCGCGCCGATCGTGGTCGAGTCGGCGCGGCGCGACTTCAGCGCGCAATGCCGCCTGCCGGCCGACGAGTTCTACGCCGATTCTTTCCTGACCGAGGCCGACAAGGCCGCAACTGCATAGGAGGAGACATGTCCCAGACGCGAGAGAAGATCCAGGACGGCATCGCCGAGGCGAAGACCGAGACGTCGATCGTGAAGCCCTACGTAATGTCGCATGGCACGATGGAGGTCTACAGCCTCAAGGCGTCGCGCAAGTTCTACGAGGAGTTCCTCGGCCTCGAGTGCGTGCGCCACGCCAAGCCAGCGATGGTGGTGCGCTGCGGCCTCAAGTTCCACATCGTTGCCGTGGAAGTAGGTGCGGCGGTGCACCCGCAGAACGTGCTCAATCACTGGGGCATGGACGTCGGCTCGAAAGAAGAGGTCGACAAGGCCCACGCGAACGCGCTCAAGTACAAGGAGAAGTACAACATCCGCCAGGTGCTGCCGGTGGTGATGCAGCACGGCGTCTACTCCTTCTATATGGAGGACCTCGACCACAACTGGTGGGAGATCCAGCACTACCCGGGCTTCCAGAACGAAGACCTGTTCGACTTCGGCGACCGCTTCTCCATGGACGACGGCGCGGAGGTCGGCGAGCTGAAGGAGCTCAACATCAAGACCACGGCATGAGCCGTGTCCTTGTCGCCCTCGCCCTTGCTGCCGTGAGCGCCGTCGCGAGCGCGCAGCCGCAGTTGAAGCCGCTGAACGTCATCGTCTTCCCCGGCGGCTGGAACCTGCCGATCTGGGCCGCCGAGCGCCAGGGCTTCTTCGAGCAGAACGGCCTGCGCGTCACGGTCACACCGACGCCAAGCTCGACGTTCCAGATGCAGGGCTTCGCCGAGGGGCGCTTCGACATCGCCATGACGGCGATCGACAACGTCATCGCCTACCAGGAAGGGCAGGGCGAGGCGAAGATCCCGGACAACCCCGACATGTTCGTCTTCATGGGCGGGGATTCCGGCTTCCTTTCGCTGGTCGGCGGCAAGGGCGTGCGCAACGTCGCCGAGCTCAAAGGCAAGAAGCTGTCGGTCGACGCGATGACGACCGGCTACGCCTTCGTGCTGCGCGAGCTCCTGGCGCGCAGCGGCATTGCCGAGAGCGAGGTGACGTTCGAGCGCGCTGGCGGCGGGCTGCAGCGCTTCCAGGAGCTGCTCAAGGGCTCGCACGACGGGACGATGCTGATCGCGCCGTTCGATCTGCTGGCGATCAACCAGGGCCATGCGCGCCTCGCGCGCGCCGACGAGCACCTGGGCGCGTATCAGGGCGTGGTCGGCGCGACGCGGCGCTCGTGGGCGCGCGAGAACGAGGCGACGCTGCTCGGCTTCATTCGCGCGTACCACGCGGGAGTGCAGTATGTGGTCGATCCGAAGAATCGCGAGATCTCAGAGGCGCTGCTCGTCGCGCTCGCCGGGCGCACCATGACACCGCAACTCGCCCGGCAGGCCGCCGACACGCTGCTCGATCCGAAATCGGGTTTCATCCGCGACGCGGCGGTCAACATGCAGGGTGTCGCCACGGTGCTCGCGCTGCGCTCCAAGTTCAGCGGCAAGCCTCTTGGCAACCCCGCGAAGTACGTCGACCCTTCGTACCGAGACAAGGCCCTCGCGCGGTGAGCGCAGTGTTCGATAGCTTCCTCGACGAGCTGGAGGCGCGCACCGCAATCGAGGACATAGTGAAAAACGCCACTGCGAACGTTCCACGCGCGTCAATACCCCCAGCAATACCCCCAAGGCATTCGGACGTACTAAACGACCTCGGACGCAAGCGCACTGTGAAACGGGCGGGTCTGCCCCGCGTTCTTAGGATCTCCATTGGAGATGGTGATGGAGGCGGCGTGCGTCGAGCTCGCCGGCGCGCACGCCGCAGGACAACGTATCGAGGCTGGCCGGGACCCGCGGCTTTCGGCGCGACGCTCCAGGCGGACCTCGAGCGCTGGGGGCCGATCGTCAAAGCCTCTGGCTTCACCGCCGAGGAGTAAGTCCGTGGGGATTGGGTCTGACAGCTTAGGGTAAGTCTGTAGTCA
>Ga0207648_10001108_pt1 | contig 30198 bp, 30 predicted proteins | sample KBSMisM32_FD_184310 | JGI IMG/M metagenome (GOLD analysis project Ga0207648, IMG submission 184310) | Miscanthus rhizosphere microbial communities from Kellogg Biological Station, Michigan, USA - KBS Miscanthus M3-2 (SPAdes) (version 2) | ecosystem: Host-associated > Plants > Roots >... | reverse complement strand
CGGCGCGGTCGCCGACCGCCGCGGCCTGTTCCAGGCCGCGCAGGGCGGCACGCTGTTCCTCGACGAGATCGGCGACATGCCGCTGCCGCTCCAGGTCAAATTGTTGAGGGCCTTGGAGGAAAGAAAAATCAGGCCCGTGGGCGCGCACGAGTCGTTCGACGTGGACGTGCGTGTGGTCGCCGCCACGCACCGTAAGCTGGAAGAGCGTATCGCCTCGGGTGAGTTCCGCGAGGACCTGTACTACCGGCTGAACGTGGTGAAGCTCTATATCCCCGCGCTCGCCGAGCGCCGCGAGGACATCCCGCTGCTCGCCAACGCTTTCCTGTTGCGGCTGGCTACGCGCTACCAGCGCAGCGGCCTCACGTTGTCCCCCGAAGCCCTGGAGCTGCTCGTGTCGGCGCCGTGGCCGGGAAACGTGCGCCAGCTGCTGAACGTGGTCGAGCAGGCGGTGGCGCTGTCAGCGACCGCAGTCATTCCCGACTCGCTCATCAAGCAGGCGCTCCACAGCAAGGAGAGCGAGCTCACGCCGCTCGACGAGGCGCGCAAGGCTTTCGAGCGCGAGTACCTGGTGCGCATCCTGAAGATCACCGGCGGCAACGTCAGCAAGGCCGCGCGCCTCGCCGGCCGCAACCGCACCGAGTTCTATCGCCTGCTCGAGCGCCACTCCCTCGAGCCGAGCGTTTTCAAGGTCGCCTGAAAGCCCAGTGCCGTAGGTAGGCGATCGCCAACGCACAGGCGAGGGCGAATCCACCGAGCACGTAGAAACCAGTGACGATGCCGTAGGCTTCGGCGAGGAACCCCATGATGAGGGGCGTGCTGAGATGCGACACGCTCCAGCCAAGTCCCCCCAGCGCCAGCGCCGAGCCGCGCTCCTCCGGCTTGCTCGCCTCCGAAATGGTCACCTGGAAGTAGAGCGTCATCGCCGCAGTGCCGGCGCCGACCACCAGCATCCAGAAGGCGATCGGCACGACGTGGTTGACGGTCGGCAGCAGCCCGACCGAAGCCGCCACCGCGAGCCCGCAAATCACCGGCCAAAGGGTCTGCGGCCCGGTGCGCACGAAACGCGCGACCAGCAGGCTCGCGCCGATCGAGCCGAGCGCCCGCAGCGCGAGCAGGATTCCCGAGGCTTCCTCACCGTGCCCATAGTTCGCGAGCAGCACGGGGTAGAACGACATGGTGAGCGAGAACGGCAGCGCCGACAGGTAGGCGCACATCACCGTGTAGGCGATGATGCGCTCGCGCAGCAGGGGCAGGTAGGCGGCGAGCACGTGGCGCGGCGGGTGGGGCTTGGAGGGCTGCGCCTGCGTGCCGAGCCCGGCGGCGAGCGCGATCGCCCCGGTGGCCGCCATCACGGCGAACGTCGCCTGGAAGCCGACCGCGGCCAGCAGGAAACCGCATGCCGTGGTGCCGACGATCTGGCCGAAGTTGGTGACCGCGTTGAGGCGGCCGAGCTGCACGCCGCGCGCGCCCGGCAGCTCGCTCGCCATGGCCCAGGTCGCCGGCCAGAAGCAGGCGCGCGAGATCACCAGCACCAGCTGACCGACGAGCAGCATCCAGAAGCCGTGTGCCGTCATGAGCCATAACCCGGCGGCAATGGTCGCCATGGAAGAGCCGAGCAGGATGCGCCGGCCGCCGATGCGGTCGGTATAGGCCCCGCCGATGAGGTTGAGCGGGGCCTGGGCGAGCACCGGGGCGGCAAACAGCACGCCGATCTGCGCGTTCGACAGGCCTTGGGCGTATGCGCAGAGCGGAACTGCCAGCCAGGTCATGCCGAGGGCGAGGTTCCAGGCCAGGGAGGCGAGGAAAAAGTACGGGTGCGGCACGCCCGATTATGAGTTCCGCCCGTAAGCTGGCGGCGGGCGTTTCGACCAATGACCATGCGTTCCCTGCTTTGGGGCTTACTGGCGGTTCCCGTGTTCTCTCATGCGGCCCAGTGCACCGCCCAGTCCGGCCCCGGCACCGCCGCCCTGGTCGAGCTCTACACCTCCGAGGGCTGCTCGAGCTGCCCGCCAGCCGATCGCTGGCTGGCGACGCTGAGCAGCCGGCCGGCGAGCAGCGTGGTGCCGCTCGCCCTGCACGTCGACTACTGGGACTACATCGGCTGGAAAGACCCGTACGCCAAGCGCGAATTTTCCCTGCGCCAGCGCAAGTTCACCCAACTGCAGCGCATGGCGTTCGTCTATACGCCGCAGGTAATGCTCCAGGGGCGCGATTTCCGCGGCTGGGGCAGCAAGGCTTTCGACGAGGCAGTAGCGCGTATCAACGCCCAGCCGGCGAGGGCCAGCCTCAAGCTCGCGATCCTCGGTACGGACGCGAACGGCCTGCAGGTCGAGGTCGCGGCCGAGCTTGTCCAGACAACCGCCGCAGCCGACCTTTACCTCGCGGCCTACCAGAGCCGGCTCGAAAGCCGCGTGAACGCCGGCGAAAACCGCGGCCGGCTGCTCGTCCATGACTACGTCGTCCTGCAATGGGAAGGGCCATTTTCCTTGCCGGCGAGCACCCTGGTCGAGCGCCGGAAGCTGGCTTTGCTGCCGGGCGCGGCCCCCGCCCATTCGGGGGTAGCCGCGTTCGTGCAGGACCGGCGCACCGGGGAGGTGCTACAGGCCCTTCTCCGGTCCTCCTGCTGAGGATGGGAATTCGGGGTCAGGGTCGCAATTAGGTGCTCGCGTACGCGGCGCCCTAATTGCGACCCTGACCCCGAATTCCCATTCGCCTGCTAAGGCCGCGATTTTCCTTTAGTATTCGCGCCTCAGCCTGCCCGCCCAGGGGGGTCGGGCATACGGAGAGAGCGGCTATGCAAGCGACGCAGATCCGGCAAAAGGACGGCGTCTTCTACTTCGTCAGCTACCGCGCCAAGGATCTCCTGGCGAAGGTGCGTTTCATCAGCCGTTTCTACGGCGAGGGCGAGGAGATCGCTCCGAGCCGCATCTCCGAAGACGACGACATCGCGCAGTTCATCGCCAAGATCGAGCGCAACGACCACGCTTTCCAGCGCTCGCTGTCGCGCGCCAAAGTGCGCCAGCTCAAGAATTTCTACGAGACCGCGATCTCGCAGCCGCCGATTCCAGGCACCGTGCTGTTGTTCACTTCCGAGCGCCTCAACTTCCGCGGCGACAACGAGGGCGGCACCGGCACCCTGAACGAGCCGGCCTCCAAGTACCTGATCATCGACGGCCAGCACCGCCTGGCGGCGCTGCGCTTCTACCTGCACGAGCGTCCTGACGACGCGAACACCATCCATGTGCCCTGCATCATCTTCGACGGGCGCAGCGAGGACTTCGCCACCGAGATGTTCGTGATCATCAACTCGACGCCCACGCGCATCAACAAGAGCCACCTCGTCGACCTCTACGAGCACGTCTCGTTCGCCGCGCCCGACCGCAAGTTCGCCGCGCGCCTGGTGGAGAAGCTCTACGGCGAAGGCGACAGTCCGCTGCGCTACCGCATCAACCGCCTCGGCGGCCGCAGCCAGCGCGACAAGTGGGTGCTGCAGGCGGAGCTGTTCAACGAGCTGCATCGCTGGGTGCGCGGGCGCTGGCGCTCGATCCAGCTCGCCGGCGGCAGCTCCAAGGAAGTGCCGCGCTACTACGGCATGATCCGCGACTTCTTCAAGGTTGCGCGGAGCGTGTTCGGCGATACGGTCTGGGGCAAGGACAACTATATGGTCACCAAGCCGGTGACCATCAAGGCGATGGTGCGCGTGTGCGCCGACCTGGCGCGCGACGACGCCGAGCCGGAATCCGGCCGCGTGCAGCGCTGGGAGCAGCGCCTCGGGCCGTGGTCGGAAATGGCACGCCAGTTCCGCGAGGAAGGCTTCTACGAGCGCTTCCCCGCCAAAGGCGAGGTCGAGCGCGTGGCGCGCATCCACAAGGACCTCGCGCGCGCCGCCGGCATCGAGGTCAAGAAGGCCTGAACCGGAATACCGGGCATTCGCCCGTGTTGGCCATCGCATGAGATTCTGGCTGCTCGCCGCGGTAATCCTCTCCGGCTGTGCCGGCCTCGATGCCGAGGCATGCCGCCAGGCCGACTGGTACGACCTGGGCTTCCGCGATGCAATCTTCGGCATCCAGCCGCAGGACGCCGTCTACGCCTCCCAATGTCAGCCGTCTGGGGCCAAGGTGGATGTCGCCCGCTACGCGCAGGGCTGGCGCGAAGGCAGATATGAAGCGGATGCACGCACTCCCGGATCGGTGGACTAGTTCTCTGCTGATCGCGTGTGCCATCCTCTCGGGATGCGCCTCGATGAGCGATCCGGAATGCCGCAGCACGAACTGGTACGAGCTCGGCGAGCGAGACGCGCTCGTCTATGGCCTGCGGCCGCGCATCGACCAGTACGCGTACCAGTGCAGCAAGTTCGGCGTGCAGCCCGACGAGAAGCAATACCTGGCCGGCTGGCAGGTCGGCAACTGGGAGCATTCGATCCGGGTCTCCGGCAGCGAATGCTGCGGCACGCGCTGAGCCTGGGACTCGCCGGCGCGCTGCTCACGGGCTGCGCCAATTTCGACGCCGAACAGTGTCGCAGCGCCAACTGGTACAGCCTCGGGGAGCAGGACGCGCTGATCCACGGCCTGCCGCCGCAGATCGAGCAGATTTCCTATCAGTGCCAGAAACTGGGCGTGCAGGTCCCACAGCAAACCTACATGGACGGCTGGCTCGCGGGTGACGGCGAGCGTACCGTCCGGATCAAGCCCCAATAAGGCTCGCCGGGCGGCGTTCCTCGCGCGTTGGTTACGGTTTTCTTACCAGCGGATCAGAATCAGCAGCCAGACGACGCCGGCATTGACCAGCGACAGCATCACCGCCGCGCTGCCGATGTCCTTGGCGCGCTTCGCCAGGCGATGGTTTTCGAACGAGATGCGGTCGACGGTGGCCTCGATCGCCGAGTTCACCAGCTCGACGATCAGCACCAGGAGCAGGCAGCCGATGAGCAGCGCGCGCTCCATCCCGCTGTGGCCGAGCCAGAGGGCGAGCGGCGTGAGCAGCCCGACCATGATCAACTCCATGCGGAAGGCGTCTTCGTGCCGCGCGGCGGCGGCGAGGCCGGACAACGAATACTGCGTGGCGGCGAGCACCCGCCGCAGGCCGGTCTTGCCCTTAAAAGGGCTTTCTGCTTGCGCGTCTTCCTTTAGGTCGGTATTCCGAGCGTGAATAGCAACTCCTCCTGCGCCGAGCGACGCCTGCCGCGGCGCGGCTTGAGTCTCTCATAACCGCCGTCCCCATTCATCACCCACGCCTGGCAGTTGTCGTCGAGGTACGCCTGCAGTCCCTCGCGGATCACGCGCCGCTTGAGCGCGGCGTCGAGCACCGGGAAGCACAGCTCGATGCGGCGGAAGAAATTGCGGTCCATCCAGTCGGCGCTCGCGAGGTACACATTCTCGGCGCCGCCCGCGTGAAAGTAGAAGATGCGCGAGTGCTCGAGGAAACGGCCGATGATCGAGCGCACGCGGATGTTCTCCGAAAGGCCCTCGACCCCGGGCTTGAGCGCGCACACGCCGCGCACCAGGAGCTCGATCTTCACGCCGGCCGCCGAGGCGGCGTAGAGCTCCTCGATGATCTGCGGCTCGAGCAGGGCATTCATCTTGGCGATGATGCGCGCCGGCTTGCCGGCGGTCGCCTGCGCCGCCTCGTTGCGGATCGCGGCGACGATGCGCTTGTGCAGCGTGAACGGCGATTGCCAGACGTGCTTCATCTTGCCGACGCGGCCCAGGCCGGTGAGCTGCTTGAAGATCTCCGCGACGTCGGCGCATATCTCCTCGTTCGCGGTGAGCAGGCCGAAGTCGGTGTACAGGCGCGCGGTGCGCGGGTGGTAGTTGCCGGTGGCCAGGTGCGCGTACCTGCGCAGGCGCATCTTGCCGTCGCCGCCGTCCTCGCGTCGCACGATGAGCGACATCTTGGCGTGGGTCTTGTGGCCGACCACGCCGTAGACCACGTGCGCGCCGACCTCTTCCAGGCGCGCGGCCCAGTTGAGGTTGGCCTCCTCGTCGAAGCGCGCCATCAGCTCGACGACCACCGTCACTTCCTTGCCCTTGCGCGCGGCATCGACCAGGATTTCCATCAGTTCGGAATCGGTGCCGGTGCGGTACACGGTCTGCTTGATCGCGATCACGTTCGGGTCGTTCGCGGTGGTGCGGATGAAATCAATCACCGGCAGGAACGACTGGAACGGGTGGTGCAGCAGCACGTCCTGCTTTTTCAGCACTTCGAAGATATCGCCGGCGTCGAGCGCCGGCGGCAGCCCGGGCTGGAACGGCGGGTACTTCAGGTCCGAACGCTCCACCTGGTCGGGGACTTCGCGCAGCCGGTAGAGGTTGACCGGTCCATCGACGCGATACAGGTCGGCGTCGCGCAGGCTGAACTGCTGCAGCAGGAATTCCACCATGCGCTGCGAGCAGTTGTCGGCGACTTCCAGGCGCACGGCGTCCCCGAAGTGCCGGTGGAACAGCTCTCCCTGCAGCGCTGTATGCAAGTTCTTGATCTCTTCTTCCTCGACGAACAGGTCCGAGTTGCGCGTGACGCGGAACTGGTAGCAGCCCTCCACGTTCATGCCGGAGAACAGCTCGCCCATGTGCGCATGGAGGATCGAGGACAGGAACACGAACGCGTACGCCGCCTCGCCGGCGATCGCCTGCGGCAGGCGGATCACGCGCGGCAACGCGCGCGGCGCCTGCACGATTGCCGCACCCGAGCTGCGGCCGAACGCATCGGGACCCGACAGCTCGACCGCGAAGTTCAGGCTCTTGTTGAACACGCGCGGAAACGGGTGCGCCGGGTCGAGCCCGATCGGCGTCAGCACCGGCAGCAGCTCGCGGAAGAAGTAATCGCGGATCCACTGACGCTGCGCCGCGTTCCATTCCTCGCGCTTGGGGAACACGATGCCTTCGCCCGCGAGCGCCGGCAGCACGGTCTGGTTGAGCAGCTGGTACTGCTCGGCCACCAGCGCGTGCGCTTCGCGACTCACCGCCTCGAACACTTCGGTGGGCGCGCCGCCATCGGGACCGGGTTCCGGCAGCCCGAGCTTGATCTGTTCCTTCAGGCCGGCAACGCGGATCTCGAAGTATTCGTCCAGGTTCGACGAAACGATGGTGATGAAGCGCAGGCGCTCGAGCAGGGGCACCGTGTCGTCCGCCGCCTGCGCGAGCACGCGGCGGTTGAATGCAAGGAAGCCCAGCTCCCGGTTCAGGAACTGCGCCGGGAGCAGAAGTCTGCGATTCATCTAGTCCACCGGGAAGAAGGAAAATTCTACCCGGCCTTAGCGTCCGAAATATGACCGTCATGCAACGGAAATATCCCTGCAATGCTGGGTAGTTAGCGTTCACATGGTCATGACGGACCATACTTCGAAGGACTACGAAGAGGCTCTGGAGCGGGCACGGGAGCTGCTCAACGTGATGGGCGCCCGCGCCATGAGGCCGAGGTGAACGGCCTCGAGCGCGCGATCGGCGAGTTCACCGGGCAGATCATCGCGCGCCGGCAGCCCGCGGCGCGGCGCGGCTCGGGCGCCTCGCCGGCAGAGCGCATCGGCGACCACGCCAAGAACATCGGCGAGCACTCGGTTTACGCCGCCAAGGGCACCGACGTGCGCCACGCCACGCCGCAGCAGATCGAACAGGTGCTGCGCAGCTAGTTTTCGCAATTCTGCTAGTGTGGCGTCGATGGCCCGCCACGACACGCTCGCCGCGGTCGACCTCGGCTCGAACAGCTTCCACCTGCAGATCAGCCGGGTGGTCGATGGCCAGATCTATCCACTCGACGCGGTGCGCGAGATGGTCCGGCTGGGCGCCGGCCTCACCGCAGAGAAGCGCATCGACCGCGCGACGCAGGCCGCGGCGCTGGAGGCGCTCGCCAAGTTCGGCGAGCGGCTGCGCGGCTTTCCACGCCCGGCGGTGCGCGCGGTCGGCACCAACGCGCTGCGCGTGGCCAAGAACTCGCCGCAGTTCCTGCGGGAGGCGCGCGCCGCGCTCGGCTTCCCGATCGAGGTGATCTCCGGCCGCGAGGAAGCGCGCCTCATCTACCTCGGGGTTTCCCACTCGCTTCCGCTCTCCGCGCAACGGCGGCTGGTCGTGGACATCGGCGGCGGCTCGACCGAGTTCATCATCGGCACCGGCCTCGAGCCGCAGCTCACCGAATCGCTCTACATGGGCTGCGTCAGCTTCAGCCTGAAGTATTTCCCGGACGGCAAGATCGACAAGTCGCGCATGAAGGCGGCCGAGCTCGCCGCGCGCCAGGAGCTCGCCACACTGGTGGAGGAATACCGGCAGGCCGGATGGGACGAGGCGGTCGGTTCCTCGGGCACCGCACGCTCGATGGAGAACATCCTGCGCGAGAACGAATACGCGGCCGAGGGCCTGACGCGCGAGGGCCTCGACCGCCTGCGCAGCCTGCTGATCAAGCACGAAAGCGCCGATCCCGGCCGCATCGCCGGCCTGCGGCCGAACCGCGCGCCGGTGCTGCCCGGCGGCCTCGCGATCATGACCGCCGCGTTCGACGCGCTCGGCCTCGACTCGATGAAGGTTTCCGAAGGCGCGCTACGCCACGGCGTGCTCTACGACCTGCTAGGCCGCGTGCAGCACCGCGACATGCGCGAAGCGACCGTGGCGCAGTTCATGCGCCGCTATCACGTCGATGCGGCACAGGCGGAACGGGTCAGGGCCCTATCGCTCAAGATTTATGACGCGCTTTCACCGGGCGCGGACCGTGAAGATGATGCCGACCGCCTGATGCTGGAATGGGCCGCGCGCCTCGCCGAGACCGGGCTCTCGATCGCGCACGCCGCCTATCACAAGCACTCCGCGTACGTGCTGTCCAACGCCGACATGCCCGGCTTCTCGCGCATGGAGCAGGCGCGCCTCGCGCGCATCGTGATCGCGCAGCGCGGCAAGCTCGGCAAGGTGCAGGACGCGGGCTTCGAAGCCGCGGATTGGAAGCTGGTGTTCGCGCTGCGCCTCGCTTCCCTGATCCTGCGCAGCCGCACCGATGCGAAGCTGCCGTTCCTGCGCGTCGCAGCCGACGCCGGCGGATTCGATCTGGACTTGCCTCATTCCTGGCTCGACGACAACCCGTTGTCGGCCGACGCGCTCGAGGCCGAGGCGCGCCACTGGAAGTCGGTCGGCATGAAGCTCGACGTGAGCGCGCTGTCCGACAAGAAAGTATCCGTACTAAAGCAAGTCAGGTGATACCACCGCGCGCACCACCACCTGATCCTTCTCGTCGCGTACGCGGTTACTGATCCACCAAAGTCCGCCCTTCTTGAGCGAGAACCCGCCCTGCGCGCCGAGCAGCTCGGCGAGCGCGCGCCCGAGATCGGGCTGGTGACCGACGATCACCGCCGCGCCCTTGTAACCCGGCCAGCCGCTGGCCTTCACGATCGCCGCCGGCGCTGCGCCGGGCGCGAGCGTGCGGTCGGTCTTGATCGGCACGCCGAGCGCCTCGGCGGTCTGCTGGGCACGTACCGCCGGGCTCGCCACCAGCACGAAGCGCGCGGGCAGCCGCTGCAGCAGCCATTGCGCGACGCGCTCGGCCTGCTTACGCCCTTTCGCGGTCAGCCGGCGCTCGAGATCGGGCACGCCGTCTTCCGCTTCTGCATGTCGCCAGACGATCAGGTCCATGGGGCCGTGGAGTGTACGGCAAGGGGCGCGGTAAAATTATGACGGCTTAGGCGCGTAGCTCAGCTGGTTAGAGCACCACCTTGACATGGTGGGGGTCGTTGGTTCGAGTCCAATCGCGCCTACCAGAATCCACACATGGCGCGAATCGGGTTTTTTCTCGCTGCGATTTTCTTCTGCGCGCTGGCGGCCGCGCAGTATCCGTCACGCCCAATCACCATCATCGTTCCCATCCCGCCGGGGGGCGCGCCCGACATCGCGGCCCGCGTGATCGCGGACAAGCTGTCGCAGAACATCGGCCAGCCCGTGGTGGTCGAGAACAAGGCGGGCGCCAACGGCAACATCGCCAACGAGTTCGTCGCGCGCTCGCAGCCCGACGGCCACACGCTCGGCCTGCTCGCCGATAGCCAGATCACCGTCAATCCGCATCTCTACAAGATGCCGATCGACACGCTGCGCGATCTGGCGCCGGTGGCGACGGTGGCGGCCAACCAGTTCGTGCTGACCGTAAACCCGGCCTTGCCGGTGCGTACCTTCCCGGAGTTCATCGAATACGCGAGGAAGGCGAACCCGCCGCTCGCCTATGCCTCGGGCGGCAACGGCAGCCAGCACCACCTGACGATGGAGATGCTCAAGCAGCGCGCCGGCATCAACCTGCTGCACGTGCCGTTCAAGGGCGGGGCCCCGGCGGCGGCCGCCACGGTTGCCGGCGACACGGCCGCGGTCTGGTCGGGTAGCTCGAACGCGCCGCAGATCAAGGCGGGGCGTCTGCGTCCGCTCGCGGTGTCGGGCGCGAAGCGCTCGGAGCAATACCCCGACCTTCCGACCATCGGCGAGTTTTATCCCGGGTTCGAGAACTCGATCTGGCTCGGGCTGTTCGGGCCCGCCGGCATGCCGGAAAACGTCCTGACCCGCTTGCGCAGCGAAGTCCGCCGCGTGCTCGAATCGCCCGATGTGAAGCAGAAGATGAACGCGGCGGGCGGGCTCGATCCCTACCTGACCACGCCGCAGGAATTCTCCGCGCTGATCAGGCGCGACCACGAGAAGTACGCCAAAGTCGTCAAGGACATCGGCATCAAGCTGGATTAGCCGCCCGGGTTTAGTTTCTACACTAGGCGCCGGGGTGGTGCGCCGCTACCGTGGCGCGATGAATAATCGAGTCGCGGACACTTGGGAGCGCGGAGACCCGTACGAACGGTACGTCGGTCGCTGGAGCCGGCAGATCGCGCCGCGCTTCCTTTCCTGGCTGGCGGTGCCCGAAGGCCGGCGCTGGCTCGACGTCGGCTGCGGGACCGGGGCGCTGTGCGCCGCGATCCTGGAGCACTGCGCACCTGCTTTGGTGGCGGGCGTGGAGCCGTCGGAGGGATTTCTCGCCTCGGCAAGACAGAATCTCGCGGGGCGCGCCGTACTCCACAAGGGAGCGGCAGACTCGCTGCCGCTCGAGGACCGCTCGGCCGAGGTGGTGGTTTCCGGCCTGGTGCTGAATTTTGTCCCGGACCCGCGCCGCGCGCTGATCGAGATGCGCAGGGTAGCGGGCGAGGGCGGCTGCATCGCGGCCTACGTCTGGGACTATGCCGGCAGGATGGAGCTGATGCGCCACTTCTGGGAGGCAGCGGCGGAGCTGGATGCATCGGCGGCCAAGCTCGACGAAGGCACGCGTTTTCCCCTGTGCCGCCCGGACGCGCTGCTGCAGGCGTTCGCGAGCGCCGGGCTGGGTCAGGCGGAAGTCACGCCGATCGATATCCCGACCCGCTTTGAAAGCTTCGACGACTACTGGCAGCCGTTCCTTGGCGGGCAGGGCCCGGCTCCGGCATACGCCATGTCGCTCAGCGAGCCGCAGCGAGCCCAGTTGCGCGAGCGGCTGCGGGACCGATTGCCGCGCAACGCCGACGGCTCGATCGCGCTCGTCGCGCGAGCCTGGGCGGTGAAAGCCTAGCCTAGATCTTCGCGCGCTCGAGGGTCTCGGGCGCGAACAGCTCGTCCAGCTTCAGGCGGCGCTTGCAGACGCCTTGCTCGTAGCCATACTGAAGGAACGCTTCCAGCGTGCGCCGATTGGCCTCGAGACCGTAGGGCCAGAAGTCTTCGCCAGCGATCGCCCGCCATTGCTGCGCATGGTCGGCGACCCAGGCGACCGGCACCTGCGAAGCACCGATATCCGCCACGCGCGCGAGGCTGCGCTGCTTCGCTTCCTCGAATGCCTTGAACAGGTTCATCGCGATCCAGCGGTCGCGCGCGTAGGCCTCGCGCCGCAGGACCACGACGTGCATGATCGGGAAGATGCCGGTCTTGCGGTAGTACTCGGCCTCGAGCTCGCGCGGGTTCGCGAACAGCCGCTTGCCGCCGGGGTCGCGCGCCGAGATCGCAGCGTCCAGTTCTCCCGCGGCGAGCATGCCGGCCAGCGTGTGCTCGGGCATCGCCTGGATGCGGATGCCGGGCGGCAGCCGCAGCTCGATTTTTTCCACGCGGCCCGGCTCGCGCACCCCGGCCTGGCGCCAGTCGATCGACGCGAGGTCGATGCCGTACTCGTGCTGCAGCAGGCCGCGCACGTAGATGCCCGCGGTCTGCGCCCATTCCGGGATGCCGACGCGCCTGCTTTCCAGGTCCTTGGGCGTGCGGATCTTCGGGTTGGCGACATAGATCGCCGAATGTCGGAACACGCGCGACACGAATACCGGGATGGCGATGATCTCGGGGTGATCTTGCGCCATGAGCGAGATCACCTTGCCGAACGACATCTCCGACACGTCCCATTCGCGGAACTTGGTGAAGCGGAAAAAAATCTCCTCGATCGGCAGCTCGAGCAGGAGCAGGTCGATGCCCTGCGGGCGCAGGCCGCGCACATGGTCGTAGGGGCCGAGGGCGCCGGAGAGGCGAAGGTTCATCGTGATAGTATGCATGCACTCAAGCAATGCCCACGCAGTGATCTCTATCCGTCTCCCCGACGGCTCGTCGAAGTCCTTTCCCGGACCCGTCACCGTAGCCGAGATTGCCTCGTCGATCGGCGCCGGCCTCGCGCGCGCGGCGCTCGCCGGCAAGGTCGACGGCAAGCTGGTCGACACGAGCTACCGCGTCGAGTCCGACGCCGACGTCGCCATCGTCACGCCGAAGAGTCCCGAGGGCCTCGACATCCTGCGCCACTCGACTTCGCACTTGTTGGCGCAGGCGGTGCAGGAGCTGTTCCCCGGCGCGCAGGTCACCATCGGCCCGGTGATCGAGAACGGCTTCTACTACGACTTCTCGTACAAGCGTCCCTTTACGCCGGAAGACCTGATCGCGATCGAGAAGAAGATGGCCGACATCGCGCGCCAGGACCTGCCGGTGCGCCGCAAGGTGATGGCGCGCGACGAGGCGGTGAAGTTCTTCCAGTCGATCGGCGAGAAGTACAAGGCCGAGATCATCGCGGCGATTCCGGGGAACGAGCAGATCTCGCTCTACGGCCAGGGCAACTGGATCGACTTGTGCCGCGGTCCGCACGTTCCCTCCACCGGCAAGCTGAAGGTGTTCAAGCTGATGCGCGTTGCCGGCGCCTACTGGCGCGGCGATTCCAAGAACGAGATGCTCCAGCGCATCTACGGCACCGCCTGGGCCACCAAAGAGGAGCAGGACGCCTACCTCAAGATGCTGGAGGAGGCGGAAAAGCGCGACCACCGCACGCTCGGCACGCAACTCGATCTCTTCCATATGCAGCAGGAAGCGCCGGGCCTCGTGTTCTGGCACCCGAAGGGCTGGTCGCTGTGGCAGGCGGTGGAGCAGTACATGCGCCGCGTGTACCGCGACAACGGCTATCAGGAAGTGCGCGGCCCGCAGATCATCGATGTCGGTCTGTGGCAAAAGACCGGGCACTGGGACAACTTCAAAGAAAACATGTTCACCACTTCATCGGAGAACCGCGAATACGCGATCAAGCCGATGAATTGCCCGGGGCACATCCTGATCTACAACAAGGGCGTGCGCAGCTACCGCGATTTGCCGCTGCGCTACGGCGAGTTCGGCTCCTGCCACCGCAACGAGGCCTCGGGCGCGCTGCACGGCCTGATGCGCGTGCGCGGCTTCACGCAGGACGACGGCCACATCTTCTGCACTGAAGACCATATCCTCGAGGAGTGCGTGAACTACACCGCGCTATTGCAGCGGGTGTATCGCGACTTCGGCTTCACCGACATCATCTACAGGATCGCCACGCGGCCGGCCAAGCGCATCGGCTCGGACGAGATCTGGGACAAGGCCGAGAAGGCGCTGGTCCAGGCGCTCGAGCGCTCGGGCGTCAAGTTCGACATGCTGCCTGGCGAGGGCGCCTTCTACGGGCCGAAGATCGAGTATCACCTCAAGGACAGCATTGGCCGCTCATGGCAATGCGGCACCATGCAGGTCGATTTCAGCATGCCGGGGCGCCTCGGCGCCGAGTACGTCGGCGAGGACAACGCGCGCCACACGCCGGTGATGCTCCATCGCGCGATCGTCGGCTCCTTGGAGCGCTTCATCGGTATCCTGATCGAGCACTACGCAGGGGCACTTCCGCTCTGGCTCGCGCCGCATCAGGTGGTGGTCCTGAACATCACCGAGCGCCAGGCGGACTATGCGCTGCGCGTCAGAAATCATTTGGTGAATCATGGCTTTAGGGTGATTTCGGATTTGCGGAACGAGAAAATTTCTTATAAGATTCGGGAACATAGCCTGCAGAAGCTGCCCTACCAGCTGGTGGTCGGCGATAAAGAGCTGCAGGCTGAAACGGTGGCCGTGCGCACGCGCAGCGGCGAAGACCTCGGAGCGATGACGCTCGAGGCCTTCACCGCCCGCCTCCACGCGGAGGCGAAAGCGCAGTAAGCACGGCCAATTTTTTCAACGTACGAAGGAGCTTTTCACACATCGCACTCGAGAGATCGCAGCGCATCAACCGGGAAATCACCGCCCCGGAGGTGCGTTTGGTAGCGGAAAACGGTGACCAGCTCGGCATCAAGACCGTTATGGAGGCCCTGCGCCTCGCCGAGGAAGCCAACGTGGACCTGGTGGAGATCGCGCCGCTCGCGAACCCGCCGGTCTGCAAGCTGATGGACTACGGCAAGTTCCGCTATCGCGAGCAGAAGAAGGCGCACGAGGCGAAGCTCAAGCAGAAGCAGATCCAGGTCAAGGAAATCAAGTTCCGGCCCGGCACCGACGAAGGCGACTACAAGATCAAGCTGGGCAAGCTGATCCAGTTCCTCGAGGAAGGCGACAAGGCAAAAGTGACGCTGCGCTTCCGCGGCCGCGAGATGGCGCACAAGGAATTCGGTGAGCGCCTGCTGGAGCGGGTGCGCAAGGATCTGGATGCGGTAGGCCTGGTGGAGCAGTTCCCGAAGCTCGAAGGCCGCCAGATGGTGATGGTGCTGGCGCCGAAGAAGAAGGGACCGCCGCCGCCGAAGGCGAAGGCGGAGAAGGCAAAGCCCAAGGCACCGGCGGTGCCCAAGGTTGCAGCAAAGCCCTCCGCCTAGCGGCGGCGGGAAACAAGTGATAGCCGTGGCTGTTGAAGCGTCCCCGCATCGGCGGGGACCGCCCGGCGTCATACGAAAAGAGAGAGACGTATGCCTAAGATGAAATCCAAACGGGGCGCCGCCAAGCGCTTCAAGATCCGCGCGTCCGGCAGCATCAAGCGCGGCGGCGCGTACAAGCGCCACATCCTCACCAAGAAGACCACCAAGCGGAAGCGCCAGATGCGCCGCCGCAGCGCGGTGAACTCGACCAACACGGCGGCGGTGCGTTCGATGCTGCCGTACTCGTCCTAAGGAGCCGCCATGCCAAGAGTCAAGCGTGGAGTGACGGCGCGCGCGCGCCACAAGAAGGTCTTCAAGCAGACCAAGGGGTTCCGCGGCCGGCGCAAGAACGTCTACCGCATAGCGAAGCAGGCGCTGATGAAGGCGGGGCAGTACGCGTACCGCGACCGCCGCCAGAAGAAGCGCCAGTTCCGCTCGCTGTGGATCGCGCGCATCAACGCCGCGGTGCGCGAGCATGGCTTGAGCTATAGCGTGTTCATGTCGGGCCTGAAGCGCGCCAACATCGAGATCGACCGCAAGGTGCTGGCCGATCTCGCGGTGAGCGACAAGGCCGCGTTCGCGCAGATCGCCAGTCAGGTCAAGGCTAGCCTGGCCCACTAGCCTTGCAGGACCTCGAAGTCATCGTTTCGCGCGCGCTCGCCGACTTCAGCGCGGCGGGCGACCCCGCGTCCCTGGAGAACGCCAAGGCTCGCTATCTCGGCAAGGGGGGCGAGCTTTCCGGTTTCCGGCCTCAGGGAACACCCGAGGAACGACGCGCCGCAGGTGTGGCGTTCAATTCCGCGAAGCAACGGATCGAAGCGGGACTGGAAACGCGCCGCGGCGAGCTTGCCGGGGCGAAGCTCTCCGCGCGCCTCTCGGAGCAGGGGATCGATCCGACGCTGCCGGGCCGCGGGCACGGCCGTGGCGGTGTGCATCCGGTGATCCGCACCTGGCAGCGCGTCGAGGAGATCTGGCGCTCGATCGGCTTCGAGGTCGCCGATGGCCCGGAAATCGAGACCGACTGGTTCAACTTTACGGCGCTCAACAACCCGGAGAACCATCCGGCGCGCTCGATGCAGGACACGTTCTACGTCGACCTGAAGGACAAGGACGGCCTGCCGCTCCTCCTGCGCACGCACACCAGCCCGATGCAGGTGCGCTATGCGCGCATGCACAAGCCCCCGATCAAGGTGATCGCGCCGGGTCGCACTTACCGCGTCGACTCCGATGCCACGCACTCGCCGATGTTCCACCAGGTGGAAGGCCTTTGGATCGACGAGCACATCAGCTTCGCCGACCTGAAGGGCGTGTATACCGAGTTCCTGCGCCGCTTCTTCGAGAACGACGAGCTCGAGGTGCGCTTCCGGCCCTCGTTCTTCCCGTTCACGGAACCGTCGGCGGAAATCGACATGAAGCTGAAGGGCCGATGGCTGGAGATCTCCGGCTCCGGGCAAGTGCATCCGGATGTGGTGCGCAACTTCGGGCTCGATCCGGAGAGGTACATGGGATTCGCCTTCGGCTCGGGCCTCGAGCGCCTGACGATGCTGCGCTATGGCATCGACGACCTGCGCCTGTTCTTCGACGGCGACCTGCGCTTCCTAGAGCAGTTCGAATGACGCATTTATCGTGAATATCCCCGAGAGCTGGCTGCGGGCGTTGTGCAATCCCCGTCTGTCCGGTCGCGAGCTCGCCGACAAGCTGACCATGGCCGGCGTCGAGGTCGAGGCCTACGAGCCGGTTGGCCCGAAGTTCACGAACGTCGTGGTCGGCGAAGTGCTGTCGGTGGATCGCCATCCCAACGCCGACAAGCTGACCGTGTGCAAGGTGAAGGTCGGCAAGGAGACCGTGCAGGTGGTGTGCGGCGCGCCGAACGTGCGCGTCGGCATGAAGGCGCCGCTGTCGAAGATCGGCACCAAGGAAATCCGTGGCGTGCAGAGCCAGGGGATGCTCTGCTCGGCGCGCGAGCTGGGTCTGTCGGACGACCACTCGGGCCTTCTGGAATTGGAAAAGAATTCGAAGCCAGGAGCGGACGTGCGCGCGGTTCTAGAGCTGGATGACCATGTGATGACGCTCAAGCTCACGCCGAACCGCGCCGATTGCCTGTCCGTGCTCGGTATTGCGCGCGAGATTTCCGCGCTCACCGGAGCGGGCCTCGAGCAGCCCAGCGCCAAGGCGGTCCCGGCCAAGAGCAAGGCGAAGCACCCGGTACGCATCAGCGCGCCCGAAGGCTGCGGGCGCTTTGCCGGCCGCGTCATCCGCGACGTCGACTCGAAGGCGCCCACGCCGCAATGGATGAAGCAGCGGCTGGAGCGCGCGGGGCAGCGTTCGATCTCGGCGCTGGTCGACGTGACCAACTACGTCATGCTCGAGCTCGGCCGGCCGCTGCACGTGTATGACCTCGACAAGCTGCGTGGCGCGATCAACGTACGCTGGGGAAAGAAAGGCGAAAAGGTCCTGCTGCTGAACGAGCAGGAGGTCGAGGTCGACGATAGCGTGCTGTGCATCACCGACGATTCGGGCGTGATCGGCCTGGGCGGCATCATGGGCGGGGAGAGCACGAAGGCGGACGAGAACACCAGGAACGTGTTCCTCGAGTCGGCGTTCTTCTGGCCCGACGCGATCCAGGGCCGTGCGCGACGCTACAACTTCTCGAGCGACGCCTCGCACCGCTTCGAGCGCGGCGTCGACTTCGCCAACAACGTCGACGGCATCGAGCGCGCGACGCGGCTGATCCTCGACATGTGCGGCGGCGAGGCCGGGCCGACGGTCGACACCGTGGCGCGGCTGCCGAAGCGCAAGCCGGTGACGATGCGGGTGGCGCGCGCGCAGAAGGTAATCGGCGTGCTGGTGCCGCCGAAGGAGATGGCGACGGCGTTCAAGCGCTTGGGGTTCGATTTCAAGGCCAAGCTTGGGGCTTTCACGGTAACTCCACCTTCGTACCGTTTCGACCTCACGATCGAGGAAGATCTGATCGAGGAGGTTGCGCGCCTCTACGGCTTCGAGCGCATCACCGCGCATCCGCCGCGCGTCGCGGCGAGCATGCTGCCGGTGCCGGAGGGAAAGAGAAGCCTGCATGCGTTGCGCGAGCGCCTGGCGGCGAGCGACTACCGCGAGGTGATCAACTTCAGCTTCGTCGAGCCGGGCTGGGAAGCGGATTTCGCCGGCGAAACGAATCCCGTGCGGCTGCTCAATCCGATCGCGAGCCAGCAATCGGTGATGCGCACGTCGCTGATTGGCTCTCTCGTTTCGAACGTTCAATACAACCACGCGCGCAAGGTGCCGCGCATCCGCATCTTCGAAGTGGGGCGCGTGTTCCTGCGCGACCCGGCCGCCCAGGACGGGCCGCTGGCTGTCGGCGGTCTACGCCAGCCGATTCGCATCGCCGCCGCGGCGTACGGGCCGTCGAGTGAGCAATGGGACGCGGCCGCACGTGCGGTGGATTTCTTCGACGTGAAGGCGGACCTGGAAAACCTGGTCGCGCCGCTCACCGCGCGCTTCGAAGCCCAGGCGCACCCGGCGCTGCACCCAGGGCGCTCCGCCCGCGTGCTCATCGACGGCGCCGCCGCGGGCTGGATCGGCGAGCTGCACCCCAAGTGGCTGCTCAAGTACGGCCTGCCGCAAGCCCCCATCCTTTTCGAGCTAGAGGCGGACCCGCTGCAGCGGCTCCCCCTCCCCTCGCCAGGGGTACCCTCGGCGCAGCCAACGGTGGTCCGGGACATCGCGATGGTTTTTGGGCTGGAGACCCCGGTTCAGGCGATTTTCGACGCCATTCAGGCCGAAAAACCGGCGATCGTGCTCTCGGTCGGCCTGCTCAGCGTATTTCGCGGCCCGGGCATCCCTGCGGACAGAAAAAGCCTTGCGTTCCGGGTAGTTATGCAAGATACTGAACGAACCCTTACGGATGCGGAGGCAGATGCTGCCCGCGACGCGCTGGTCGCCCTGCTGGGCCGCAAATTTGCCGCAACTATCCGAACATAAAAGGGAATCAGGGGAGCCCGTGATGACGTTGACGAAGGCCGAGCTGGCCGACCTGCTATTCGAGAAGGTCGGGCTGAACAAGCGCGAGGCCAAGGACATGGTGGAGGCGTTCTTCGAGGAGATTCGGGGGGCCCTGGAGCGCGGCGAAAGCGTCAAGCTTTCGGGCTTCGGCAACTTCCAGCTGCGCGACAAGCCGCAGCGTCCGGGCCGCAACCCGAAGACCGGCGAGGAGATCCCGATCAGCGCCCGCCGCGTCGTCACCTTCCATGCCAGCCAGAAGCTGAAGGCGATGGTGGAAAAGGCGCGCCATGGAGCCAAGCCGCAAGAAAGCTGAGCTACCGCCGATCCCGGCGAAGCGCTACTTCACCATCGGTGAGGTGAGCGAGCTGTGCGGGGTGAAGCCGCACGTGCTGCGCTATTGGGAACAGGAATTCACCCAGCTCAAGCCGGTGAAGCGGCGCGGCAACCGCCGCTACTACCAGCATCACGAAGTGCTGCTTATCCGGCGTATCCGCGAGCTGCTGTACGAAGAAGGCTTCACTATCAGCGGCGCGCGCAACCGCCTGGATGGCGCCCGGATCGATAACCAGCGCATCGAACCCGAAGAAAAGCCGGAACCCGCGGGTCGCGACTCAGGTCGCGATAATGCGCGCGAAGCCCGCGCGCCGCACCTCGGCGTCGATGTCGCCGCGATCAAGCGCGAGCTGCGCGCGGTGCTCGACCAGCTGCAGGGGTAAAATTCCGGCCTTAGTTGTCCGATCTCCGTGTAGCGCAGCCTGGTAGCGCACGTCCTTGGGGTGGACGGGGTCGCGAGTTCAAATCTCGCCACGGAGACCATCCCACCCATAGCTTTCCTCAAAGCGCCGAATCGTGAAATACGATTGGCGCTGCTGCGGCCGCGCTCCTAGCATCGGTTCATGGATACCGGAATCTCCGCCAAAGACCGCAGTGCGATCGCCCAAGGGCTTTCGCGCCTCCTCGCCGACACCTACGTCGTCTACCTGAAGACGCACAATTTCCACTGGAACGTGGAAGGGCCGATGTTCCAGACGCTGCACCAGATGTTCATGGATCAGTACACCGAGACTTGGAACGCGATCGACCTGGTGGCCGAGCGCATCCGCTCGCTCGGGCATTACGCGCCGGGCACCTATGCGGAGTACAACAAGCTCGCCCGCATCAAGGAGACGCCCGGCGTGCCCAAGGCGGAGCAGATGGTGCGCTTGCTGATCGAAGGGCAGGAAGCAATCGTGAAGACCGCGCGCGAGGTGCTGCCGATCGCCGAGAAGGCCGACGACCAGCCGACGCTCGACCTGCTCACGCAGCGCATGCAGATCCACGAGAAGAACGCGTGGATGCTGCGCTCGCTGTTGAAGAAATAGTGAGGCAGTGACCTAGGTCACCTTTTTTCTGAAAAGTACCTCCGGGTACTTTTCCCCGTAGTGCGATCCGCGACGAGATTTTCACAAGCGGATGCGATGCCGCTGCGTGCAGAATTGCGGCGGGGATGCATTACACGTTCGAACAATCGCCGGACCACCTGCGCGCGGAACTCTTCGGTCGGCGCACGATAGAAGACACGGTGGCATTCGTCGACGCGCTCATCGCCGAGGCGCGCAGGCTCTCGGCCACGCGCTTCCTGGTCTGGGTGCGAACCTCACGGCCGATCTTCAAAGTCGAGCGCCTGTCGGATTCGTTCCGGCAGCTTGCATCCGGCGCCGTGCGCGTCGCCCTGCTCGCCGACTCGGAGGAAGTGCTCGCCTCGCACCAGTACATCGAGGTGCTGGCGGGGCAGCAGGGGGCGCAGGTACGCGCGTTCCGCGACGAAGCGCGCGCGCTTGCCTGGCTGCGCGCTTAGTCCCAGGAATAGCGGTAGAAAAGGCCGCCGCCGCTCGAGGTGCCGGTCTCGGCACGCAGCGTCCAGCGCCGGCCGAGCGCGTAGTCGAGCTTGATCAGGTTGCTCGCGACCGCGCCGATTCCCTGCTCGTAGCTGATGTAGACCCGGTCCGAGAGGCGCTTGCCGACCGCGACCACCCGGTCGGTGAGCTCGCCGGTGCCGCGCAGCGCGATCTCGTCCAGCCCGAACTTGCGCGCGATGCGGCGATCGAGCGGCACCGAGTCGCCGCCGGATAGCAGCGCGCCGGCCGCGGCCTGCAGCAGGCCAAGGTCGGCCTGGGTGGCGCCGCTAGGCGCGCGGCCGAGCACCAGCCACGACAGGCGCTCGCCTTCCGGCACCGGTGGCTGGGAGACCAGCTGCACGTTCGGGTTGCGCACCGTGCCGCTCACCTGCACGCCGGCCTCGACCGCCTGGTTGCGGCGCCAGGCGGTGATCTGCAGCGACGGGTTGTCGATCGGGCCGTCGAAGATCACCACGCCCGGATCGACCTGAAGCGTCTGGCCATAGGCGAGGAAGGTGGCGTGCACCGTGTACAGCCGGCCGTGCGCGCGCAGCTCGCCTTCCTTGGTAGTCGACAGGTCGACGAGTCCAGCCACCTTGCCGTCGAGGCCGTAGGCGCGCAGCACCAGATCGTTGCCGAGGTCAAGGCGCAGATCGAGCGCGATCGGCAGCTTCATCTTGCCCTTGGGCGGTGGCCGGTCCTGGCCGAGCACCACGACATCCTCCCCCAGCGTCGGCAGGCGATCGCGCTCGAACTCGAAGTGGCCGCGATCGGCGCGCAGCTCGCCGCTGAGCGCCACGCGCGTGCCGTCGTAGCTCACTTCGCCCGCGCCGGAGGTCACCAGACGCATGTCCGGGCGGTCGAGCACGCCCAGCTTCTCCGCTTTCCACGCGATGCGCGCGGTGCCCGCGGTACCGAGTGGCAGGGTACCGCTCGCCGTGAAGCGGCCTTCGCCGCCGCGGATCGAAAACGACTCCAAGTTAAGATGGTCGCCCTCGAGCCGTGCAGTCAGGGTGCCGTCCTTCAGCGTCACGCCCCAGGTCGGCAGCTCGAAACCGAGCCCTTCGCCCGAGAGCGTGCCGTGGATCACCGGCTCCTTCAGCATGCCGGTGACGCGCAGCTCGGCGCTGAGCCGGCCATCGACGCGGGCTTCCTCCATGAACGGACGCGCCAGGGTGCGCAGCTCGGCGAACTCGACCTTGCCCTGCAGCGCGAGCTCGGGCGCGACCTGTCCCTGCAGCACCACGCGCGCGACGCGCGCGACGATCTCCGCGTTCGCGGTGGTGCGTCCGCCGGCGAAGCGCGCTTCGACCGACGCCGCGGTGAGGCCGAGGTCGATCACGCCGTCGGGACTGGCGAGACCGACGTCGCCGCTCGCGCGCCGCGCGCGCACCACGCCCTCGAGCTGCGCCACCTGGTTCGACGGCGCCGCCAGCTGCCAGTCGGCGTCCAGCAGCATGGTGGAGCTCACGCGCTCGCTCAGCCCTGCGGCGACGATCAGCCACTGTGCCGGCAAGCCGGCGACCTCGCCGCTCGAGGAGAGCCGGGCCGGCGTCCACGCCGCTTCGCGGATCAGCAGCCGACCGTCGCCGAGCCTCGCTTCCAGCCGGCCGAGCTCCACGCGCTCGGGCGCGAGGCGCAGCGGTGCCGGCGCGGTGAGGGTGAGCGGGTATGCGCCGGCATTGCGCAACGCCGTGATCTCACCCACCCAGCCCCGCGCGCCCGTCCAGGCGCCGCGCAAGCGCGCGTCGACATCGAGCGCGAGCTCGGGCGCCTTGGCCGAGACCTCGACCTCGTGCGCGGCGAGGGTGCCGTTCAGTTTGGCCATCACGCGCTGCAGCTGCACGCCGCCGGGCAGCTGCAGTACTTCGGCCTCGCCCGAGAACGCAGCGCGCGGATTGTCGAGGGTCCCGCTCAGCGTGCCCTTGGCGCGCAGGCTGCCGCCGATGGGCGCGAATTCCTCGAGGCGCGGCGCGTCGAGGGTGAGAGCGAGCGCGTCGCCCGGTCTTCCGTAGGCCCCGCGCGCGGTCAGTCGATTGGCGCCGAGGCGCACGTCGGCGTCGGCCTGCGTGACGCGCTCGCCGACGACGCGCGCACTGCCTTCGCTGCGAAACGTGTGGCCGTAGAGCGTGCTGTCGCGCAAATTCCACTTCAGATCGACCTGGCGCGGATCGAGGCGGCCGCTGGCGATGGCCGAGCCGGAGAGCAAACCGGCCGGATAATCACCGAGCGCGGCGGGGTCGAAGCGCTCGACCGCAAGCCGCGCATCGAAGGTCTTCGCGTCGTCGAGGCGGATCTTGCCGGTGCCGCTCACCTCGCCGCCCTCGGCGAGCGCACGCAGCTCGAGCACTTCCAGCAGCTCGCCGTTGCGCACGACTTCGGCAGTGAGGCCGATGCCTTCCTGCGTCAGGCTGCCGCGCGCCCACAGACGCTCGCCTTGCAGACGCAGCTGCAGCGGTCCCGTGAGCGAGGTCTGGCGCAGCGTGGTGTGCAGGGTGCGCAGGTCCACCGCGGTTGCCACCAGTCGCGCGTTCACCGTCCCCGGCTGCAGCTCGGCCTCGCCCTCGATCGTGCCGCCCTTGACCAGTGCCAGGCGCGCCTGCGAAAGCCGGGCAGAAGTGAAATCGGTCAAAAAGCGCGTTTCCAGTCGCGCGACCGGCACGCGGCCGGCGTCGATCGGACCGGCGGCGGCGTTGGTGGCAGACAATGTGCCGGCGAGCGCGCCACCGATGGTCGGCTCGGCTTTCATCGATGCGGTGAGCGCGGTGTGCGGCAGGCTCGCGTCGAGGCGCGCGAGGTCCGCGGGCCCGGCGCGTGCCTCGATGGCCTGAATTTTCTGCGCGGCGTACGGGGTCGCCAGCGCGTGCGCTTCCGTCGGCACGCCGGCAACCGAGGCCTTGATCCGGGCGTCGATGCGCTCGAGCGTACCTTCGAGCTCGAGCGTGCCGCGCGTCGCAAAGCGCTCGTCCGGGTAGTAAAGCGATGCCGAGACCGAGACTTTTTCGCCGATGACGGCATGCGCGATCGCGACTTCGCGCACCACATAGCGCGCATCGCCTCGCCGCACGACGATCTCGTCTACGCGCGCCTGCCCCAGATGCAGCCGCAACGGAAGTTTGGGTGCCGCGGTGGCGGGCGGCGTGTCGCTCGGCAACAGATCGATCTGCAGCGACGCGGCGTGCAATGGCTCGATGGTGAGACGCCCGCCCAGCAGCGCCGCCAGGTGCGGACGCAGGTTCGCGTCCCGCGCTTCGACGCGCAAGCCTTCATCGCCGTAGGTAAGTTTGTCGAACGCGATTTCGCCGGCGAGGCGACCGCGCAGGCCCTCCACGGAAACCTTGTCGGCGACCTGCGCCGCGGCCCACAGCAGGCCGGCTTCGGTGCCGACCAGCCAGCCGAGCGCCGCGCCGGCGGCGATCAGCACGATGGCGAGGACGGCAAGGACGGCGTACAGCCACTTCATTTCAGAATGTGTAGCCGACCGAAAAGTGAAGGCGGAACGAGTGGTTCTCCTCGCCGTACGCAAGGTCGGCGCGAATCGGGCCGATCGGCGTGCGGAAGCGCGCGCCCAACCCGTAGCCTAGCGCGGGGCTGAAGCTCGCGCCCTCGTCCCAGGCGTTGCCGGCGTCGGCGAACACCGCGAGACCCCAGCTCTCGCCGATCCAGTGGGTATATTCCGCCGAACCGACCAGCAGGCGGCGGCCGCCGACGATGGCGTTGCCCTGGCGAACGCCCAGGCTCTCGAAGTCGTAGCCGCGCACCGTCTGGTCGCCGCCGGTGCGGAACAGGAACGTGCTCGGGATGCCTTCGCGCGACTGCGCCGCCACTACGCCCGCCTGGCCGCGCAGTAGGACGTCGCCGTTGCGGCCGATGCCGAAGAGGAACGAGCCGCTCGCCGTGGCGCGCAGGAACCGCCGGGTCGAGAGGTCGTCGGGGGAGCCGCCGAGCTCCGCGCTGGCGAGGTAGCCGTTGCGCGGCAATACCAGGTCGTCGGTATGGCGCAGGCTGTGCCGGTAGCCGAAGTAGATCGCATAGCGGTTGTCGGTGACGTCGCCGCCCACGTTCTGCTCCTCGAAGTGGGCCGACACGATCAGTGCGATGGGGGCGAGGCGCACGTACTTGTTGAGTGCGGTGCCGATGGCGAGTTCGCGCGTGGTCTCGTTCTGGATGTCCTGCTGCCGCGCGCGCGCGAAGATGCTGTTCCAGAGCGCGCCGCTGCGCGGCGGCGAGTCGAAGTCGACCTGCGCCTGCTGGGTGTTCTGGTCCAGGCGCAGGCCGCTCTTGAAGCGCCAGGCTGAGTCGAAGATGTCCTGGTTGCTGTAGCGCAGCTCGAGGCGTGGCCCGGCGTCGGTGGTATAGCTCACGCCGGTTTCAATGTCCTGCGATGCGGCTTCGATCACCGCCACCCGCAGCGGCGCCGCGTCCGCAAGCAGCGGGTGGGCATCGATCTCGGCCTGCACGCTGGCGAAGTAGCCGCTTTCGAGCAGGCGGCGCTGGTAGGCGATCACCAGGTCGCGCTCGTACGTGGCGCCGGGCGGGATCGGGCTCAGGCTCTCGGCCACGCGGTCGGGGTAACGCTTGAGGCCGGTAACGCGCACCGGTCCGAAGCGGAACGCCGGGCCGCTCGCGAGCTCGACTTCCAGCCGGGCTTCGTGCGTCACTGGGTCGATCACCGCACGGCTGCTGGCGACCCGCGCCGCGGCGTAGCGCCAGCTGGACAGCTCGCGCGCCGCCAGGCGCTTGGCCGCGTCCCAGTCGACCTGGCGGAAGGGCTGGCCGCGGCGCAGCCGCCAGCCATCGCGCACCGCCTTGAACCGGCGCTGCGCTTCCGGGTCCTGCGTAGCCGGCCCCGTGAAGCGGATGTCGACTTCCGAGACGCGTGTGCGCTGGCCGGGCGTGAGCTTAAGGCGTACTTTCCACTCGGCCGCGCTCTCGTCGACGGAGGTCTCGACTTCGGCGGAAAAATAGCCCTCGGTCGCCGCCGTCTCGCGTGCCTCGCGCTCCGCGTCCTTGATAAGGCGGCGCAACTGTTCAGGATTCATCTGCGGGTCGTTCTGCCAGCGCGCGAGGTTCAGGCCTTTGCGTAGCGTGCCGGCAAACTCGCGCGGCGCCTCCACCTCGAGGCGGTAGCGCAGGCCCTGGCTCCAGGCCGCCTGCGCGAGCAGAAGTGCCAGCGCAGCCACGGCGAGGCGCACGCCCGTTAGACAGCGGGCATCGGGTCTGTTCAAATCCAAGCGAGTGAGAATCTTAGTGTCGAACGACGACGGCTACTTCGCGCCGGGCATTACACTCCTCGCGGAAGCCCTGCGCCAGTTGGGGGAGGTCACGGTCGTCGCCCCCGAACGCGACCGCTCGGGTGCCTCCAACTCGCTTACCCTCGACCGGCCGCTCACGGTGCGGCGGGCGCCGAACGGCTACTTCTCGGTCAACGGCACCCCGACCGACTGCGTGCACATCGCCGTCACCGGGCTGCTCGATTTCACGCCGGATCTGATCGTCTCGGGCGTCAACCTGGGCGCCAACATGGGAGATGACACGATTTACTCCGGCACGGTCGCCGCCGCCGCCGAGGGCTATCAGCTCGGCATCCCGGCGGTGGCGATTTCGCTCACCGACAAGGCCGGGCAGCATTTCGAGACCGCCATCGGCATCGCGGTCGAGATCGTCGGCCGGCTCAAGCGCGCGCCCTTCAAGGAGCCGGTGCTGCTCAACGTCAACGTGCCCGACGTCGAGGCCGGCCAGCTGCGCGGCATCGAGGTCACGCGCCTGGGCAAGCGCCACAAGGCCGAGCCGGTGGTCAAGCTGCAGACGCCGCGCGGCGAGACCGCGTACTGGATCGGCCCGGCGGGCGGTGCGGCCGACGCCGGCCCGGGCACCGACTTTCATGCAATCGAGGCGCGCCGGGTATCGGTGACGCCGCTGCGCATGGACCTGACCCACCACAACCAGCTCGGCCTCGCCCGCGAATGGCTGCAGCGCTGAAGAACACCACCGGCATCGGCATGACGTCGCAACGCACGCGCGCACGCATGGTCGAGCGCCTGCGCGAGCAGGGCATCCGCGACGAGCGCGTGCTTACGGCGATGGGCTCGGTGGCGCGCCACCTGTTCGTCGAAGAGGCACTCGCCAGCCGCGCCTACGAAGACACCGCGCTGCCGATCGGTTTCGGCCAGACCATCTCGCAGCCCTACGTGGTGGCGCGCATGGCCGAGACCCTGCTCGCCGGAAAGCCCCCCGGAAAAATCCTCGAGATCGGCACCGGCTGCGGCTACCAGGCGGCGGTACTGGCGCAGCTTTTCCCGGAGGTGTACTCGATTGAGCGCATCAAGGGCCTGCACGAGCGCGCGCGCGCCAACCTGCTCGGCCTGCGCCTGAAGAACCTGCGCCTTGCCCATGGCGACGGCTACGCCGGGCTGGAAAAGGCGGCGCCCTTCCAGTCGATCATCCTCGCCGCCGCGCCGCGCGAGGTGCCGCAGGCGCTGCTGCAGCAGCTGGCGCCCGGCGGCCGCATGGTGCTGCCGCTCGAGGCCAAAGGCGCGCAGAAGCTCGTGCTGATCGAGCGCAACGGGCGCGGCTTCATCGAGTCGGAGCTCGATGCGGTGCGCTTCGTGCCGATGACCGCAGGCAAGGCGTGAAAGCGCTCGCGCCCGTGCTGGCGCTGGTCGTCCTTGCATGGGGCTGCGCGCAGAGCCGCGGTCCGGCGCCGGTGGAAGACCGCCGCCCGACCCGCGTTGCTACGCCGGCCGCGAAGCCGCCCGCCGCCAAGGCGCCCGCCACGGGAGGCGCGCCGGTCTCGACCGCCGATGCCTTCTACACCGTGAAGCGTGGCGATACGCTTTACAGCATCGCTCTCGAGCACGGCGCCGACTACCGCGAAGTGGCGCAATGGAACTCGCTCGAGGATCCGTCGAAGCTGAGCGTCGGCCAGGTCCTGCGCGTGACGGCGCCTGCGCAGCACCCGGGAGTGCAGGTAGGCTCGGCGCCTCCGGGGGCCGGAAAGATCGAATCGCGTCCCCTCGGCTCCGGCCCCCAGCCGCCGCAGCAGCAGCAAAAACCCCCCGCGGTGGCCGCGCGAGAGGAGCCGCGCCTGCTCGACGCGCAGCCGCTGCAGTTCGCCTGGCCGGCGAAGGGCAAGGTGCTCGCCGGCTTCGCCGAGCCGCGGCGCAAGGGCATCGACATCGACGGCAAGCTCGGGGATCCGGTCAACGCCGCGGCCGCCGGGCGCGTCACCTATGTGGGCAGCGGCATCCCGGGACTCGGCAAGCTGGTGGTGATCCGCCACGACCAGGGCTTCATCACGGTCTACGCGCACAACAAGGACATCCTGGTGAAAGAGCAGCAGAGCGTGACGCGCGGCCAGAAGATCGCGGAGCTCGGCTCGAGCGACAGCGACCGGCCGAAGCTGCACTTCCAGATCCGCAAGGGCGCCGCGGCGGTCGATCCGCTGCTCTACCTCCCCAAGTCGTAGCCCTTGCGCAGCTCGCGCGCGAGGTCCGCCACCGCGGCGGCGTAGAACGCGCTGCGGTTGTAGCGCGTGATGACGTAGAAGTTGCGCAATCCCACGCGGAAATCGCTCGCGCGCGCGCCGCTCGCCAGCTCGACCAGCACGACCTGCGCCCCCGCGGGCTGCGGCGAATCGAACTGGATGCCGGCCTCGCGCAGCGCGAGCATCGAGTGCTTCGGCTCGAGGCCCTCGGCGAATGGCCGCCAGCCGTCGCCGTCGACCCGCGCGTCCACCAGCACGTCCGCGTCACGCTGCCAGCCGTGCACCTTGAGGAAGTTGGCCACGCTGCCGATGGCGTCGGCGCGGCTCTTCTGCAGGTCGATGTGGCCGTTGCCGTCGAAATCGACCGCGTAAGCGCGCGTGCTGCTCGGCATGAACTGCGGCAGCCCGATCGCGCCGGCGTACGAGCCGCGCACCGAGAACACGTCCACGCCCGCGTTGCGCGCGAACAGCAGGTATTGCTCGAGCTCGTTGCGGAAGAAGCTCGAGCGCGGCGGGTAGTCGAATGCGAGCGTGGTGAGCGCATCCACCACGCGCCAGCTGCCGGTATTGCGCCCGTAAAAGGTCTCCACGCCGATGATCGCCACCACGTATTCCGGCGCCACGCCGTATTTCTTCTCGGCGCGCTCGAGCGTGCGCCGGTACTTCTTCCAGAATTCCAGGCCCTCGGCGATGCGCCGCTCGGTGAGCAGCGCGGCGCGGTACTCCTCCCAGGTGCGCACGCGCTCGGCAGGGCGGCTGATCGCATCGAGCACCGGGTCGGCGCGCTTCACGCGCACGAACACGCGCTTGAGCTCGCTTTCGACGAAGCCGTGGCGCTTGACCAGCTCGCGCATGAACTCCTTGACCTCGGGCCGCTCGGCGTAGGAGGCGAGCGCCGGCGCGCACAGCAGCAGCCAGAGGGACAGGACGAAGAACGCTTTCATGCGACGCGCAGGTCCCGCACCAGGCGCCGCAAGCGGCTCGCGCCGTTCGCCATCGGTTGCGCGCCGTAGCGCAGACCGATGTACAGCGCGCCGATGCGCAGGATGCTGACGCGCGCTGCCGGAATCGCGCGCGCCGCCCGCGCGGCGTAGTCGCGCGGGCCTTCGTTCGCCGCACGCTCGACGCCGCGCTTGGCGAGCTTCTGGCAGAACGCGCGCCATGCCTTCTGCACCGGGTCGGGGCGCGCCATGCGCCTGAGCGACCAGGCGAGGAGGATCAGCGTCATCGCGCCGAGGAAGCTGAACAGTACGGCGGTGAGCGTGCGCCAGTCGGCATCGCGCAGGCCGGCGAGGCTCATCAGCTCGCGCTGGCGCTCGGGGTTGTAGCCGAGCACCCAGACGTTCCACTTGTGCGCCACCGCTTCCCAGCGGTCGCGTACGCCGCGCAGCCATTCGAGCTGCGGGCGCATCATCAGCGGCAGCGCCCCGGTTTGCGGTACCGCGCGCGCGAGCCCCGACTCGACGCGCCCCGGCACGGCGGCGGCGGTGGGATCGACGCGCACCCAGCCGCGCGGGCGCAGGAACACTTCCGCCCAGGCGTGGGCGTCGGACTGGCGCACCGTGATGATGTTGTCCACCGGGTTGAGCTCGCCGCCCTGGTAGCCGGTGACCACCCGCGCCGGGATGCCGGCCGAGCGCATCAGGAACACGAATGCAGAAGAAAAATGCTCGCAGAAGCCTTCGTGCGTGTTGAACAGGAATTCGTCGACCGAATGCGTGCCGAGC